>Ga0116105_1000402_pt1 | contig 11486 bp, 10 predicted proteins | sample June2015DPH_6_20_FD_89716 | JGI IMG/M metagenome (GOLD analysis project Ga0116105, IMG submission 89716) | Peatland microbial communities from SPRUCE experiment site at the Marcell Experimental Forest, Minnesota, USA - June2015DPH_6_10 | ecosystem: Environmental > Terrestrial > Soil > Wetlands >... | reverse complement strand
GCGTACATACATCGGGCCTAAGCGACGCATCAGACAGTCTCAAGTCGAGACAGCCCGCATCATTCGTCCCGCAGGATGGCCTTTGCGGGGCCGGAAACGGCCTTTGCTGCGACGATCTCTACCCGAACTAGGGGTAGGTTCATCGGCCGCAAAATCGCGTGTCCTGGAGCCTCCCAGAGGACCTCTACGACTTTTCAATCACTTACACCAAGACTCAACGACTTACAGAGGATGAGCCAGAGCTACATCCCGGAGCCCGCTCGTCTGTCGTGCCAATCGACGCTAAGGCCTGTTATCAGTCATCCGAATCTTTTCGACATTCCTCCATTGGCATTTACGGATGACTAGCAGGTGTGCGAATCTTTTCTCACGAGAGGGCGCGCCTCGCATTCGAGGTTCTTCACGATGCATCGAACTGTAGCGTTTCTAGTCGACGGCGAAGAAATCATCCCGATGCTGATGGCCGCGTTGTTGGTGACCGTTGTCGTCCTAACGGCGCTGGCGTATTTGCTGGTTCGGTTGTCTCGGCGCAGACTCGGTAAACGTTCGCTCTTTCTTGCGCCGCTACCCTTCGTGATCGCCGTAATCGGAGTATCGCTTTGGATTCGCTCACAGGCTCCAAACTCCGGCCCGCCCAGGGTGCTATCCGGGGCTGCAGTCAATGGAATCGTGCGCCGTCTGCCTGATTATGCTTCATTCTCGTTGACGGGCGCCGCGTACTTTGATGATCGCTTGTATGTAGGCAGCAATATTGGTTTATTGGAGATCGAAAATGGCGCGGTCGCGAAGTTGTTCCAGATGCAGAAGAGCGATTCCGTTGTTTCAGGTCCATGGTTCGACCGTACTGACCATCTACTCTGGGTCATGGACGACCACACTCACGAACTCCTGAACTTCAACGGTTCGACTTGGCAACGCGTTGCCATGCCCCAACCGCCGAAAGGATATTACTCCCGAGGTGAAGTCCTGGGAGGCGTTAAGCCTATCGGCACTGACGCCGGTTTCTGGATTTCAGCGGCTGGCGGAGTCTGGCGATGGGGTGCTAAGACACGTAGCTGTATGGCGGAGCCAGAGCCCCCACTGATGAGCGCCGACGATGGCGTTCTCGGCGCGCTACCGGTCCAAGGCGGAATGGCTTACATTGTCAGGCATGAACTGCTGCCGTTTCTTGTTCGACCGGGCGAACCATTCAAGTCGGACACCATTACCTTGGTCAATGGTTCCGGACCACACGAGCTGGGCGTAAAGGAGGGGACCTCCTTCCTCGCGGAAACGTGGACAGTTGCGAATGATTCCGGCTACATCTGCGATAGGGACGGCAGAATGCTGATTGTGTCCCAAAGCGAGGTTACACCGATACCGACGCCTGGTGCATGTGAAGCAGTTGCGGTAAATGGCCAGGGTAACCTCGTCGCCAGCTTTCGCAGTCACGGCATCTTCCGATTCACGGGGAGTGAATGGCAGTTGTTGTCTCCCCAGGTTCCTGGCAGCGATCAAGGTGAATATTGGGCTTTTCTCGCCATGAGCAATGATGAGACGTGCTACGTCACCGACGCAAAGCCCATCGTGGATGAACGGAGGTCACACGGCACGGACATGCACTGGAAAAGAAACGCCGAAACAGCTGCGTGGATCATTCGCAGCGGGCAGGCCTCTAAAGTAAAATTCAACTGACCTAGCGCTAGAACGGCGATTTGCGGACAGGTCGACTCTTGATAAATCGCGGATACACCAGATGCTCAAAGTTCTCTTTTCTAGCCAGCCTTACGCCGCCGTCAGCAGCATGGGCGCGCCCTTGGTGATCACCAGCGTGTGCTCGTAGTGCGCCGCAGGCCGGTGATCGGCCGTGATCATCGTCCACTTATCCGGTGCGGTGAAGATCTTGCCGGAACCGGCGGCGATGATCGGCTCAACCGTAATGACCAAGCCTTCGGTGAGAATCTGATTGTCGCGCGCATCAGGATAGTTCGGCACGCGAGGCGCTTCGTGGATGGTGCGCCCAATGCCATGACCCGCCAGCTCGCGAATCACGGAGAAGCCGCTGCGCCGCACTTCGCGCTCGACCGCACGTCCAATCTCCCAAACCCGAAAGCCGGCTCGCGCCACCAGCATGGCCTTGGCGAAGGCGCGCTCCGCGCAGGCGATCAGGTTCTGGCGCTCTTCCGTCACTTCGCCCACGGGAACGGTCACGGCGGCGTCGGCCATGAATCCGTCTTTCTCGATGGTCACGTCGAGCTTGACCAGATCGCCCGGCTGCAGCGCGCGTGGGCCCGGAATGCCGTGCACCGCCTCATCGTTCAGGCTGATGCAGTTGACGCCGGGAAATCCATAGACCAGCGCGGGCGCGGACTGCGCTCCCTGCTGCCGCATTACGCTGCCGCCCACTTCGTCCAGTTCGGCCGTGGTAATTCCGGGGCGCACTGCCTTCCGCATGGCTTCCAGCATGAGGCGAACCACTGCGCCCGCCTCGCGCATTCCTGCAAGTTCTTCCGGTTCGTTGATGGACATGGAAACTCTCCAAGAGCATGATACGTCCGCGGCGCGGAAATCATTGCCAGGAAATCAGGCGCTGGCCGGTTGCCGCGGCCGGAAGAAGAAGAGCAACACGAATCCGCCTAAGTAGTAAGGCACGCTCTGCTGCAGGCTGCAACCCAGAAAACGCTGCACCAGGCCGAACAAGGCCAGCGCCTCGCACAACGCATAGGTCGCCAGGTAGCCCGTTCTCCAATGGTTCAGGCTGAGGCTGTCGTCGGGCTCCGTCGCCAGACTTTCCGCTGCCCGGATCACCAGAGTGCGACGCACCACAAAGATGACTCCGACTATGGCCACGCCCAGCGTGGTGAACACGTAGCTCAGAGTCGGATCCAGCGCCCGGGCGACAGGGCCCGCAAGTTCTCCCACGATTCCGTACAGCAGGATGCTCGCCAACATCGACCACTGCACCGCCCGCAGTGTCTTCAGGGCCCGGGTCATTGAAGTGACATTTTCGCTTGAGTTACAGAGGACTGTAAAAAACTATTCTACGCCGCAAACTGTCTCAGCAGTACGTCTTTGTGGCCTCAGTGGGTATGTCTCTGATCTGTCCCTCCGGGCCGCAGCCGCAGGAAGATCTGGAACGACACGGGATAGTTACCATAAGTCGCATCGAGCACGGCGGGCTTCGAGTAAACCGTCACATCCGCTCCCAGTCCAAGTCGCCACGAACGATCTTGAGTTATGCCCCGTTGCATCAAGTCCCGTTCCGCGCCGAACGTGTAGGCTCCAATCCGGTAGGCGGGATGCACCGGCGCCTCGGGAAACAGCTCGTCCTTGTCGACCAGCTCCAGCCGCGAGAAGGCATAATTTCGGCGGCGGAAATTCAACGTCGATTCCAGCAGATAGCCGTTCAGATTCGTAGCACTCACGTTGGTATCGGTCGCGAACTCGTGCACGCGGCCCCAGACCAGTGTCGTCGCCCAACTCCCCGTATCCAGCGGCCGGTTGTATTCGATCGACGCTGTCTGTCGCAACTGGTCGCCCGGTTCGAGTGCCTCCGGATGTTCCAGTCGGCCAATGCTGTATTGCGCCGCCCAGTTCCGGGTGGGCGCCACGCTGGCCCGGGTAGACCAGGAGTCGAGCCCCGCCAGCTGGATGCTCCAGCGCTCCTCATTGGGCTCGTGCCCGTTGAAGGCGGAAGCCTCCAGCTTGACGCGGTCAATTATGAATCCCGTGGTGACCACGCCAAAGCTGGTGTGAGTGGAATCCTGCAAATGATGGCTCAGAGGGGCCAGCGGCAGTTCCGCAGCTGAAGCCCGGTGGATGTACGTCACCGGTCCCAGCGCGGGCTCGGCCGAGGGGCCGCCATAAAACTCCCATGAAAGTTTTTTCGCGAGCGGCACCGTGTAGAACAACGACAGTTCCGCAAACACATTGTGCGGATGCTGATGATCGACCAGGGGCTCGCCATGATAGGTCTCCCCCGTCTGAAAAAGCTCGGGAAATCCGGGATGCGGCGAGGTCAACGACTCGGCGGAAAACATTTGCCGGAACAGGATCGTACCCTTGCCCAGCTGGTGCTGCTCCATCAGCATACCCCAGTTGACCGACTCCGCCTTGCCCTCGCCGCGCGGGCCGCCTTGCTGGTTGTAGTCGGTGAAGATGACACCGTGAGCCATGAGCATCCAGCCGCCGCGCATCCACATCCATTCCGGGCCTGCCACCGACGCCGGTTGCCATCCTGTCCCGGACCCCTCGTGAGGCGAAGGCAGTTGCAACTTGTTCTGCTGGTCTACGTTCGTGGGCATGTGTATATCCATGCGCATTCCCGCGGGAGAGGTTTCTTGTTGCGCTGCGGGGGAATTGCTGTCCTGTGCCAAAGCCCGCGTCGGAACGAACGCCATTCCACAGAAGACGATAAATACTGCCATCCGGACGATGTCGTAGCGGTTAGGAATGCTCAAGAACGGCAGGAGTTCTCGGAATGCGCTGCGGCAATCCGGCATGAACAATCGAAAGGGAAAGGCCATCTAGATTTGCAGCGGAGGAATCATTGGCGTCTAAGTTCCGGTAATTTTGATGCGGAGTTCTTCAGGAAGCCGTTGCCGGATTTCCTCGGGCAGGCGGTCATGGACGCGCCGCGCGCCTAATTTAGCGGCGTCGAGAACCGTGACCGGGGCCGGTGTAGCCACGGCCACTCCCAGCCAGATCAAGGCAGAGAGGCCGAATCCCGCCAGGGCCGCGATTTCCAGCCAGAAGGCATGCCGGGGTCCGAGGTGCCAGATCACGCCAAAGGCCAGCAGGAACACACCCGCGGAAATCGAGGCCAGGGCGATCAGCCCTACATCAATGATGCGATGAATCTGCTGGCGGGTACGGCAACGTTCGCAGGCGGCGAAGTGGGCCTCATAGTCGCCGCGCATCTCTGGCGCCAGGCTGGAAATGTCATACCGCCAGCCCGCCAGAATCTTACCCACAATTGGATCGATGCACTGCTGACTCATGGGAGTTAAAGCCAACCCACTGCCGGACATTCCGACAAGAGCAAAGAGCTAAGAACCAAGAACTTAAAGACCAAAGAGCAAAAGATCAAAGAGAAACGCAGCGAAGGTCGGGCAAACCCGCCTGCCTACAGGCGAATGGGCGGCAGCGCCTCGCCCTGCGGCGCCAGCAGCACGCGGTTGTGAAACAATCCGCCGCGCGTGGCCAGCGCTGTTTCAGCCTCTCTCCGGGCGATTTCCGGATGATTGTTCTGCTCTGAGAGATGCGCCAGCACGACAAAGGACGCACTATTATCATAGTCGTTGGTCAGGAAATCGGCGAGCGCCCCGTTTGAAAGGTGCCCAACCCGGCTCATTACCCGCTGCTTCACCGACCACGGATACGGCCCCACCCGCAGCATCTCCACATCGTGGTTCGACTCCATCACCAGCACGTCGCAGCGCCGCAGATGATCGCGCACGCTGGCCGGCAAGTAGCCCAGATCGGTCGCAACCCCGATTTTGACGCCCTCGGCGCGAAAGGTAAATCCGACCGGGTCCGCCGCATCGTGCGGAATGGTGAAGGGCTTAACCTCGATGTCGCCAACTTGAAACCGCCGCCCGGACTCGAACGGTTCGAACTTTTCCAGTTGTGGCCGCTCGCCTTTTTCATTGCGCAGGGCGCGCGCCCAGGCCTGGTGCGTCGCCTCGGTCATGAATACTGGGATGCGCAGCTTCTTGGCCAGCGTTGCTAAGCCATAGACGTGATCGGAATGCTCGTGCGTGATGAGAATGGCGGAGAGCGTCTGCGGATCTTCTCCCAAAGTCTTCAGGCGCTTGCAAGTCTCGCGGCAGGAGATGCCGGCATCGACCAGAATGCGGGTGCGGGCGCTGGCCACCACCGCACAATTGCCGCGGCTGCCCGAAGCCAGCATGGACAGGCTTACTCCCATGTTTCGGAACCCATGCACGCAGCATACGCGCCCACCCTGTGGATTCGGGAGTTACTTTTTGGTTATCCGATACCTAAGAGCGGAACCCGGACGTCGGGCCTCGGACCTCGGGCAACAGCGGCAAGATCGTTTTCACCACAGAGTCACAGAGGCACAGAGAAACCAAAGAACCTGACTGCTTCTTTCGTTCGAGGGTTTCTTTTGATTTGGTTTTCTCCGTGACTCAGTGTCTCCGTGGTGAAAGTTGTTTTTTCGATCAGCAATCAGCCATGAGAAATCGGCGACCATCAATACGTATAGAATCCCCGCCCGCTCTTGCGCCCCAGCCAGCCCGCATCCACCATCTTGATCAGCAGCGGGCACGGCCGGTACTTGGGATCGCCCAGGCCATTCTGCAGCACGCGCATAATGTCGAGGCAAACGTCGAGGCCAATAAAGTCGGCGAGCGTGAGCGGGCCCATGGGATGCGCCATGCCCAGCTTGAACACTTCGTCGACCGCCTCCGCCGTGGCCACGCCTTCCATGACGGCGAACATGGCTTCGTTCAGCAGCGGCATGAGCACGCGGTTCGAAACGAAGCCGGGGGCGTCGTTCACCTCGACCGGAGTTTTTTCGAGCTTCAAGGCCAGGTTGCGAGTCTCCGAAAATGTATCCTGCGACGTGGCCAGCCCGCGGATGACTTCGACCAGTTTCATCACCGGCACCGGATTGAAAAAATGCATTCCGATGACTTTCTCCGGACGCCTGGTCTGGGCTGCGAGTTTAGTAATGGAAATCGAAGAAGTATTCGACGCCAGAATAATCTCCGGCCGGGTGAGCCGGTCAAGGTCGCGGAAGATTTCCGCCTTGACCTCGAATTTCTCGGTGGCCGCCTCAATGACAAAGTCGCAATCGGAAAGCCGGCCGCGGTCGGTGACGGGATGAATGCGGCTCAGAGCGCCAGCCTTGGCCTCGGCGGTGAGCTTGTTCTTGGCGACTTCGCGCTCGAGATTTTTGCCAATGGTTTCGATTGCGCGCTCCAGAAAGCGCTGCTCCACGTCGCACAGCACCACCTCGAACCCGTCACGGGCAAACACATGCGCAATGCCGTTGCCCATGGTCCCCGCGCCCACCACACCAATTCGCTGAATCTCCATGACTTTGCCTCTCGCGAAAACGTTCGAGTCTACCACCTGGCCTGGAACGACTGGGAACTAGAATTACTGTGGGTCTGGCGCGGTAAGCAGGGTTGCGAGTAGTGGCGAGGCGAGCAGCGGTGCGACGGACCGCCTTGAGCGTAACCGAACTGCGAGAACGAGGGGAAGAAGATTATCGCGCGAGGCGCGGTGCGGCACGGCATGGAAGCGCCGGGCTGAACCGACGCCGCAGCGCTGTAACCGACGCAAATCCAAAGGGCAAAGCCGCTAAAGTCTTGCGGGCCGCGGCCGGAAGCCGGCTTCCGGCTTCACCACAATCACGTAGCATTCCTCATGAATGGCTTGCCCTTCGCCGTCCGTCTTCGCGGTTTCGACCGGGACGGGCTTGCGGCAGATGCGGCAACGCAGGATGGGACCCGGACCGCTCAGAGTTCCCGACCCGTTCTCCTGCACTCCAGCACTGGCCACGATTGCTTCCTTCACCTTCTGTACGGGAATCTGTTCGAAATGCGTTTTCGACTTTAGCATGGGGGAATTTCTCCGTTACTGAGGGAAACCCTAACAAACCTGGCGTCGTACGGGTTATATCCTTTGGGGCCTGAATACCCCGTTCTTAGCGCTAGCCAGCCGGCAATTAGCGGCCGAACTGCTTACTCGCCGGGACGTTCGCGCTACGGTCAGGCAGAACCCGTTGTTTTACGAGTCGATTTGTTGCTTGCGGATATCGTTACGTCATGTTACGATTAGCTTACGTTCGTTTAACGTAACTTATTCTAATAAGGAGTTGCGCATGCCCCAGCGTGCTAACAAGTCTCCGATGAACTTCAAAACCATGGCGCAGGTCGATGTTCCCCAGGGCCGAAACGGAAAGCACAAAGAGGTGGTCACGCAGATCCTTTCCGATCTTGATCAGTTGCCGAAAGGGATTGCACTCAAAGTGCCCTTGGCGGAATTGGCGGAGAGTAAGGAAAAAGTGCGTTCGGCGCTGAATCGCGCCATTCACAAAGGTGCGCGCAAAGTCGCTACCGCCAGCGACGCGGATTTTTTGTACGTATGGAATGAATCCGAGTAGGGTTTGAAAGTCCGGCTTTCAGCCGCCGAGCAGAGTCGTGCGAAATCAAGCGCGCAGAATCAGGCGCGCAGAATCAGGACTGCGGAATCAAGCTCGACTTCAGCCGCTGGAGGCTTCCAGGTCTCACGCCGCGTCTTTACGGTTTGGACTCTTCGAGCAGCACCACATCGGAATCGGTGTGGCCGCGGATCATCCCCAGCTTGCTGCCGTCGAACGACCAGTGCATCTCGCCGATGTGTTCCGCCTTGAAGTTGGTAAGCTGCTTTCCTGGCGAGCCGTCGAGGGGCTGCAGCCAGACGTTATCGGCGTCCTGATCGCGGAACGGATAGACCACCGCTTTGCCGTCATGCGTGAAGCGCGCAATCCCCAACCGGGGGCGTTGGAATTCGATGAACTTCGTGTTCTGCGGAGAATCCACGGGCAGCAATGCCAGCTGTTGTTTCGGGCTGCTGGGTTGAAAGGTCGAAAACGCCGCCAGCTTGCCATCCGGCGAAATGTCGAACGCGGAAGCCGGAAGCTCCGAAAGCCTTTCCGGCTTGCCGCCTTCCAGCGGGGCTCTGGTCAGCTTGGTGCCGCTGGAGATGTCGGAGTAGTAAACCCATTTGCCATCGGGGGAGCAGATGGCGTATTGATCCAGCTTGCCGTCGCTGATCTGCTTGAAGTTTCCCCCGCCGGCATCCATTCGCCAGACCTGCACGATTCTCGATCCGCCGCGGCCGCCAATCGATTCCACGATGTAGCGGCCGTCCGCGCATACCGAAGGCTGGAATGCCTGGCCATCGTGTTGCCTCACGGTGAGCGGCGTTTTATTCCCCGTGTCGGGGTGAAAAAGGTTCAGGCCATCCTGATCCCCCAGAATCATTTGGTCATCCGGAGTCCAGGCAAAGCTGTTCACATGCTCGCCGGAGGGGACCTGCAGCCCCGGTCCGCTGCCCAACTCGGAGGCGGGCAAGACAAACAAATTAAAGTGATCCTGGCTCAGCACCGTCGCCACCATATGCCCATCGGCGGAGAGGCTCAGGTCGGAATAGTTGTTGATGTCATGGGTCACCGCGTGCGAGGTTCCGTCGCGCAGGGAAATTTCCACGATCTGCAGGCGTCCGAAATTATTTTCCGTGCCGGCATAGAGCGCCAGCAAGCCGCTGCCATCGGGCAGCCACTGCGGACTTACCGCGATTCCGTTTTTGAATTCAAAGATAAGACTCTGTTTGCCGCTTGCGGCGTCGACGGAGAGGAGCCCGCCAATGGCGGCAGCGCTGGGCTGTTGGATGACGCAGACGATGGTCTTGCCGTTCGGCGACCAGGCCGGATCGGCCAACCGTTGATTCATGCTGCCGGCGACCAGCGTCTTACTCTCGCCGTCCTCCAGCGAATACGTCACCAGCCGGAACTTGCCCAGCTCCGGGTTGTTCATCACCAAATAGGCGAGGGTTTTTCCGTCGGGCGAAAAAGTAATGTTCGAATCCACGTCGGTGACCAGCTTTTGCGGAGTTCCGCCCAGCACCGGCGCGCGATACAGAAGTTTCAAAGCTTCCCCCGGCTCCCCCCGCACAAAATAGAGATAGTTTCCGTCCGGCGAGAAGCGCACGCCGACATACCGCACCGCCTCGGGAGCCATGACCTGGGTGTTGCTGTTGGTCGGAACATTGCGCAGCCACAGGCTTTGCTGCCCCTTGTCGTCCACCACGCTCAGGATGTATTTGCCGTCGGGAGAAATGGCTACCAGCCGGGCTTTGCCAGTCTCAGTTACTTTGTTCACAGAAAAATTCTGGAACGGGACCGGCCGGGTACGGAGAAAGAACGCGTACACGCCATAAGCCGCGGCCGCGACCAGCAGAATCGCAATCACGCCGATGACGCCGAATCCGAATTTGTTCTGGCGCGCGGCGGCCACCACGGCCGAACTGCTGGTCAAGTGCGCGGGCGTCGCAAGCGCCGCCGACGCTCCTGATTCCGCGCTCATGGTCGCGACCGGCGCGGAGCGTCCGGATTCGGTGTCGCGCTTCAAGCGCTGTAGCTCCGCCCTCATTTCCGAGGCGTGCTGATAGCGCAGGTCGCGGTCCTTCTCCAGCGCCCGGTTGATGATGCGCTCCAACTCCGCCGAAACGTCCGGATTCAGCCGCGCGGGAGACACTGGAGCGCGGTTGAGCACCGCTTCAAAAATGATTCCCGAGGTATCGCCGCGGAACGGCAGCAGACCGGTCGCCATCTCGTAGAGCACCGCGCCGAATGAGAACAGATCGGTGCGCGCGTCCAGTTCCTTGCCGCGCACCTGTTCGGGCGACATGTAAGCTACCGTGCCCAGCGCCGTTCCCGGACTGGTCAGGTGCTGTTCGTCGGCCGTACCGGTCATGGTATTGGCCGCGGCAATCTGGCTGGAAGAACTGGCTGCCGTTGTCACTTTGGCCAGTCCGAAGTCCAGAACCTTTGCGTGCCCGCGTTTGGTTACGAAAATATTCGCCGGCTTGATGTCGCGGTGGATAATTCCTTCGCTATGGGCAGCGTCGAGCGCATCGGCAATCTCAATCGCCAGGCCAAGCACGACTTCCGTCTCGACCGGCTTCCCCGCGATACGGTGCTTCAGCGTCACCCCGTCCAGAAACTCCATGGCGATGAAGGTCTGCCCATGCTGATCGTCAATCTCGTGAATGGTGCAGATGTTGGGATGGTTCAGGGCGGAAGCGGCCTGCGCCTCGCGCTGAAAGCGGGCCAGAGCCTGCGGGTCGCGGGAAATTTCGTCGGGCAGAAACTTCAAGGCCACAAAGCGGTGCAGCTTAATGTCTTCCGCTTTGTACACCACGCCCATGCCCCCACCGCCGAGCTTTTCGACGATGCGGTAGTGCGAGATGGTCTGTCCGATCATGGTTTGGCCACCACAGGCGCACAATCTTACGGGGGTGTCATAGGCAAGTCAATGAATCGGCCGCGGCGCGAGGTGTAAGATATTTGAGTAAGTCCTACTGCTAAACTTCGCGATTGTGAAAGGATTTCCCCCATGGCAACGCTCGAAGCCCCCGTTCGGCCGCGTACCAGTCTGCATCAAGGCCCGTTCGTTACGGAGCCGTTTTTCGATTTTCGCCACGAAGATAACGCGCGCAAGATGCGCTCCGCCATTGCCAAGGTGCGCAGCCAGCTGGGCCGCGAGTACGACCTGATCATCGGCGGCAAGCGGGTCAGGACTACGGACAAAATCAAGTCGCTGAACCCGTCGCAGCCGTCGCAGATTGTCGGCATCCATCAAAAGGCGAACAAAGATCACGTAGAACCGGCCATGCAGGCCGCGCTCTCCGCCTTCGAATCGTGGAGCCGCACTACGGTCGAAGAGCGCGCCGGGCTGCTGTTCCACGTTGCTGATCTGATGCGCCAGCGC
>Ga0116105_1000400_pt1 | contig 11495 bp, 5 predicted proteins | sample June2015DPH_6_20_FD_89716 | JGI IMG/M metagenome (GOLD analysis project Ga0116105, IMG submission 89716) | Peatland microbial communities from SPRUCE experiment site at the Marcell Experimental Forest, Minnesota, USA - June2015DPH_6_10 | ecosystem: Environmental > Terrestrial > Soil > Wetlands >... | reverse complement strand
CGGCGTGAACAAAGACTATGCTCCCATCCCCTGCCTGCTGGCGCTGGCGGCCGTTCATAATTTACTGGTGCGCGAAGAAACGCGAACCCAGGTAGCGCTGATCACCGAATCCGGCGAGCCGCGCGAAGTCATGCACTTCGCATTGCTCAGCGGCTACGGAGCCAGTGCGATTAATCCCTACCTCGCGCTCGAAAGCGTTGAAAACCTAGCGCGGCGCGGAGAGCTTGGCGACGACATCACCCCCGAACTCGCAGTCAAGCACTTCATGAAAGCCATCAAGAAAGGTCTGCTGAAAACCTTTTCGAAGATGGGCATTTCCACACTGCAAAGTTATCAGGGCGCGCAGGTCTTCGAAGCCATTGGGCTGAACAAAGAGTTGATCGACGCTTATTTCGCCGGCACCACCTCGCGCATCGAAGGCATCGGACTTCCCGTTCTCGCCGCCGAGGCGCAACTGAAACACGAATACGCTTTCCGCCCGTTGACCGAGTTTGAAACCGAGCTCGCCGTCGGCGGCAGCTATCACCAGCGCGTGAACGGCGAATATCACCTGCTCAACCCGCAAACCATCAGCAAGCTGCAACAGGCCGTAAGACAAGATAGCTTCAAGACATTCCGGGAATACACCGACCTCATCGACAACCAGAACGCAAACCTCTGCACGCTGCGCGGCCTGATGAAGTTCAAAAAGAGCGAGCAGCCGGTTCTTCTTGAAGAGGTCGAGCCCGCCAAAGAAATCGTCAAGCGCTTCACCACCGGTGCCATGTCGTTCGGGTCGATCAGCAAGGAAGCTCACGAAACGCTCGCCATCGCCATGAACCGCATCGGCGGCAAATCGAACACCGGCGAAGGTGGAGAAGACGAAGCCCGCTTCACGCCCGACTCGAACGGCGACTTGCGGCGCAGCGCCGTCAAGCAGGTAGCCTCGGCGCGTTTCGGCGTGACCGCCAACTATCTCGTCAATGCCGACGAATTGCAAATCAAAATGGCGCAAGGCGCGAAACCCGGCGAGGGCGGCCAACTCCCCGGCCATAAAGTCGACGAGGTGATCGCGCGCCTGCGGCATTCGATCCCCGGCGTTGGCCTGATCTCGCCACCGCCGCATCACGACATTTATTCGATCGAAGACCTCGCGCAACTGATCTACGACCTGAAAAACGTGAACCCGCAGGCGCGCATCGCCGTGAAACTTGTCGCGGAAGTTGGCGTCGGCACGGTCGCGGCAGGCGTGGCCAAAGCGCACGCCGACGTAGTCCTCATCAGCGGCGACACCGGCGGCACCGGCGCGTCGCCGCTCAGTTCGATCAAGCACGCCGGTATCCCCTGGGAGCTGGGCCTCGCGGAAACGCAGCAAGTCCTCTTGCTGAACGATCTGCGCAGCCGCATCCGCGTGCAAACCGACGGCAAACTGCAAACCGGCCGCGATGTCGCCATCGCTGCGCTGCTGGGCGCCGAAGAATTCGGCTTTGCCACCACGCCGCTGATTGCGATGGGCTGCATCATGATGCGCAAGTGCCATCTCAACACCTGCTCGGTGGGCATCGCCACGCAAGATCCGGTGCTGCGACAGCAATTCAAAGGGCAGCCCGAGCACGTCATCAATTTCTTTTTCTTCATCGCCGAGCAGTTGCGCCAGTACATGGCCGATCTCGGCTTCCGCACCGTCGATGAAATGGTCGGCCGTGTCGACATGCTCGACGTGGAGCCGGCCGTCGATCACTGGAAAGCCAAGGGCCTCGATTTCTCTGCGATCCTCTACAACCCGCCCACGCCCTCGCGGGTCGCTCGCCGCCGCGTGCAAGCGCAGGATCACGGATTAGAGCAGGCGCTCGATCACAAGATTCTTCTGCAAGTGCACGACACGCTCACAACTCTTGCACCGATCGAAGTGAAGTTTCCCGTGCGCAACATTCACCGCTCGGTCGGCTCCATGCTCAGCGGTGAGATCGCCCGCCGTTACGGCTCTGCCGGCTTGCTCGACGACACAATCCGCATTCACCTGACGGGCTCGGCAGGTCAGAGTCTGGGCGCGTTCCTGGCCAAAGGAGTCACGCTCTCGCTGGAGGGTGAAGCCAACGACTACGTTGGCAAGGGACTGTCCGGCGGCCGCATCATTGTGTATCCGCCGCGTGCCTCCGGTTTTGCGCCCGAAGAAAATATTCTGATCGGAAACGTAGCCCTCTATGGCGCGACCAGCGGAGAAGCCTTCTTCAACGGAGTTGCCGGCGAACGCTTCGCCGTCCGCAATTCCGGCGCAACCGCGGTCGTCGAAGGCGTTGGTGATCATGGTTGCGAGTACATGACCAACGGCATCGTGCTGGTGCTCGGCTCCTGCGGCAGAAATTTCGCTGCCGGCATGAGCGGCGGCGCTGCCTATGTGTTTGATGAGCGCGGAGACTTCACCGAGCGGCGTTGTAATCTGGACTCGGTTGATCTCGAGCCTTTGCTCGAGGAGTCAGATATACAGATCGTCAGAGATCTTCTGCTGAGCCACGTTGAACTGACCGCCAGCCGTCGCGCCAAATGGATTCTCGACAACTGGCGCGACGTGGCTTCCCGCTTCATTAAGGTTTTTCCACACGAATTCAAACGTGTGCTGGGCATGAACCGCAGCGAGCAGGCCTACATCCCGGCTCCGCCCTTCGGGGTGCTCGCGCAATCGGAGCCGCCGCATGCTGAGCAGGTGCAGCATGGGCAGGTGTTGCATGGGCAGGTGCAACTTGGGTAAGACGACCGGCTTCATGGATTACTCGCGCGAACTTGCTCCGCGCCGGCCCGTCGCCGAACGGGTCAACGACTGGTTCGAAATTTACCAGGATTTCCCCGAAGAAAAACTTCGCACCCAGGGCGCACGCTGCATGGATTGCGGCGTGCCGTTCTGCCAGACCGGCTGTCCCGTCAGCAATCTCATTCCCGACTGGAACGATCTGGTCTATCACGGCCGCTGGAAGGATGCGGTTCGCCAGTTGCACGCCACCAATAATTTCCCCGAGTTCACTGGCCGCATCTGTCCCGCGCCCTGTGAGGCGTCGTGTGTTCTCGGCATCAACGCGCCTCCGGTCACGATCAAGCAGAACGAAAAAAACATCGTGGAGCGCGGATTCCTCGAGGGCTGGATCCACCCAGAGCCGGCAAGACTTCGCACGGGAAAGAAAGTCGCCATCGTCGGTTCCGGCCCTGCCGGCCTCGCAGCGGCGCAACAACTCTGCCGCGCCGGCCATGCGGTTTCGGTGTATGAAAAAAATGACCGCATCGGCGGCCTGCTTCGCTACGGGATTCCCGAGTTCAAACTGGAAAAGCACATCATCGATCGCCGCCTCGAGCAGATGTCCGCCGAAGGCGTGAAGTTCGTCACCAACGCCGAGGTAGGCAGCAAGATTCCAGTCGACGATTTGCGCCGCGATTTCGACGCCATCGTGCTGGCCGGGGGCTCCGAGCATCCACGTGATTTGAAAATCCCGGGCCGCGAGCTGAAAGGAATTCACTACGCCATGGAATTCCTGCCGCAGCAGAACAAGCGCTGCCACGGCGACGCGCTCGATCCTGCCGCCGACATCCTCGCCACCGGCAAACGCGTGGTCATCATCGGTGGCGGCGATACCGGCGCTGACTGCCTGGGCACGGTCCATCGCCAGAAGCCGATTTCGGTGCATCAATTCGAAATCATGCCGAAGCCGCCCGACGAGCGTTCGCCCCTAACCCCGTGGCCGCTATGGCCGATGCAGTTGCGCATCGAGGGTGCTCACGAAGAAGGCGGCGTGCGCGACTGGAGCATCGCCACCACAAAATTCACTGGCGACGAAAACGGTCAAGCTCAAGCTAACGTCCGGCAACTTCACGCTGTTAGGGTTGGCCCTCCTCCGAAGTTCGACCCCATTCCCGGCACCGAGTTCACCATGGATGCTGACCTCATCCTCATTGCCATGGGATTTCTCGGCCCCGTGCGCCCCGGAATGATCGAACAACTGGGAGTTCAACTCGACAACCGCGGCAACGTCGCCACTGACCCGAACTACATGTCGTCCGTCCCCGGAGTGTTCGCCGCCGGCGACATGCGCCGCGGCCAGTCGCTGGTGGTGTGGGCAATCTCGGAAGGCCGCAAAGCCGCCGCCAGCGTTGATGCCTATCTGAAGTCGCTGGATGCACGCACGCCCGCTACCCAGGTTGCCTCAGCGCGGCCCATTGCATTCTGATCGCGACGAAAGAAACATCATTAACCACGAAGGACACGAAGGTCCACGAAGGAGACCACCAAGTAATGAGATCCTTCGTGATACTTCATGTCCTTCGTGGTTGATGGTTTTATCGGCTAAGATGACTCCTTCACCGTCATGATCCAGCTTCCCGACATTCGATCCGCGCTCGAACGAATCCGCGCCGACATTCGCGTTTCCCCCTGCACCCACTCCGAAACGTTTTCCGGACTGACCAACAATTCCATTTTCCTGAAACTCGACAACCAGCAGCGTACCGGCGCATTCAAAGAGCGCGGTGCGCTGAACAAACTGCTGACTCTCAATCCAGAAGAACGAGCCCACGGTGTGATCGCGGCATCCGCTGGCAATCATGCGCAGGGCGTCGCTTACCACGCGGGACGTCACAACATCCATGCGCGTATCGTCATGCCGCTGCCCACGCCGCTCACCAAAGTCTCAGCGACTCGCGCTTACGGCGCCGAAGTCCTGCTGCACGGCACCAATTACGACGAAGCCTACGAGAAGGCAGTCGAGCAAAGTAAGCAAGACCACCTCACTCTGATTCACGCTTTCGATGACGACACCGTGATCGCAGGGCAGGGGACTCTGGGCCTGGAAATCTTGCAGCAACATCCTGGCATCGAAGCGATCGTCGCTCCGATCGGCGGCGGCGGCCTCATCGGCGGAATCGCCTGTGCCGTGAAAGAAATCAATCCCAACGTGCAGATCTTCGGCGTGCAACCCTCCCGCATTCCTTCCATGAAGGCCGCGGTAGCCGAGGGCAGGCCCGTCACGCTGGCTTCTGCGAAGACGATTGCCGACGGCATCGCCGTGCGCCGCGCCGGAGAACGCACGCTCCCGCTCGTTCAAAAGTATGTCGACGGCATCGTTACCGTGGAAGAGGAAGAAATCGCGAACGCGATTCTCTTACTGCTGGAGCGCGAGAAAACTTTGGCCGAGGGCGCCGGAGCCGCCGCCATCGCGGCCGTGTTGAACCGCAAGCTGCCGTTGCAAAACAAGAAAGTCGCAGTCCTCGTCTGCGGCGGAAACATCGACGTGACCTTACTCGCGCGCATCATCGAGCGCGGCCTGGTGAAAGACGGACGCCTCGTCCGCCTGCGCGTTCACCTGCCCGATTATCCCGGCGCACTGCATCGCCTCACCGGAATCCTGGCCGACCATCGCGCCAACATTGTCGAGACTGCCTACGACCGCGCCTATCACGGCGTCAATCTTGGCGACACCGCCATCGATATCACCATGGAAACCCGCGGCCCCGACCACATCGCGGAACTTCTCGCCGCCCTAGGCTCCGCCGGTTATACCCACGAAAGAATCCTCTGATCATCACAATGGAGATCGTTACTGTGGAGATCGTCACTGCGGAGATCGGAAATTCTGGAATGAAGAGTCTGTCAGGGGTTCGTCGGACTCACAGGCTTACTGCTAGGTCCGCTGCAGAACAGGACGCACAGCAGAATGCCCGTTCCTGCCGCTCCGGCGGCAATCCATTTCGGATTCACGAGCGGGCTGGCTAACTTGGGTCGCGGAGGCGCTCCGCAGAGTTCGGTTTCGTTGAAGCTTTTTTGTTCTCCCTCGCGAACCAAGGTTCCATGCGAATCTTCAGTCGTGGGCGCGGGCTTGCGGGGATTCAATTCCGGTTCCACCTTCACATCGTTCTTGCGCGCCGCGACCTGCATGTTTCCATTCAGGTCTGTCACCTCATACTGCGTCCATTCATTCCCGACCGGAACCACGGTGACGCAACGCGCCTTCACTTTAAAGCTCTTCGAAGTCCCCACGGAAAGGCTGCCATGATCCAGGTCCAGCACATTGGCTTGCAACCGGGCCACCGATTCCGGCTGAATCAGCACCGTTGATCCGTCCAGACTCAAACTCGCCGGAGAATCCGGCTTGGTTTCGATCAAATCCCCGGGGAAAACGGCGGACGAATCCTTAGCCTCATAGCCGTTTACCCATACCTCACCCTGTGTGTGAAGAATCGCTCCGCCCGTGTCGCCCTGCTCGGCCTGTCCATGCCCAGCCGCCGCGACATCGGTCTGGCCCTGCTGAGCAGCCTCGCTCTGGACCGGCTGAGTCTGGACCGGCTGAGTCTGAACCGGCTGAGTCTGGCCCAGTAAAGACGCTGGAACCATGACCAACAGCATCCAGACCAGACAACAACGTAAAATAGACACACGCATAGCGAAAGTGGATTTCCACAAAATTACTACAGAAAATCCTATTCCGATGCGTTCGCAGGGTCTATTGGCACTCTGGGTGCCCAGTTTGGGAATGTTTGTAAACCGGAATCATCTCGGCTCCGGAATCGTCTCGGCTTCTGCGGGCCAGGTCGCTCTCGTTTAATAACTGTTATGTCTGGGTAAAACTTTGTAAACCATACCGTTTCGTGGCTTGCGGCCATGTAAATTAGAAGGTGGGGCGTATGAAGAACAATAAGACGAACAACGCAGCAATCGTGACTTTCCTCGCTTCTGTCGTCGCAATCGCCGGCGCAAATCTTTCGCTCAAGTCTTTCTTGAGTGCGACGAGCCTGGCGCAGGACTCCGGCCAAGCCGCGGGCCAGCCGGCAGGCCAACCAGCTGGCCAGGCAACAATCGCCAAGCGCATCGGGGCCATCAAAGCGATTAACGGAAACGCCATCACGCTGGCGCCGGACTCTGGTTCAGAAATCGCAGTGACCGTGCAGCCCAACGCTCGGCTGCTGCGTCTTACGCCGGGCGACAAAGATCTCAAGAATGCGGCCGCCATACAGTTGCAGGATCTTCAGGTCGGCGACACGATTCGGGCGCGCGGCCAGGCCTCGGAAGACGGCAAATCGATCGCTGCCCTGGAGATTATCGTGATCACGCGTTCGGCCGTTCAGGCGGTGAGCGACCAGATGCGCCAGGACTGGCAGAAACGCGGCATTGGCGGCCCAGTCACCGCGGTCGATCCCGCTGCCGGAACCGCGACCATCACGATCTCGAGCCTGGGCGGAAAGAAAGAGATCGTTGTACGCACCTCCAAGAGCACGATCATCCACCGTTACGCTCCTGACTCGTTCAAACCCGAAGACGCAAAGCCGAGTTCACTGCAGCAAACCAAGGTTGGCGACCAATTGCGCGCCCGCGGCAACCGCAGCGCCGACGGCAGCGAATTGACAGCTGAGGACATCTTTACCGGGAACTTCCCGCAGTTCGCGGGTTTGATCAAGTCAATCGATGCAAGTGCGGGAACGTTGTCCGTTCAAGATTTGGCAAGCAAGAAAACCGTGGAACTGAAAATCAACGCCGACTCTCAGCTGCACAAGCTTCCCGCCGAAATGGCGCAGGGGCTTGCGGCGCGATTGAAGAGATCGGGCGCGACCCCCGCCGGAACCCCAGGTGCGGCCTCGAATTCTTCTTCGAGTCCAGCTCCAGCCGCTGGCGGCAATGCACCGGCCGGCGCGCCCGCCGGTGGTTGGTCTCAGGGCTCCGGAGCGGCGGCGGGCGGCGGAATGCCCGCCGGAGGAACTCCTGGAGGTACACGCGGCGGAGGATTCGATTTCCAGCGATTGCTCGACCAGACCCCGCCGGTTGCACTGGCTGATCTGCACAAGGGAGACGCGATCGCAGTCCTCGCTACCGAGGGCACGCCCTCGGGCGGAAGCACCGTGATCAAGTTGTTCAGCGGAGTCGAACCGATTCTGCAGGCCGCTCCCAATGGCAGCCAAGCCATGATGCTGGCGCCCTGGAGTTTAGGCGGCGCTCCCAGCGGCGATGCGGGCCCATAGCGGCGCCGTTCTCGTTGTGTTCGTTCCACCGTTCCACCGTTCATACACTCGCAAGGAAACATAGACTCATCAGAAATGGAAAAATGATAATGAAGGTTAAGCAATACGGGAGTTTCTTTTTCATAGTGTTCTCATTCCTGCTGTGGCTGAGTGCATTCGGGATTGCAATGCTAACTCCGTTGCAGGCGCAGACGGCCGCCGGGGCTCTTCACGGACAAGTGACTGATCCCTCGGGCGCGGTCATTGCTGGCGCCAGCGTGATCATGACCCCTGCCGCCGCCGGATCTCCAATAGTGGTTCAGAGCGATGCCCAAGGCATGTATGACTTCAAGACTCTACCGGCCGGCAAGTACACGCTCACCGTCGCCGCTACGGGATTCACTCTCTACGAAAACGACAATGTCGTGATCGCGACTCAGGCCCTGCGCCTCAACGTGACGATGACCATCGAAGTCGAAACCACGAAAGTTCAGGTCTCGGATACGGCGCCGACGGTTGACGTGAATCCTTCAAACAACGCCGGCGCGGTCGTGATCTCAGGTAAAGAACTCGATGCTTTGCCCGACGATCCCGATGAGCTGCAATCGGATCTCGAAGCGCTTGCCGGACCTTCCGCGGGCCCTAGCGGCGGACAAATGTACATTGACGGTTTCACCGCCGGCCAGCTCCCGCCCAAGTCGTCCATTCGCGAGATCCGCATCAACCAGAATCCGTTCTCCGCCGAGTATGACCAGCTGGGCTACGGCCGCATCGAAATCTTCACTAAGCCCGGAACCGACAAGTACCACGGGCAGATGCTGGTCATCGGCAATGACTCGGCCTTCAATTCTCCCAATCCTTACGCCGGCGCGGAACCGCCTTACTATACAACCCAGTACAGCGGAAACTTCGGCGGTCCCGTCAGCAAGAAAGCTTCTTTCTTTTTCAACCTCGACCGCCGCAACATCAACGAACTCACCGCCGTCAATGCGCTCGTTCTCAGTCCTACGCTCGACGAAGAGCCGCTGGTCGAATCAATTCCCAACCCGCGCCAGCGCACCAACCTGAGCCCGCGCCTGGATTGGGCGGTGACCAAGAACAACACGCTCACCGCGCGCTACCAGTACTATCGCGACACTGAAACCAACGACGGCGTCGGCCTGTTCAACCTCCCGTCCCAGGCCTACTACTCCAAGTCAACGGAGCAGACCCTGCAGGTTGGCGACACCCAGGTGATTGGCACCAAGATCGTCAACGAAACCCGCTTCCAATACATTCGCGACTACAGTCTGCAGACACCGCAGGACACCAACCCGGTGGTCAGCGTGCTGGGCAACTTTGCCGGCGGCGGCAACGGTACGGGGAATTTAAACGACAGCCAAAACCACTACGAACTGCAGAACTACACTTCACTAATTCACGGCAATCACGTGCTGAAGTTCGGTGGGCGCTTCCGTGCCAGTCAGGATACGAATTATTCGGTCAGCGGATTCAACGGCACGTTCACGTTCTCATCGCTGAATCAGTCCTCGAACGTTCCTCCAGTTCCTTCTCCGGGGGCGCCCTGCACCATCGGAGCGAATCCGCCGTGTCCTATCTCACTGCTCTATGCGGAGCAGCAATTGGCCAGCGGCGGCACTCCTTATGCAACTCAGCTGTCCTACACCACCGGTCTGCCAACAGCTCAGGTGAACTACTACGACTTCGAACCGTACGTCCAGGATGACTGGCGGGCGCGGCCCAACATCACGATCAGCGCCGGCCTCCGCTTCGAGACGCAGAACGCCATACACGACAAGGGCGATTGGGCTCCGCGCCTCGGCTTTGCCTGGGGCGTGCGCGGCCGCAGTAAACCGCCCCTGGTCGTGATTCGCGGCGGCTACGGCCTTTTCTATAATCGCCTGCAGTCCACACAAATCCTGCAAGTGGACCGCTACAACGGCGTCGTTCAGCAGCAGTTCATTATCAACAACCCCACCTGCTTCCCCGGCGTGGACGTGGCCCTCACCAGCTTCTCCAACTGTGGACCGACGACTTCCAGCACGTCTTCCACTTTTCAGCTCAGCCCTACGCTGCACGCACCCTACACCATGCAGGGCGCGGTGAGCGTGGAACGCCAGGTCACCAAATCGGCGACCGTATCTGCGACCTACCTGAACTCGCGTGGCTACGACCAGTTCATCACGATCAACGCCAACGCCCCGTATCCGGGAACGCCCTGCGCGGCGCCGGGCATCGCGTCCACCCTGCCAACCTGTGCCACGGTGACCGGGGGCAACCTCTACCGCTACGTCTCCGAAGGCAATTTCAAGCAAAACCAGCTCATCGTGAACACCAACATTCGCGTGGGCACCAAGCTGCAACTCTTCGGTTTTTACACCTTCGGCTATGCCAACAGCGACACTTCCGGCATTTCCAGTTTTCCGACGAACTCCTACGACATCAGCCAGGACTACGGCCGCGGCTCGTTCGACGTCCGCAACCGGCTCTTCCTCGGTGGCAGCATCGGCTTGCCTTACCTGATTCGCCTGAGTCCCTTCATCGCGTTCAGTTCCGGAGCGCCGTTCTCCATCACCTCGCCCATCGACGAGAACGGAGACCAGATCTACAACGATCGTCCGAGCTTTGTGTCCTCCGCCACTTGCCCCGCGGGCACGCCCCCGGCAGGCACGATTTACTGCACCGAGCTGGGAACTTTTGACGCCTCAGGAGCCACTGGCAAGCTTCTCCGGGTTGACTCCGAGACCGGTCCAGCGCACTTCGCGCTGAATCTGCGCCTCAGCAAGACTTTCGGACTTGGACCGAAGCTCAAGGCCGCTGTCCCGGCGAATCAGGCTCAGGGAGGACCTCCTCCCGGTGGCGGCGGTGGTCGCGGCGGCGGCGGAGGCCCGCGCGGTCCGCTGTTCGGCGGCGGCGGTGGATTCAACACGTCGTCCACTTCCGACCGGCGTTATAACCTCACCTTAGGAGTGGGCGTTCGCAACGTCTTCAACAACGTGAACGTGGCCAATCCCAACGCGGTTCTGGGCTCCGCGCTGTTCGACAGATCCAATGCGCTGCAGGGAGGTCCGTTCTCGCAAGGCACTTCGGCCAACCGTCGCATCGAACTGCAAGCGACGTTCGCCTTCTGACCGGAAGCGCTTGCTCCCGTCCTTTCGCGAATCTGCAAACTCGCGTTATGCTGAGAATGCATGCTGAAGCCGCTTACCACGCGCCTCGCAATCCAACCGGGCAAAGGTCCGTAACCGATTGTCTTCTCCTCCCACGACCCCGCCGATAACCCGGCCGATCACCAAAGGGACGACCCGGCGAAAATTCATCCGCCTGGCAGCGACCGCCGGCGTGGCCGCGCTGGCCGCTGATACCACGCTGCTCGAGCCGAATCGTCCGCGCATCGTGCGCCAGGAAATCGCCCTTCGCCGCTGGCCGGCGCGGCTGGAAGGTTTCACCATCGCGCTGCTTAGCGACTTCCACTACGACCCTTATTTTTCCGTCCATCCTCTGCGCTCCTCGATCAGCATGGTCAACGCTCTGCAGGCCGAACT
>Ga0116105_1000395_pt1 | contig 11536 bp, 8 predicted proteins | sample June2015DPH_6_20_FD_89716 | JGI IMG/M metagenome (GOLD analysis project Ga0116105, IMG submission 89716) | Peatland microbial communities from SPRUCE experiment site at the Marcell Experimental Forest, Minnesota, USA - June2015DPH_6_10 | ecosystem: Environmental > Terrestrial > Soil > Wetlands >... | reverse complement strand
TGGATCTTGAAGCGCTCGCGGATCACGTAGGACAGGTTGTCGAGAATTTCTGCGAGGTTGCCGCCCGTCTCGCGCTGCAGCATAACCGCAGTCACGAAAAACTTTACGTCGACCAGGGGCATGCGCTCGGTGAGATTGATGAGAGCGTCGCGCACCGGCATACCAAATTTCTGCTCTTCGTAAAGTTGCCGGAACTCGCTGGAGACGGGCTCTGCCACTTCGTCGGTAATCATTTCGATGGCGGTGGTGAAGGCGTGTCCGGCGCGAACCGCGCGCGCCAGCGTGTCGATTGCCTCGGGGAAGAGTTCCTCGAATTTCTCAAAGCGCTTGTTGCGCCGGTACGAAACGTAGGAATAGGGCAGCACAAAACCGAGCAGCATTCCCACCCACGCGGCTTCGAGCCGCTTGGTGAAGGCATAGGCCAGGAATGTGGCAGCGACTCCGGCCAGAGCCGACAGCCCGAGAAAGTTTCCGGCGCGCAGTGACATGCCTGCTTGCGCCAGCATTTTTTGGATCTCGCCCACTCGCGCGGACCGCCGCAGCAGGGTGTCGAGAGCGGGAATCTTGCTGAGTTGCTCGTCCCGCAGCAGGGCGAGTTCTTCCTCCGCGGCGAGTTCGGGTACCTTGCGCTCGCTGGCCAGGCGTTCCTTAATGAGCCGGGCCTGGGCGTTGCGCTGGTCGAAGAGCGAGCCCAGAGCGAAAGCCGCGAGGGCGACCACGACGAACACGAGAAGCGCGATTAAGGCTGCGGGCATGTTTTATTTGAAACCCAGTTTGAAACCCAAATTTCAGAACTTGCGACTTAGTTCCGGCCTTACTCAGACCTCGGTTTTCGATTCGAACAGCGCCGGCCGCAAGCGGGAGCCGCCAGTCGCCAGCCGTTCCGCGAACTGCGGTCGCACGCCGGTGGCGCGGAATACGCCGCGAACCTTGCCGTTCTCATCGACGGCGGTGCGATCAAAACTAAAAATGTCCTGCATGGCGATGGAGCCTTCGTCCATTCCTGTAACTTCTGAGATCGTCATGACTTTGCGTGTGCCGTCCGAGAGGCGGGCGATCTGCACCACGGCATGCACGGCGGATGCGATCTGGTGGCGCACGGCGCGCTCGGGAATGTTGAGATTCGCCATCGACACCATGTTTTCCACGCGGGCCATGGCGTCGCGTGGGGAGTTGGCGTGGACGGTGGTGAGCGACCCCTCGTGGCCGGTGTTCATGGCCTGCAACATGTCGAAGGCTTCCTCGCCGCGGACCTCGCCAACCACGATGCGGTCGGGACGCATACGCAAGCTGTTGATGACCAGTTGCCGCTGCCGGACTGCGCCCTTGCCTTCGATGTTCGGCGGGCGCGTTTCGAGGCGAACGATGTGCTCTTGTTTGAGCTGCAGTTCGGCGGCGTCTTCGATGGTGACGATGCGGTCGGAGTTGGGGATGTAGCCGGAGAGAACATTTAAGAGCGTGGTTTTGCCGGCACCGGTTCCACCCGACACTAAAATGTTCAGGCGACCCTTTACCATGGCGGAAAGCAGTTCGAGCATCGACTCGGTGAGAGTTTGATTTTCCAGCATCTGGCGTGCGGTGACGGGCTCGCGTCCAAAACGCCGGATAGACAGGCAAGGGCCGTCAATGGCCAGCGGCGGAATGATGGCGTTGACGCGCGATCCGTCGGCCAGGCGGGCGTCAACCATGGGCGACGATTCGTCGACCCGGCGCCCGACGCGCGATACGATGCGCTCGATGATCTGCATGAGGTGGGCATTGTCTTTGAAGGACAGGCCGGTGAGTTCGAGTTTGCCGGCGCGCTCAATGTAGACGCGGTCGAACTTGTTCACCAGGATGTCGGAAACGGTGTGGTCTTTGAGCAGCGGCTCCAGCGGGCCGAGACCGAAGATTTCGTCGAGAATTTCGCGCGAGAGGCGTTCGCGCTCGGCAAAGCTGAGCGGCACGACTTCGCCGTTGACCGCGTTGCGGATGACGACCAGCACTTCGTCGCGCGCCGAATCGCCCGTAGCCTTGCCTAATTTTTCGAGGTCGAGGCGGTCGAGGATCTTGCGATGCAGGTCGGCTTTGACCTGCTGGTAATCGGTGCGCTCGAAAGATTGAAGATTTGCCATTGGGCCCTAAAGTCTGTGCGTGTTTGAGAACAACTCTTTCGCCCCTTCGGGGCTTGTTCTTCCTAGCTGCTTTGCACCCACGGTTTGCGCCGTGGGCTTTACTCTTGCGCCGCTTCGCGGCTGAAAGGGCGCGCTGCATCTGCACGCTCGGGAATTCCTAAACCGACTTGAACAACGACCAGGTTGCCCGCTTTACGTCAGCGTCATTGCGGGTCAATTCCTGGGCCAGTCCGGCGAAACAGCGGGCGATCTCGGAATTTCTCTGGTCCATTACCGGCGTACCGCGGTCGATCGCTCCGGAAACGGCGAAATACTGGTTCGGGATCCGCCACAACAGTTTAGCGCCCACCGCGGCCTCGGCGTCCGCCTCACTGAAGCCCGCTACTTTGCGAAAGCGATTCAGCACCAGGCGAACGCGCTCGCGGCTCCCGGTCTCGCCCAAATATTGCTGCACCCGGGCCGCACTCCACAGCGAAGCCACGTCGCTGCAGGCCACAAGCAGCACGATTTCCGAAAGACTGGCGACCAGACGGCTGGCTGGGTCAAAACGCGACGAACTGTCGACCACTACATAACGGTAATGCGTCACCAGCATGTCGAAAAGCTTGACGAATTCCGCGGTCGAGGGATCCACGGCAGCTGGCACGTTGGTTCCGGCCAGCAACTGCAAACCGCCGCCGTGGCGCGTCATAAAGCTTTCGAGCAGGGAAGCGTCCATGCGGTGGAGATTGCGAGTGGCGTCGGCCACATTGAAGACCGGCTTGAGATTCATGTGCAGCGCGGCGTGGCCGAGGGGAGCCATGTCCACCAGCGCCGTCTGTCCATAAGCGGACTGCAAAGCCAGCGCCAGATTGACGGCCACGGTGGTCGCGCCGTTTCCACCCTTCGCGTTGATCACCGAGAAGACCTTGCCGCGAATGCCTTCCTGACGGCCGCGGCGTTGGGAAGCCTGCAGACGCACAAAGGCGTCAATCAGATCAGTGGTGTTGGTGGGGCGCTCGATGAATTCACGGGCGCCCGCGCGCATGGCGTTGACGATGACCTGAGGCTGGTTCAGAGTGCCGATGGCGAAAATGGAAGTGTCGGGCATCTCCTGATGCAGAAGTTCAATCGAGCGCAGAGCCAGAGGAGAATTGTCGGCCGGAATGTCGACCAGAGTGACATCGGGATTGGCGGCGCGCACTCGCCGGGCTACAGGATCGGCCGCCGCCACCGGAAAAGTGGCGCAAGTGTGAACCGTGCGCGCCACACCGGTGCCGTCGACGAGCACCTGCAGCACCGCGCGCTGCTCGGGGTCCGTAGCGACAATCACGACTGACAGTTCTGGCATAACGAACTCTGCGGTTTCAGTTTCCCGTAGGCTTCTCGCGGCCTACTTGCTTTTGTCGAACTTGCCGTCGTCAACAAACGGCTTCGGATTCTTGGGCAAGGCCGGCGGCTCCGCACTGGGAGAAATGCGGTGCACCGTACACAAGACCATCAATTCCGAATTACTTTTTTGCAAGCTCTTGCTGCGGAAAAAATTCCCCAGGATCGGAATGTCGCCGAGGCCGGGAATCTTGTTGTAAATGTCGGTCACCCGGTTATCCATCAGGCCCGCGATCACAAAGCTCTGGCCATCCTGCAATTCAAATTCAGTTTCAGCTTTGCGGGTGCTGAGCGCGGGAATAGTAAATCCTGAGATGGTCAGCGCATCGGCGTAATCGAGCGTGCTCACTTCGGGCGCGACCTTCAGGTGAATGTTGCCGTTGGGCATGATGACCGGAGTGAATTGCAGGCGCACGCCGAATTCCTTAAACGAAATCGTTACCGCGGTGAAACCCTGGCCGGGCTGCACGATGGGGAAAGGGAATTGACCTCCGGCGAGGAAGCTGGCTTCCTTGCCATTGACCGCAATCAGATTGGGTTCGGCCAGAATCTGCAGCAGGTTCTTGGTTTCAAGAGCCTCGATGACGGCGCCGAAATTAATGTCCTGACGAAACAAAAACAGGTTCAGGACGTTGCTGATGGTTGAAGTTGAAGTGGTATTGTTGGCGGGATTCTGCTGGCCCGGGTTCAAGGTTTGTGGCCCGAAACCCCCATACTGGCCGGTGCTCGTGGTGCCGATAGTATTCAGGCCGCCCGTGGAAATGAAATTGATGCCCATCTGAGTCAGGGCCGTGCGGTCGACTTCCGCAAACTTCACCTGCAGCAAAACCTCCTGAGCGCCGACGGGCCCAAAGGTAAGCACGTTCACGACCTTCGGAGAATAAGCGCTGGCCAGTTCTCCCGCGCGCTTGGCCACATCTTCGGTGGAAACGTGCCCGGACAGAACGATAGCAGCCCGCGACGGGCTGACGGTGATTTGCTCTTCGGGGAAAACGCGGTGTTCTTCTTCGGCGCAGGCGCTGACATCAACATCGACGCGAAGATCGAAGCTGCGCGAGCGCTCCAGTTCATCCCAGATCAGCAGTGAAACTTCTCCCGGAGCCTTCCCATGAACCAGAATCTGCGTCGGCGTGACCACCTGGGGGTAAGCGATATTCGGGTCAGTGACAGAAATCCGTTTGAGCTTCTCGGTCGTGTTGATCAGCAGCGACTTGCCCACCATCACCCGGAGGGGCGCCGATCCTTCAGATTGCGACTGCGCCGGAAGAGTCGTGGTCTGGGTCCCGGTGGGCGCGGGAGTCTGGCCCGGAACATACGCCTGGCGGATGATTTCCGAAGACGCGGGCAGGACATCGAGCAGAACGACAGCGGCGAATAGCAAAGCAGCAAACACCGGAGCCCAAGGCCGAGACGAGCGAACTTTCATTTTCAGATTCCTCTCCCTGTGAGGAAACGAGTAAGGCTTTGTCCAGCCTGGAAGATCGAAATCGAATTCGAATTCATTGCACTCAATTCGTGCCGCAATTATCCTCCGAGCATTTCACGACTTCTGGTTTCTTGTCGCCCTGGAAGACCTCAATGCTGATGCCAGTCGAAGGCGGTGGAGCAGCCGGCGGCGCGGCCTTGGTCACAGTGTGGTGAATCACGGGCGCGGTGACGGGTACGGAACTTCCCTTATAGAGGCCGCGGGAATTAGAGGACGCCACCTCGTCCTGCCGGGTGTCGAGCGGGTTGCGCAGCGCGAGTTGAATGTGCCCTTCGGAGCTGGCCAGGGTGAGTCGCTGGGCATCGTCGGGCGAGACCAGGAGCGTGATAACGGCCGTATTCTGGGCTTCGCCCGTAGCCGTGCGTTCGAGAGTGTGGCCGGAGGCCAACACCGCGACGTTCTGTAGAACGGTCGTGGTCTGCTCCTCGCCGCCTGCGCCTGGGGTACCCGTAAGCAGCACGTCCACGCGCGTGCCGGGGGTAACGAATCCAGCCACGGATACTACTTCATTCACCCGGACAGAAACCGCCCTCATGCCGGGAGGAATCAGCGAAGGCAGCCCGGAGCCGGCGTTCTCACCAGCCAGCCGGTTGGGCAGGATGAATTCTCCCTTGGAAATGGGGACGATCACGCCGTGGCCTAATACGTCCGCTCGTTTTCGAGGCGCGCTGGGCGGCAGATCGGCACCGGGAATCCGAATCACTTTTATGTCGTGTTCTTCCACTCTGGCCCCAACCTGCAGATCGTCCGCCGCCACAATCACGTCGACGCCGGCGTCCGTGGAGCCGGTTTTCGACTGCAAGTTCTTGTAGACATACACACTTGCCAGAAAGCCAAGCGCAAGTGCCAGAACTCCGATCATCAACAAGCGTGTGCGGTTCATACTGCTCCCTTACAAGTCACACCACTACAAGTGACACCAGGGTGGCGCAACCGAGTGCCCGCGGCCTCCCGTACGTCGCCCCTTGTTTGCTTCCTAAGTTTGCTTACTAACGCTTTGCTCACTACTGGATGGAACTGGCGACTGCGGAGAACACGGTATTGGCATTGGACCCGATCAGCTGAACGGTTCCCACCACAATGACCAGAATCACCGCCAGCATAACCGCATACTCCGCGATATCCTGTCCTTCCTGTTCGCACCACAATCTGCGTGCAAGCTGCATATGCATACCTCGTCTTTCGCTTTTTCGTGCGCTTTTTCGTGATCGAGCGGAATCCACCGTCAGAACTATGCCTGAAGCGCTTGAGTTTGGCCACTCGACTTGGCTAATCATACCTTGCAACCTAACGGAAAGGTCGTAATTTCTTGCATACCGCGCCAAAAAGAGATTACCGCCGGAATGTCCCTTATTTGCTTGTCCTCGGATGCTAAACCCCTTGGCTGGAAGGAGCTGAGGTAAGATCGTCCCGTCCGCATAGAGTCGTAGCGTCTCTCTGAAACTCTGGCAATATGAAACTCGGCAATCTTAGACCGGTCGGCAGGCTCTACGTGTCGGGGGTGTTGCTGCTTCATTTGCTGGTCGTTTGGAATGCCAGAGACCTGATTTTGAAGGGCTATCCGGACTTCACAATCTACTACACTGCCGGGACCATGGTTCGCCAGGGAATGGGCCATACGCTATACGACGATAGCGTTCAGTTTCAAGTACAAAGGACGTTCGCGCCGCAGGTGGCGACCCGGCTGGGAGCGCTGCCGTTTAACCACCCCCCGTTTGAGGCGGTCTTATTCGTCCCGTTGGCCTACTTTCCGTATCGGGTAGCGTATTTGTTGTGGGGGCTCGCCAACCTGGCGATGCTGGTCGCTCTGCCGCTCCTGCTCCGGCCGCATGTCCCCATATTAAGGAATTGGCCGGCGCCGCCATGGACAGTGACCGTCGTCAGCCTCGCTTTCTTTCCCATTTTCTTCGCGCTTCTTCAGGGGCAGGATGCCATTCTGCTCCTATTTCTCTATGGCCTGGCGTTTGTCTCATGGAAGCAGAAACGCCTGGTTTCCGCCGGCGCCTGGCTGGCCTGCGGGATGTTCAAGTTTCACCTGGTGCTGCCGTTTCTGCTCCTGATTCTCATTCAGGAGAAGACAGCTCAAGCGAGCAAAAGAATTTTCGCCGGATTCCTGGCGGTGAGCGTGGTGCTGGCCGCGGTGTCGGTCGCGGCCGTCGGGACGCAGCAAATCCTCTCATATCCCCGTTACGTTCTGGGGCTGGAGAAGACCATGGCTATGGGAGCCATCATGCCGTCCGACATGCCGAACCTGCGGGGCGTTCTTTACCTGATGGCGTCGAACGCTCTATCGAAAACCCGGTACTTCGACATCCTGGTGATCTTCGTTTCCGGCGTCCTGTATCTGGTGGCGGCGGGGATCTTCGCTCTTCCGGGCCGTGATCGGGACACTGATCCAAGTCATGCTGATCCAAGCTACGCTGATCCAAGCTTCGCTGATCCAAGCTTCGCTGATCGAAGCCAAGCTGACCAACGAGATCTGAAGTTTTCCCTGGCCTTGTTCGCAACTGTTTTGGTGAGTTATCACGGCTTGGGATACGATCTCTGCGTGCTGGCGCTTCCCGCGCTGCTGCTCGTGGGACAACTGGGCAAGAAAATCATAGCGGCCTCGTGGACAGGCGCAGCGATCTGCGCGGGATTGGCCGTCCTGCTGTTCTCACCTTTGCAACTGGTTCTTCTGATGCGATACAACCGTCTGGCCCTGCTCGGGTGGGCGCTTCTGCTGTGCTTCGCTGGTCTCGCGGGAGTGGTCCTCGCGGGAGAATTCAGATTACGGTTCCTGCGCGCTTAAGGCTGGGCTTTGACCTGAGGCCGACGGCAAGGAGAATTTTACGGAGGGTTTGCAGTCCAACCCGGTCGGAAGTCGCCAGTCGTCATCGCCTGTTCTCACCATCATAGCGATCCTGGCCTGCGCAACCATGGCCTGCGCGCTGACATTGAATCGCAGTTTTCAACATCAGATTGCAGTCGACATTTTTTTCTCGCTCACGCTCGCGGGCTGCACCATTGTTTTTCTTTCGGTTCGTCCGCTGCGCGAGTTTCCGCAGGTTATCGGCGTCGCGGTGGTTCTGGTCGGCTTGCAACTGATCTTTTTAAAGGCTCCCCTTCGAGCTTTGCCCGCGGCGGCACTTCTTGGGTTAAGCAGCCTGCTCCTGCTGGCGGTTCGGAGAATCGGGAGCGGGGGCAATATTAAAGAACGTCAGTTGCTCTATGATTCGCTCGTACCTCCGCTTTTATTTCTGCTGCTCGGATACTTCGGCTCCGGTCCGCTGGCGCTCACTTTCCGGCTTCATCCCAAAACGCTCGATTTGTTCCTCTACAGCTTCGATCAAAGTCTCGGGGTGCAACTGAGTTTCAAAGTTGGGCAAGTTGTATTGGCTTCGCGCTGGCTCACGCGCAGCATGCTGGGCGTCTATTACCTGCTCCCGCTGGTAATCATGTTCACTTATGCGCGATTGCTGGTTCGCGACCGAACCCTGGCGATGATGGCTTTCCTGGCGTTTGCCATCGCCGGACCCGTGGGGGTGGTGTTCTATAACCTGATTCCGGGTTGCGGCCCCGGATGCTTCATGCGAGGAGGGTATCCTTTCGAAGTGTTGTCAACCCAACAACTGCGACAGTTGCCCCTCCAGCCCCTGTTAGAGGGAGGCGCGCGCAATGCGTTTCCGTCGCTGCATCTGGGCTGGGCGTTGCTTGCGCTGTGGTACTCGGAACGGTTGTCATTGTGGACGCGGATCGCTATGGCGATCTTTTTCGTCGGCACTGTCTTCGCCACCCTTGGCTTGGGAGAGCACTACTTCGTTGATTTGGTCGCGGCCTTTCCGTTTGCGCTGATGATTCAGGCAGCGTGCGCGCTGAAAGTTCCCATCTCGAGTGCACGCAGAATCGTCGCGCTCGTAACTGGGGTGGGCCTGATGATGGTATGGGTCCTTCTACTTCGCTGGGGACTGCTCGCGGATTGGGGCGAATTGATTTGGGTCAGTCCGGTCATACCCTGGCTGCTGGTTGCCGGCACGATCTTTGTAAGTCTCTGGCTGCAGGTGCAGCTGCGCCCGTTGCTCTTCGATCCGGTGGATGGGGCCCGGGGCAGGGGGGAGTCGTGAACGGAGGAGTCGTGAAAGCGCCGCGCATCGGAAAGCCGTGGAGTTTCCTGCCTTCTTGGCGTCCGCCCTTCATCGTCTCACTTACTCTGGCCGTCGTAGCTTCGGCCAGTACGTGGTTTTACATGGACCACATTCTGCGGGCGCAACAGGTTGCCGATGCCGCGGCGCACGGCAGGCCGCGCGGCAATCTGTCGGACCTCTATCCGCGCTGGCTGGGAGCCCGCGAACTGCTGCGGCACGGGCGCAATCCCTACAGCGCGGAGATCACTCGTGAGATTCAGCGAGGCTACTACGGCAGGCCGCTCGATCCCCAGCGCCCTGACGATCCTAAGGACCAGCAAGGTTTCGCCTATCCGGTCTATGTAGTGTTTCTGCTGGCCCCGACCATTGATTTTCCGTTTGATGCGGTCGAGATCGGCTTCCGCTGGCTGGTTGGGTTGACGGCGGCGAGCGTGTTGCTCTGGCTGCGCGTTCTCGGTTGGAGGACGTCATTTGGAACGACGGTGATTTTCATCGTGCTCTTGCTCGGTTGGCTGCCCATGGTGCAGGGAATCAAGTTGCAGCAACTGAGTCTGCTGGTCGCAGCGTTGCTCGCAGCTTGTGGCGCATGCCTGGCTGGCGGATGGCTTTACTGCGCGGGAGCGTTGCTGGCGCTGGCGACGATTAAACCGCAACTGGCCTGGCCGCTGATCATATGGCTGTTGGTCTGGGCTGGAAGTGACTGGCGGTCGCGGCGCCGTTTTTTATTCGGATTTGGTCTGGTCATGCTGCTTCTGCTGGGCGGAGCGCAACTACTTTTGCCGGGGTGGTTGTGGATGTTTGCCGAGGCGGTTGGTCAATATCACCGGTACACGCAGAACCAGTCGGTACTGGTTTGGTTGTTTGGCTCTATCGCAGGCCGCGTTCTGGAAGCCGCAAGCGTGCTGGCCTGTGCTTTCTGCCTCTGGCCAATGCGGAGGGAACCGGCGACGAACGCGGCCTTTGGACGGGCTTTTGCTCTGGTGTTGGCACTGACCGTGGTCATTGTTCCCATGTTCGCTCCCTACAATCAGGTGCTGCTGGCGCCGGCGATTCTGGCGCTGTTGTGGAACGAGAGCTCAGGGCAGCCCATCCTTCCGGCGATTCGACTGGCTCGTGCGGCGGGCGCGATTTTGCTGGTCTGGCCGTGGATCGCCACTTTGGGGCTGAGTCTGGCTTACTTCTGGCTCACGCCGGCGCTTCGTCAGCAGCTTTGGCCGGCGCCGTTTTACTCCAACTTCATGGTGCCCGTGTTCGTTTTCGGTTTGGCCCTGCTGAACGCGTGGACGAGCCCGCCTGGTCTCTTGCGGGAGAGCGCGCCAGCAGAGTAGTCTGGTCAAGCGCTGCCAGTCGTCCCCTGCGAAGGCGAAGGGCGCGCTGTGCGCCAATCGATTCATCGCAGTCGAACATCGCAACCGAACATCGACGGCCGTCCGTCAGAGAACGACCAACGACTATCGACCAACGACGAGTCATCATCATCGTCACCACCTATGGCCCTGACCGCAATCAGTCATCACAGTTCTGGCTCCGGTGTGTTTCCCGCCCTGGTGTTTGTGCAGGGCAGTGAGCAGAAGAACATCGTTCTCAACCGCACTCCGTTCACCGTGGGACGGAAGGTGGATAAAGATCTGGTGATTGCCGACCCGCGCGTTTCGCGAGACCATGCGCAGATCACGCAGGAGGGGCAGGAATTCTTTCTCGTCGATCTGGGCAGCAAGCACGGCACGTTCGTCAACGGAGAGCGCATCAACCGCCAGAAACTGGAGCGTGGCGACCGGTTGGAGTTTGGGGCGCGCGATTCGGCCTACATTTTGTTTAACCCCGCCCACGCGACTTCCAATACGGCGCGCGAATTTCTCAGCCAGATTTCCGGCATTCAGATCAAGCAGGAAGCTACCGATCTCGAAAAACTTACGCTGTTTCTCGAAGCCGCGCGCAAGCTGAATACGGCGGGTGTGCTCGACGAGATTCTGATGACCATGCTCGACGTCACGCTGCAACTGACGCGAGCCGAACGCGCCTACGTTTTTCTCAAGGATGAAGAAGGCAAGTTGCGTCTGGCCGCCGGACGCAACTCGAAGAAAGAGCCGCTGCTCGACGACAAAACGATTTCGCATTCCATCCTAGAAGAATCGATGCGGTCGAATTCCGAATTTCTTCTGACCGATACCAGCCAGTCGCTCGATCTGGCGGGACGGCAGAGCATTGTGGCTTACGATCTGCGAACCGTGGTGTGCATTCCGCTGCGCAAGCTGGTGGTGCAGGCCACGCGCGATGCGCAGACGCCGCTGCACGCTGCGACTTCCGCCGAGGCCATGGGAGTTCTCTACGTCGACTCGCGGTTTGCGTCGCGAGACATCAGCGGCGTAGGCCAAGATATTCTGCACGTGATCGCGACGGAAGCAGCGTCTTTGATCGAGAATGCCCGCCTGGTGCAAGCCGAG
>Ga0116105_1000394_pt1 | contig 11623 bp, 13 predicted proteins | sample June2015DPH_6_20_FD_89716 | JGI IMG/M metagenome (GOLD analysis project Ga0116105, IMG submission 89716) | Peatland microbial communities from SPRUCE experiment site at the Marcell Experimental Forest, Minnesota, USA - June2015DPH_6_10 | ecosystem: Environmental > Terrestrial > Soil > Wetlands >... | reverse complement strand
TTACTTTCGCTGGAGAGATGGCGCAGCCACAGCGACTCGTTGCCCTCGTTATTCAACACGTACGCTAGATAGTTTCCGTCGGGAGACATGGCGCCGATGATCGCATTGTGGGTGCCGCTGATTTTGCTGATCTTGATGCTCTCAAAGGGCTGACGCCGCTCCGCGAAAAACAAGCTGTAAACGCCGAATGAGGCCGCAGCTACCAGCAGCAGTACCACCAGAACGATCACTCCCAGGCCGGCCCGATGTTGCCGCGCCGCAGCCGCCAGCACCGAACCGCTGGACGTCTGCTCGCTACGCGCCATGGGCACACCGGCACTCGAAGCCCGGACTGAGCCAGACTCGTTTGCAGGTTCCCTGCCTGATTCCGTATCGCGCCGCAAGCGCTTCAGATCGCCGACCAGTTCCGTTGCCGATTGATAGCGAAGAGCGCGGTCTTTCTCCAGCAGCTTGCCAATCATGTCTTCCAGTCTCGGCGGAAAACTGGGATTCAACCGCAGCGGCGGAACGGGCGCTCGATTCAGAATGCCGTCGAAGATGGTGGCGGCTGTATCGCCTGCAAATGGCAAGGCCCCGGTCGCCATTTCGTACAGGACTGTACCGAACGAAAACAGATCGGTGCGGGAATCGAGGTCTTTGCCCTTTGCCTGCTCCGGCGACATATACGCGACTGTGCCCACCGCTGTGCCCGGGCTGGTGAGAAATTCATGGCTGTCGGCGATCGTGGCTGCAGTGAGGCCGCTGGAAACTTCTTTCGTTAGCGGCGCAACCTTGGCCAATCCGAAATCCAGGATTTTGGCGTGTCCGCGCTTCGTGACAAAAATGTTCGCGGGCTTGATGTCGCGGTGCACAATGCCCCCGGCGTGCGCGGCATCCAAGGCATCGGCGACCTCGATCGCCAACGAAAGCAAAGTCTCGGTTTCCAGCGGGCGGCCAGCGATGCGGTGCTTCAGCGTCACACCGTCCAGATACTCCATGACGATAAACGTGTAGCCGTCCTGCTCGTCAATCTCGTGGATCGTGCAAATGTTGGGATGATTGAGCGCCGATGCCGCTTTGGCTTCCCGCCGGAATCGGGCGAGGGATTGCGGATCCTTGGCAACATCGTCGGGCAGAAATTTCAACGCGACGAACCGGTCGAGTTTCGTGTCCTCGGCCTTGTAGACAACGCCCATGCCGCCGCCACCCAGCTTCTCAACAATGCGGTAGTGCGAAATGGTTTGGCCGATCATGGGAGGGTCCTAAGGCGATCTAATCTTAAGGATGCGGTGAAGGCGAGTCAAACCCCCGCGCGGGATTTTTCATGCCCATACCCCAGCAGATCCGACAGTTCCCGTTAGATCTTAAAATGCATACTCGTTGTATATACCGAGTGCGATTGTATATAATGGAGTCATGCCGCTCAGTATCCGCAACTCCGAAGTCGAGCGCCTTGCCCGCGCGCTCTCTCGCCTGACGGGTGAAGGCCTCACCCAGACGATCTTGCAAGCTCTGCGCGAACGCCACCAGCGTGTGCGCGCAGCCCGTCAGCAGGAACAACTGATGGAGGACCTGACCGCCATCGCCCGCCATTCTGCCGCCCTTCCCGAGTTAGATCGCCGCAGCCCGGATGAGATTATTGGCTACGACGAGCACGGGCTGCCGAAATAAATGGTCATCGACACCTCAGCTCTTGTGGCTATTCTGCGACAAGAGTCTGGAGCCGAAAGCCTGTTGACCCGATTGACTGCCGCCGGCTCGCGGCGAATCTCTGCTGCAAGTCTTCTGGAAACCGCAATCGTTCTCGAGAGTAAGTCCGGAGAAAGGGGCAGCGAGCAATTGGACTTGTTCCTGGCGCGCGCTCAGATCGAGCTTGAACCGGTGACTGCCGAGCAAATACGAATCGCGCGCAAAGCTTGGCGGCGGTACGGAAAGGGCAGCGGCCACGCCGCTAGGCTGAATTTTGGAGATTGCTTCAGCTACGCGCTCGCCCGCAGCTTAGGAGAAGAACTGCTTTACAAGGGCGCAGATTTTGCCCATACCGATATTGCAAGCACGGGCGACTAGCGCTTCGCGGGCCCCAAATTAATTTCCAACCCCTCCGACGCTGCCCGCACCTTCGGATAATAATTGCGCGCCTCGTGCACGACCTTGTCGATGACCGCGTCGGTGTGCTCGGGATCGTGATGGAATAACACCAGCTCTTTGGCGCCGCTCTCCATTACCACGTTCACGGCTTCGCGCCAGTGGCTGTGCCCCCAGCCGCGGCGGCGGGCTGCGTATTCTTCGGGAAGGTACTGGGCGTCATAAATGAGAATGTCTGCGCCTTCGGCGAGCTTCCGCACGGCCTTGTCGAACACGGCGTCTCCCGGTTCATTGTCGGTAGCGTAGACGAGGATTCCATCTTTGGTTTCAAGGCGGAACCCCATGCATCCCTGCGGATGATTGAGCCAGGCGGTCTGCATTTCCACGCCGTCTTCGATGGTGATGCGTCCGTTGTCGAGGTCGTAGAAATCGCGGCGGGCCTGCATCTGGCCGATGTCGACCGGAAAATAGGGCGCGGCCATCTGATCGGCCAGGACTTGCTTTAGGCTGCGGGTCCGGCTGGAGCACTGGAACAGGAAGCGGTTCTCCGGGTTGGCGTAAAGGGGACGGAAGAATGGCATCCCCTGAATGTGATCCCAATGAAAATGCGACACGAAGACGTGCGCCGTGAAAGGCTTCTCGCCGAACTCGCTTTGTAGTTGCTGGCCAAGAACGCGGAATCCTGTGCCGCAGTCAAAGATGTAGATGCTCTCCCCGAGGCGTACCTCGACGCAGGAGGTATTGCCCCCGTAACGCATATTCTCGGGTTGTGGGGTTGGCGTGGAGCCGCGCACGCCCCAGAACTTAATCCGCATAAGTTGTGAACTGCCCAGGGCCCAGCTGCTTGTTATGTTTACATCTTCCGATGGCGGCCTGCCAACGTCAATTGCCGGAATGGTTCACGAGTTACTATTTCGCTTGTTCAAGGCAGGGACTGAGGATAGCCCGGAGTCTGAAGCTAGTGGTCGATCGCGAGCATCCAAATGCAAACGTAGTTCAGATTCAGCAGACCACCTCAATCGATAGGAGCAGGGAATGTCCTCACAGCAGCGCGATTCGAACTCTAATCTCCCGAAGGCTTTGGTGACTGGCGGCACGTCGGGTATCGGCCGCGCGGTCGCGCTGCAGTTGGGTAGCGACGGTTTCGATGTCATCGTCCACGGACGCGACGCGGCGCGCGGCGCCAAGACGGTTGACGAGATCAAGACCGCCGCCGGACGAGCGAGTTTCGTTGGGGCTGAGCTCAATAATCCCGCGGAGATTCGTCGCCTCGCTAAAGAGGTCGGAGAGATCGACGTTCTGGTAAACAACGCAGGTTTCGCGGTGTGGGGACCCACAGCCGACTTTGAAGTCGCCACGTTCGATGAGCTCTTCACCAGCAACGTACGCGCGCCCTTCTATCTTGTCGCTGCCTTTGCACCCGCCATGGCGGCTCGCGGTAGCGGCAGCATCATCAACGTCAGCAGCATGGCTGGCCGCCTCGGCATGGCCGGAGGTGCGGCCTACGGCGCCACCAAGGCCGCCCTGATATCTCTAACCCAGTCGTGGGCGGCGGAGTTCAGCCCGCGCGGCGTCCGGGTCAACGCGGTCGCGCCCGGTCCCGTCTACACGCGGCCGGAGGCGCGCGAGTTGTTCGATACTCTCGGCGCCACCACGCCGCTCAAGCGCGCCGCGGACCCAAAAGAAATTGCCGAGGTCGTTGCGTTCCTGGCCTCACCCCGCGCCAGCTACGTGACCGGCGCAACCTTCGCCGTCGATGGAGGCCGCACGGCCATTTAAGCGCATCGCTCACCGACGAGGAAAACACGCCGGTTACGGCTCCCCTATAATGAACCGCGAGGCGGTCGCGAAAGTTCGAGGTGCGCTGGCCGCACGTCCATCTCTTGCATGGTTAACCCTGATTTCAAGGAATTTTCCCGTCTGGCCCGGTCGGCTACGCTGGTGCCGGTGGTCAAATCGGTAAGCGCCGATCTTCTCACTCCGGTTTCCGCGTTCCTGGCCATTGCCCAAAAGGAGCCTTACGCTTTTCTCCTGGAGTCGGTCGAGCGCGGGGAGCAGATTGGCCGCTATACCTTTCTGGGAGCGCGGCCCTATATGCGGCTGAAGGCGCGCGGTTCTGAGGTGGAAATCGAGCGCGGGCGGAAGCGCGAGCGTCGCCAAAGTAGCGTGTTCGCTGTGGTGAAAGAGCTGCTGGGCGAGCATCGTCCGGCGACGCTGCCTGGGCTACCTCCTTTTACGGCCGGGGCCGTTGGCTACTTTTCCTACGATGTAGTTCGGCAACTGGAGAGAATCGGCGAGCACGCAAAGGACGATCTACATCTTCCCGACTGTGAGTTGATGTTCTTTGATCGGTTGCTGGCCTTCGATCACTTACGGCACCAGATTCACATCGTGGCGGCGGCAGATGTCGCGCGCCAGAATCCGCGGAGCGCCTACGAGAGGGCGGTGCGCGATATTTCCGCGCTGGAAAAACGGCTGGCGACGGGCTTGCGTTCCGCGTTGTGGCGGAAGCCGGCCAACGCAAGCAAGGGAAGGCTCAGGATTCATGCGGGAACAACCCGAACGAAATTCATGCGCAGCGTGGAGCGGTGCAAGGAATACATTGCCGCAGGCGACATTTTTCAGGTCGTGCTCTCGCAGCGGGTCGATTTTACTCCGGGAGTTGAGCCCTTCGATCTTTACCGCGCTCTGCGGCAGGTGAATCCTTCTCCATACCTTTATTTTCTGCGCATGGGGGAAAAGCAGATTCTCGGTTCATCGCCCGAAATGCTGGTGCGGGTAACGGGACGCAAGCTGGAATACAGGCCGATTGCAGGCACGCATCCGCGCGGGCGAAATGAAGCGGAAGATCAGCGCCTGGAAGAGCAGATGCGGGGTGACGAGAAAGAACGAGCTGAGCATGTGATGCTGGTTGATCTTGGGCGCAATGATCTGGGACGGGTCAGCGAGTACGGTTCAGTAAAAGTAAAAGATTTGATGTATGTGGAGCGCTACTCCCACGTGATGCATTTGGTTTCGGCTCTCGAAGGCACGCTGCGCAAGGATCTTAGCGCGCTTGATGCTTTTGCCGCCTGTTTTCCCGCGGGTACCCTGAGCGGCGCGCCTAAAGTTCGCGCCATGCAGATCATCGAAGAATTGGAGCCAGTGCGGCGCGGCATCTACGGCGGATCGGTTCTCTATGCCGATTTCGCCGGGAACCTGGATTCTTGCATTGGGATTCGAACCATGCTGCTGCGAGGAAAACATGCCTACTTGCAGGCGGGAGCGGGCATTGTGGCGGATTCTGATCCCGCCAGCGAGTTTCAGGAGAGCATGAACAAGGCGCAGGCCCTGCTCAGGGCGGTGGAGATAGCTAGGGGAAGCGGTCGGTGAGTAGTGGCGGCAAATGCTTGTCGTTTCGGGAAATCCACAGGCGGTTTGTGATGAGTATCACTTCCGGGCGCATCGCTCATGGGGCATGGTATCGCGGTGCGCCTTTTACTAAAGCCCGTCGTCCACTTCTATCGCGACTTGGTAGTCTGGAAAAAGTCGATGGCGCTGGTGCTGGGTGTTTATCGCTGTACTCGATGTTTTCCTAAAACTGAAACCGACGGTTTGACGTCCCAATTGCGACGAGCTGCGGTCGCTATTCCAAGTAATATTGCGGAGGGGCAAGTTCGACTCTCGGCTGTAGAGTTCGAACGCTATGTAGGAAACGCTCGGGGTTCTTTAATGGAGGTTGAAACGCGCGTTCTCATAGCTCAGGATCTCGGCTATATCGAACATGGCGAGAGCGATAGTCTGCTTGCAATGACAGCCGAGGTTGGCCAGGTGCTGAATGGCCTTCTGGCCACTTTGCCAGACCGCAGATAGTGTTTTTCCGGCCCTGCGACTAATTACTGACCACCTGCAGAAAGTTAGCGATCAACCGTTTCCCGGAATCGGTAAGAACGCTCTCCGGGTGAAACTGCACGCCTTCCACCGGGAATTTCTTGTGGCGCAGGCCCATGATGGTGCGGGTTCCGTCTTTCTCGGTGGTCCAGGCGCTCACTTCCAACTCCTGCGGAAGATTCTTCTCTTCCACGATCAGCGAGTGATACCGGGTCGCTGTCATAGGGGTCGGCAAAGTGCGGAAGATAGTTTTGCCATCATGCGTGACTTCGCTGGTTTTGCCGTGCATCAGGTGAGGCGCGCGCACCACCTTGCCGCCGAAGGCCTCGCCGATGGCCTGGTGCCCCAGGCAAACGCCGAGTATGGGAACTTTGCCCGCGAAGTAGCGGATCAGATCGATGCTGATGCCGGCATCCTGCGGCGTGCACGGGCCGGGTGAGATGACGATGCGCTCGGGGCGCAACGCTTCGACGTCTGCAACTTCTACCTGATCGTTGCGGCGCACTTCCACTTCAGCCCCGAGTTCTCCAAGATACTGAACCAGGTTGTAGGTAAAGGAGTCGTAGTTGTCGAGGACAAAGACCACATGACCGCCTGATAATTAGCTTAACACTCGGTCGCGATAGAGGTTCTAGTGGTTGCTTCTCCGCGACGCCGCTTGAAACTTGTCTTTTTGAGCGTCACACCTGAGCGTTACACCATCTGTTATTGTGTTGGCTTGTTGAGGTGCGTGACATGGAAACACTGCAGTACATAAAGATAAACTCAATGGCCGGCCCATTATTTCTGGCGGCGTCTGCCCGCGGATTGCTGGCTTTGGAATTCGATGCGCGTCTGCCGGGGCAGCAAACGATTCGTCCCAACCCGCGCGATCTGCGGGAGGAAAACGGGGAATTAACGTTCGAGGAATCGCCGGATGGGATGCAGCCGTATATAGGTCAGCTCGAAGAATATTTGTCGGGAACGCGGCGCAAGTTTGATTTTCCGCTCGATCTCCGAGGCACGGACTTCCAACGTTCCTGTTGGCATGCGCTGCTCGCGATTCCCTACGGAGAGACTCGAAGCTATGCGGATATCGCGCGCGCCGTGGGCAAGGCGAACGCGTTTCGCGCCGTGGGGATGGCCAATAATCGCAATCCGATTGCGATTGTAGTTCCCTGCCATCGCGTGATTGCTTCCGATGGCGGACTCTGCGGTTACGGTGGAGGGCTGGAGGTCAAAAGGAAACTGCTGGAGTTGGAGGGAGCTTTGAGCAGAGTGCTCGCTGCGTGAAGCATTGACGAACGCGTTATTCAACGATCGGAGATCGGCAACTCCATCCTGAAACTTTGACCACCCAGACCAAATCTTCAACTCTTCGCAAAGCCGGTCTTTTTTACCTCGTCTTCGTGATGTTCTCTTACACGACCGGCGGGCCCTTCGGACTGGAAGACATGGTGACGACTTCCGGTCCCGGCATGACCTTGATCTATCTCCTGGTGTTGCCATTCTTCTGGTGCGTTCCTGTTTCTCTGGTTTCCGCAGAACTAACCACCGCGATGCCTGTGGAAGGCGGCTTCTATCGTTGGACCCGCGAAGCCTTCGGCGACTTCTGGGGATTCCTTGCGGGATGGTGGAACTGGTCGGCATCTTTCCTGCTCGGCGGTGCGTATGCCGTTCTGTTTACCGATTATCTCGTGTACTACTTCCCTGGCATCACAGGCTGGAAGCATTACTTAGTCTCTGTGGCGCTGATAGCAGCGATCACTTGGATCAACGTGCGCGGAATTGAAATGGTAGGGCAGGTCGCGACCGCGCTGGAGATTTTTATTTTCATCCCGGTGATGATCATGATCGTGATGGCGATCGCGAACTGGCACCACAATCCGTTTGTGCCGTTGGTTCCGCCCCACCAGCCAACTTTCAAGATTTTCGGCGTGGGCCTGGGTCTCGGATTGTGGCTGTATTCGGGATACGAGCAGCTGTCGACCGTCGCCGAGGAAGTGGAGAATCCGCAACGGGCCTACCCGCGCGCGCTTGCCATGGTTGTGCCGCTTTCGATTGCAGCTTACTTTCTGCCAACCTGGGCCGGGCTCGCGTCGGCGGGGCACTGGGAAAAATGGCACACAGGATTCTTTTCGGATGCGGCCAGACTGATCGGCGGCCCATGGCTGGGCACGTGGATGACGCTGGCCGCGATGGTCGGCAACGTAGCACTTTTGAACAGCACGGTCTTGACCACGACGCGCATGCCGTTCGCGATGGCGGAAGACGGCTATCTTTCATCCGCGCTCACGCGCAGGCATTCGCGGTACGGCACACCTTGGCTGGCGATTCTTGTATCGTGCGGGATTTATGCGCTGCTGGCCTGGCAGAGCCTGGGGCAGTTGATATCGGTGTATATCTGGCTGCGCTCCGCAACCACCGTGCTGACTGTGCTCTCAGCCTGGAAGCTTCGCCGCACGCGCCCTGAAATGCCGCGCTCGTTCGTAATTCCCGGCGGTCGAATGGGATTGCTGTACGTTGTGGCCGCGCCGGTGGTGATGGCGTTGGTGGCCCTGTTAGGCAGCGATCGGTTCGCCCTGATCGGAGGCGCGGCTGCGCTTGTGGTGGGGCCGGCAGTGTATTTTGCGTTTACGAGTGGGGCATCAAGGCCGCCTAATCCTCCTTGAAACAACTTTGGGGTAGGATATACAACTTATATGTATATCCAAGGAGGGCTTCCGTGCGCATCGCAAAATGGGGAAATAGCCTAGCTATCCGACTGCCAGCGGCGGTGGTGGAAGCGCTAGAGTTGAAAGAGGGCGACGACATTGAGATTCAAATTGCCGGCCGCAAGAACTTTCACGTTAAGAAGGATCGGACCCGTGAGCAGGCGTTGGCGGCTCTGCGGAAATTGAGCCGGCCGTTCCCCAAGGGATTTGTCTTCGACCGCGAAGAGGCGCATGAACGGTAAAGCTTTCTTCGACACCAACGTCCTGGTCTATGCCATCGTAGAAAACGATCCCCGCAAGATACGTGCTCGCGAACTGCTTGCCGTTGGAGGCACGATTAGCGTGCAGGTATTGAATGAATTTGTTTCTGTTGTGCGCCGCAAGGTGAACATGCCTTGGGATGATGTGAGAGCAACATTGCGGTGGATTCAGCTTCTCTGTCCGCAAGCGGTTCCGGTCACCATCAAGACGCACGAGAAGGCGGTTGGAATTGCGGAGAGATACGGCTATGGGATCTATGACTCGCTCATCGTTGCCTCGGCATTAGAGGCGAAGTGCACAGTCTTGTACTCAGAGGATATGCAGGATGGGCAGGTGATCGATCGGTTGACGATTAGTAGCCCGTTTTGAGTCGCTTAGTCTGAACTCTGCGGCCATTCTACTGAATAAACCGCGAAGATGCGGTACGGTCCGGGGTCAGCATTCTTGAATGCTCCGCCATTCAGTCGATCGTAGGCCTCGGAGAGCGATTCGAGAAGGCAATGCTGATTCGTCCGAATTTCTTTCGCCATTCCGTTGCAAGAAAGGGGAGAGTGCTCAGGCGCATTTCCCGCAAAAAACGTGACCACGTCGAAACCTTCGAGCACTTTTCCTTGTGGCGGAGTGACGTTCGTGGGAAATGAGGACTCGGCTCCGTACGGAGACCAGGTCTTCCCGTCAAACTCCGTCTCGTACACTTCGTAGTAAAAGAGGGACGTTCCTTCTAATTGAATAGAATGCATCTTCGCTATCTTCCGAATAATCTCGGGCGAATCAAAAAGCCAGTAACCATTGTGCTTCCAGTACTCGATGTAGTCAGCGAAGTCCTCGTTTACGCAGCCGCTGACTGAGCACACATCAGCGATTCCATCGATTTGAAAGCCTTTGGGCTTTTGCACGCGCTTCGCCATGTAACCAGCAGGAATCATTTTCAACTATGTGATCTTCGAACGCTGGGCGGTCAGCTCACCCAGTCCAGGAATTTGTACCACCCTCCCGCGAACGGCAGGAACCACGGACTGCCGTTGTATAAGCCGAGCGGCGCACCAGGAAACGGAATGCCGATGAAGGGATTCTCCGGCTTGTCACCTGCAATCAGTTCCGCGATCTTTTGTCCTTGATAAGTTGCCATCGCGACGCCGTGCCCTGCGTAGCCCACGGCGTAATACATTCCGTCAATCTGTCCGGCGTGCGGCATGACGTCAAAAGCGAAGTCGAGCGTGCCGCCCCATACGTATTCGACTCCGGCATCGCTGAGCTGCGGATAGACATCGATCATTCCGCGGCGCAGGATTTCGGCGCTCTTGCGGACGGTTTGATCGCTCTCCGGAAAAAACGCCGCGCGGCCGCCGAATAACATGCGGCGGTCAGGCGTGAGCCGGTAGTAGTAGAGATAGTTTTTCGAGTCGTAAATCATCCGGTTGCGCGGGCTGAGTTCATGGGCCAGAGCTTCCGGCAGTATTTCCGTTGTGATAATGAACGAGCCGATCGGGATGATTTTCTTCTGCAGCACTGGAGTGGCTCTGCCTGTGTAGCCGCTGGTTCCGACAAAGACTTCTCGCGCCCACAACTTCCCGCGCGTTGTGGCGATCTTCCAGCCCGAGTCTCCCTGCAGTGATTCCGGCCCTAGGCTCTCCACTCGCGTGCGCTCGAATATCTGGGCGCCAGCTTCCATCGCGGCGCAACCCAAACCAGAAACGTATCGGGCAGGATTCACGCCAGCGCTGACTTCATCAACCATTCCACCGTAATAAATGTTCGATCCGATTTCGCCGCTCAACTCGTGCTTCTGCACCACGTGCAACTCGTGATTAAACTCGCGCGCGACCACTTCGGCCTGCCTGGCGTAATCGTCGAAGTGCCTCTGCTTGCAGGCGACTTCCAGATGGCCGCAGCGCGAGAAATCGCAGTCGATCGCTTCTTCGCGGATTATTTTCTCTACGCAATCGATGGACTCCAGCGAAGCGGCATACATGCGTTGAGTGCGCTCGCGTCCGTACATCGAGATGAGCTTGTTCACTCCCAGCTTCATGCCGGTCAGCACCATGCCGCCGTTGCGAGAGCTTGCTCCCCAACCGATCGTCTCGCTTTCGAGTACGGCAACTTTCGCCCCGCGCTGGGCGAGCGTGCGCGCAGCCGAAAGTCCCGTGAGGCCGGCTCCGATGACGGCGACATCAACACGCTCCGGAAGAGTGCGGTCATCCGTCTTAGGAAATGAAGCGGTCGTCAGCCAATAATTGCGTTCTTGCAGAGCCATAGTTCGGTTTGCGTTACAGCACGGCGGTTTCGTGAATCAGCCGCCCTTCGGCAAAACGGCTGAGACTCAACGACGACGAATCAATCAAATCGGTTTTGCCCGTGAGAATCAGATCGCAGAGAATCTTTCCTGTCGCCGGAGCGTGCATCACGCCGTGGCCGCTGAATCCGTTGGCCAGAAAAAATCCCGGCACATTCGGGGCTTCGCCGAGAATAGGGTGATGATCCGGCGTCATCTCGTAGAGTCCGGCCCATGCGCGCTTGGGATTTACCGGCAAGTCGGCAAAACATGGCACGCGGTCGGCGGCGCGCGTGAGAATTTTCTCGACAAAAGCTGGATCGAAATCGGTCTTGAAGCCGGATGTTTCTTCCGGATCGTTCCAGGCAAGCAGAAACCCGCGAGCTTCGGGGCGAAAGTGAAATCCGTTCGACATGTCGATAATCATTGGAGCCGTGTTAGGAAACTGGTCGAACGGTTCGCT
>Ga0116105_1000388_pt1 | contig 11721 bp, 7 predicted proteins | sample June2015DPH_6_20_FD_89716 | JGI IMG/M metagenome (GOLD analysis project Ga0116105, IMG submission 89716) | Peatland microbial communities from SPRUCE experiment site at the Marcell Experimental Forest, Minnesota, USA - June2015DPH_6_10 | ecosystem: Environmental > Terrestrial > Soil > Wetlands >... | reverse complement strand
CTCGCTCACGAATTTCTATCACGCCAACCAGGGCGACTTCACCGTGAACCCCATCCAGACACTCTTAAACAACGCCGGCGGGGATTACAACCTGGTGGAGCGCATCGGCGCCGGGTACATCATGAACGTCATCGGTTTCGGCCGGTTTCGGTTGAACACGGGAGTCCGCTTCGAATCTACTACAGAAAACGTATGGGGCACCGTGTTGCAACAGGACGATCAAGGGAATTTCCTCGGCCTTTCGAGCTTGACGAAGAACTTCACGTACGTGAATACGATGCCCAGTGCCGAACTCCGCGTGGGATTGTGGAGCGACTCCGCGCTCCGGCTTTCGTATGGCAGAGGAATCGCCCGGCCGCAATTCGGCGACCTGGCGCCTAATCTATCGCTAACCATAGCCAGCGAGACCGGCGGCCGGAACACCAGCAGCATCGGCAATCCCAATCTGAAATCCACGTTTTCCAACAACTACGACCTCATGTTCGAGCAGTATCTAAAACCTTTGGGATTGTTTACCACCGGTCTCTTCTACAAAGATATTCGAAATCCCTACGCCCTCTACCAGACGGACAATGTGATGTACCCGGGTTTTCCGGAAAGCTTCATCCAAACTCAGCCCATCAACGCGGGCAGCGCGTATGTTTGGGGCTGGGAGATCGCCTATCAACAGCGCTGGTCGTTCTTGCCTGGATTCCTGGGAGGGTTAGGCTTCTCCGGCAATTACTCCTGGACTACCTCTGCCATATCTGGACTTCCCGGACGATCGGATCATCCGCCGCTCATGCGGCAAGCCCCCAATAACTGGAATCTGTACCCGAACTATAACCGTGGCAGACTCTACATCGGCGTGGGCTTAACCTACAACGGAGCCAGCATCTACTCGTATAACTACCAGGATGGTGCGCCGCTGGGGCTCACTGGTCCGAACGGGGACACTTACCTATACAGTCATCTTCAAGTCGATGGTCAGGCCACCTATCAGTTGCCAAAAGGATTCAAGTTGGTGCTCTATGGCGAGAACTTGACGAACGAGGTTTTCGGGTTCTATATGGGCACCCCAATCTGGGCCATTCAGCGGGAGTTCTACAGCAGAACCGTCGGCGCCGGAGTGCGCTGGAGTTCGCTGGAACGCTGAGGCAGAAAATTTAAGAGCAATTTCAGGTTCGCCGGTTATGCTAACGGAATGATTTCGAAAATCGGCAGACTTTCCGCGTCCGTTTTGCTCGCAGCCGCGTGCTTCGCCGCCGAGGCCCCAGGCTTCAAAGTAACCAAGCGATACCCGGTGCCCGGCGACAGCGGCTTCGATTACATTGTGTTCGATAGCTCCGCGAATCGACTTTACGTATCGCATGGAACGGAAATGGATGTCCTGGACGCCGATTCCGGCAAAGTGCTCGGGAAAGTGGAGCCCACGCCCGGCGTACATGGCGCGGCTATTGTTCCAGAGCTGCACCGCGGATTCGTCACCAACGGCGGCGATGGTACGGTCTCCGTCTTCGACACGACAACTTTCAAGACCATTAAGAAAATTCCCGTAGCCAAGGATCCGGATTTCGTCTTTTACGATCCGACCACCAAGCGCGTGCTGGTCTGCCATGGCGATGGCGAAGTGATCACGGCCATTGATCCCGCGAAAGAAGCCGTCATTGGCGAAGTGAAGCTGGGCGGCGGCGCGGAAGCCGGCGTGGTAGATGGAAAAGGCAATGGGTTCGTGAATCTGGAGGAATCGGCTCAGGTGGTGAATTTTGATCCCGAGAGCCTGGCCGTGAAGCACAAATATCCGATCACTGGATGCAAGACTCCCACAGGTCTCGCAATCGATGCAGCAAACTCGCGTTTGTTCATCGGCTGCCGGAGCAAAGTGTTGGCCGTGATGGATGCAAACAACGGCAAAGTGATCACCACGCTCCCCATCGGCGAGCGCGTGGATGCTGTCGCCTTCGACGCGGACAACAACCTGATCTTCGCTTCAAACGGAGACGGCACAGTTTCCGTGGTTCATCAAAAAAGTCCGAACGAATACGAATCCGTGGGCGATATTCAAACCCAGAAGAGCGCCAAGACCATGGCGTTCGATCCGAAGAGCAAGCGCCTGTTCCTCTCCGCGGCTGAGATGATGTCGAGCAGCGGCGGCGGCCGTCCGAAACCGAAGCCGGGCAGTTTTACGGTGTTGGTGGTCGAGCGCCAATAGATTCGGTGGAATGCGGGCGAACGTTTTGCCTGCCAACCTGTCTCGGCGCGGTAGCGGGCCCAGACCATCCCGACTTTGCGTCGATTGCGTTGAGACCTCAATTTTGCGGGAACTCGCGACGCTCACTTTTCCGCCTGGCTTATGCGCCCGTGCGCGCTCAAAAGAACCGCAGCCTCCTCGCGGATCGAAGCGTCCAGGCAGTGAGTCTCAAGCCAATGCGCCCGATCCTCCGGAGGAAGATCAAGCGCATCGAAAAACAACGTTTGAACCTTCTCCAGTCGATTCATTGGCGCGGATCAAAAAAAGTATACAACGCGCCGAACCCATGGGCGGCTAGCGGGGTGCCAGGCTCGAACGCGCCTCGCTCAAGAGCTTCTTGGCTTGCGCGGCGTCTTTTGCCGAATAGCGGGGTCCCGCCGGTTCGAGGATCAGAACCGCCTTTTCCAGCACGTCGGCAGCCTCGCGATCCTTGTGCTGTTCATGCAAAATCGTGCCCAGCCCCAACAGCGATTGCCCGCGCCGCCGATCGTTCTCTTGTACGTGATTGGCATCCAGGATCGGCAACAATTCCCTGGCCGGGGCTTCCGCCTCCTGGAACCGCTGCGCCCGCATCAAGAGCACAACGCCGTGGCTTAAGGCCGTCCACCGATTGATGTTCTGCAGCGGATACTTGCGAACAACCTCGATCGCTTCCAGAACCGTGGCGACGGATTCCAGAGGAGCGCCGGAATTTGATCGGAGACGCATCCACGACAGCTTCGCAGATGCAGTTTCGGGACGATCGGGTCCCAGGTTGCGATCGGTTACCAGGTACTGCTGGTGCGCAATCTCGGCGGCCTCCGAAGGCGATCTCACTGCGACCAGGAGCGACAAAAAATACAGCGGGGTTGCCTGCCAGAACCCGTCCGGGTCTTCTTGCCGGCCAATCGCCAAAGCGCGCCGGTACATCGCCTCCCCTTCGGTAAGATTATCTTCCGCCCGGATGAGGCCAAGTAGCGTCATAGCTTCGGCGAGCCCTGTCCGGGGAATCGATGGGTCGCGCAGACCCAGTGCGACAGCCTCGTTGGCCAGGCTACGGGCTTCCGCCTTGCGCCGGTACATGTACAACCAGAAGTCGGACGCCAAATTAAACTTGGCCTGAAAAATCAGAGACCTATTGCCAAGACGTTCTGCGAAGGTTAAGACCTTTTCGTACTGCTCGACGGCTTGCTCCGTGTGGCCCTCTTGCTCGGCAAGACTGGCCAATTCAAAGAGGGAAGTCGCGACCTCCTTCTGGTCGCCCAGCGATTCAAAGATAGCCAGGGACTTCTCCAACTGAGGCCGGGCGCGGTCATCGCGGTAAGTATTCATATATCCTACGCCGAGGCTACGTCTGAGGGTCGCCTCCGTGAGCGCATCGCCTTTCCAAGCCTTCTGCAGACGGCTTTCCGCCGACTCCAGCATTTGCTCCACGGTGAATGTTTTGGGGTTGAAACTCAATTGCGCCGGCGATCTCAGCATGTCATTGAGAAATTCGTTCACCTTCTCGGCTTTTAGAGCCTCCGCGCGCGCGACCCGGGCCTGATGAAACGAAATCCCTGCGGCGCTGGCTAACCCGATCACGAACACGGCCGCGGCGCTCACCGGGAGCCATCGGCGGCGAAGAAATTTTCGCGTCCGATACAACGCCGTTTGCGCTCGCGCAGCAACCGGGCGCCCATTGAGGAAATTCTCCACGTCGGCTGCCAGCGCGCGCACCGATTCATAGCGCCGCTCTGGATCGTACTCGAGCGCCTTCATCACGATTGCCGAAAGATCGCCCCTCAGCACGCGGCGGAGCTGTTCTGGCGTCACCGAACGGCTCCCGGCCGCTTCTTCCGTGATGACGGTGGACGGCGGTTTCGCCGGCACATCTCCCAGAGAGCGATCCAGTTCCCGCAAAATTGAATTCGGATCGCCGAACGGCCACGAGCCGGTCAAAAGCTCGTACAGGATCACTCCCAGCGAAAAAATATCGGTTGTGATGTTCACCCGCTCGCCGCGCAGCTGCTCAGGGCTCGCGTAGCGCGGCGTCAGCATGCGCGCACGCGTGGCCGTCACGTCGGATTGAGCTGCCAGCAACCCCGCGGTGCCGAAATCCAGCAGTTTTACGGCGCCTTCCGCGCTTACCAGGATATTGCCGGGTTTAAGATCGCGATGCACAATCAGGTTCCGATGCGCGCAGTCCACTGCGTCCGAAACTTGGAGAAAAATGCGCAGCCGAGCTTCCACTCCGAGCTTGCGCTCGTCGCAATAGCGGTCCACCGTCTGCCCGTCCACATATTCGGTGATCAGAAACGGATCGCCGTTCGATGAAAGGCCGCCATCCAGCAGGCGCGCGATGTTGTGGTGATTCAGGGACGCGAGTAGCTGGCGCTCCATTTCGAACCGGTGCAGAAACTCGGGGCCAGTAAGGTACGCCGCCATCACTTTCAACGCCACCGTCTGCTCGAATTGGCCATCCGCGCGTTCAGCGCGATACACCACGCTCATGCCACCGCGTCCCAGCACGGCAACAGCCCGGTAAGCGCCGAATGCGGCAGTGGGGATGGTGGAACGGTTCGCGGCCAGACCGTCTGGGGACTTCTCCGCTTGGCTCATGCGCCCGTGCGCGCTCAAAAGAACGGCAGCCTCCTCGCGGATCGAAGCGTCCACGCAGTGCGTCTCAAGCCACTGCGCCCGATCCTCCGGCGGAAGATCGAGCGCATCGAAAAACAACGTTTGAACCTGCTCCAGCCGATTCATGGGCGCGGATCAACAAAAGTATACAACGCCCCGGAATATCTGAGCCAATGATTGACAATACTTGAGCTGCGACGCTTAATTTGCGGCCATCCGCTTTCTCCAGCCAGCCAGACCCAGAGCGAGCAAATATGCTCCCAGGAATCCCCAGGTCCTTGGCTCCGGAGTGGGCGTAGACTGCACGCCACTCAGGAACACTCCGGAATCGGAGGTGAAGGTTACGCCTTGGGGCAAATTGAGCGAAAACTGAATCGGATCCCCGAAATCGCAGACCGCTCCAGCGTTGCAATTCATTTGGTCCTGGAGCAAGAACCCAAGATCCTGCCCGCTAGTGACAGCGAGCAAGCCGCTGAAAACAAGCTGGGTTGGCGTGTTAATGGGGTCGGTGTACGACACCCAATTCTCGGTGCCCGGGAGTAGCGAGCTTACTGGAGTCCCACCGTTAGAATTGACGAAATCGGCGCCCCATTGCACTTGCGCCGCTCCCACACTGGCCAGGACGCTTTGAACGTAACTGCCGTCTGTGGGGACGGTAATGGAACCGTCCACCGTCAACTGGAAGCCGATGTCCCTGGTCCCGCCGCCGGCAAAGTTGAATGTTACGCCGTCTTCCATGGTGACGCCTCCGCTGACGTTGGTTTCGACGGAACCCTGGACCGAGGACAAGGAGATTCTCGCGTTGCCGGCCGCCAGACTCCCACTGACCGTTGCGTTGGATCCATCAGCCGAGAGATTCGTCGAATAGGCGAGCAGCCCCGGCGCCGAAGAATTCGGAGAAGTGGTTAGAGACGCCGTTGGGTCTGTTAGAAGAGTGCACAAGCCGACAATGCACCCGTTCACATTGTTATCGCCGCCCAGAGGGGTACTGGCGTAGAGAACTTGCGAGTTAGTGATGGTGTTGGAAAATCCGTTAATGTCTCCGGACACTCCGAATGCCACAGTGTCGGCGCTGGCCGGTATTTCCACGGCTAAAATTCCGAGGCCAACGGCGAGAGCCGCACCGAGCGTCGTGCGGAGCTTCGCCGGCCAATATGTTCGATGGAGAATCATGTGTCTTTCCTCGCTTTATGTATCCCAATGACGCATTATTTTTGGCGTCAACAAACAACGCGGGGATAGACCAGAAAACACCTCACGCCGCCGATCTTAACCAGCGGGTTATTCCGGGTGCAGGCGGGCAAAAAGCCAGGTCTTGGCAAAATGGAGCTCACGTTCCACGGTTGCGCGGCTTACGCTCAGAACCTCGGCAGTCTCCTCGTTTGTACAGCCTAGAAAGCACCGCAACTCAACCACCCGTGCTTTCCGCTCGTCCAGCGAGGCGAGGTCTTCGAGCGCCCTGTCGAGTTCGATCACCTCTTCGCCGGCCGCGTTCACCCACGCCATTTCTTCGTGCAGTGGAACTTGCTGGCCGCGTCGCTTGGCCGCTCCCGCCTCGCGGGCTTGATCGATCAGAAGCCGGCGCATCAGGAACGCTGTGAACGCGTAGAAGTGACGCCGGGTTGGGAATTCGACGCGTTGTTGGCGCGCCAGGCGGATATACAGCTCGTTCACTAAGCCGGTGGTTTGAAGAGTCTCATTTCCGCCCTCGCGCCGCAATAGGCCCGCCGCGATGCTGCGCAACTCGCCGTAGGTGGCGGAGGCGACTTCGGCTAAAGCTTTCGCGTCACCTTCGCCCCAGCGCCTGAGTAGCGCGGTAATATCGCAGACATCCGGCGGTTCGCCCGGCATGGCCCTCTTTGCGTCTTTGTATATCTTACGATGGGTGGGGCAGCTTGGTAAGCTGCGGCCGATTGTCAATCGGCCCGAATGCCCACTTTTAGCGGACAGGCGGCGCTATCCAACCGCCGCGCAGGCTGCCAGGCGCTTCGTCGACATGATCGGAATGGGTGAAATGCCCCATTTTTCCTGAAGCGCTCTGTCCCTGCAATAACTTACGTGCGGTGGCTGGCGTGCACTATTGAAGTCAGCATGACACCCGTGAAACGTCCCCAAGTGACAATTGATGGTAATGAGGCGGCGGCTTACGTCGCGCACCATCTGAGCGAAGTAATCGCGATCTACCCCATTACCCCTTCCTCAGCCATGGGAGAGTGGTCGGACCAATGGTCCGCCGAAGGAAGCAAGAATGTATGGGGTTCGGTCCCCACCGTGGTGGAGATGCAGAGTGAAGGGGGTGCGGCTGGAGCGGTTCACGGAGCCTTGCAAGGCGGCGCGCTGACCACCACGTTTACGTCATCGCAGGGATTGCTGTTGATGATCCCTAATATGTACAAGATCGCGGGTGAACTTACGCCCACCGTCTTTCACGTAGCGGCGCGTGCGTTAGCCGCCCAGGGATTATCCATCTTCGGCGACCACCAGGACGTCATGGCGGTCCGTCAAACCGGCTTCGCGCTACTCGGGTCGCATTCGGTGCAGGCCGTTATGGACATGGCTCTCATCGCGCATGCGGCCTCGCTTGAATCCCGTCTGCCTTTCGTGCACTTCTTCGACGGCTTCCGCACTTCGCACGAAGTAGCCAAGGTGGAGCAACTCACCGTGGAAGACATGCGCGCCATGATTTCGGACGATCTGGTGCGGGCGCATCGGGCGCGCTCCTTGAATCCGGACCATCCCGTTCTGCGCGGCACCGCCCAAAATCCCGACGTATATTTTCAAGCCCGCGAAACCGTGAATCCTTTCTACGATGCCGCTCCCGGCATCGTGCAACGCGCGATGGACCGTTTTGCCGCGCTGACGGGCCGCCAGTATCACTTGTTCGATTATTTCGGCGCTCCCGACGCTGAGCGTGTTTTGGTGCTGATGGGCTCGGGCGCTCTCGCCGCCGAAGAATGCGTCCAGGCGCTCATGGAAAAAGGCGAAAAGGTGGGGCTGGTCAACGTCCATCTATTTCGTCCGTTTTCAGCGGGCGCGTTTGTGGATGCCTTGCCGCCAACCGTGCGAGCAATTGCTGTGCTCGATCGCACCAAGGAACCGGGCAGTTCCGGCGAGCCGTTGTATCAGGATGTTCTCGTAGCATTGCAGGAAGCCGGAAATTTCGCTCAGCGGCCGCGCGTGATCGGCGGACGATACGGGTTGGCCAGCAAAGAGTTCACCCCAGCCATGGCCGCGGGCGTGTTGGGTGAGCTCTCAAAGCCCGATCCTCGCAACCATTTCATGGTGGGCATTACCGACGATGTCTCGCACAAAAGCATTGACTACGATGCTCGATTCTCTACCGAAGATCCCCAAACCGTGCGCGCCGTCTTTTACGGATTGGGCGCGGACGGGACCGTCGGAGCGAACAAAAACTCCATCAAGATCATCGGCGAAGACACCGAAAACTACGCGCAGGGATATTTTGTCTACGATTCGAAAAAATCGGGCGCAATGACGATTTCGCATTTGCGTTTCGGACGCAAACCCATCCGCGCCAGTTACCTCATCGATCACGCCAGCTTTGTGGCCTGCCACCAGTTTTCTTTTTTGGAACGCATGGATGTTCTCCACGTCGCGGAGCCGCGCTCCACGTTTCTCCTGAACAGCCCGTTTGGTCCCGATGAGGTGTGGGATCATCTGCCGCAATCCGCGCAACGCCAGATCCTGGAGAAACACCTGCGGCTTTACGTGATCGATGCCTACAAAGTAGCCAAAGACAACGGCATGGGCGGACGCATCAACACCGTGATGCAGACTTGTTTCTTTGCGCTGAGCGGCGTCCTACCGCGGGAAGAGGCCATCACGGCCATCAAGCACGCTATCGAAAAAACCTACGGCAAGCGAGGCCAAGCTGTCGTGGAGAGGAACTACGCCGCCGTAGACAATTCATTGGCTAACCTCTCGGAAGTGAAGATTCCGGAATTGGTGAGCAGTTCCTTTGACCGGCCGCCGGTGGTATCCGATCAAGCTCCCGAATTTGTGAAACATGTTCTAGGGACCATCATGGCGGGCGCTGGAGACAGTTTACCGGTTAGCGCCATGCCTGTGGACGGAACGTACCCCACTGGGACGTCGAAGTGGGAAAAGCGAAATCTGGCGCAGGAGATCCCGGTTTGGGAGCAGGATATTTGCATTCAATGCGGCAAGTGCGTGATGGTATGCCCGCATGCGGTGATTCGCGCGAAAGTTTGTGAACCGCCCCTGCTCGAGGCTGCGCCCGAAGGCTTCCGCTCCACGGTAGCTCGTTGGAAGGAGCGCCAGCAAATGCGCTATATGCTGCAGGTTGCTCCCGAGGATTGCACCGGTTGCGGATTGTGCGTGGAAGTTTGTCCGGCGAAAAGCAAGAGCGAAGCCAAAAAGAAGGCCATCAACATGGCGCCGCAAGCGCCCATCCGCGACCAGGAACGCCGCAACTGGGATTTCTTCCTGAGCCTTCCGGAAGTGGACCGGCGCACCGTGGCTATGCACAACGTCAAGGACGTCCAGTTGCTGCAGCCGCTTTTTGAATTCCCCGGCGCCTGCGCGGGATGCGGCGAGACGCCGTATATCAAAATGCTCACGCAGCTTTTTGGCGATCGCACCGTGATCGCGAATGCCACCGGCTGCTCGTCCATTTATGGTGGCAATCTGCCCACTACGCCTTATACCTTGAACCGGGACGGCCGCGGTCCGGCTTGGTCCAATTCATTGTTTGAAGACAACGCCGAATTCGGCTTGGGCCTGCGTGTCTCTCTCGACAAACAAGCGGAATTCGTCAGGGAATTGTTGCAACGTTACACCTCCAAGATCGGAGAGGAGCTGGCGCAAGCCATTCTCACGGCGGATCAATCCACAGAAGCGGGTATCCAGGAACAGCGCGGGCGGATTTCGGCGCTCGACGAACGCATCCGTGCGCTGAATGATCCGGAACTGCGCGATCTCGCAGCCCTCACCGGCTCCCTGGTGCGGAAGAGCGTTTGGTTGATAGGCGGCGATGGTTGGGCCTACGACATCGGCTACGGCGGCTTGGATCATGTTTTCGCTTCCGGTCGAAATGTGAAGATCCTGGTACTGGATACGGAAGTCTACTCGAACACGGGCGGACAAATGTCCAAATCCACTCCCCGCGGCGCGGTAGCGAAGTTCGCCTCAGCCGGAAAACGCGGCCCCAAGAAAGACCTGGGGATGATGGCCATGACATACGGAACCGTATACGTGGCGCACGTGGCCTTAGGAGCCAATGATACGCAAACGGTAAAAGCGTTCTTAGAAGCCGAAGCCTACGACGGTCCGTCGCTGATCATCGCGTATGCCCACTGCATCGCGCACGGCTACGATTTGGTGCACGGTCTGGAACAGCAAAAAGCGGCTGTGCAATCGGCCTATTGGCCTCTGTACCGCTATAATCCGGCTCTTGCGGCGGAGGGCCGCAACCCGTTCCAGTTGGACTCGCGGCCATCCTCGCTGCCGCTCGAAAAGTACGTCTATAACGAAGGCCGCTATACCATGCTGGTGCGCAGTGCTCCGGAGACTGCGGCGATGCTGCTGACCGAAGCGCAACAGGACGTGAACCTGCGCTGGAAGATCTATGAACATTGGGCGAGCCTGCCCTATTCAAATGGAGAAGCACACCAATGACCGATCTCACGAGTGGATACCTTGGATTGCAACTGCGCAATCCGCTAGTGGCCTCCGCATCGCCACTGGCTAAGGATCTTGCCAACCTGCGGAAGATGGAGGATTCTGGCGCGGCCGCGGTGGTGCTGCATTCGCTTTTCGAGGAGCAGATCACAGCCGAAGAACACTCGCTCGACCGGCTGCTCAGCGAAGGAACCGAGAGCTACGCGGAAGCGCTAAGCTATTTTCCCGAATTGCCCTCCTACGGCATGGGACCAGATGCGTACCTCGAGCACATCCGCAAAGCCAAGCAAGCCGTCCGCATCCCCATTATCGGCAGCTTGAACGGAGTCTCCACCGGAGGCTGGATTCGCTACGCGCATGAGATTGAGCAAGCCGGCGCCGACGCCCTGGAACTGAACATCTATTTTCTGCCGACCAGTCTCGAGATTGAAGGCCGCGAGATCGAGGCCAACTATTGCGACCTGGTGGAAGCCATCAAAAGCAAAGTCAGGATACCCGTAGCGGTGAAGCTTGCGCCCTTTTTCACGTCGATGGCGAACATGGCTTTCCGTTTGGACCGGGCCGGCGCGGATGCTTTGGTTTTGTTCAATCGCTTCTATCAGCCGGACTTCGATTTGGAAGCCTTGCAGGTCACGCCGCGCCTGACCTTGAGCACTTCCGACGAACTGCGTCTGCGGCTGCATTGGGTGGCGCTTCTTTCAAGAACCGTCAAATGCGAGCTTGCGATTACGGGCGGCGTGCACACGGCCGAGGACGTGCTAAAGGGCGTCATGGCGGGCGCACAGGTGGTGATGCTAACTTCCGCCCTGCTCAAGAACGGCATCGGCTATCTGCGGGATCTCGAGGCCGGCGTGATCGAATGGATGGAGCTGCACGAATACGAATCGATCCGTCAGATGCGCGGATCGATGAACGCAGCCGCCGTGGCCGAGCCGGCCGCGTTTGAGCGCGCCAATTACATTAAAGTGCTGGGCAGTTACCGGGCGTGAATTTCAGAGGGAATCCAGAATCCAGGAGCCAGAATGTGGTATGGCGCGTAGCGCCCTCCTTCTTCTGAATTCTGAACTCTGGCTTCTGGATTCTCAATTCTTACCGCAGGCTGAACTTCTTCATCTTGTACCGCAGCGTATCGCGCGTGATGCTCAACAAGCGCGCGGCTTGCGTCTGGTTGCCCTCGGTATTTTCGAGCGCTTGCACCACCAGCCTACGCTCCTGGTCCGCCAGAGATAGAT
>Ga0116105_1000384_pt1 | contig 11793 bp, 14 predicted proteins | sample June2015DPH_6_20_FD_89716 | JGI IMG/M metagenome (GOLD analysis project Ga0116105, IMG submission 89716) | Peatland microbial communities from SPRUCE experiment site at the Marcell Experimental Forest, Minnesota, USA - June2015DPH_6_10 | ecosystem: Environmental > Terrestrial > Soil > Wetlands >... | reverse complement strand
TCGAGGACCATTAAAGACACCACACGCGCGGCGGAGATCATCAGCCGTGTCCGCGGGATCTTCAAGAAAGGCACGCCGGAACGGCAGTCGGTGGATGTAAACGAAGTCATTCGGGAGATGGTCGGGCTGCTTCGCGATGAGGCTGCGCGGTACTCGGTATCAATCCAAACTGGCCTGGACGCAGGTCTCCCCCACGTGATTGGCGATCGCGTACAGTTGCAGCAAGTGCTGATGAATCTTATGCTGAACAGCATTGACGCGATGAGAGATGTAGAAGGGTCGCGTGAACTCACCATCAACTCGCAGCCGGGGGAGAACGAGCAACTTGTGGTCTCGGTCAGCGATACGGGAGTGGGAATCCCTCCGCAACGGGCGGAGCAGATCTTCAGCGCCTTCTTTACCACCAAGCCTCATGGCACCGGTATGGGACTTCGCATCAGCCGATCCATCGTCGAATCGCATGGCGGCCGACTGTGGGTTGGCGACAACCCTCCGCGGGGTGCAAGTTTTCACCTCGCCCTTCCCACTCGCGATGGTTCCCACGAGTAAATTAGGTCGGTGCCGCTAGCCGAGCCCGCAGACCTCATACCAAAGTATGATTGCGCGCTTCCAACGAGTGATTGCGCTGCTTCCCGCGGAAGGATACCGTGCAAGCATGGATAGGGAGAGGAAGAAAAAAATGGTTGTGATTGTCGACGATGATGAGTTGATGCGCAGTGCATTGCAAGGCATGATGAAATCTGTGGGATTGCTGTCGAAAACGTTTGAGTCCGCGGAAGAATTCCTGAGGTCAGGACAGCAGGAGGAGACTGCTTGCCTGATCGCGGATATCCGGATGCCGGGAATGTCCGGCCTGGAACTGCAGGCGAGACTGAACGCGGATCACTGCAAGATTCCGACTATCTTCATCACGGCACATGGCGACACAAAAATGCGGATGCAAGCGCTACGAGCTGGGGCGGTAGAGTTTCTGGCCAAACCATTTGACGATGAAGTGCTGCTCGAAAGCGTTCGCGCGGCTCTGGAGAATTAAGCCCGATGGGGATCGGGCGGGTCATCCTGGAGGTTCTCTGTGGGAGCAATCCAAAGGGTTGGAAGTGTTGATCAGGTATCTTATGAGCGCAGATTTGAACAGGTCATCGGCCGTAGCCCTGCTCTCGAATCGGTGCTCGAACAGGTTGAACGTGTTGCGCCCACCGATTCGACTGTTCTCATCCAGGGAGAGACCGGCACGGGCAAGGAACTGATTGCGCATGCGATTCATAACCTCAGCTCGCGGTGCGGCCGTCCTTTCATACGACTGAATTGCGCGGCGATTCCGCTGGATCTGCTGGAGAGTGAACTTTTTGGCCATGAGAAGGGCGCATTCACCGGAGCCATTGCGCAAAAGGTTGGCCGTTTCGAACTAGCCGATAAAGGCACGCTCTTCCTGGATGAAGTGGGGGACATTCCTCCGGCGTTGCAGCCGAAATTGCTGCGCGTTCTGCAGGAACAGGAATTCGAGCGCCTGGGCAGTACTCGTACTCATCAGGTCGACGTTCGGCTGGTGGCTGCCACAAATCGTAATCTGATGGAGATGGCGAACCGCGGCGATTTTCGCAGCGATCTCTACTACCGTTTGAACGTATTTCCGGTCCAGTTGCCGCCTTTGCGCGACCGCCGCGAAGATATTCCGGAGCTCGTGGCACACTTCGTCGAGATTTATGGCCGCCGCATGAATCGTCGGATCCAGCACATTCCTCCGACAACCATGTCTGCGCTCACGTCGTATCAGTGGCCAGGAAACGTGCGCGAGCTCCAGAACCTAATCGAACGCGCCGTCATCCTCTCGAACGACGGCGTGCTACCCAATCCTTTGCCTTTGACAGGAATTCAGTCCTCTATGGTCTCGACAGCTGCAACTACGCTCAAGGAGTCCGAGCGTTCTCTGATTCTGCGAACGCTAGAGGAAGTTCGGTGGGTGATCGGCGGTCCGAAAGGCGCGGCCACCAAACTTGGCCTGAAGCGGACTACGCTGATCCACAAGATGCAGAAGCTGGGGATCTCCCGGCCCAGCTTCGCACCCAGCCAGGATGTGATGGCGCCAGTTGCAGAAAGACCGGACTGGCTGCCGCAATAGTGCTCCGCATCTCGATCCTACCGTTCGATGGTTGTGTCCTTAGGGTCAGATCGCGTCTACTAACCAAGCCACTGCGGATTGGCGTACGTGCCGTCAAAGTGGTGACTGATCTTGTAACGCTCGAACTGGCCGGCCTCGGCCGCTTTTGAGGTTTTCGCCAGCAGAGCTGCAACCTGTGAAGAATCCATCGGCTGAAAACTGCGGGCGGCGTGAAGAGCTTGCTGCAGGATGGGCATCGAATCGCAACCGGTAATGACTACACTGGTTGGGAGATTCATCGGGTAATAGAGACATTCGGTTGCTGTGGCTGTCTTACTCTCAAGAATGAAGTGGTCGCCCATCGGTTTCATGCCGAGCACGCCAATATTGTTCTCGATCAAAATCGGCAGCACCTTCTTTTCGAAACTGTTGAAGTGAGCGTCCATCACGTTAAGAGGCATCTGCACAGCATCGAACTTGAATCCGTGCTTTGAGGCCGTGGCCAGCATCTTCAAATGAATGTCTGGACTTTTGTGGCCGGTGAAGCCGATAAAGCGAAGCTTGCCCGCTTTCTGCGCCTCGAGCACAGCCTCCAACGCGCCGCCCTGGGCAAAAACACGGTCCGGATCCGTGTCTCGAATCACTTCGTGGAACTGGAGCAAGTCAACTCGATCGGTCTGCAACCTCCGCAGCGATTCGTTGAGTTGAGAAGTTGCAGCAGTCCTGGTTCGACCATCGATCTTGGTCATCAGGAAAGCCTTCGCGCGATAACCGTCGCGCAAAGCCTTACCCATTCGAATTTCGCTTTCTCCTCCGTTGTAGTCCCAGCAGTTGTCGAGAAAGTTGACTCCTTCATCGAGTCCTGTACGAATGATGCGAATGCTCTCTTCCACATCGCTTTGTCGCGCCAGGTGATAGCCGCCGAGGCCGATCAGTGAAACCCTTTCACCGGTTCGGCCTAACAGCCGATACGGAATCCCATTCTTACGATCCGTGTCTGCGGCCCCGTTCAGCGTTGCCGCCATTAAGAGCGATGCAGCAGTCATGCCCAGAAACTCCCTCCGGCTGAAACCGGAATCGTGATTCGAAATGATGTTTTCTCGCACAGGCGACTCGAAACGATCGGCGCATGATTCATTGGAGTCGTACTCATGGAGAGCCATAAAAAAATCCTCGGCAGTCGTGCTCTGCCCTCTTATGCGAACAGGCTGTTGCTGGAGAGCGGCAAATCACGGACCCGCTTACCGGTGGCAGCGAAAATCGCGTTGCAAAAAGCCGCGACAAACGGGGGCACCCCGGGCTCGCCAACTCCAGCCGGCGGCGCGGAACTTTCCGTAATGTAGACATTCGTTTGAGCTGGGACTTCGTTGATTCGAGCCACGGGGTAATCGTTGAAATTGGATTGCTGGATTACGCCGTTCTTGGCAGTGATCTCTCCAGTGCGAACGACGCTTGTGCCGAAAACAACTGCGCCTTCAAATTGTGCGCGAACCGCCTCCGGATTAACCACGACTCCCGCGTCTAGCGCTGTATCAACACGAGGAATGGTAATCTCGCCGTCATCGGTGACCTCCACTTCGACTACCGTGGCCACATAGGTCAAGAAACTACGATGCGCCGCAAATCCAAACCCATGGCCTTTCCCGGTCTTCTTCTTGGCCCAACCGGACTTGTCGGCGACCATTTGGATAACGCTCCGCAGCCGCCCAGTTTCCCACGGATAGGTTTTGTAATCCGCACCATAGTTCGGGTAGTTCACATTGGCGAAATCCAAAGTTCGCGGTGGCCCGATCAAGTCGAGCAGATACTCCACAGGATCGCGATTGGCGCGATGGGCCAGCTCGTCAGTGAAACATTGAACGGCGAAGGCATGATAGATGTTGGCGACGGATCGCAGCCATCCGATCCTGACATGCGCGGGCGCAGGACCGTTCTCGATGCGTATGCTGGGCAAATCGTAGGGGAGGTCCGTCCAGCCTTGTGCGAGGTGGGGCGGATCTCCGTAGACTGCGTTCACATCGAAGATAGAAGTGATTGGCGGAAACACCGACCTCTGCAGCCACGCCGTGGGCTTACCCTTGGCGTCCACGGCTGCCTTCATATACATCGCAGCCACTGCGTTGTAATAGTCAAACTTGACGTCGTCTTCGCGAGTCCATACCACTTTCACCGGACGGCCCAGCTTTTTGGATAAGACCGCAGCCTCGGCAACGTAGTCCGGCTTGGATTTTCTTCCGAACCCGCCACCCAGCAATGTCACATGGCAAATCACATCCTCCTTCGCAATTCCTAGCTCTGAAGAGACGATCGCCTGCACTGCTTGAGGATTTTGCGTCGGCGCCCAGGCTGTAACTTTCCCGTCCTTGAATTCGGCCAGCGCCACCATGGGTTCCATGGGCACGTGCGACAGCAATGGAACGTAGTAATCTGCCTCAACCACATTCGCGGTTGGGAACGCCTTCTCGGCGTCGCCCACGCTGCGGATGAGCCTTCCCGGTTTGTGCGCCGTATCTTGCAATTCCTTCTTGTACTCGACCGAGTCGTAGGATTCGTTCGGCCCGTTGTCCCAGGCGATCTTCAGCTTCTTGCGGCCTTGGAATGCAGCCCAGGTATTGTCTGCAATCACAGCAACGCCACCCAACGGCTGAAAGGCCGCGGGGGGCTTGAACGGATCGATGCTGATGGTCTGATGGACCCCTGCAACCTTCAACGCTTCCTGATCGTCAAGGCTTTTTATTTTTCCGCCGTAAACCGGAGGATGTTCGATCGACGCGTAGACCATGCCATCCATGTGCGCGTCCATTCCATACATCGCCTTGCCCGTGCAGAGCTGTTCCAGGTCAACGCTCGTCATTCCCTTCCCGATATACCGCCACTCGGAGGGCTGTTTCAGCTGAAGCTGTTCTTTCTGCGGCACCGTGAGGCGGGCTGCTTCCGGTGCTAGTTCACCGTACCCAGCGCGCTTGCCCGTTGCCTTGTGAACTACCGCATGTAGTTCGGTAGAACAATCCGATGCGGGGACATTCCACTGCTGCGCCGCCGCCTGGATCAGCATCCAGCGCGCTGCAGCACCGCACTCTCGCATGGTGTTATAGAAGCGCCTCACCGATTGTGAACCGTCGGTGTTTTGGTCTCCATAGCGCTTATCGCCAATCGCCTGGTCGATCTTGACTCGCTTCCAATCGGCGTCAAGTTCGTCCGCCACGACAAGAGGTAGTGACGTGCGGATCACCGTGCCCATCTCTGACCGGTGCGCCACAATGTAAATAGTTCCATCCTGCTGAATTCCCACAAAGACATTGGGATGTAGGGTCGCCCGATCTGCCTCGGTTTGGCCGTCTGTCGACTGGCTCTGCGCCCACAGCGGTGGGATGTAGCGAACCGAGAGGATAAGCGCTCCGGTCCCAAAAACTCCCTTGAGGAACCGTCGCCGGCTGACGTTTTCGATTTGGTTCATACGGTTTTCTCCCCAGCCATCTTGATCGCGTGGCGAATGCGTTGGTAGGTTCCGCAGCGGCAGATGTTTCCCGCCATGGCGTCATCGATTTGCTGGTCTGTGGGATGTGGAGTGGTCTTTAAGAGAGACACGGCTTGCATGATCTGTCCCGACTGGCAATATCCGCACTGCGGAACATTTATCTGCATCCAGGCTTCCTGAAGCGGATGCAGTCCATTCGCCCCAAGGTCCTCGATGGTACGAATCTCGCTATTGGCCACCGCGCTCATGGGCGTGACGCACGAACGGATCGCGTCGCCATTCTTATGCACTGTGCATGCGCCGCAGAGGGCCATACCGCACCCAAATTTAGTTCCCGTCAGCCTTAGAATGTCACGAACATACCAAAGCAGGGGCATGTCGGGATCGCCACTAAAGCTGCGGTCTATCCCATTCACTTTGAGGTTTATCATTCTCTTCCCTTCCCGCTGGACAGCATTCCGCGTGCCACGTTACGTAGCCGCGATTTAACGTAAAACCAACCCGCACTTGGTTTCAAGACGTTGAGAAAGATTTTACCTCGGCGGCGGTGTCCCTATTTCGACGCAAGTGTTCACACGCGGTCATCTTCGTCAGGCGTCGGCCCGCATTTCCTTGCAGGCGCTCGCGCGACACATTGGCAAGGAAGGTGCTCCTCTTTAGGAGTGGCTGATGCTCGTTTTTCTGTTCGCAATACAGGCTGGGACTCCAAAATGAGCAACAGGTCCTGGAGGTAAATCTTGAAATCAAATACTTCATCTTCTTTTCTCATTGCAGGAATAGGTTCCATGCTGTGTATGTTTACGGCTTTCCAGCTGACGGCGCAGGATGCGCAGTTTCACAATGCACCTCCATCCAGCGTTCAACAGAAAAACCCATATGCGGGACAGCAAACGGGGGTCGCAGCGGGGTCAAGGCTCTACGCAACGAACTGCAGTTCCTGTCACGGAAAGGCTGGGCAGGGAAACGGGACGATGCCTGCGGTCGCTCAAGGGCCCACGCAAGCGGCGACGGACGGAGAGGTCTTCTGGTTCATCACAACCGGAGCTCCGGACAACGGGATGCCGTCGTGGAGCACTTTATCAGAGCGGAAACGATGGCAACTTGTCACCTATTTAAAATCGCTTAAGAGTTTTGGTGGTGCACAAGGGAACGGAAATTAGGGTTGCCCGGTGTCTGGTTGTGATTTACGGCGCGGTGCTTCAACAATAAAGGGAGGAACCTGTGAAACTTCTTACTGCCGATCGAGCAAAACTCGGGTTCATTGGACTGGGCAACATGGGAAGCAGGATCGCGCAACGCTTGTTGGATCACGGATATGTGCTCGTCGCGTTCGACATAGATCCCGCTAAGGCGGAAGCTGTCGCAGGAAATCGAGGTTTCGCCGCCAAGAACATTCAGGAACTGGCAACCACGGTCGATGTGGTCCTCTCCTGCTTAACGAACGACGAGGCGGCTCGCAGCGTCTATACAGCAGCAGACGGAGTCTTTGCTGTCGCACAACCAGGAACGGTGGTGCTTGAAATGAGCACCATCTCCCCGGAGACATCCCGCGAACTGCACAGCCTCGGCGCGCGGCGTGGCATCGAAGTGTTGGATGTTGCCATCTCAGGCAGCACTCCCGCGGCGGAGCAAGGAAATGTGACGCTGCTGGCAGGCGGCAACCCCGAACTGTTCCGTGCCGCTAGGCCGATCTTCCAGACCATCGCCAAGCAATACTTCCTCCTTGGCGACTCTGGATCGGGAACGGCGATGAAGTTGGTCGTCAACACGCTGTTGGGGGTGGGCATGCAGGCGATCGCCGAGGCTGTGGCGCTTGGGGAGAAATCCGGCCTGGATCGAGAAAGGTTGCTCGAAGTCTTATCCAAGACAGCAGTGATCGCGCCGGCTCATGTTGGAAAGCTGGCGAGAGTCGCATTGAACGATTACAGCCCCCAATTCCCTCTGCGCCTAATGAACAAAGATTTCGATTTGATTCTGAAAGCGGCGGCAAAAGAGCATGTCTTGATGCCTGTGACCGAAGCCGCTTTTTATGTAAACTCCGAAGAATTGACGGGAAGCAGCGAAGAGAAAGACTTCTCCGCCGTGCTGCGGAGAATGGAGGAAGTGGCTGGTATCGAACTTGCTGTCTCGCACGCGGTAACAGAGTAAGTCGACCTTAGCGCTGCACTTTTACAACCTTGCAGCTATCTTGCGACAAACGCCTTTTCCTTCAGCGTCTTTTCCTTCACCCAGGAGCACACTCTCTTCTTTTCCGTCTCATTAAGTCGCGCTTCCGGATGCAGGGACCTGTACAGCCTCGGTGGCATCCTGCCTGTCGATATGAGGCCGCAAATCGATTCCAATTCGTCGCACCTTTGCCGCGGCGAATAGGTTTCCCACTCCGACCAATCCAGCCGCTCCCGGCCTTTGCGCACGTCCCACGCGATCCACCAGGACACCGGCGCAACGTGGCTGTACCAAGGCCAGTCAGTGTGACTGGAGTGGCAATTCCCGCAGGCCCGCACCAAGACTCGCGCAGGCTCTGAGTTGAACACGGGCGGCGGTTCCTGATTCCTCGGTTGTCTGGCAAAGCGCTGCACCGTCTCCGCTTGTCCAATAATGATGGCGACGGTGGTCAACGCAAACATCGACTTCAACGTCCTTGTCATTGCACCTTACCTGGGCCTCGAACCGCTCAACAGTCCTCGCATTTTTGAGACCTCGCCAATGGATACTGGCGGCAATAGATCGTGTCAATGAATACTGCCCCTATTTCGACACCTGTCGGTCAAAGGTCGATTAGGTGACCAGCTTATCTTCAAGACGGAGCAGCTAACTAATCTACCTACCTCACGTATTCGTGTGGTCTTAGAAATGCTTTTGGCATAGGACAAGGAATACAGTGTATGGCTCCGAGGCTTCCTGACAGCGTCATGCTCACGATAAATGTTATTAGTTGGGTGTTACTCGTTCCAGCTATGGGGATGATCTTGACATTTATAAGTGAGAGTATTTACGCATCACTTATCAATGCCCACTGAATCGCCACTCGAAGTACGCTTAACCTCCATTGACCGTCGAGCAATTGTGAAAAGACTGGCAACATTAATGCGCGTTGGCAGGCGACTTATAACTTGCGACTGGTCATTGTGCTCCGCCACACAACGATGTGATCAAACACCCGGCGTGAAGCACCGTGGCACTCAGTTTGCTCTAAAATGAACACCGCGAACCACCGCGGACGTGACGTTAAGGAGGAACCGTAACCCGCCTGCACTTGTTGGGGCGAGCCTAGTAACGTGTCCACGGTCGGCGTTCTGGAATCCAGAGTCGTTTTCGCAATCGAGTACGCCGCCCACCATATTCACCTCGAATTTAAAACTCATCGAAGGAGTAACTTATGATTTGCCGACGGTTAACGATAGTGTCAGTCGCTGTGCTTTGTGTGATGTCGGTACCAGGGGAAAAAATGTCGGCCCAGAATACCGCGCCACCTCCTGAGCCGATCTACAATCCCTACCCGACTGGGATTCTTCCCTCCGATATAGATTCAGAGCTAGCCAGGGTGCTGCGCGAAGTGGATGGCATCGAAGCTGAAGCCATCACGCAGTGGAAGGCCTTGACGCCACCTGTTGTAACTGGTCAACCTCCCATATTTCAAAACACGGGTGTTGCCTCGGTGGAAATACTCGGCAAACTCATGAACTACGACAAGACGATCTCCCCCAATGAAAACAAGGCGTGCGCGTCTTGCCACATGCCGTACGCCGGCTTCAGTGGGCCGATTCCGACGGTAAATCTTCTCATGATCGCCTATCCCGCGTCGGCTCCTTATCGAGCCGGGAAGCGGACCGCGCAGCGATACACATATTCGAGTTACTTTCCTCCGCTCCAGTACGACGCGGAGCAAGGCCTCTTTTTTGGAGGAAACTTCTGGGATTCACGTGCAACTGGATATTTAACGAGAACTCCCGACGGCGAGCAGTCGCAGTTTCCTCCAGTCGACCCTAACGAAATGGCCAGCCCCGACACGGCTTGCATCGCGTACAAGCTTTCCTTGGCGCCATACGCACCTCTCTTCGAGGAAATTTGGGGTGCTGGGTCGTTGAGCGGTATCACATGGCCGGCCAATGTTGCTTCGGTCTGCGCTACTCCGGAAGGAGCTTCTGTGTTCGGTTCGAACACTCAGCCTCTCGCCTTGAGTCCGAGCGACCGTACCCTCGCAACCAACGATTACGATCACTGGGCGGAGTCTCTGAGCGCATTCGAGCACAGCCTCTCGATCAGCCCCTTCACTTCGAAGTTTGACGCCTTCCTCAAGGGAAAATACACGCTGACCGCCGATGAAGCGGCCGGCTATGCCCTGTTCGACGGCAAAGGCAATTGCAACTCATGCCATCTCGACGGAAGAGGCACTGCGCTGCAATCGACTCAGGCCGATACAAGCACGGCCGCCAACGTAACTCCCGTCTTTACCTGCTTTGGTTCGGCCAACGAAGGTCTGCCGAAGAATCCCAGGGACGCCTTTTATTATGAGACCACTCCCGATTTCTTGGGATTTACGCCCAACCCTGCTGGCTTTACCTACACCGACTTCGGATTGGGAACTTTCCTCAGAAGCGGCTACGCCTCCGCTCCCAGTCCCAACTCAAGCTGGACGCAGTATGCAGCAACGGTCGACGGCCAAATGCAAGTGGCCACGGCCCGCGATGTGGGCATGGTGCCGTCACAGTGTCCAACCACCGAGGCGCCAGGGCCCTACTTCCAGAAGGAGTTCTTCCACAATGGCTACATCAAGAGCCTGAAACAACTCGTTCACTTCTACAACACGCGCGACGTGTACCCATATCCTGTTGAGTCCGGAGAGTGCCCGGCAGGAACCGTTGAAAGGGTAACCTGCTGGCCGGAACCCGAAGTCCCACAGAATGTGGACACGACGACCGGCAAGCTCGGCCTGACGGATACGGAGGAGAATCAGATTGTCGCCTTCCTCCAAACCCTCACCGACGGCTACACCACGCCTTACCCTGACGCCAATACCTACACAGGCACTTGCATGTCGGGGGGCAATGCCTCAACTCAGGGGAACAGCACCTTGATTTCTGCCCAAGTGCTGGAAAACCTTGTAAAGAAGCCCTAGCTCGGACCACAAGGCGCATGGGGTTATCTCCATGCGCCTTGATTCGTGACCGGAAGATTCTCGATTCTTTGGGAGATAAACATATGAATGCAATCCATATGAAGTTGTTGACCATCGCCTCAGCAGGCATCCTGCTTTTCTCAAACTCTATAGCCGGTCAAGTTAACCCGTACAACCCAAAACCGATACTTCCCCCGGAACCGAAAGCCACGCACGTACAGATCACGCAAGGACCAGAGTTGGAAATGGCAAGAACCAACTTGGCGTTTATTAGGTGGACGACCAACAACCCCGGCGGCACGGACGTGCATTTCGGAATCGTCCACTATGGCACGAATCCCAAGGATCTGAACCAGACAGCAAAAAATCCCGTCCATCTGAACCGGTACCATACCGATACGATTTTTCGCGTGCGCATTGACGGGCTCAGTCCACAGACGACGTACTACTACACAGTCGAGTCAGCGGAGGCTACTGGCGGTAACGACGGGGTAAAGAGCGACGTCAAGCAGTTCAGTACACAGTGATGCGGTCTTGTATGGCGGATTCCCGGCTCCACTGACGGGCCGTCGGTGGGGCCTTGCCCTATCTGGCCGCCTTCCGGCCGCTCGCCGCCATCGCAGGGAAGCAACGGTTTGCCACGAGTTAATGTCAGGGCGGGCGACCGCATTCGGAATCCGGTAACGCACGAGGCGGGCCAGTTCACGATTCGACCGGCCCGGGCAACAGACGCAAAACACGGACCTCTGGAAAGCTGGAATTGAAAGGAGTAGAACTTGAAAATCCTCATCGCATTTGTCCTCCTGCTGCTAGCCTCTTTCGCCGTGGCGCAAACCCTCACTGGCACCGTGAAAAATTCCACTGCCGGCAAGCCTTTTGCCGGAGACGACGTGGTTGTGTTCAAACTTAGCCAGGGCATGGAAGAAGCCGGCCGCACCAGGACCGACGCCGAGGGAAGGTTCAGTTTCAAACTGGACGACGCGCAAACACCACACTTGATTCGCGCCATTCATCAGGGCGTCGCGTATCATCGCGTGGCTCCTCCTGGAACAACGTCGGTAGCCATCGACGTTTACGACGTCGCGAACAAAGTCAAGG
>Ga0116105_1000380_pt1 | contig 11834 bp, 14 predicted proteins | sample June2015DPH_6_20_FD_89716 | JGI IMG/M metagenome (GOLD analysis project Ga0116105, IMG submission 89716) | Peatland microbial communities from SPRUCE experiment site at the Marcell Experimental Forest, Minnesota, USA - June2015DPH_6_10 | ecosystem: Environmental > Terrestrial > Soil > Wetlands >... | reverse complement strand
TCCATGACTCGTCCGGTGTATTCAGGCATCGGAGTTTCGCCGAGCTTTGTCGCGGAGGGGTACCCGTACTTTTCCGGGTTCACGCTAGAAAGAATCAGCACGCAGGTGCCGCCTACTTCGTTCAAGCCATAAATTCGTGGCACATAGGTCGATGGATTTAGCCGAATGCGCTCCTGCGCTTCTTTGACCAGGTCGTCACGGTCTCCAAATTTTGTGGCGCCGGTGGGACAAATTTCGGCGCACGCCGTTTGTTTGCCGGCCACAATGCGGTCGGGGCACATAATGCACTTGCGCACACAAGGATTCAGCGATTGCCATTCATACTTCGGCTGACCGAATGCGCAAGCCACCATGCAGTAGCGACACCCAATGCACTTCCAGACGTCGTAGACGACCGGGCCTTCTTTTGTTTTGTGCAACGCGCCTACAGGGCAAACCGACGCGCAGGCTGGTTTCTCGCAGTGCATGCACAGCCGACGCATAAATTTGTCATCTTTGGTCAGGACGACCGTGAACTTATGCTCCGACTGCACCGGCTCCGCCGCTACCGCGTCGTCATAGGGCAACTTGTTCTGTGTAGCGCAAGCCTGCTCACACTGCTTGCAGCCGATACACATTGTCGCGTCATACAGCAATGCCTTACTCATGGAATTGGCTCCTGGACGCTCCGATGCGGGATTCTCTTCCCGTGTGGCTGAAGGCGGAATGCAATGCGCGCCTCCGTGGAGTCACGCCGACAACGGTGCACTGGAATTGCTCAAAAAAGAAAAGCCCAGACCCAAGGGATGTGCGCCTTGGGTCCGGGCGGGCTGTTTCGGTTGGCAGAGTGGGCGAGGCAGAAACGGGCCGGACGGCTTTCGATCGGAAAAAATTCCGTTCGAGCCGAGACTCACCGGATCCCGTCATGACAACACCTCACACTTCTCCTCGGCGATCGTTTCACCGCGGTGCCGGGCGCAACTGAACAGCCAAGCGCTTACTTCTGCAGAGTGCGGATGTAAGCAACGACCGCTCTCACGTCATCAGTGGGCAAGCCCTTAACTCCGGCAGGATGCTTCGCTGTGTCGGCGACCTTTTTGGTGAGGTCTTCGTCCGAAGCCTTCTTGGCTTCGTCCGAGACTAGGCTGGGAATCTTGGCGGCGGGTTTGCCGGCGGCATCAGCACCGTGGCAGGCGGCGCATTTTGCTTTGTAGATGCCCGCGCCGTCGTCACCGGCCCACGATAGGTGAGGGATCAAAATGAATAGGGCTATTGCGATGGTCATGATCAACATCATGAGTTTCTTCGTATTCATGATTTCGTTCGTCTCCTTATTAAGTTTTTACAACCGCACAAAAGCAGCAGCCCATCTCGCGGCCCTGCGGGTGTTGCGAAAGTTGACCACTGGTACGAGCCTAAGAAACTTGCACGTAAGAAAACTCGGCAGCTTTACGGCTGCCCAGTTGAAAGTTTCAACGTTTGCGGGAAAGTGCGCAGTGATTACAGTCACTCTTAGCCGTGATAGTTGGGCGGGCCCCGGCCCTGGACTTGGCGTTAAAGCAACATTCAGCCCTGTGACCGTAGAGTGAGTACCGGGCATTTTGCGTGCGCTACCACTTGGTGCACAGTCGACCACGGCAAATGCGTAGTTCCATCACTGGGCTGGGCTCCCAGCACGATCAGGTCGGCGTCGCGCACCGCCGCCGTGGTCACGATTGCCTGCCATGCAGAACCGTATTCGATGACAGTGGCCGGCGCATATGCCAGAGTAGCGTCCTTGGGTACCATTCCCTGCAACCGGCAAGTGCACTCTTCAGTCTGACTCGGACTGGAATCGCAGGTCGAAGAGCTCTCGAGGACGTGCATCAGCGTGAGCCGCGCCCCAAACTCTTCGGCCATTGCGATCGCGAACGGAGCAACTTTGAGCGATGCAGCCGTAAGGTTCGCAGCGTATAGGATATGCTGCAACTCCAGTTCAACTGGCGCAAGCGCTTTTGCCTTGCCCTCGAATTGCGGCAACCGGACTCTGCCGGTGGTTCGCGGGCCGACCGTCAGAACGGGGCAGGGCGCATGCCGGAGAATGTCCTCGGCTACGGAACCAAGCAGTAACTTTTCGAATCCGATTCGCCCGCGGGTTCCAACCACAATCAAATCAATCTCGTTCTCCGCAATAATGCTTCGAAGATTCGGCCAAACTTTGCCATGACGGAGGTAGCTGCGCCACGGAATTCCACTCCCTCTGGTGATGATTGCATCGATCTTTTCTTTCGCCGTCGTGTTGGCGTCTTCGTACAGGGTTCCGAAGGTCACGTAGTCGACACCGCCGGTCATGAGCAGCAGGCCTGTATCGGAAATAACGTGCACCACATGCAGTGTGCTTCCAAATTTGCGGCAAATCGCCGTGGCGTAGGGCAGCGCGGCTTCGGATGTGGTCGAGAAATCTGTTGCGTACAGAACGTTTTTGACGGAAATCGCGGCTAATTGCTCTTTGGTTTCGGGTGTGTCTTGCTTGAACGCCAGAACGTGCATGTGACACCTCCCCGCATAACTTATGGTTACACCTTGGGAAGTGTTTCGGCGATGGCGGGTGATACTGATGGCCGTGACCGCCGTCACATTAAGCGCATTGAGCATTGCCAACAGCAGAATCGGACGAGAACCGGTTTTAAGCAAAGCCGTCGGGCTGGCTCACCGGTCCCAGTCTTCGCTGGTGATCCACCACGTCAGACCCAGCCGCAATCGCCTTCAGATCAACTTCGAGGAGCATAGGAGTTTTTACCTTTGCCTCCAGGAACCGCGACGCGGTTGCCAGGTCAAAGCAGCCGGTTTGCTCCAGCAAGGCGCCCATCATGACGATGTTGGCAGCTTTCGCCGAGCCAAGCTTGTCGGCGATTTCTGAGGCGGGAATGCAATATACCTGCGCGTCCGGAGCAGGGAGGTCCGCGGGCAGGTCGTGACTGTTATAGAGAATGAACCCGCCCGCGGGAACCTGATGGGCAAACCTTCGAAGGGATAGTTCATTCATCGCGATCAACACATCCGGCTTCGAGGTCAGCGGCGAGCCTATACGATTCTTGGAGAGTGATACCCAGCAGTGTGCGCTGCCCGAGCGCATTTCGGGACCGTACGAGGGCAACCAACTCACCTCAAGTCCTTGCTCCGTCCCCATCTCAGCCAGCAGTTGACCGAGTAGCAGAACACCCTGTCCTCCAAAACCGGCGATGTTGACGCTGAGATCCTTGAATGAGCGATTGCGCTTGCCTGGGGCCTGACCGGCGTTGGTTTCCGCAGAGATTCCCAGAACGTCCGCGACTGGTCTCTGCGCCGGAGCATTGTCCATGGGTAATGGTTCTTTACGATCACGGAAGACGGCAAGCGGGAACTCCGGAACCATTTTTTCGAGCACCCATTTTCGCGCCACGATTGGGTCCTTATTCCAAATTGTTGGGCAGGGCGAAAGAATCTCGACGAAGGAGAAGCCGGCTCCATCGCGCTGCAGCTCCAGTGCCCTGCGCACCGCTTTCCGCGCACGCATAATATTTTTGTTGTCGCATAGGGCCACGCGCTCGATGTAGACCGGAGCTCGTAACGTCGCGAGAAGCTCGGCCATGTGTATGGGAAAGCCCTCATTGGCCGGGCGGCGTCCCCAGGGCGAAGTTGTACTCTTTTCTCCTACCAGCGTCGTCGGCGCCATCTGGCCGCCGGTCATGCCGTAGATTCCGTTATTCACGAAAAATACTGTGATCTTTTCCCCGCGATTGGCTGCGTGGATAATTTCCGCAGTGCCGATGGCAGCCAGGTCCCCATCACCCTGATACGAAATGACGATTTTGTCCGGACAGGCGCGTTTGATTCCCGTTGCTGCCGCCGGTGCGCGGCCATGTGCCACCTGCACATTTCCTACATCGAAGTAGTAGTAAGCGAAAACTGAGCAGCCGACGGGACTCACAAAAATGGTGTGGTCCTGCAAACTCAAATCTTGCAGAGCTTCCGCGATCAGCTTGTGTACAACGCCGTGGCCGCATCCCGGGCAATAGTGCGTCTGGTGCTGCAGGTCAGATTTGCGTTCGAAGAGATCAAAGAACACCGTGGACCGGGAGTGGGCCGGAACATAAGTTTTCGCGCTTGTCACTTCGTCTTTGTCTTTGACGTCAGTCGCCATTTTCTCGTACCTCCGGCCAGCCTATGTTCGCGAGAACTTCTGTCCGCGAAGGAATGCGCACTTCGACTTGCTCACGCAACTCCTCCACCGATGGAACGTTGCCGCCCATGCGGGCGTAGAAATCGACGCGCTTTTTTCCATTCAATGACAGCCGCACGTCTTCCAGCATTTGGCCGTTGCTCAACTCCACAACCAAGACATCGGAGACTCCGGCTGCGGCTTTGAGCAATGCCTTCGCGGGAAAAGGCCAGAGCGTGATGGGCCGAAACAAGCCTACAGGCAAGCCTTCCGCTCGCGCTTTTTCCACCATCGACCGCAGAACACGGGAGACGATACCATAGCCAACTACCAGGATCTCAGCGTCGTCGGTGCAATATTGTTCCCATCGCGGCTCGCTGTTTTGCGCGCGGATGTACTTTGCCTCCATTTGCCGATTGTGCTCTTCCAGTTCGTCGCTTTCCAGGTAAATGGAACTGACCACGTTGGCGCGGGTTTCAGGGGTTCCCTTCACCGCCCACGGTCTAGGAGGAACTTTAGTGTCGAAATATTCGAGATCGAGCGCTTCCATCATTTGACCGATGAAGCCGTCAGCCAGCACAACAGCAGGATTGCGGTATTTGTCGGCGAGATCGAAGGCCAACATCGTAAGGTTGGCCATCTCTTGTACAGAAGCCGGGGCCAACACGATGTTCCGGTAGTTTCCGTGGCCTCCGCCCTTTACCGTGGCAAAATAGTCGCTCTGCTCGGGAGCTATGTTGCCGAGGCCCGGTCCGCCGCGCATTACATCGACAACAACGCATGGCAGCTCTGCTCCCGCCAGGTACGACATACCCTCTTGCATCAGGCTGAGGCCGGGGCCCGAGGAGGCGGTCATTACGCGGACCCCGGCAGCCGCTGCGCCATAGACCATGTTGATGGCGGCGACTTCGCTTTCAGCCTGTACAAAAGTCCCACCGACCTGCGGCAAGTAGCGGGCCGCAGCCTCGGCGATCTCGCTGGCCGGCGTAATGGGATACCCATAATAGGCGCTGCAGCCGGCGAGAATTGCTCCCTTCATTACCGCTACGTTGCCTTTGCAGAGTTGCCGCATAGTTTTCGCGCCTCCTCAGCTTTTCCAGTTCTTCAGCCAACCAGCGAGAAAATAACGGTGATGGTGGTCTCCACCTCAACCGGTTGTCCGTTCAACAGGTATGGCTTGTAACGCCATTGCCGAACCGCCTCAATAGCGGCAGGCACCAGCATCGGGTGTCCACTCACCAATTGCAGATCCTGAATGTTGCCTTCTCTATCGATAATGGCCTTCAAGATAACGCTGCCTTCAATGCGGGCCGCCTTGGCTAACGTAGGATACGGCGGCTGCACTTTGTGCAGCAGCAAGCCCGCGGTCACGCCTTGGGAAATTCGTATTCTCTGTGGCACCAGCGGCTGAAATTTCGGCACGAAAGCTGTGTTTGCTGAGTTGACGATGCCACCAATCACGCCTCCCAGTTGCCCACCCGGAATTCCACCGGGCACACCTCCGACCACACCACCTGCTCCGGGCATTGGAGGGGGCGCTTCCTCTTCCTTTATCATTTGCACTTTCTGCGGAATTTTGGATGGAGTGCGCAGTGATCCGCTGGAAAGCAAGTCGCTTTCAATCTGTTTCGTTATCTTGGCGACTTGTTGCTCCGCCGACGGTGGAGGTGGTGGTGGCGGCGGAGCCTCCAAGAATGTCAGCAGCTGCGATTTCGGTAGCTGTTCAGTGAAATAGAGCGGTATGAGGAGCAACACGCCCAGCATCATGCACTGAATAATAAAAGACGTGACTGTCGCCCACGTCTGCCGGCCCCTCTGGCCATCGTACTGAAGCAGGCTGTCCGAGAACATTGGGCGGAACTGCACTGGCTCTGTCATCAGACGTTCCACCGAGGCTGCCGGAATCTCGCGCCGCTGCACCTGCTGAGTCCCTCTAACTTCTGGCTCCCGGACTTCGATTGTGCCTTTCATGGCCGCTCACCCTCTCTCGAGCAATTTATGAAACAAGAATTTTTCCTCAAGATCTGCAACGCCTTCCCCCGCCGGCGCACCCACTCTGGCTTTGACTGTCGATGCCAGCCGGTAAACTGTGATCGCCCCTGGCTCCGGGCAGCAATAAAAACAGATACCGCATCCGGAACATTCGTTTCCTCTATAATGTGCCGGGTGCACGCCGTACGAACTCAACTCCTCGGCGAGTTCAAGACACTTGGGCGGGCACGACTCCACACAGAGCCCGCAGCCTTTACACTCATCGACGTTGATTGTGACCTTGCCTCGTGCCTGCGGTGCCATCTTCACCTCGACGCGGCCAGTTCCGCTCCCTGAGGCCGCTTCAACCATTTGGTCTTCTCGCAGTAGTCGTACAGCCCTTCGCGAAACTTGGGATGGGCAATCTCGATCAGCGCCTTCGCCCGATCGCGCACCGTCTTGCCGTGGAGGAAAGCGACTCCGTACTCCGTCACCACATATCGAATCAGGCCTCGCGAAGTAACCACTCCTGCTCCGAGACTCAGGGTCGGCACAATTCGCGAAATCCTGCCGTCTTTGGCGGTTGAACATAAGGCGATGATTGGCTTGCCGCCTTTCGAACTGGCAGCGCCCCGAATGAAATCGACCTGTCCACCAATCCCGCTGTAGAACTGGGTGCCGATCGAATCAGAGGATACTTGGCCAGTCAGATCGACCTGTAACGCAGAATTGATTGCGACCATGTTGTCATTGCGGGCAATCGACAATGGAGAATTCGTGTAGGAGGTGGGATGAAATTCAAAGATTGGGTTGTTATCGACGAAATCGAACAGCTTCCTTGTGCCCAGCGCAAAACCTAAGATGATTTTGCGCGGCTTGAAGTTTTTGCGGGCGCCAGTGATCACACCCGTCTCGATGAGAGGTATCACACCCTCCGACACCATCTCGCTATGCACTCCAAGATCTTTGCGGTCTCTAAGGAATGACAGAACTGCATCGGGGATGCCACCAATGCCTGTCTGCAAAACAGCGCCGTCGTCGATAAGACTAGCCACGTTCTTAGCGATGGCGATTTGCGTATCGCCAATCTTCGCGCCGGTTGCTTCGCACAACGGGCGTGACGATTCCACGATCGCATTAATGTCATTCACATGGATAAAACTGTCGCCAAACGTCCGCGGCATCTGGTCATTGATTTGGGCGATCACATAGCGGGCGCATTTAGCGGCGGTGAGAGACGTGTCCACACCAACGCCAAAACTGCAGAATCCATGCGAGTCGGGCGGGCAAAGCTCTATCAGTGCAACGTCGATCGGCATTGCGCCGCTTTCAAAAAGATCTTCTATCTCACTTAGATTGATTGGCGTGTAGTCGGCACGCCCGTCGTTGATGGCCTCCCGCACATTGGGGCCGATGAACATGGCGTTGTGCCGGAAGTGCGCCGCCATTTCAGGTGCCGCGTAAGGAGCGCAACCCATGGTCATCATGTGAACGATTTCCACGTCATTCACATAAGGAGCACGCCGAATTAGCGCTTGCACCAGAGTTTCCGGTTCGGCGCAACCGGGCTGGATGTACACTCGCATTCCTGAGTGCACCCGCTCCAGCGCTTTATCAGCGGTTTGAACCTTGTTCTTGTATTCCGTCTCCCACGACATTTTCATGTCCCCGGCTGGTCCGCGTTTCGTTTCTTATCTCCAATCCCGGCAGGTTCTTCGATTGCCCACTCATAGCCCACAGCAGCGGAATGGATGGCGCGGTCAAAAAATTGATCCAGCAGTTGCAACAATTCCTGTCTTCCCAGGATCTCTACGGGCCGGCCGGGATAAGCCTCGTCCAAAATGAACTCCCAGAGATTGTGCTTCGTTAAGATGATGGCCCAGATCAGCTCACTCAGCGGCACCCCTTGTTGGGCGCGACGAGTACCGATCGCCGTATAGCGCTCTGCAATATCCGCTTCGTTTTTGTGGAGCAACCACTCGCCCAAGTGGCGATAAATCTCGTTCACCATGCGCTTGAGGTCTTCGGCGGGAACCTTGCCGTAGTTTTCGGTGTGGGGGGACTGCTGAACCTTCCGCAACAGGCTGCTGGCCAAGGCGTCGGAGCGGTCTTCAATGAGACGGACGAACCTGTAGGTGATAATCATGGCCGCCTCCCTCCACCTCTTCATCGTGATTTTCGATCTGCAGGATCGAAAACGGCGATGATGTACAACACGCCTGCTTGTGACTGGGGTCACCAAAAACTACGTGTCGCGGAGGTGCCGTAACGTTGACCGTCACCGCCCCTCCCGCCACGACCGTGGGCGGCGTTGGGGCAGCGATCACGGTGAAGGCTGTCACTGCGGTCTCGAAGTCTAGGAAAATTAAAATTTCGTGTTCGATGCGAAACGAGGCATTTGGCAGCCGGTAGAGTGACTGTCGCCAATTGGAACTAGCACTCCAGATCGTTCTGCGGAAGCGAAGTTATGGCTGTTTGGGATTAAAGGGGACAAACGGTCGGCTGGACGATCGGAACGGTGGGATTCCGGGGGCGAGCTGAATGGTTTTGCTGTCTTCACACATGCGCACGTGGCATTAAGACTTGTTCGAAGAGAAATGACTTCGTGGCTAAGGAGGCCGTATACGACTCGCATCAGTTTCCAGAAAGGCAATGTATTCACCCGGACAACGGAGCGCGGAACGGTCCACGTTATTCGTTATCGGGTGCGTTCGGCAGATGGCAAGTGGCGGCACAAAGCCGAGACAGTAAATACTCTGCGCCGCAAGGATGCGGAGCGGATATCGGCAGAGCGTCTGCGAGAGGTCAACAGGGGGCTGAGGCTCCCGGTTGAAATCACTTTCGCCAAATATGCCGCTGGACACTGGGAGACTTACATCTCTCAAAACCTGAAACCTTCAACCCAGGCATCTCATCGCTCAAACGTGAAAGCGCATCTTTTGCCAATGTTCGGTAAACGTCGGCTCTCGGAAATCAGTCCTGTCCAAGTGATGGATTTGCCCAAGGACAAGGCTGCTGGAGGATTAAAGCCGAAGTCTCCGCTGAACCTGTATGTCCTGTTGCAGAAGATGCTCAACCTGGCGGTGGCCTTGGAACTCTTGAACTTGAATCCGATGCAACGGGTTCCGAAGCCCAAGGTCGAGCGAATCGGGAAGCCGTCTCTCTCGCCAGCTCAAGTCAAAACGATTGCAGACAACATGCCTCAGAATCTCAAAGCGCTTGTTGCGCTTCTGTACTTGACAGGGTTGCGAATCGGGGAAGTCTTGGCTCTGAAATGGTCGGAGGTGAATTTCGATCAGTCCAAACTCTACGTCCGCAGATCGGTATGGCGTGGCAAGGAACAAACGCCGAAGAGCCGAAAGAGCATTCGCGCAAAACACCTTCTCGGCGGATTGAAGCGAGTTCTCCAGAGTCATCGTGAACTATGCGCTGTGGGAAAGCCGAGGAATACTTGTTTGTGAATGCTGCGGGACGATCCTACGACTCCGACGATCTACGCAGACGAGTGCTCTATCCGGCGCTGGACAAGGCTGGAATTGAACGCAAGGTTGCGCGGTCGTATGGCTTCCATCTGTTCCGGCATTCAGCCGGATCAAAGATGCAGGAAGTCACGGGCGACTTGAAACAGACGCAGAGCTTTCTTGGGCAGGCGAATATCGGGATCACAGGTGACGTTTACGTTGACTTGCAACCCGACTCCGAAGTTGAGTCGATGAAGAAGCTGGAAGAGACATTTTTCAGCGAGTTGTGCTCAACTGTGCTCAAAGGCGGGGGTGAAGTTCAAAAGGCAATGGTGAATTAGGAGGAACGATCGTGAATTGCAATGCTCATAACCTGCAAATACTGAAGGGGTTACCAGCCGATTTAGGCCAGCAACCCCGTTGGTTGCGGGGGGTGGATTTGAACCATCGACCTTTGGGTTATGAGGCCAACAAGACTAGTATTATCAACAACTTACAAGACGCGGGTGGCCCCTGAAAAGCCTTGTAAGTAGGGTTAAGGAATCGTTATTGGACAGTTAAAGGACAGTCGCCGTAACAGCTCCGTTGCATCAGCAGCCGGTACAAGCCGCCGGTCGCTGCGTAAGTCGCCAGACTCCCCAATGCCTCCTCGACACGAAAGGATAATAAACGTGCAGCACAATAGTATAAAAACTATGCAGCGCAATGAGAACGCGGCATGGTCCGCGCGAAGCTGCTGGGGCCACACTGATCCATCCGGTCCTCCCCGATGATTATTATGCTTTGTGCAGCCCAAGCATCTGTCGCACCCGCGCCTTCAGGACCGTTTCCGCCGGGCTCCTGCAGCCCCGTTCAGCCAGTTTTCAAAGTCCTAGCGGCTGCCGAAACCGCGCCTCGCCTGCAGCTTCGCCATGGACGAAGGCGGCAATCCCGAGCACATCCCGCGGACATACAATTGTCTGTATGCTGGCGGACCCACACGCGGTTCAGATCTCGGTCGACGGTTCATGCTTCCCGAACGAGAAGCGGCGGTCGGGCTACGGCGGGGTTGTCGTTTATCCCGACGATCCGACGGAAATCGAGGTCGCATTCCAGGGGTTCAGGGAGAGCACCATCAATCGCATGGAACTTGCCGCCTGCATCGCCGCGATGAACTGGGTGAAAGAAGAAGGCATAGGGCGACGTTACGGCAGGGTGCAGATATTCAGCGATTCGCAATACGTCGTTGACCGTCAGTTTTCCGCGCCGTACTGGCAGAAGGCGAAGTGGCGCAACAGCGCGGGCCGGCCGGTTGAGAACTGGGCGTTGTGGAAAGAATTTCTGTCATCGAAGGCGAACGCCGGCGTTCGCGTTGATATCTGCAAGGTGAAGAACAAATCCACACCGCTACTGCAGCGGGTCGACAAGCTCGCGAAATCCGCCGCAAAGAGCCATCCCCGAATCGACCGGGGTCTCGTCGTCGGCAAGATCGGTCGGGCGAAGATCAAGGGGAGTGCATCGATGTTCCCCGCCGCCGGTCAGGTGCTGGTCATCCGCATCGTCGGCTCCAGGACCGTCGGCCGCGAAGGGGAAAACCGATTTGTATTTGAAGTCTTTGATGAGGGCGCCAGTGCCTATCTCTCCAAACACTTCGCGTACTGCACGCCTGAAATCGGCTCCCAGATGCACAGACAGCGGGGTTTTCGGGTGAGGATGAACGATAAGGCCGATTATCCGCAGGTTATCGAGGTGATTGAAGAGGTGCCGTTGCCGAAGGCAGAACGACGGAAATCATTGTCGCTGCGCGCGGCGGGAGCGCCGCCCGTGCCGGGGACGAAGTTTTGATGTGCGCGGCATGCGCTGCCGCTGGCAACCGGGCCGCCTGGTCAAATAAAGTATTTTGATTAAAGGCTCATTCGTTCGTAAACGCTTCAGGTTAACATCAGACGTGACTGCCCGGTCAGCCCGAACCGGTACTGCCGGGTGCGCGTAAGCAATGCTGAGCAGGCCTGACGCCCACCACCTCCCATGCTGATGCGGCCGTGTTCAGTATCGATATTGATCCGGGTACCGTTGGTCGCCGTGTAGGTCAAGCGACTTAGGTTCTCTTCATCCTTCAGCTCGCCGCCGTGCGCTGCCTTAATGTCTTCGAATAGGTTTACGAGATCGCCGAAGTCCAGAGCGTCGGCATCAACATCGACGACAACTTCGTCGAACATACTTCCGAATACCTCATCGATTTTTTCGAGATGCGCGTCGGGTGC
>Ga0116105_1000379_pt1 | contig 11868 bp, 13 predicted proteins | sample June2015DPH_6_20_FD_89716 | JGI IMG/M metagenome (GOLD analysis project Ga0116105, IMG submission 89716) | Peatland microbial communities from SPRUCE experiment site at the Marcell Experimental Forest, Minnesota, USA - June2015DPH_6_10 | ecosystem: Environmental > Terrestrial > Soil > Wetlands >... | reverse complement strand
CCGCACTTGCACTCCCAGTTACCAATGGCGTAATCCACAAACTCAAGTTGTGATACGTTGCGGAAGTCGGTGATCGGGAACACGGACTGGAACACCGCCTGCAAGCCGCCGTCTTCGCGCTCGCTGGGCAGTTTGTCCATCTGAAGGAAGCGGTCGTAGGAACGCTTCTGAACCTCGATGAGGTTCGGGATCTGGATGGTGGCCGGAATTTTGGAAAAATCGAATCGTTTACGGAAGGCGTTTTTCATCGTCAAGAGACTCCCAATCTCGGGCACAGCCGAAGGCCGCGCCAAACCGCGGATAGTGGGGCGCGGGCTTTCTTGCGGAAAACCGCGCCGCGGTACCTACTTATTAGAACCTGCTTGCCAGAACCTGCCTGTCAGAACCTGCCTGTCAGAACCTAGCCTGCTTAGAATCTTGCCAGTTAAAACCTCGACTACGTGGAACCAGAACCTGCAGATTTATCGAGCAGCCGGAAACGGCGATGGGGCGTCTGCGGGGACAGTCGTTCCCGCTGACGCCAACCAAGGCGTTTCGCCCATCTTGATTTGAATTCTTTCGCGCCAGTTCTCCGGCCTGTTTCCGCTTCGCCTGCCCGCGAAGCAGCCCGCCTACAACTTCCCTTGCGAGCCATCGCTCGCGATTGAGTGAGGCCAAGGGAAGCGACGTAAGTATAGATGCTACCACCGTCGCCTCGGACTCACAACTAAGAACGTAAGAGAATAACGATTTTGCACCCTAGTCGGTGCTTTTTCGGGAAAAAGCCCCAGTAGCCTAATATGGAGCGGGCACTCCGGCCCGCTTGGTCTTGACTTTGACTTTGGACCTACCGCCCGGAGTCAAAGTCAAAAGCAGGCGGACAGGAGTGTCCGCCCCACATAAACCGTTATTTCACTTCAACAACGGCGCCGGCATCGGTGAACTTCTTTTTGATGGTCTCGGCTTCGTCCTTGGACACGCCCTCTTTAATGGTCTTGGGCGCTCCATCGACCAGTTCCTTGGCTTCTTTCAAGCCCAGGCTGGTAACTTCGCGGACGGCCTTGATCACGTTGATCTTGTTGGCGCCGACTTCTTTGAGGACGACCGCAAACTCGGTCTTCTCTTCCGCCGGAGCCGCACCTGCTGCCGCTGCGCCGCCGCCAGCCACCATGACCGGGGCCGCTGCCGCCGCCGACACGCCCAGACGGGCTTCGAGCTTCTTTACCAGCGCCGCTGCGTCGAGCAGCGACAAGCCTACGATTGAATCTTCGAGTTGTTGTAGATCCGCCATATTAGTTCTCCAGTGTTTTTGAATTCTTTGTCTTGCTATTCCGTGTTGCTTTTCGCTGTCCGAAGATCACGGTTTCCAGTGCGGCTGGTTCGATTTCCTAGCGCCAGACAACGCCTGGATTCGAACCGCGCAACCCCTGATCTGCGGACAACCAAATCTTGTTCTTACGCTTCCTTGAACTTACCTTTTTCGACACCCTGGCCGAGCACAACTGCCATGTCGCGGCCGACTGCGTTCATCACGGTGACGAGGCGCTGCGCCGGGGAGCTGATCAGGAACAGAAGCTTCGAGTACAGCTCTTCCTTCGACGGCATGGTGGCCAGCGCTTCGATTTCTTTGATCGTGACCACGCGGCCTTCGACCACGCCTACCTTGAAGGTGAACTCCGGAGTGTCTTTGGCGTACTTGACCAGCGCCTTGGCCATGGCAACCGGGTCGCCGGTGGTGTAGGCAATTGAGGTCACGCCCGACAGATCTTTCAAAGCGCCTTCGACCGGAGTGCCCTTGGCGGCTTTCTCAGCGAGCGTGTTCTTGACCACCTGATACTTCGCGCCCGCGCCGCGCAATACTTTGCGCAGTTCGAAGTCCTGGGGCACGGTCATCTTGGTGTAAGTCGCCACGACGACGTTGGAAACATTCTTCAGGTCTTTGCTCAGCTTTTCGACCTGCTCTGTCTTCTTCGCTTTAGTAACTGGCATTGTTCTATCCTTCTGATCTTGGTCTTAATGTGGGGACAGCCGCCCTCGGCTGTCCGCGTCGCGTAGCGACGCTATGCTTTTGCCGCCGTCTCGATGGGGGTTACGTCGAGCAAAATCCCCGGCCCCATGGTCGAACTCAGCGTGCAGCCTTTGATGTACTTGCCCTTCGCGACCGACGGCTTGGCCTTGATCACGCTGGTGATCACGACCGTCGCATTCTCGATCAACTTGGCGGGCGTGAACGAAATCTTTCCCACCGGAACGTGCACCAGCGCGGTCTTGTCAGTGCGGAATTCGACTTTGCCGGCTTTCACTTCCTGCACCGCCTTGCCTACGTCGAAGGTGACGGTGCCGGTCTTTGGATTGGGCATCAGGCCCTTGGGACCGAGAATTTTGCCCAGACGTCCGACGGACTTCATGACGTCAGGAGTGGCGATGAGGGCGTCGAAGTCGGTCCAGTTTTCTTTGGTGATCTTCTCGACCATTTCTTCGCCGCCGGCAAAATCGGCTCCGGCTGCTTCCGCTTCTTTAATTTTGTCGCCGGTGGCGATGACCAGGACTTTTTTCGACTTGCCGAGGCCGTGCGGCAGAACCACCGTGCCGCGGACCATTTGATCGGCGTGCTTGGGATCGACTCCCAGGCGCAGCGTGATCTCGACGGTCTCGTCGAATTTGGCGAACTTCACTTTTTGCAGGAGCGGGACTGCATCCTGCAGAATGTAGGGGCGCTTCTCGACTGCGGAGTGCGCTTTAGCGATGTTTTTTCCTTCTTTTTTCATTGCTTTCCTTTGTCTCCCACCGCTCGGCGATGATTTGCTGAGCCGTGGTGCGTTTGACTTACAAACCTCAGGGGGCCAAAGCCCTTCTAAAATCGGCGTATCAGCGGTACGGCTAAAGCCGTGTCCTTCCACGAAGCTAGCCGACTACTTCAATTCCCATCGAACGCGCCGTCCCGCGAATGCTCTTGATCGCGGTCTCGACTGAGGCGGCGTTCAGGTCAGGCATTTTTTGTTTCGCGATGTCTTCGACCTGCTTGGCGGTGACTTTGCCGACTTTGTCTTTGTTCGGTACACCTGATCCCTTGGCGATACCGGCGGCGCGCTTCAACAGGATTGAGGCCGGCGGCGTCTTGGTGATGAAGGTGAACGAGCGGTCACTGTATACCGAGACCACGACCGGGATGATCAGGCCTTCCATTTCCTTCTGGTTAGTTCTGGCGTTGAACTGCTTGCAGAACTCCATGATGTTGATCTGCGCTTGACCGAGGGCGGGGCCCACGGGCGGCGCGGGAGTCGCTTTGCCGGCGGCGATTTGCAGCTTTACGTAACCTGTAACTTTTTTTGCCATGATCTCTCTTCTATTATCCTTCGACTGAATTCTTAAGGACCGCCGTTAATGCCAGCCCAACGGTCGGAACCAGTTTCTTGCCCACCGGATCAACGGTTAACCCGAGGCTCTCCAGAGTATGGGCACCGATCATTTCCATGTCCCCGGGTTCCGCCATCACAACGTTGTCGCCACCCGTGAAGCCGTCCGCCGCCACAAATACAGGAACCAGATCGCGCTCGATGGTCTTGCCTTCAATCGTCCGGAACTGCATTCGCCGCACCGGGTGCACATCCAGATGCTCAAGTCGCGTGCGCAAAACCCAGCTATACGAAGCGCCGGTATCCACCATCGCGTCGATCTCTTCGGTTGAAGAAGAACTCGCCGGATTCCAAACTCGCAACTTGGCGGTGAAAATCCCCATTGGATGCTTCCTAGATATCTTCGAACCTTTACGCGACCTTTTCTACCTGGTTGAACTCGAGTTCCACCGGAGTGGAACGGCCGAAAATTGTCACCATGACTTTTAAGGTTTCGCGGTCTTCGTTCACTTCGTCGACGATGCCGGTGAAACTGGCGAAAGGGCCTTCGGTGATGCGGACCGATTCCTGCTTCTCGAATTTGACCTTGAGCTTCGGCTTCTCGCGGCTGTCGGCGACCTTGTAGACGATGTGTTGGACTTCTTCTTCGGACAGCGGCGTCGGCTGCTGGCCGGTGCCGACGAAGCCGGTCACGCGCGGCGTCGATTTGACGACGTGCCAGACGTGATCGTCCATGTCCATTTCAACCAGCACGTAGCCGGGATAGAACATGCGCTCGGAGGTGTACTTCTTGCCACCGCGCACCTCGGTGACGGATTCGGTGGGGATCAGCACTTTGCCGATCTTCGCCTGCAGCCCGAAGGCTGCGACCCGCGATTCCAGAGACTCTTTCACCTTGCGCTCGAAGCCCGAGTAGGAGTGGATGATGTACCACTTCATGTTCGGATTCTTGGGCGGCTCGGCGGAGGCGGCAGCGCCTTCCGCGCCGGTCTGCGGCTCGCCTGCTGTGGTGGTGGCTGCTTGGTTTTTTTCTTCGTCCTGCATATGGGGTGCTTCAGCTCTCATCAAATTCTGCGATCTCTTCTGCGGTCGGCTCTGTAATCGACTGCAAATCAGCGAACCTTGACTTCAGTAAACCTGACTCAATAAAACCTGACTCAGTGAACCTTGAAATAGTTGAACAGCGCGGTTACGCCGTGCTGAATGACGTAGTCGATAATGGCGAAGTACAACGCAAAAATGAAAACCGTGATCACGACCACCGTGGTCGTGGCCCGAACTTCCTTCCACGACGGCGCGGTGACTTTGCGCATTTCGGTGCGCACGTCGTTGTAGAAGGTTCGGATCCGTTCCGGCCAGGACTTGATCTGGTCGCCGAAACTGCCGGCCGCTAGATTCGACATTTTCTTCGTCTCAACTGACATCGTTGCTCCCAGGCTGCTGCTTGCCTTACTGGCCGTATACTTGCTCTCCAAAAACTCTGGCAGGGGCGGAGGGATTCGAACCCCCAAGTTCGGTTTTGGAGACCGACAGTTTAACCGTTGAGCTTACGCCCCTGAATCATTGTTGATTTTTTGATTGCTGATTGTTGATTGAAAACCTCAGCCTCCGGCAATCAACAATCGAAAATCAGCAATCAACAATTATTTCACTTCTTTGTGCGGCGTGTGCTTGCGGCAACGGTTGCAGAATTTCTTGAATTCCAGCCGTTCCGTCGTCGTTTTGCGGTTCTTGGTCGTCGAATAGTTCCGCTCTTTGCAGTCACCGCACTGTAATGTCACTATTTCTCGGGGCATTTCAACCGCTCCTGGCTTTTAGCTTTTAGCTTTTAGCTCTTAGCTTTTGGCTCAAACCTTACCGCTGCTACTGAATAATCTCCGCGATCGTTCCGGCGCCTACCGTGTGGCCGCCTTCGCGGATGGCGAAGCGCAATCCTTTTTCCATCGCCACCGGCGTGATCAGTTCGATTACCAGGCTGACGTTGTCTCCGGGCATCACCATTTCGGTGCCCGCCGGAAGCTCCGCCACGCCTGTCACATCCGTCGTGCGCAAGTAAAACTGCGGACGATAGCCTTTGAAGAATGGCGTGTGCCGTCCGCCTTCTTCTTTGGTCAGGATGTAGACTTCCGCCTTGAACTTCGTATGTGGCGTGATCGATCCCGTCTTCGCCAGTACCATGCCGCGTTCGACATCTTCTTTCGCGATGCCGCGCAGCAGCAACCCAGCGTTGTCTCCGGCCATACCTTCGTCGAGTTGCTTTTTGAACATTTCGACGCCGGTCACCACCGTCTTGCGGGTTTCGCGGAAGCCGACGATTTCCACTTCTTCGCCAACCTTCACCTTGCCACGTTCGATACGTCCCGTCACGACCGTGCCGCGGCCTTGAATCGAAAAAATATCTTCAATCGGCATCAGGAACGGCTTGTCCAGTTCGCGCGCCGGCTGCGGAATGTACTTATCCACCGCCGCCATCAACTCGTCGACCTGCGCCTCCGCCTTGGCTTCGCCGTTCAGCGCGCCCAGCGCGGATACGCGAACCACCGGCACGTCGTCGCCGGGGAACTTGTAGCTCTTTAGCAGTTCGCGGACTTCGAGTTCGACCAGCTCGAGCAGCTCGGGATCATCGACTGCATCAACTTTATTCAACGCCACCACCAGATACGGCACGCCCACCTGCCGCGCCAGCAGCACGTGCTCGCGGGTCTGCGGCATGGGGCCGTCGGTCGCCGCGACCACCAGAATGCCGCCGTCCATTTGCGCCGCGCCCGTGATCATGTTCTTGATGTAGTCGGCGTGGCCGGGACAATCGACGTGCGCGTAGTGCCGGTTCGCCGTCTCGTACTCGACGTGCGCCGTGGCGATCGTTATGCCGCGGGCCTTCTCTTCGGGAGCGTTGTCGATCGAGTCAAACGACCGGAACGTGTTCTTCGGATTGTGCTTCGACAAAACTTTCGTGATGGCCGCCGTCAGCGTGGTCTTGCCATGGTCGATGTGACCAATCGTCCCAACGTTGCAGTGCGGCTTGGTGCGATCAAATTTTTCTTTCGCCATAACTCAGCTCTTAGCTCCTAGCTCAAACCTTTGTCATTCTCGTTGGCCTCATAATAGGCGCCAACGAACTCCTGCTTCTCGACCAGTTCGTCGACAATCCGCCGATCGAACTGCGCGAAATCTTCCGAGAAGCGATCGCGAAAAATTTCGAACCCGCGATGCCCCTTCCAGAAATCCCGCACCCGGTACCGCTCGCCTTCCGGGCCTTCCGACATCGCTTCCGTCGCGATGTAACCTTCAGCCTGCCGCAAAAACCGCGCCCAGACTCCGTCGACCCGAAACACATTTTCAAACTCGGCCCGCTTCCCTGCTCTGACCCAGAACCTGCGGTCGACGACGAACCGCTGCGCTCGGAGTCACTTCGCCGTGCCTTGCACCTTGGCGATGATTTCCTCCGCGACGGATCGCGGAGCCTCCTCGTAGCGGGCAAAGTGCATCGAGTATTCCGCGCGGCCCTGAGTTGAAGAACGCATGTGGGTCGCGTAACCAAACATTTCCGCCAGCGGAACGATCGCCTTGATCACCTGCGAACCGGCGCGGTGCTCCATGCCTTCAATGCGTCCGCGGCGCGAACTCAGGTCGCCCATGATCACACCGGCATAATCTTCCGGCGTGACAACTTCGACTGCCATCACCGGCTCGAGCAGCACCGGAGACGCCTTGCGCGCGGCTTCCTTGAACGCCATGGAACCGGCAATCTTGAACGCCATTTCGTTCGAGTCAACGTCGTGATAGCTGCCGTCGTACAGCGTAGCCTTCACATCGACCATGGGATAGCCCGCCAGAATGCCGCCCTCGAGCGCTTCGCGAATTCCTTGGTCGATCGGCTTGATGAATTCCTTGGGCACCGAGCCGCCCGTGATGTCATTGACGAACTCGTACCCCAAGCCCGGCGGTTGCGGATCGAGATAAATCTTGGCGTGCCCGTACTGACCTTTGCCGCCGGTCTGGCGAATGTATTTGCCTTCCGCTTGGGCATGCTTGCGGATGGTCTCGCGATACGCCACCTGCGGCTTGCCGACATTGGCCTCGACTTTGTACTCGCGCATCATGCGGTCGACAATGATTTCAAGATGCAACTCGCCCATGCCGCTGATGATGGTCTGCCCGCTGTCCGGATCGGTGTGAACCTTGAATGTGGGGTCTTCCTGGGCCAGACGGCTGAGCGCCATGCCCATTTTTTCCTGATCAGCCTTGGTCTTCGGTTCAACCGCCACCGAAATCACGGGCACCGCAAACGTAATCGACTCGAGCGCAATGGGATGATCCTCGTTGCAGATGGTGTCGCCGGTGCCGACATTCTTCAGGCCAACGGCCGCGCAAATGTCGCCAGCGAGAATTTCGCTGATTTCTTCGCGCTTGTTGGCGTGCATCTTCAGCAGGCGCCCAATACGCTCGGTCTTCGTGGTGCGCACGTTGCGCACCGAGTCACCAGTCTTGAGCTGCCCGGAATACACGCGAATAAACGTCAGCTGGCCAACGAACGGGTCAGCCATGATCTTGAAGGCCAGCGCCGCGAACGGCTCCTTGTCGTCGGCATGGCGGAAAATCTTTTCCCCGTTATCGGGATCGATCCCGTGAGTCTCCGGCACGTCGAGCGGCGACGGCAGATAGTCAACTACCGCATCCAGTAGCGGCTGCACGCCCTTGTTCTTGAACGCCGTTCCCACCACCACCGGAAATACTTTCAATGCGATGGTCGATTTGCGCAGCGACGAGCGCAGTTCGTCGGCGGTTATCTCTTCGCCTTCCAGAAACTTGTGCAGGATTTCGTCGTCGTTCTCGGCAATGCTTTCGACCAGCTGGGCGTGAAACGCCTCGGCTTTCTTTTTCAGTTCGGCAGGAATCTCTTCGGTAATGTATTCCGCGCCCATGGTGTCGTCCTGCCATACAATCGACTTCATGTTGATGAGGTCAATGACGCCCCGGAACTTGTCTTCCTGGCCGATGGGAAACTGGATAGCGACGGGCTTGGCGCTGAGGCGCTTGCGGATGGTATCGACGGCATGCTCGAAATCAGCACCCATCTTGTCAATCTTGTTGATGAAGCAAATTCTAGGCACGCCGTATTTATCGGCCTGACGCCAGACTTTTTCCGACTGCGGCTGCACCCCGTGAACCGCGTCAAACACCGCGACTGCGCCGTCCAGCACGCGTAGCGAGCGCTCGACTTCCGCCGTGAAATCGACGTGGCCGGGAGTATCAATAATATTGATGCGAATGTCGCGCCAGGTGCAGGTCGTGGCGGCGGAGGTAATCGTAATGCCGCGCTCCTGCTCTTGCTCCATCCAGTCCATGGTGGCCGTGCCTTCGTGCACCTCTCCGATGCGGTGCGTCTTTCCCGTATAAAACAGGATGCGCTCCGTCGTAGTGGTCTTGCCGGCATCAATGTGGGCCATGATGCCGATGTTTCTGCAGCGTTCTAATGGGACTGTTCTGGGCACGACGTTCTAACTCTTTCTGGGGCTCTTAAAATTAAGCTTCTAGCTACTAGCTCCTAGCCAAACCCAGCTTCCAGCTTCGTGATTTAGCTAGCAGCTAGAAGCTAGATGCTTCTTTTCACCACCGATAGTGCGCGAACGCCTTATTGGCTTCCGCCATGCGGTGTACATCTTCTTTTTTCTTGATCGCCGCGCCTTTACCGGCGGCGGCGTCCAGCAATTCGTTAGTTAATTTCTCAACCATTCCCTTTTCGCCGCGGGACCGGGCATAAGTAATCAGCCAGCGAATCCCCAGTGAAGTCCGGCGGTCGGCATTCACTTCGACCGGCACCTGATAGTTCGCTCCACCCACGCGCCGCGTCTTCACTTCGAGCAGCGGTTTCGCGTTCTCGACGGCTTTCTTGAACAGCTTCAGCGCTTCGTCGCCGCCTTTTTCCTGCACCTTCGCCAACGCTTCATAGAAGATGCCTTCGGCGGTCGAGCGCTTGCCCTGCCACATCATCGAGTTAATAAACTTCGTCACCAGATCCGACTGATACACGGCATCGGCCGGGACGGTCCGCTTGGCGATATGTCCTTTTCTCGGCATGAATCAGTTCCCTTAACCCTTCTTCGGGCGCTTGGCGCCGTACTTCGAACGTCCCTGCATGCGGCCGGCGACGCCTACTGCGTCGAGGGTGCCGCGAATCACGTGATAGCGCACGCCCGGCAGATCCTTCACGCGGCCCCCGCGGATGAGCACAATCGAGTGCTCCTGCAGGTTGTGGCCGACGCCGGGAATATAGGTCGTCACTTCAATTCCGTTCGTCAGGCGAACACGCGCGACTTTCCGCAAAGCCGAGTTCGGCTTCTTCGGCGTCTGCGTGTACACGCGGGTGCAAACCCCGCGCTTCTGCGGACATCCCTGCAACGCAGGGCTCGCCGTTTTGTAACGGGGCCGCTTGCGGCCCTGAGCTACCAACTGGTTAAACGTAGGCACGCTTGGTCACTCCTCAGCCGCGCGACCTGCTGATTCAACATCCTGCCTGATCGCGCAGCACTGCTCAAATCCTGTTGCAACCCTGTTTAGGACGCGCATCCGTAGGCATGACCGGCCCACAACAAGAGCCAACCATTACTTCTCACCGCGCAAGTTCGCTTCCGCAAACCACGCCAGAGAGATTCTGGATTAGACCTTCGCTTTGCGCTGCCGACGGTGGCGCCCGGCCAAAACTCCGGGGGCACTCCGTTTCGTCAGCCTTGCCCTGCATATCCTTCCGCAAAAGGGCCGAAGGCACCGCAGGAACGTTTCAGCGAGGAAAGTCTCCGAACCTGCTGCATTCGGAAACGCATTTCTCTTAAGTCTATCGCTTCACTGCAAGCCAGCTGTGCACACAACCGCACATCTGGACCGACAGCATACTACAAGCTTGGATGTACTCGCGGAACCAAACTACTATAGCAAGTCTTTGCAAACATCGTCAACCCGTGTTTTTGCATCCCACAGACACGGCGACTGGAACGCAAGCCGAACCCGCAAGCCGAACCATATTTGCGTGAGTAGAGCAGGTGCATTCCCGCGAGAGATCCTTCGCAAAGAACGCTCAGGATCTCGGCAGGAGGCTCCCGCGCGCTTAGGACGCGCGCTCACGCCTCCTAATCGCCTCGACTTGCTGATTCCGTCTCCAGCCTCTACACTACAAGTTTTCCAATTCATTCGGTGACTCGCGCTGCGCAAAGTTGCAGGGCGGGCTGGGATAGCTCTTAAAAGAGGGGTGCATGGGTAGGTCGCATTCGAACGCTTTACGGTTGGCGGTTGCAATCCTTTGTATATGGAGCATCAGCGGCTGTGGCAAGAAGACCACATCCGGCGGCGCAATCTTTCCCGGAAGAATCAATCTGATCCCGACCAACAACACCTCTCTCGTGGTCGGCGGCACGCTCTCCTTTACGGCCTCGGTGGCAAGCGCGGCAGGCCAAAACATTAATACCCCTGTCAGCTATTCCTCGAGTGACACCTCGATTTTGACGCTCGCCCCCAACGGTGTGGCCTGTGCCGGCACATGGGACGTTGCTTTCACTACCTGCACCGGCGGCGGCACCGGCGTGGTCCAGGTCACCGCCTCCGCCCTGGGCGGCGCCAGCGTTCCGACCTGGGTCTTCGTGCACCCCCCCATCGACAACATCACCGTGACCGGAATTACCCTCAACGGTGCACCGATTATCGAGCCTTGCCTTTCCCAGACTCAGTCCATGACGGTTGAGGCCCACGCTTTCAGCCAGGGCACCGACATCACTTCATCGGTCGGTCCTTTCACCTTTACCGCGAATAATCCAACGGTTGTGAACCTCATCCCCCTGACCAACATCGCCTACAACTTCCCAACGAATCAGGCCACGGCGGTCGCTCTGTTTCCAGGCATTACGCAGGTCTACGCCTCCGCCAGCGGCGTTTCCAGTTCGTCGTTTTTGCAGCCGCAGTACCAGAATGCCCAGGGCACAACCTCACCGCCGCTGGACTTCTTTGCCACCTGCCCGATCCAGAGCGTCGCACTCGAACTCGGCTCGGGAGTGCAGCAATCCGACCAAACCACCTTCGTCACCGCGAAAGGCAACACGCAAGCGGTGACGGCTGTGCTGACCGACGTGATGGGGCACACTTCATTGCCCGGCGTGAGTGGGGGAATCGTCCTCAGCAAAATCTCCCTCACCTGGAGCGCCTCGCAACCCGGCGTATTGGCTTCCGCGTCAGGATGCCTGCAAAGCTGCACTCTCTCGACTCCATTGCCCGGATCCGGATCGGTGACCGCTTCCTGCTCTCCGCCCACCTGCAACATCGGATACCCCATCGTCCCCGCGTCGCTGGCCACGCCTACCGCACTCGCCTCCTGCACTCAGTTCTTCGGCATCAATTGCCAGGAACTCATCCCGGTTCCGGTTTACGCCGAGACCGCGATTTCCGGCTTGATCACCGGTTCCACCGTCCCGCCTTCCGTGCTGGCCACCAGCACCGGATGTTCCGCGGTGGCTCCGGTAATCTGCGACACGGCCCTGTACAGCTT
>Ga0116105_1000373_pt1 | contig 12099 bp, 10 predicted proteins | sample June2015DPH_6_20_FD_89716 | JGI IMG/M metagenome (GOLD analysis project Ga0116105, IMG submission 89716) | Peatland microbial communities from SPRUCE experiment site at the Marcell Experimental Forest, Minnesota, USA - June2015DPH_6_10 | ecosystem: Environmental > Terrestrial > Soil > Wetlands >... | reverse complement strand
TTGTGATCCTCATGCACCAGCACGGTCAGACCATTGGCGAGCACAAACTTGGTGTATTTGATGTCGGGAATCGGGATGTCAACCCTTGCGGTGGCCGGCACTTCTTTGTGTGCTGGAACTGCTTTTGATTGGGCCGCTGCGGAGATTGAACCGCCGATCAGCGATGTCATGAAGATGACTGCGAGCAGATTGACGACAAGCAGGATCAGTTTGTTTCTCAAGATTGCCTCCAGTTGATTCAGATCAGGGCCGGGAAGTTCCGCCAACACTCTACACAAGGAACACCCCCGTCGTCACGACCTGCAGGAGGCGCTGGCGAGCGGTTTCACTCAGTGGTGTAGTTGATCTCCATCCGCCGGACCTGAACGCTTGAGGCATAAAGCGCTATCAACGCCACGATCATAATGCCCAGCACAGCGAGTGGGGCTGAGACGGGATCGGAATTGGAAATCAGCAAGCTGAGAAAAGCCGACGTGCCCGGCGGAGTAGGAATATCCACCGGGCACAACGATTTGAGGTAATAGATGACGCTGAACTGCTTTAGCACCGCCGGAAGGAAGGGGTTGATCGCTTCCCAGATCAAGATCGCTGCCGCCGGCAGGATGGGATTTCGAAATAGCATTCCCGCCACCAAGAAGAATGCTCCGTATCCCACGCAGGCCAGCACGGTCACTCCCACGTACACCGCGGCATGTTCAAGACCATGGTTGTGATAGAGATAAACATCCCGCACGCTCGGAGGAAAGTGCCACAGAAAGGCAATGGTCTGCAGCAGTTCGCTGGTCACAAAAATCGTGCAAGTCGCCAACAAGCCGGCAAGAAACTTTCCCGTCATCAGGACTTCGCGCCGGATGGGCGCAAGAAAATAGAAATGCAGGCTGCGGTCGAGGATTTCTCCCCGAAACAAGTTCATGAAAATTCCCAGGCATCCGAAAAAAATCGCCAAGCGGAGAAAAAAGAACTGGAAGACCCCGGCGAACATGATCGAATCCTGACCGGCGTTAACACCTTCGCGAATATTGACCCGCTCAACCTTGCCGTCCGCCAGCCCCACAAACAGATCGTTCTGCCCGTCGGAGTAGTGATAGTCCTCATGGACAATTGCGACCGTCGAATTCGCGTCCGCGTTCCGATTGCCTGCCCGATCTTCTCTGCGATCTTCCCTCCAGTGGAAATTGACCGGAGGCTTGCCGAGGATCGCAACCACCTCCTCGCGCGTCATGTCCGGCTTAACCGCCAGCAGATCCTGGTAGGCTAGCGCTTTCTCGCCACGCCGCGCGACGCTCGCACTCTGGCTCTGCCGGTGGGAATTCGCCATGGCATAGGCCATGAAAAGCAGAACCGGGAGCAAGGCCACCAGATAGATCCAAAGCCCCCGCTTGGCGAAGAAGGTCTTCCGCATTTCGAGACGGATCACGGCTTTGATCTGCGCCCACCAGACTCTTGTCCTTAATCTCGTCATCCTGTTCGTCATCGGACGACCTCTTCACTCCCGATCAAATACTCGTACACCGAAAGCACATCGTCGTCCGCCGGCGCGATCGATTCAATCTCGATCCGGCTTCCATTCACAGCCAGCTCGTTCAGCGCCAGGTAAAATCCGTCCGCATCCCGCGTCTTGAGCAGCAATCCTTTTTCGTCCTTGTGGATGGTGATCTCCAGCGTGTGCTCGTCTTGCAACATTTTCGCGGCCAGCTCGCGCGGGCGGGTGCAGCGGACCAGGATCTGTGTGGGATGCTCTTGAATCTCTCCCCGCACGGTTTGAATCTGGCCCTCCGCCACCACATAGCCGTTGCTCAGCAGGATTACCTGATCGGAAATGACATCCACTTCATGCAAAATGTGGCTGGAAATAATCACGTAGCATCCTTGTTGCGCTGTCGCGCGGAATAGCGCAATCATTTCCGAGCGGGCCAGCGGATCGAGTCCATTCAGTGGTTCGTCGAGCACCAGCACTTTCGGATCGTGAGCCAGCGCCTGCGCCAGCCGGATTCTCTGCCGCATTCCCTTGCTATAGGCCGCAACGCTTCGCCTGGCTGCGTCGACCAGGTTCACGCGCTCGATAGCCCGCCACGCCATCTGTTCTGCGCTTTGCGAGTCCCTGCCCGATAGCCGCAAATAGGAATACAGAAACTGAAATCCTGTCAGACCTTTCGGGAACGCATCGAATTGCGTCGAGTAGCCGACGATTCTGAACAAGTTTTCCGGATCGTCGGTCTTGTAGTCGAGTACCTGAATCCGTCCACGCGTCGGCCTTACCAGGCCCGTCATCAGGTTCATTAGCGTAGTCTTGCCTGAACCGTTTGGTCCCACCAGGCTAGTGATCCCGGGCGGAATCGAGAGATTCACCCGGTTCACGCCGAGGATCTCGCCATAGAACTTCGACACGTCTTCGAAGACGATGCGATCTTTCATTTGGGAAAGCTCAATGAATCACCCTCACTCGATAACCGGTCACTTGATCACCTCATAGGCGCGCACCTTGCGCATCAGCAGCCAGAGGCAGACGGCGCAGTAAAAGAGCAAAGCGATCCAGGCCTGGGCGACCGGAATCGCATGTTCCGCATCCACCTGGAACAGCGCATTCCAGACCGTCCCCATCAAATAGGCAAGATCAATAAAATGACCCGACTCGGTTCGCATGACCGCGTTGATGGCTTGTGCGAAGCCGGCGCCAAAGAACATCACGCCCAGCAGCAAGGCCCCGGCGACAATTCTCCACTTAACCCACGCTGAGAGCGCCATCGCGAGCAGAGACAGAATTGCGATCCAGATCAGCGATGCGAGGAACAAGCTGCCGGCAATCCAAAGATTGGTCCACGCCCAATGCGCCCCCGCCAGGCTGGCTTGCATTACGAAGAGAATCAGCCCCGGCACCCAGGTGATCTGCGAAAGCAGAATGGCCAGCACGGACGACTTGCCGAGCACGTACTCGATCCGCGAAAACGGCCGGCAGAAGTACAGCGGTAACGCGCCGTTGGCGAGATCCGGTGAAATCAACCCCGGTCCGGCAAAGGCCGTCAGAAGAAACGCAAAAACTCCCTGCACGCTGATGAAATGAAAGAAAAACTTATTGTCGATGGAGACAACGCCAGGTGGCACACCCATTTGCTCAAGAAAGCCCACGCTGTGAGCCAGGTAAATCATGATGAGGCTCATCAGAGGGTAGAAGAAGCAGAGCACAAACAACGCGGTCAAAAACTTCGAACGGAAGAGGTTCCGCCGCGAGTAGCGAAAAAGAACAAGACAGCGTGACCACGCCGGAGTCAGCTTCCCCGCATACAGTTTGTAGTTACGCCGGTAAACAGCCACTCATGCTCCCCGCCACGGTGTCGAGCTCGGCTGGTCAGCGTTCAACACTCCATACGCCAACTGTCAGCTCGCAGCTTTCAGCTCTCCATGGCCTTCAGAAAAATGTCTTCGAGCGTGTCGCGCCGGAAATTCATCCGCCGGATGCGAACCTGGCGTTCCGCCGCCAGGCGGAAAATGTCGCGCGTCTCAACTCCATCCGCCAGGATCATCTTCATGCGGTTCGCGATCACCGCGCATTCACATCCGAGTTTTTCGATCGCTTCCGTGAAATCCCCGTTCGCGCCATAGGTCTCCAGCTCCAGGAATCGTTTGTTGGCGCGGCGCTCTTCTTCCAGGTTCGAATAATGCGCGATTCGCCCCTGTTTCAGAATCAGAACCTCGTCGCAGGTATCTTCCACATCGCGCAGCAGGTGCGAGCACAACACAATACGCATCTCCTTACCGTCGCGAATGTCGCGAATCATCCGAATCATTCGCTGCCGCGCCGAAGGGTCCAACCCATTTGTCGGCTCGTCGAGTATCAGCACTTTCGGCCCGTGGACAATCGCCTGCGCCAGCTTCGCCAGCTGTTTCATCCCCAGCGAATAGGTCCCCAACTGCCGGTAACGCGCCTCCGCCAATCCCACGTAGAACAACGCCTCGTGCGCCCGTTCCAGCGCCATGTCCGGAGGCAAGCCCGAAAGTTCTCCCATCATCTGCACGAATGAAACCGCGCTCATCTTCGAGATGAACGCGTCATTCTCCGGCATGTAGCCGACCACGCCGCGAATTTTTCCGATTTCCGTTCCCACGTCGTACCCAAAGACACGCGCCGAGCCCGCACAGGATTTATAGAAACCAAGGAGGGTATTGATTAGCGTGGATTTGCCCGCGCCATTCGGACCCAGCAAGCCGATCGAGCGCCCGCGCAACGAAGCCGTAAGACCGTTCAGGATATCCCGGTTGCCAAAGCGAACCGAAAGACCCTGCAGTTCAATGAGCGGCAAGAGCGGAGCGGCAGCCGGCGCTTGCATCATCTGGCCGTCTGCCGCTCCCGGTTGTGTTGTCGTACTCGTTGTGCTCATTGCGCAGGTGAAGTATGGTTCAGCGCCCCGGCCAGGAACATCTGCGGCAGGAACAGTCCATTATTGCCCATCGTCAACAGAGTGCCCAGGTCAAAACCCATGAAGCCGGTGTTGGTCGCCACCACGATCCGGTCCGGCTCGCCGTACGCATAAATCAGACCGGGCGCGGAGTTCGCCGTGAGCGCGTCCACCGACTGCTGCTGGCGCGGGTTCAGTGCTCCGCTGGCTTTCAGTTGTTCAGCGAGCGGGCCCACGACCGGGCCGAGGTTGTGGTAGAAGATCGCCGAAAAATTCGTGTAGCCGTCATTCGGCAGCAGCGCCTGAAAGCCGGCCGAATGCGCCAGTGTGTATCCCGCCTCGCGCGATTGAATCGCCCGTGAGATGGTAGCCACATCCGGTGCGGCGATCAGATAGTTGTCGACAAATGTGTAGTCAATTTCGAAGTTCGGCTTGTTCGGACTGCTGATCACGAAGTAAGTTCGGGAACCCGCCTGCCGCTGCGTCAACTGCAGCTGTTGCCCTTCCGCTCCCGTCTCCCGATTGAAACTCTCGAGCAGCTTCCCGATCGTCGACTGCAAGGTCGTCGGATCATACACTTCCAGGATAAATTTCCATCGAGGAGCGGGCAGCACCGGCCCATCGAACGCCATCGTGACTTCGCCGCCCAGGGGTGCGGTGATGTCGTTTAGCACGCTCACGCCGGTCTTGGCCTCGAAGTCGGCCAGATGCTGCGTGAAGTCCGGGTTACCACTCCCGATCATCTTGAACATCTCTTCCATGATGGTTCTCGGATTCTTGATGACCGCCGACGTCACCATGCTGGCGTCCGGCGAAACAAACTCGAGCGATCCCATCGACGCCGGCGCTGCCAGCCACGATGCCACGCCTTGCCGTTCCGACGCGAAGAGCAAGTCGGCATGGCTCTCAGTCTTCCCGCCCACTTCCCGGTGTTCCATCGTCAGGTAACGCACGTCCCCGATCCCTGGCGGCAGGTGGTTACCTGCTTCTACGTGCTGCGCGACAATTTGTTCCATGTCCGCGCAGAAAAGCCATTCCGCCCCTTGCTGATAGGAGCGGGTAATCTGCTGGTAAAACCTGGTTCCGGTGAATGCGGAGGTGTCGCCTTCCTTGACGCGCGTTGCCGCCTTCTGCAGTTCCCCCAGATCTGGACTCGCGATCAGCAGATCGTTGCTCACATAGACCAGCAGTGGCCTTCCGGCAACAGGCGTAGCCAACGCCGGGTTCGGGATGGTCTGCAGAGCAGTTTGAGTTTGCAGAAAAGTCTCCAGCCCGCCCTGCTTCACTCGCGCCAGCACGACCGGGGCGAAGTATTGCGTTCCTTCCTTCGCCACGGCAAACACGACCTCATCCCCCAGATAGCTGCTGAACGTCTTCACCTGGTTCAGCACGTCTTCCAGCTTCGGTCCATTTCCCTTTTGTTGTTGCTTCCACCAATTGCGTAGTTCCGGGCTTTGCTGCAGCCGTTCCTGGAAGAGCCGGCTGGCTTCCCCCAAGGTGTTGGTGAGGTTCGGAATCGCCGCGTAGAGCACGGTGTGTTCCGGAAGGTAGGGCAGAAGATCGGAACTGTAACGCAATCCCGGCCCCGGAATCGCGGCAAACTGTTTCTGCAGCACCGCAAAGTCGCCCAGCAGCGCAAGGTATTTCGCGGAGTTCTTGCTCCACGCGATCTCGCTCTGGATCGGGACTTTCGACACGCTGGCGTTGGAAGTCGCTTCGTCTCCAGCATGCAGATCGGTCGTGCTGTCGCCGTAGTCCACGTGCACCACGCCTTCAATCACGGCCACGCGCGAGCCCTTGGTCCCGTGGTTTACGGAAAAGATTGTTCCTTTTACTGAAACCAGGCCATCATCGGTCGCGACATACAGCCTGCCCGTCCGCTGCTTGGCTGCCTGCACAATGACCTGACCGCCATCCAGATGAATGGTCGTGCCCTTCCATGCCCGCGACACCGAAAGATCAGAGCGCTCGCCCATCTCGACCAGCGAGCCGTCGAGCAGCCGCACCACTGCGGTCGATCCCTTTGCCGTGCGGATCTCTTCTCCATTCCTGATCTCATACCCAACCGGAATCACGCGCATTTCCGCGCCCGCCCCGGCATAGAGCGAGCCGTCGACCGTCTGCACCGCAGCCCGTACCGAGTGCTGACCGGGAAGCAGTCCATTGCTGAACCCGACCACCCCTACCGCCGCGACGAGAACTGCAGCAGCACTCATGGCCCAGCCCCATGCGTTCGAACTAAAGATCGACCTGCCACCGGAACTAGAAGCGGATGGACGCTTCGTCTTGAGCTGCAAAACCGTTTGCGGCTCTCCCTCCCGAGCGTGCTCCAGCGCATGCCGGCAAGCGACGCAACCATGTACGTGATCGTTAAACAGCATGGCCCGAGCCGGCGCGAGCTGATTCTCGAGATATCCTGGAATCAGAGCCTGAAAATCCGCGCAGCTTCGCAGCGTGTGCGCGTTGAGGTTCGTGGTGAGGTCGGGCGCGGGAGCGGCGGTAATCGACTTCCAGACCCGCTCGCCAGCCTGCGCAACCACTTGGTCCTCCACTGGTTCATTCCGAATTGCCGCCAGCAAACGGTCAAACTTTTCATTCATCATGGCTTGTCTCCTCAATGCCCGCTAATTCCCGTTAATAAATGTCCGCCCATCAATTCGAAACTAAATCGGTTCGCGCTAATCCGTGTTCGTCAATCGATATGCGCCAAGCTGCCTGCGGAGTTGTTGCCGTGCACGAAAGACGATCACCGCCACCAGCACCTGCGAAATATCAAGCATCCGCGCAATCTGCAGATTGGTGAAGCCCTCCAGAAAGCGCAGCGCAAAGATTTCTGCCGCCCGCGGCTTGAGCTGCGCCAGCGCCCGCCTCAGCGCTAAACGTAGCTCGCGCGGGTCGTTGTGCGGGTTGTCGTGCGCCGGCTCCGCCGGCAGGTCCGTGAGTCCCACGGTGCGATCGCTCTGCCGCGATCGGATCACATCCACGGCGGCGTTGATCGCCGCCCGCCGCAGGTAGCTCTCTTCATTTTCCAGAACGTCATTCTTCAACGCATGATTCGCCAGCCCATCCGCACTCGCCGACCGGCGGAACAGCCGCAGAAATACCGTCTGCGACACGTCCTCGGCATCCGCGGCGTTGCCCGTGATCCGGTACGCCGTGCGGAATACCAGGCCATGATGCGCCCGAAATACCCGCTCGAATTCGCTCGGGATTACGATTGCCGGTTCCTCTGCCAATGCCAATGCGCTTTGCAGGGTACGCCTCCCGTTGCTTTCTTTCACCACTAAAGACGGCAACGGGGACGAGTTATTACAGTCCTCACGCCTTTTTATTTTGAGCCGAGAAGACGCGGCTTGCCTGCGGCGCGGGCTGCAAGCTGTATCATATTCGGGATTAACGAGTTAGCCGCAATCATGGCGAAACTGATCATCAAATCAAAACGCGACTGCATGTGGGACGTGGTCAGCTTGGGCGAAGTTATGTTGCGCCTCGACCCAGGAGACGAGCGCATCTCCACCACCCGCCACTTCCGCGCCTGGGAAGGCGGCGGAGAATATAACGTAGCTCGCGGCCTGAAACGCTGCTTTGGCATGGACGCCGCAATCGTCACCGCGCTCGCCGACAATCCCGTGGGCCGCCTGGTGGAAGACCTCATGCTGCAAGGCGGCGTCAGCCAGAAATACGTTCGCTGGGCGCCGTTCGACGGAGTCGGCCGCACCTTGCGCAACGGATTGAATTTTACCGAGCGTGGTTTCGGCATTCGCCCAGCCCTTGGTTGCTCGGACCGCGGACGCACCGCAATCTCACAACTGAAACCGGGCGAGATCGATTGGGATCAGATTTTTTCAAAAGACGGCGCCCGCTGGTTTCACACCGGAGGAATTTTCTGCGCCCTTTCGGAAACCACGCCACTCGTAGCTCAGGAAGCGATGGAAGCCGCCAAGCGCGCCGGCACCGTAGTCTCCTACGATCTGAATTACCGCCCGTCGCTGTGGAAGTCGATTGGCGGAAAAGCGAAAGCGCAAGAAGTCAACCGCCGTCTGGCTCCGTTGGTCGACGTGATGCTCGGCAACGAAGAGGATTTCACCGCCGCCCTGGGCTTTCCCGTCTCCGGCCTGGACGAACACCACTCCACGCTGGAAAGTTCTGGGTTCAAGAAAATGATCGAAACGGTGGTGAAGGAATATCCCACGCTGGCGGTGATCGCCACGACTCTTCGCCATGCAAAAACGGCGACGCTCAACGATTGGGCAGCCCTGTGCTACTGCGATGGCAGCTTTTATGAAGCGCCCACGCGGGAGAATCTCGAAATCTACGACCGCGTCGGAGGCGGTGACTCTTTCGCTTCCGGGTTGATTTACGGATTTCTCTCCGGGAAAGATCCGCAGTGGTCGGTCGAATGCGGCGCAGCGCACGGCGCGCTCGCCATGACCACGCCCGGCGACACCACCATGGCAACGCTCGCGGAAGTTCTACAGGCTATGAAATCTCGAACCGCCCGCATCGAACGATAAGAGTAAAACGATACGAACGACTATGACCATTGACGACGTAATTCGCAGGATCGAAGAAGTTGGAATCATTCCCGTCGTGCGCGCAGCGAGCGTCGATGAGGCCACCCGCGCCGTGGAAGCGATCCGCGCCGCCGGCATTCCCGTGGTCGAAATCACCATGACCGTTCCTAACGCCGTTTCGGTCATCCGCGAAGTTGCCCAGCAGCACGGCGACAAAGTTCTCATCGGAGCGGGCACGGTAATCACTGCCGAACAGGCGGAGTCCTGCCTGCGTGCGGGAGCCGAGTTCCTGGTAAGTCCGGGCTTGTCGGCGGCGGTTCTCTCGGTCGCGCGAGTCGCAGAGAAATTGGCGATCCCAGGAGCTCTTACTCCCACCGAACTGATGAATGCTTATGCGCACGGCGCGCGCCTGGTCAAGATTTTTCCGTGCGGAAACGTAGGCGGGCCGAAATATCTGAAGTCACTCAAGGGTCCCTTCCCGAACGCCTTGTTGATTCCAACCGGAGGTGTAAATGCTTCGAATGCCGCCGACTTCATCGCTGCGGGCGCGTTCGCTTTAGGAGTAGGGGCCGACCTCGTCGACACAAAGGCGTTGCGCGAGGGAAATCTACAGAAAATCATTTCGGCCGCCCAGGAATTGGTGCACGCCGTCAACACCGCGCGTGCCGCGCTCCGCGAGAGCAAAGCTCACTAGCATTTCGTGGATTCAAAATGCCTTACTGATTCACGCCGCTCGCCAGAACCCCACCATCTACCGGGAGTATTGTTCCCGTGACAAAACTGGCGGCGTCGGAGGCGAGGAAAACTGCGGCGCCCACCAGTTCTTCCAACTCGCCAAACCGTTTCATCGGAGTTCGCATCAGCACTTCATCTCCGCGGCCGGTGCCAACCAGTAATTTTTCGCTGAGCGGAGTGCGGAAATATCCCGGCGCAATCGCGTTGACGCAGATTCCATGTTTAGCCCACTCCACGGCGAGCGACTTAGTCAGCGACGCCAATCCCGCCTTGCTCGCGGAGTACGCAGCCACTTCAAACAGCGCTAGAAAAGTACCCATGGACGCGATGTTGATAATGCGCCCGTATCGCCGCTCGATCATGTGCCGGCCGAAAACCTGGCAAGTCCGCAGCGCGCCCGTTAGATTAGTTTCCATGATCCGGTTCCAGTCGGCTTCGGAATAATCGAGCGTCGGAGCCCGCTTCGTGACCCCCGCGGCAAAGACCAGGATATCGACTTTCCCAAACGCGTCGAGACAGGCCTTCAGCAGCTTGTCCAGGGATTCGCGGTCCGCGACATCGCAAGTCACGCGCAACGACCGTCGGCCCAGAGCTTCAATCTCGTCCGCCAGATCTTTCACAAGATCGATGCGCCGCGCACTCGCGACCACATCCGCTCCCGCCTGCGCCAGACCAAGCGCGAGCGTCTTACCAATCCCCGAACTGCCCCCGACCACAACCGCGACCTTATCCTCGAGATCGAGCTGCTTGTAACCCATATTCCCCCGAATCGTCCTTCAAAACAGAAGCCCCATAAACTACGGCACCTACCAGTTAAACATGGTTCCGTCTAGTTTCCGGTTCATCGGCAGGTAAGCCCGCTCGTACGGAAACTTCGCCGCGAGCTTCTCGTCATAGTCGACGCCGAGTCCCGCCGCATCGCCCGGATGCAGGTAGCCGCTCTTGAGCGAGTATGCGTGCGGAAACACTTCGTCCGTCTCCGGCGTGTGCCGCATGTATTCCTGAATTCCGAAATTGTTTACCGAAATGTCGAAGTGCAGCGCGGCCGCCATTGCCACCGGAGACAAATCGGTGGCACCGTGGCATCCCGTCCGCACGTGATAAATCTCCGCCAGCGCGGCGATTTTCTTCAGATGCGTCAACCCTCCGCCATGTACCACCGTCATCCGCAGATAATCGATCAACTGTTCCTGAATGAGAATATGGGCATCCCAAACCGAATTGAAGACCTCGCCGACCGCCAGCGGCGTGGTCGTATGCTGGCGAATGATTCGGAAACCTTCCTGCAATTCGGCAGTCACCGCGTCCTCCAGCCAGAACAAGTGATACGGCTCCAGACTCTTCCCCAGCCGCGCCGCTTCAATCGGAGTGAGCCGGTGGTGAACATCGTGCAGCAGATGAAGATCGTCTCCAAACTTTAAGCGCAGAGCTTCGAAGAGCTTGGGAACCTGCAGAAGATATTTCTCGGTCGACCACACATTTTCGGGAGGCAAGCCTTTCTCGGCAGGCTCGTAATAAAGTTTGTCGTGTGCCACGCCGTAAGTGGAAGGCAGTCCCGGAATTCCCGATTGCGCGCGCACCGCAAGGTATCCCATCTCTTTATACTTCGCGACCTCCTCGGCGGTTTCTTCAATGTCGCGGCCATTCGCGTGACCATAGACCATCACTCCGGTTCGGCTTTGTCCTCCGAGCAGGTTATAGACGGGCGTCTTCAGGGCTTTGCCCTTAATGTCCCACAGCGCCATGTCGACCGCCGCGATCGCGGTCATGGTCACGGGTCCGCGACGCCAGTACGCGCCCCGGTACAGGTATTGCCAGACATCCTCCGTCTGGAAGGGGTCGCGGCCGATAAGACAAGGAATCAAGTGGTCGCTCAAGTACGATGCCACGGCCAACTCCCGCCCGTTCAGAGTCGCATCCCCCAACCCGTAAACGCCTTCGTCGGTCACAATTTTCAACGTGACGAAGTTCCGTCCCGGACACGTGACGAATACTCTGGCATCCGTAATCTTCAACGGGGTCTCCTTATGCCTCCACCGAGTGTAATCGAATCTCCAGCTGAGACTGGGCGCGCAGTGCGCTCTGCAAGGCCGGACTCAGCAGCGACGCGGAATCCTGGTCTAGATAAACAATCGCATTCGGATGCCTGCGCAGAATCGATGCCGGCACCATGGGACCGATCTCGCCTTCCAGGCATGCCTTCGCTGCCGCCGCCTTGCGCTTGTCCGGAACTACCACCAGCAGCTCCTTAGCTTTCAGAATCTGGCGCGGCGACATCGAGATGGCGCGCCTCGGCACTTCCGAAATATCAGCAAACCAGCCCTCGCCCACCTGCTGCCGCCGGCAGGCCTCGTCCAGATTCACGATGATATACGGATCTTCCGTGGCGAAATCCGCCGGTGGGTCGTTGAATGCGATGTGTCCGTTCTCACCGATCCCCAGAAACGCAATGTCGA
>Ga0116105_1000371_pt1 | contig 12114 bp, 9 predicted proteins | sample June2015DPH_6_20_FD_89716 | JGI IMG/M metagenome (GOLD analysis project Ga0116105, IMG submission 89716) | Peatland microbial communities from SPRUCE experiment site at the Marcell Experimental Forest, Minnesota, USA - June2015DPH_6_10 | ecosystem: Environmental > Terrestrial > Soil > Wetlands >... | reverse complement strand
GGCTGCGGCGCCCTCTGCATTTCCGTCCTCGCCGCAGCGGCCAGGTCGACCAGCAGAAAGGCTGAGACCCAAAAGAAGACGCAGAGATACGATCCGGTGGCAAACAGCCAATCCTCGAACCCCGCGTGAATCAGCCCGGCCAGCGCGATCAGCGCGAATGGCACACCATAGTGATTCGGGCTCCCGGTTCTCCGCATCCAGACAAAGATGCGCGTCGTAGCCCGAATCACCAGAAGCAACAGAAGCAGAAACGGCACGATACCCAGCAATCCCATATATTCAGCCATCGCCAGGTAGCTGCTGCCGTGTTCGCGATTCGATCCTTCCACGGTATAGATCGAGGATTCGCGCATGCCAGTCTGCTCGCTTCCCAGGTCGCTGGTCCCAAATCCGGTGCCAAACCAGGGATGCTGCTTCACCGCCGCCATGGTCGAATCCCAAGGTGCCTCTCTCGATCCAAAGACTCCCGCTTGGCCCGGCCGGCCAGTCTTGAACACGAAGCGCCCGCTCATACTATCCATCAATTCGCCCATGCGAGAAGGATTGGCAACGGCCATAATCTCCAGGAACAAAGCCCCGGCGAAGGCGGCTCTGATCAACAGACGTGGGTGGCGCAAGGCAATGGTAAGTGCGATGGTGATGACAACGTCGGCAATAATCGCTGCCCGGCAGACGGTGACATAAAGTAGAATCCCGCAAAGTGCCAGGGCGGTGTAACTGCGCTGGCGCTCGCTTCGATCCTCGGCGGTCAATGCCGCCCACAGCAGAACCGGTGTGACGATGACCCCGACGAACGCACCCAAGTTGTTCGGGTTGCCAAAAAAGTTATAGCCCACGAAATAGCAGGCACTCACAAAAAACACGACGATCTCGGATCCCAGGACAAGTCCGCGAACGAATGTTCTTTCCCGTCCGGCCATGGCTACGCGCCCGCCGGTGGCGGCGTATAGGAAAAGTAAGAACAAGCTTCCCGCTTTGAGTAGCCCGACCCTGGCCGCTGCCGAGGCGCTGGCTGAGGCTATGGCAGAAAACACGCAGAATAGCGCGACCAGATGGAAAACTTCGAAGTGTTTTTCCCGATTCGTCCTCATCCAAAAACTGAGGCCGACCAGCGCTCCCACACCTAGAAAGAGCCAACGAATCGTGAGGCTCTCTCCCGCAAGCGGGAGCCCTGTGGCCGCCAGAAAAAAGCAGCCCATAGTCATGGGGAAGAAAAATTTCTCGAATCGCCAGAGACAAGCAGCCACGACTTCCAACACTAATATCGCGCCCATGTACGTGACATTTGCGAACAGCAACGGCCGCCTCTCCACGTAAAGAAAAAGCACGCCGACGGCAGCGACTGCCAGCAAAGCAAGAACAAGTCGAAGGGGAACTCTCATCCTAAAGCTCGCAATCCCTCCGGTAGCGCTACCGTCTCGGCGGCTCCGCGGGAGGCTCGCCCGCGGGATATTCGGCCAGAGGCCCGCGCCACCGTCAACCAGCACGCGTGAGCAACTAAGGATTTCATCGGGGAAAGCTATTCTACCGCGATCAGACCACGCGCGCGCGTACGATACTTTGTACTATTGCCAGCCGCATCCATGAGAGCCCACAGGAACACCACGTTGATCCCCACCAGCAGCCAAACGAAATACCGCGCCACAAACAGCCGCCACCACCACGACTCCGCAATCCCCGGACTCATATAAGGACTCAGGCGCATCAGTGCCGAATGTCCCGGCAGCATCAACAATAAAAACAGGACGCATGCTGTAATCTTCGTCCAACTCCTCTGTTCACCGTCTTGTTGCAGCGCCCAGCACAGCGCGAGTGTCAGCACCGTCACATCCGAGACGCTGTGATACAAGGAAACGAAACTCAACGCCAGCAGGGAAGCGACAGCCAGCGGGACGGGCACGCGAAATCGCCCACGCCATACTGCCAAGCCCCAGACCATCAAGCTGCACGCGAATAATCCGTAGGCCAGCAAGTTGGCCGCCTGAGCGCGATGCAGCAGTTGATAGAAAATCACCTGCGTGTTGTTCACATGAAATGGCAGGGCGCCCTCGGTAAAGCCGTACAATCTGCCCGGCCCAAACCAATACTGCAAATTGCTGCGATAACTCGAAATCAAAGTGGCCAACGGCACGGGATAGCAGGAGAAAGCAAGCGCCAGTCCCACCGCGGGCAGTAATGCGCCGAGAAAAACACGCCTGCGGAGTTGCAACAGGTAGAAAGCTAAAACCCAAACGCCAAGCTGCGGCTTCAAGGCGGCTGCCAGACAGAGCGCAAACCCAGAAGCGAAGTCGTCTCTTTTCTCCGCGAGGTAAATGCCGAGAAAACACAACGGCACCGCGAACAGAGCGACGTTCCCCAAGTGAAATGCCTGATGAACCGGATCAAAAGCCAGCACATACGTTCCCAGCAGCAGGGCGCGATCGTCCCACGCGCGGAAGCCCGCCAGTTTAATGAGCAACGCAATCGTGGCCGCGACTCCAGCCAGTCCCAGCAGAAGCCAGAGAACATTCGCCGAAATCCACGGCAGAAAAGTGAATGGTGCGATCAGCACCAGCGCCGTCGGCGGGTAGATCAAAACAATGTTGACGCCGGTATTCGCGATCAGGTTGCCGGTAGCGGTAGTGAGCGGAACGTCATAAAAATTCTGCCCGTGCCGCCACATCCACGCGCCCACGTAAACTTCCGCGAAGTCATTCTTGCTGCCACTCACTGCCGGAACAATGCCCCGAAAAACAAAATCCGCCAGCATCAGGATGGCAATCAATCCCAGCGTTACACGCAACCAGCGGCGGCTCATGGTTGCAGAGTCTACTACAGGGTTGGACCACAAGACCGTGCCCAATTCTGTGGCGTTCCAGCGATGTTATAATCCGTTTCCCGCTTTTGAGAATGGAATGGCCAAGTTGAAATGGGTCAGCTCTGCTTGCGCTTTGCACGATCTCGTCGGGCATTTTCGTCTCCCGTCCTTGTCAAATCCAAACCGTAGTGAGAGTCGCGTATGAAATGGTTTTTCGGGCTGTTTGTGATCTCCGGCTTCTGCAGCATTCTCTACGAGGTAATCTGGCTGCGCTCGGCGGTGGCGCAATTTGGGGTTACCACGCCCATCGTGTCCCTCGTATTGTCCGCGTTCATGATCGGTTTGGGGTTGGGTTCGTATGCGGCCGGCTGCATCGTTCGGAGATATGGCGAGCGCCCCAGATTCTCTGCGTTGCGCCTCTACGCGTTTACCGAACTATTAATCGGGATTTCGGCAACTATGGTGCCGCTGCAGTTCTCATGGGGCAGAGAAGCATTACTGCGGCTCGTCCACGGGATGTCGTTTTCATCATGGGCCTATTTTTTCCCAGCAGGTATATGGATTGCTGCGACACTTGTGCCCTGGTGCGCCTGCATGGGAGCGACGTTTCCGTTTGCCATGTCGGCTATTCGGCGAATGTCGAGTGCCGACGGCCGGCGGTCGTTCAGTTACCTTTACTTGGCAAACGTGCTCGGGGCGTTTACGGGCGCAACAGTGCCTTTGTTACTGATTGAACTGCTTGGATTTCATCGAACTCTGCTTGTCGGCGCAGGGTTTAACCTCCTCCTGGCGGCGTGCGCGTTCTGTTTGTCCCTGTCCGCGAGTAACCCGGACATCCTGCGTTCCGCAGACGAGGCGCCGGCGCAGCCCCCTGGCGTCCGCCGCGCCGGTGACCAACGGCTTCTCTGGTTATTGTTTGGCACCGGGCTCACGAGCATGGGTGCAGAAGTAGTTTGGGTGCGTATCTATACGCCCTCTCTCGGCACGGTTGTCTACGCGTTCGCGGCGATTCTCGCCACCTATTTGGTGGGCACTTACTCGGGTTCGCGGCTTTACCGCCGCACCTCTCGCACTAGCACCCTGGATTCCAGCGGACTTTGGCTTGGGTTCGGCGTCTCCGTACTATTTGCGTTTTTGACGGCCGATCCGAGAGTTCCACTTCCTGGTATTTTGCGATCCATTCTTGGGATCGCGCCTTTCGCCTGTTTGGCAGGATTTATCACCCCAATGATTCTGGATCGCTTTTCTGCGGGCGATCCGGACCGTGCCGGCTCGGCTTATGCAATCAATATCGCAGGCTGCGTCGTCGGACCGTTGCTTGCAGGCTTTCTTCTTCTTCCCTTGTTGGGGGAACGGCTGGCGCTTTGTCTATTCGCTGTGCCCTGGCTGATCGCAGGACTGCGCATGCGCCGGGTGCCGTTTTTGCTCTCAGGCACGCGGACAGCTACAGCTTTCTCGCTGATTGTCGTAGTCGTTTCGATCGCGTGTACGCTTTGGGCAAAGGGCTACGAAGAACAGTTTGCCTCGCGCTGGGTCAGGCGTGACAGCACTGCCACAGTTGTGGCTACCGGCGAAGGGATGGGAAAGAGGCTTCTAGTAAACGGCGTCGGGATGACGCATTTGAGTCCCATCACGAAAATGATGGCGCACCTGCCGCTCGCATTTCTGTCGCGGCCGCCGCAAAAAGCGCTGGTAGTGTGCTTCGGAATGGGAACGAGCGAATTGGCAATGCTTTCCTGGGGAATCGATTCAACCGCTGTCGAATTGGTCCCCAGCGTCCCGTTGGCAGTGACATTTTTTCATCCCAAGGCAAACGAAGTTCTGCGAAGTCCGCACGCCCACATCGTGGTGGATGACGGTCGCGCTTTCCTCGAACGTTCGTCGGAGCAATATGATGTCATTACGACAGATCCCCCTCCGCCTGTCGAAGCAGCAGGCTCGAGCTTGCTTTACTCCAAGGAGTTTTACGCCATTGCGAAGCGGCATCTTCGCGAGGGCGGCATTCTCCAGGAGTGGTTTCCCGGTGGCGACGTGCCGATGACCGCCTCTGTCGCCCGGGCTCTGTCCGAGTCTTTCCCGTATGTGAGAGCCTTCCCCTCGGTCGAAGGGTGGGGGATTCATTTTCTCGCCAGCATAAGTCCCATTCCATCGCGTTCTGCGGACGAACTGGCCGCGCGCATGCCCCCCGGCGCGGCGCTAAACATGACTGAGTGGGGGCCAGCCCCCAGCGCCGCTGAACAATTTCAGATGCTCCTCGGTCACGAGCTGTCGGTGTCTTCAATGATTCAAGAAGATGCCGCAATACCGGCCCTTCGGGACGATCGCCCAACCAACGAGTATTTCCTCTTCCGCAGGTTAAGCGATCCAGCTTTCGATAAGCGGGCTTGGCAGATGCTTTGGGGTCATTGAGTTTTATCCTGCGCGGGGTGAACAGGTCACGTGGAGGCCGCAGGTGCTTCCCGGCGACCCTACTTGATCTCATCAACAGACCGCAGCGCCCGACCGATGACATTTTCCGGCAGCGGCGCGTAGCCCAGCGCCGCGCAGCTTTTCTGCCCTGAAGTCAGCATCCACCGCAGCAGTTCCACGAGAGCATTTTTCTTATCTTTGTCTTTGACGTCGGCGTTAAGCAGGAGCCAGGTGTAGGAGGAAATTGGATATGCATACTTTCCCGGCGAAGCGGTGATCGATACGCGAGAATCCGCGTCGCTGTTGTCGACGGATCGTGCGGCTTCGGTCACGCTCGCGAGATCCGCTTTTATAAATTCTCCCCCCGCATTCCTGACCGCGCCGAAGCGGAGTTGATGTTGAATGGCATAGACTAATTCGACGTACCCAATCGAGTTCTCGGTGCGCTGCACCGTGGAAGCAACTCCCTCATTGTGCTCCGCTCCAATTCCCACGCGCCATTTCACATCGTCCCCTGCGCCGACGCCAGCTTTCCACCCCGCGCTTACTTTGGATAAATAGTCCGACCAGACGAAGCTGGTACCGCTGCCATCAGAACGATGAACTACGGCGATCTCCGCGTCCGGCAACGCCGCTCCAGGATTGGCCGCCTTGATTTGCCGATCGTTCCACCTCTTGATCTTCCCGAGATAAATGCCGGCAAGGATATCAGACGTAAAATTCAGGCTCTGCCGGACGCCCTTAATGTTGTAGATGGGAACAACCGCGCCCAGAACGATCGGGACCTGCACGAAATTGTGATCGCCACCTGAAACCGTTGCGTTGGTCAAAGGCACTTCCGAAGCGCCGAAGTCAATCTCGCCTTGTTGCAATTTCCGTATCCCTTCCGCAGATCCTACTGCGTCATAGCTGATGTGCATAGAAGGATGGGTCTCCTGGAACAGCTGAAACCATTTCTGGTACAGAGGCGCGGGAAAGGTCGCTCCCGCACCGTTAAGCTTTGCGACAAGATTCGTCGAAGCGCTCGTGATTGGAGCCTCGGGTTGATCCCCCTCCTTCACCGCTCCCAACAGCCGGCTCACAAGCTGCCGGGCAAGATCGTCCGTTACGCCGCCCCAGAGAAATTTGCTGGGCGTCACCAGATAGGACCACAGAGTCTGGTTGTTCCTGCCAACTACCTCCACCGACAAGAACCCTTCCACCACGGGCTGTACCGAGCTGTGAGAATGGGGGGTGAGAGAAACGCGGCCAGTCGTCCAGATCTGAACTGTTCCCTTGACCACAGCATCCGCTTTTGCTGGATCCGAAACGACGCGAACCGCGCGACCCTTCTGCAGCCTGCGAATAACCCGGCTTCGTGTAGCGACTGCACCTTTCTCGCTCCCAAACGAGCCAACATACAACGTCGTTACACCAGACAGCGTCGCAGCGCTCTGCGCGCAGCTGGGGATTGCCGTGCACACCAGGCAGAACAACACGCCGATGAGAACGGAAGCTAGGGTTCGCCTCGGTACCAAATCTCTCACTCCATTCTAGGGGGCAGCAATTAGCGTCGAAGGATGAAGAAAAAGAACCCCTTGATCTTACTGGAACGAGAATCCGGCGAACACTGGTTCTCTGCTATTTCTTCCGTGCAGTCGAGGCATCGTCAACACTGCCCTGCTTGTTCCAGCCGTGGAAACGCGAGAGGTCACCCGCATTCCAAGCCTCGCGAAGCCCGGGAGCGCTCAGATCCCAGTCTGGGCGGATTTCACTGGTCACGGCGCGCAGGTCGCGCCAAAGGTCGATCACCGATGGACGCCCCCAGAACCAGTAGCCGTTATAGATGCTGTAAATCACCAGGCCCGGCTTGAGCACGAGTGTATGAGGGATCATTGGATTGTTGTCGGGGTCGGTGTACTCCTGGATGTCCAGATCCTTCTGAACCGTTCGCTCGGGGTCTGAAAGGAAAGGCCACTGGGCTCCAACTGACGCACGGAATTCCTGCAGAGTATGGTGATCGTCGGTGGCGATCGTGGCGATCTGCGTGTACGCCACTGCGATCTTCGGGTAGAACGCAGCCAGTTCCAAATGCTGCTGGTGCTCTTTTGGGCAATAGTGGCCGCGCGCAAGCGTGAGGATCAGCGGATCGTCGCCCTGTAACTCGCTGAGCTTGCGCACTTCGCCCGTGTGATCGGGCAATTCGTAGTCGGGGAAAATGCCTCCGGGCACAATATCGGAACGCATAAATGAACTCCTCTCGTTTTCTCCAAAGGTCGTCCTTTTCGCCACACTCTTCAGATGAGATCATATGCGAGCGAGGAGAAGTCATGTCACGAGAACAGAAAGTCGCCGTGGTCGAAGCCTATTTGGATTGCTTTGCAACAAAGGACTTGTCCAAGGTGTCGCTTGCGGAAGACGTAACATTCGAAGGACCGCGCATGCCAAAATTGACGGAGCGTGCAACCGTAATCGGATTCCTTACGCAAATTCTCCCCATGGTCAAGGGTATTCACTTAAAGCAGCACATCGTCGAGGGAGATTACGTTGCAACCATCTTCGACATGGAGACTGTTAATGGAGTGGACCACGTTTTTGACCGGATTCACATCGTAGATGGACAGATTAAGGGGATACATGCGTTCTATTACCCGGAGCAACCGCCTGTGGGACAAACCTAGCCGGCGGACTCTTGCTGTCAAAGCCCAGTCATCTAAATCTGGAAACGCGCCGGGCATTCCATAAAGGTTCCTTCAAAGATCCAGAGTGACACCCGCGTTTGGCTGGGAACAGCATACAAGCACGTTCCCCTCGGCGGGCCTCTCCAGCGGCTCAGGATTATAAGTAATCGATCCGCCGATCAGACCCGTCATGCACGTATGACAAACTCCAGTCCGGCACGACCATCTGACGGGAACGTCGCACGCTTCCGCCAGTTCAAGCAAACTCGCAAACTTCGGATCCCAGGCAGCGGTAATCCCGCTGCGTGCGAATGAGACTGGGGGGCCAGATCCAGGCGGCCCCTGTGGCAGGTGAGGAGTGTGAGCAACCTGCGCCATGCCAGGAGTAATGCTCTCAAGCGCACCGAAGATCTCCATATGCACATTCCCGGCGAGCACACCCCAGTTTCGCAGCCCATCGCGCATACTCTGCAAGAATGAAGTGGGGCCACAAAGATAGAAGTCGCTACCCTGTGACACGCCGATTCTCTCCAGCAAAGCTGTGTCAATATGCCCCGGAGCATCGAAGTCTGTCCCGACTTGGTCGGTCGCGGCGGGCCTGCTGTACACGATGTATTCTCGTCCGCGAGAGAGCTGTTTTAGTAATGAACGCGATTCTTCTGCAAATGGATGGTCGACACGATTGCGCGCGCCATAGATCCACCAGATCTCTCGTTGAGATTTCTCGGCAGCGAGTGCGTGCAGCATCGACATCACAGGAGTTGCGCCCACTCCAGCGCTCAGCAGAACCACAGGATTCTGGCCCGGACGCAGAGTAAAGCTTCCGCGCGGAGCACTTACATCCAATACGTCGCCTTCTCGCGCACGGTTGCCCAGAAATGAACTTCCAATCCCATTCAATTCGTTCTTGACGCTGATGCGGAAATGATCGGCTGTCGGCAGATCGGACAACGAATAGCTGCGAAGAACGGGCGGTTTGCCCGGATCGACGAGCAGCCGCAAAACCACAAATTGACCTGCCTGAAAGAGGGGAAGGGGTTGCTCATCGATTGGCGCCAGAACGAAGGAAGTTACGCTATCGCTCTCTTTATTAATATGAGCGACGCGCATCTGTCGAAAGCCGGGCCATGCCGGCGGTTTTTCCTCATTTGCGAGTCCCGGATTTCCTACCGCAGTTTTGGGGCTCGAATCTTGTTGGAGCATTGCCTGGAACGAACCCTGCCAACCCTTGCTAAGGGCGGGAATTCGCAGCGCGCGTTGCAATTGCTCGCTGGAATGTCCTGGCAAATACAGGAGGCCATCAGTGTCGGCCACCGTCATCCTTTCTGGACCATCGGCGATTTTTACAATGTCATCGCCCTCCCCAACTTCTCCTTCCTGCAACACGCGAAAATAGAATCCTGGTCTGTGATGCGCGACGAGAAGCGCTGGCATCCGGGGATCGTTCATGCGGATGGCGACGCGGTAGCAGGTTACGCGCGGCTGCGTTACTTCAAATTCAGCACCACCAATGCGGTAGCGATCGCCAATGCAGACCTCGTTATCGGGAAGTCCCTCAACGGTGAAGTTTTCTCCGAACTGTCCATAGATGAAGTCTTTCCGTCCGAGAAAGTTTTCCCAGTGGTGATAGGAGTCCATCTGATAAACGAAAACGGCGCGCTGCTCGCCACCATGACCGGTGAGATCGCCTTGCCCATCGCCAGCAATATTCGCCCTGCGCACCATTCTTCGTCCAACCACCGAAGATTTCCAGATTCCGGTATGGACGGTTTTGCCGTTCCATGTCACGTCGCGTGGAAGGCCGACATTTACTGAAAGCAATCTGGGCATTCGTATCTTGAAGTCCAGCGTATGGCTAGTATCCTTATTATTTCAGCATTATTTCAGCGCGGCATGCGGCTTAAGAGTTCAGGGTAATGACCATCAATATATTGCCTGGCAACAAGCCGCCTTGTCGGTCAGCTCAGCAACTTGCCGGCAAGCCAGTAATCGACGCTGAACTTTCCCGGACCGGAGAAGATCAGCCAGACAAAGAAGAGCACGTACAGGACTTCCGGAAGGTAGAGGAAATCGTCGAGCCAGTTGAGCGGCGAAAGTCCTTTAGGAAGGGTGGAAAGCGCGCTGGTCAGGGTGGCGACCGTCATATCGATCAATAAAGCCACGCAGGCCGGAGTCGAAAGAAAACCCACAGTCACCAACGATCCACCAATGAACTCGACACCCGCCACAAAATAAGCAGTCTGGCGGGGAAATGGGACTTTGGCCTTAACGAGCGTCTCGTAAACGGGCTTCGTGCCCCCGGCGACAAACAGTTTGTTTCCCCCGGAGATGGCGAAGAACAGCCCGATCGCAACGCGTACCAGCAGGATGGCATATTGTTCCAAATCGCCGCGACCCAACAGCGCAAACTGAACCAACCGGCTCCAATCCATCTCTTGTCCCTCCATCGCCGCAGATGGCGCTCTCACAGCGAATTCTTGCGCCTGGAAATCAAGGAGCAATCAGCATTTGGCATTTGGCACTTGGTCGCCAAGTTCTGCTAAATGCCGATTGCTAATTGCTAATTGCTAACGGTTGTCCATCCGTTCGACCCACTGAGCGCGAAATGCGGGAGCCACGAATGGATCCGCAAAGTACTGCGTCTCCCGCGCAACCTTGTCACCCGTGAACTCCATGATGCTAACCGTGTCGGACGGCTTGCCGTCGTATGTCAGGATCAGTTCCGTGACCCAAAGATCACCGCCGCCGATGATTCGTCGGACAGTAAATCGTTTGTTGCTCGGTTGACTGGCGCGTTGACCCTGTATGTTGCGTCGACCGCGAGTCCGCTCGCCTGACTGCGGGTAGTCGAGCACCGCGTCTTCGCGATAGATGAGGTGCTCAGTTTCAAAATCGTTGGCATCGGAGGCCGCCCAATGCTGATCCAGTGCCGCACGGATCCTTTGATCTCGCGCCGCAGAATCCGGGTCTTTCTTTTGTTGATCGTTCTTCAGCTGATCGTTCTTTTGTTGATCGGTCATCTTGCGCCCTCAATTTGACAAGAAGCTAAACACTACCAACGACGCGCCGGAGCGGCACCATCCACGTGGAGTATCTCTCCGCTCACGTGACCTGCCTGTGCCAGGTAAAGAACGGCATCGACAATATCCTTCACCGTCGCCTTTTTCATAGCCGGCTGCAAAGTTGAGTCCTTGGGATCGTTGCGGTGCATCTGCGTATCCACAACGCCAGGGGCGACGGCATTAAAGCGAATGCCGTCTTTCGCGTACTCGACTGCGAGACTCTCGGTCGCCGCATTCAAACCACCCTTCGTAATCATCGAAATTGAGCCATTTTCGCCGGCGATTGGCCGATCGGCAAGCGCCGCCGTGATTGTCACAACACCTCCTGATTTCTGTCTAAGCATCTCTTTTACAGTGAACTGGGTAATGTAGAAGAACCCGAGAAGATTAACAGAGATGAGGGCGTCGAAGTCTTCGGGAGTGAAGTCGGTGAAAGGCTTGGTTAGGAAGATGCCGGCGTTATTCACCAATACATCGATGGTTCCGAAGTTCTTGATTGCGGCCTCGACAGCATCGGCCGCAGTTTGCTGCTTGCCGATATCGCCCTCGAGGAGAACGAGGCTGCCTGAGGTGGTCAACTTTCGATTGGCGTCACGAGACGTCGCGACTACGTTATAACCTCCTCCCAGAAACCCCTCGACCAAACCCGCGCCAATACCGCCGGATGCCCCGGTTATGATTGCCGTCTTGTTGCCCGACATAAATGACCTTTCGTTTTAAAGGTGCTGCGGAAGTTCGGGATTCGACCGGCCAAGACGCCTGAATCGTGTTGGCCGGCGAAGGTTCCGATTGAATTCGTCGACGCGAGTCATGAGAACAGAAGCTTGGGAGATGAACAATTGGACGATAGTATCGACGATACCTTAGTATCGGCTACCTCCACTAAATAAGCGCTTGCAGCTTGTCTTCATACTCCCCAGGTTGAACCTCTCAGCGCGATTTCGGATTGTAGACAACGCTTGCAGGGTATCTTCTCGGTGAAAAATGAGAAGCGCTCTGGTAGAATTCCGTGAACGGTGGGGCGTCAAAGTCGATTGTGCGCAGGGAATTGTGAGTTCAGCGCACTCACTTGCTATGAATGGGGTGACCGCACATGTCAGACGCTACGCCAATCGTGTTCGTTGTCGACGATGATATCTCCGTACGCGAGTCGCTGGAGCCGTTGATCCGCTGTGAAGGCTGGCAG
>Ga0116105_1000368_pt1 | contig 12205 bp, 9 predicted proteins | sample June2015DPH_6_20_FD_89716 | JGI IMG/M metagenome (GOLD analysis project Ga0116105, IMG submission 89716) | Peatland microbial communities from SPRUCE experiment site at the Marcell Experimental Forest, Minnesota, USA - June2015DPH_6_10 | ecosystem: Environmental > Terrestrial > Soil > Wetlands >... | reverse complement strand
TCGGCCTTCGCGCAATCTGCAACGACTTCTCTCCGCGGCACCATCTCGGATGCCAAAGGAGCCGTAGTAGCTGGCGCCACGGTCAATCTCAGCAACAAAGCGACAGGCTTTTCGAGAACCGTCAAAACAGATGACCAAGGGACATATCAGCTCCTCGAGGTGCCTCCTTCCACCTATGTCATGACCGTGACGGCGGCCGGCTTTGCCACCACGAAGCGGGACAACGTCGTGCTGCAGGTGAGCAGTCCGGCCACCGTGAATATGGCCCTGCAGGTACAGGGCGGCTCGGTCGTCATCGAGGTCACCGGCGATGCGCCGCAAGTCAACACTCAGGACGCGACGCTGGGCAACAACTTCAGCGCGCGGCAGTTGACTGACCTGCCTTCCGAAGGCAGAGATCCGGTCGCCATTCTCAGCCTGCAACCCGGCGTCACCTACATCGGCAACACCACCAACGATCAGCAGAACTCCGACAGCCGCGGCGGTTCGGTCAACGGAGCCCGCAGCGACCAGACCAACATCACGCTCGACGGCCTGGACGACAACGACCAGCTCGAAGGCTATGCCTTCGAGGGCGCCATGCGCACCACGCTCGATTCTTTGCAGGAGTTCCGCGTCACCACCGGCAACTATGATGCGGAATCGGGCCGCTCCTCGGGCGCGCAGGTGAACCTGGTAACCAAGAGCGGCACCAATGCGTTTCATGGTTCAGGCTACGAATACTACCGGCCCAACTTCACCGTAGCCAACGACTGGTTCAACAAGCAAGCCGAACTGAACTCCGGGATGCCCAACGTACCGCAGTTCGTTCTTCGCAATACCTTCGGCGGAACCTTCGGTGGCCCGATTAAAAAGGACCGGCTCTTCTTTTTCATGGCTTACGAAGGTCAGCGCACTTCAGATCAAGAACAGGAAACCCGAGAGGTGCCGACCCAGAGCCTGACCGACGGGAATCTCTCATATCTCTGCAATCCGAGCACTGATTCCAATTGCGTGCTTACTCCCCTCGGGAGCAACCCGAACAATCCAAACTTCTCGGTGGTGAGCAACGCAACCTACGCTCCGGATCTGGTGGCTACCCTCACCCCCGCCGGTGTTGCTTCGCTGGACCAGGGCTGCGCGGCAAACGGAACCTGTCCCGTCACTCCGGGGAATCTTTGGGGCGGGCCGGGGCCTAACGGGCTAATTACTAACATTGGCGGTGCGAACCCGGGCGCTCTGTTTATGAAATATCCTCTTCCGAACTCCAGCAGCGAAGGCGACGGGTTGAATACCGGTGCGTTCACCTTCCCTGGCGCCGATCCGATCAAGCACGACACCTATATCGTCAAACTCGACTACAAGATCAATGCCAGCGGCACGCACTCGCTCTTTGTTCGGGGCAACCTCCAGAATGACCACGAAAAGCAACCGCCGCAGTTTCCGGGCCAGCCTTCCTACGCCTTCGTCACTAACAACAGCAAGGGAATCGCCGCCGGCTACACCGCTTTGATCACCAACAGCTTGATCAACAATTTGCGTTATGCGTTCATCCGCCAAGGTCTCGGAACCGGAGGCGTCAATAGCCAGGACTTCGTTAACTTCCGAGGCCTGGACGATACCCAAGCCCTTGCCAGTCAGACCATTCTGACCAACGTTCCCGTCCACAATTTCGTTGACGATGTTTCCTGGACCAAGGGCAAGCACACCATTCAATTTGGCACCAACTGGCGGATTATCCACAATAATCGTCAATCTAACGCAGACAACATCTCTACCGCCCAGACAAACCTCTATTGGATGAACCCGTCGTTCATCGCCAACGAAGGCGTCAGCCTCGACCCGGCGGTCGACCCCACTGGAACTTTTCCCCTGGTGGATCCTTCTTTCGGCACCTCCTACAGTTTCGCTGCCATGGACGTGGCAGGCATTCTTAGCGAGACCTTCACCGTGGCCAACCAGAACAAGTTTGGTCAGCAGATTCCTAACGGCGAGTTGGTTCCGCGTCACTTCCAGAATTATGAGGGCGAACTCTATTTGCAGGATAAGTGGAGTGTGACCCCCGACCTGGTCGTGACCTACGGCGTTCGTTACTCGCTCTTGCAGCCTCCCTTTGAGAACACGGGTAACCAGGTTTCCCCCACGGTGGACATGGATCAATGGTTCAAGACCCGCGGGAATGACGCTTATCAGGGCACCGTAGATCAGCCCGATTTGACTTTCGGTCTTTCCGGGCAAGCCAACCATGCCAAGCCCTACTGGGCTTGGGACTACAAGAATCTGGCGCCGCGGTTCGCGATCGCCTATTCTCCCCACGCCGCCAGCGGCTTTTGGCATAAGGTCTTCGGCGATGCCGGCAAGAGTTCGATTCGTGCCGGTTACGGCATTTATTTCGATCATTTCGGCGAAGGCGTCGTCAACACCTTCGACAAGAAGGGATCATGGGGATTGACCTCTGAGTTCAGCAATCCAGCGGGCGTCTCCACGGTGGACAACTCACCGCGCTACACCGGGCTCCTGGGGCTGCAGAATCTTCCCGCCGGCGAAATCTCTCCTTCCCCCAGCGGCTTTCCCTATACCCCTCCCGGCAATCCCAACACCTACGGCCTGGCGATCGCATGGGGCATTGACGATCACCTGAGGACGCCATATTCAGAAGTCATCGATTTCTCGCTGACGCGGGAATTTGCTCACAACTACGTCCTGTCAACAACCTACACCGGCCGTTTCGCCCACCACCTGCTGCAGGAAGTCGATCTGGCCCAACCGCTCGATTTGGTTGACCCCAAGAGCGGGATGGATTATTTCCACGCCGCGCAGATCTTTTCCAAAGCGGCGGCGGCGGGCGTACCGGAGAACGATCCCAGCGTCACCAGCATTCCGTACTGGCAAGACATGTTCCCGCTAGCCGCCGGACCACAAGGCATTTATGGCTGCACCGCAGGCGCTCCCGCCTCTCCAACCGCGACTCAAAACATGTATGACCTCTACCAGTGCTTCGCTGGAAACGAGACCACCGCGCAGGAAATCGCGGACGTGTTCTGCTTCCCGGCATGCGCAGGCACCACTTCACCTCCTGGTGCATACTACGGCCCCGGCACCCCTTACCAGTACTACCAGGACCAGTTTTCTTCGCTTTACGGCTGGCAGACCCGCAGCAACAGCAATTACAACGCGCTGCAAGTGACGTTGCGGCACGCCATGAGCGCAGGTCTGCAATTCGATTTGAATTATGTCTATTCCAAGTCCATTGATGCCAGTTCGAACGCCGAACGCGTAAACGGATTCGAAGCCGCGGGCGGCGTCGCCTACAACAATCAGGCGATTAATGCCTGGGCTCCCGATTTGTGGCGTGCGGTTTCGGATTTCGATACTACCCACCAAATAAACTTCAACGCGATCTGGGATGTTCCCTACGGCAAAGGCCGGCGCTGGGGCACCGATAACCGCTTCCTGAACTCCGTATTCGGCGGGTGGGGATTGAGCGGTCTGGGCCGCTGGACCAGCGGTTTCCCCTTCAGCGTCGGCGCCGGAACGGGCTGGGCGACCAATTTCGAACTGGAAGGCTCGTCGGTGCTCATTGGGCCGAAACCGAAGACCGGCGTCTTTATCGATGCCAGTGGCAATCCCAATGTCTTCCAAAATGCGCAGAGCATCCAGTGCCAATGCCCCTACACTCCGAGTACGGGAACGGTCACCTTCCGCGATACTTACCCTGGCGAAGCGGGCCAGCGCAACATCTTCCGGGGGCCCGGCTTTTTCTCCATCGACGGCGGGCTAAACAAGAGTTGGATGTTCAGCGAAACCCGGCTGCTAAGGTTTTCGTGGGAAGTGTTCAACGTCACCAACTCAGTCCGCTTTGACGCCGCCAATGCCGTAGACAACGAGGACCTGGTCGACATTACCGGTTTCGGCAAGTTCCAACGCACACTCACCACCCCGCGTGTGATGCAATTCTCGATCCGGTTTGCATTCTAGACGTGCGATAAGTTGCTCAAGGGACGGCGAAAGCCGTCCCTGTCTTTTGCGCTGGTTGAATGCTGCTGGTTGAATGCCCGGTCGAGGAGAGTCGTAGGGACGACGGCTAGCCGAGCGGCGAGTCGCTCATGCGGAAGCGGGTGCGGACGTGTTCGGAAATCAATTCGATGGCCGGACGGTTCTTCACCGGGTCGGCCTGCGCCAGATACTTCATGGCTTCCACCAGCAGGCGCTGCCCATCCACATAACGAGGATCTGAGCTTCGCTCCCTGCGCTTGTTTCCCAGCTTAGGCGGGACAGTAATCGTAAAAACCTTGGCCATGAATAAACCCAACTGCTCAAATGCACAAATGCGTAAATGAAGGAGCGGTCAGTATAGCTCCCCAAGTGCAATTCTCAGCACACCTTCTTGCCCTTTCGATTCAATAACTTAACCGTGAGGCGAAATTGTCTGTGTCTTGCTCGTGGTCTTGAGCTTGAAAACTTCTTCTGAAATCTTCTCGTTGACGCGAATGTTGGAGTACTTGACCAGGCGGTAATCCTCTTGCGGAGTAAAGAACTGCTGCTGCACCGAGATCCCCTTGTCGAGGTCGATCCAGAGAAGAATTCGATGGTAGGTGTTGCGCACCTTTTCCGACTTGGGGACGAGTTGCAGTTTGGCGGTGGCGATGCCGCTGACGGTATCGGGCCCGACATAGGTCACGTCGAAGGCCTTGAGCAGATCCTGTCCGCTGCCGCCAATGCCGAGGACTACGTAACTTTCGACGGAGCGGTCCTTGCTGAGATCGACCTCGGTCACCTGGTCCGGCTTGGGCTGATACATGCGAACCTTGCCCTGGCTAAACAGCACATACTTCGGCGCGGGTTTCAGGCTCTTGAGATCGCTCCCTTCCTTCTTGACGTCGGCCATCATCTCGATCTGGTTGCCGGTGCGGCGGTAGTAGATCGTGCCGGTTTGAACGTTGTCAACTTCGTCGATGACTTTTTGGTAGTTGTCCCACTCAAATTCGGCCTGGGTGGTGCGAAAGGCCGCCGCGGCGGTGTCCATTTTTTTCAGAACCTTGTTCAGCGGGTTCGAGTCGACGGGCGCTTGCCGCCCAAAGTGAAGAAGACTCCAGAGCAGCGCGATGGGCAGGATGAGCGCGAAATTTTTCATTTCAGTATCCCTGCGGGCCGTGGACCGTTGACTCCGTATTCCGGTCAGTCCCGCTTGGCCAGCACCTTGTAGCTCTGCACTTGTCCCTTGGGGCCGGAAATCTGTTCATAACTCACAATCGAAACCGCGCCCGAAATCGGCTCGATGATGCGCAGCAACTGTTCGCGCACTGACTGGTCGTTACCCGGCGAAATGGCGCTGGCCGCGACCTGGTAGAAAAGATGCCCCTCGGCGTCGGCCGTCACCAGCACATCCGTCGGATGCGGATTGCGCGCAATGGGTTTGTCGTTGAAGTTGATCACGCGCGGCGAGAACAGCACAAAGAGAATAATTAGCGTGACCATGATGTCGTAGTGGAGCGTGCCCCGCTCGTACTGCCACAGAATGTATCCGCGAATTGTTCGCCACATCGCGTTCATGGGCAGGCGCGCGCTGGGCGCGATACTCGTAGGTTCCGCTCTGTACAAGTCTATTGACCGCCCGTTCCCTTGGCAATGCGCTCGCGCCCAACTGCAGACTGCCGGCTTCTAGCTGCGCTTTTCCTGGCCTTCAGCAATGCCAAAATCTTTGTCATTCCGAACCGGGCTGAAGGCCCGGTGAGGAACCTGCTGGCGCCGGCGGCCGGAACTGCCGGGCTCAAAATTTCTTCGGCGTAATCCTCTCCGCGCCAATGTAGCTCCGCAGCACTTCAGGAATGATCACGCTCCCGTCGGCCTGCTGGTAGTTCTCGACGATCGCAACCCAGGTCCGGCCGACGGCCAATCCGCTGCCGTTCAGCGTGTGCACGAACTCGGTCTTGTTCTTGCCCTCGGGGCGGAATCGAATGTTGGCGCGCCGCGCCTGGTAGGCCTCATAATTCGAGCAGGAGGAAATCTCGCGAAAAAGTTGCTGCCCCGGCAGCCACACTTCAATGTCATACGTCTTCGCCGAAGATGATCCCATATCTGCGGTACATAGCGCCATCACGCGGTAATGCAGGCCCAGCTTCTGCAGAACTTCTTCGGCATCGTGGGTGAGTTTTTCGTGTTCTTCGTAGGAGTGGTCCGGATGCGCGAACTTCACCAACTCCACCTTCTGAAACTGATGCTGTCGGATGATGCCGCGCACATCTTTCCCGTATGATCCCGCCTCGCTGCGGAAGCACGGAGTGTAGGCCGTCAGCGAGATCGGAAGCCGTGCCTGGTCGAGCACCTCGTCGCGATAGAGATTCGTCACCGGAACCTCGGCTGTTGAGATCAGCCAGAGATCTTTTTCGCCGTGCGGCACGCGAAATAAATCGGCCGCAAACTTCGGCAGCTGTCCCGTGCCATACATCGATTCGGAATTCACCAGATAAGGCGGCAGGACTTCGGTGTACCCGTGCTGGCGGGTGTGCAGATCGAGCATGAAGTTCGCGAGAGCGCGCTCAAGCTTCGCCCCCAGATCCCAGTAGACGGCGAAACGTGCGCCCGTCAGCTTCACCGCGCGTTCCAGATCGAGGATGCCGAGTTCCGCACCCAGGTCCCAGTGCGGCTTGGGGGCGAAATCAAACTTCGGCGGCGCACCCCAGCGGCGCACTTCAACGTTGTCTTCGGCGCTCTGCCCGATGGGTACGCTCGCGTGCGGCAGGTTAGGAATGCCGGCGAGAATATCGCGCAGGCGCGCATCGAGATCGGTCGCGGTTTTCTCCAGCGCCTGAATCTTCTCGCGCAAGTCCTTGGTCTGGGCCATGGCAGCGCTGGCGTCCTGGCCGCTCTTCTTTAACTTGGCGATTTCTTCCGAAGCCTTGTTGCGCTGCGCCTTGCTGGTTTCCGCCTCGGTAATAGCCTGGCGGCGCTGAGTGTCGACCTCGCGAAAGTCCCTGAGCACGGCAGCCGGATCCATGCCGCGCTGGCGCAGCTTCTCTTCCACCAACGGCAGGTTCTCGCGAACGAAATTCAGATCAAGCATGGGAACTAATAATGTATCGGAAATGAGGAGCGGAATGCACGCACCCCAGGAGCGCTAGGGGCTCATTTTGAACTTTCAATCGTGGCGTCATCCCGAGCGGAGCCGTTTTTCAGGCGGAGGGAGGGATCTCCCTAAGTATCATGCCTTAGGAGATCCCTCCCGCGACTGAACTACGTCGCGGTTCGGGATGACGCAAGGGCGAAGATTCAAACTAAGCCATTACCCAAAGAGCGTGCTGAGAACCGAACTAGTTTTGGCGGACGGCCCCCGCCTGTGTAAACTACCTTCGCAATGAGATCTTCCCCCAGATCTGCGGCCACGCGGCTCTCCCTGACGCTGGCGCTGTGCGCTTTTTGCATCAGCCTTCCGATCCCCATCTCTGCCTCCGCCTACAACGGACATCCCAAGCTGATCGTAGTGATCGTGATTGACCAGTTCCGCGGCGATTATCTCGAACGCTACCGCGACCAGTTCGGCGACGCCGGCTTCCGCTTTCTCCTCGACCACGGCGCTTACTTCCCCAACTGTAATTACAACTACGCCAACACGCGCACGGCTCCAGGCCACTCCACGCTATTCACCGGCGCCTACAGCAACGGCCACGGAATCGTCGCCAACGAGTGGTGGGACCAGAAGAAGAAACGCATGGTGACGTCCGTGGAAGACGACGCCACAAAACTGGTTGGCGCCGACGGAGACAAAACAGGCGCTTCGCCGCACAATCTACTGGCCGACACGCTGGGCGATGAACTCAAGCTGGCTACGCAAGGGAAGTCACGTGTTTTTGGGTTGTCGTTAAAAGACCGCGCCGCTGTGCTGCCCGCTGGATTCGCCGGAGACGCAGCCTACTGGATCGAACCGAAGAGTGGCGCGTGGATCACGTCTACTTACTACCGCAACGATCTGCCGAAGTGGGTGCAGGATTTCAATTCGAGCCGTCCACAGAAATATTGGGATCGCGAATGGAAAGACGCTCAGGGAGTCGTTCTGCGCTCGACCGCGCATCGCAAAGCCAAAGACGGCTCCGAAGCCGGCTTCTACGAGGTGATCGGCTCGACCACGTTCGGCAACGAGTACGAATTTGAGTTTGCGAAAGAGTTGACTGTTTACGAGAACATCGGCCGGGGCCCGGCGACCGACTTGCTTGCGATCAGCCTCTCGCCTAACGACATTCTCGGCCACCAGGTTGGCCCGGATTCTCCCGAGATGCATCAGATGGCTCTCGACCTCGACCGCGAACTGGCCGACTTCATCAACTTCCTCGGACACCAGATCGGGCTGGCCGACGTCTGGATTGCCCTCTCCGCCGACCACGGAGTTTCGTCGTTGCCCGACGCGGTGAAGAAGCTGCGCATTCCCGCGGCAAATCTGGAAGCCGGAAAAATCGAGGCGCAGCTCAATAGCGCGATCACGGCGAAATTTTCTCCCGGCCATCCGGCGGCGTACGTGAAACTCGACTATCCCATGGCCTGGCTCGATCAGGGTGCTTTCGCCGCCGCGCACGTGCACGAGGCCGACGCGGAAAACGCCGTCGGCGAAGCCATGAAGCAAGCCGGCTTACGCGACTTCTACACGAAGTCACAACTCGCCGAGGGCGAAGTTCCCAACACGGCGCTGGGACGAAAATACCTGAACAGTTATTCGCCGGAAGGCAGCTGGTACGTGATGGGCGTTCCCGACATTTACACGGTCGGATCGGCGCGAGGCACGGACCACGCGTCGCCCTACAACTACGACACGCACGTCCCGCTGGCCTTCTACGGCTTGCCCTTCCAGCCCGGAACCTATCGAACGAATGCGGAACCGGTGGATATGGTTGCCACGCTGGCATCGCTGCTGGGCATCAACGCTCCAACCCATTCTGTGGGCCGCGTGCTGACGGAGGCGCTCACCCACGCGCGCATAAGTTTAAACCCAGTTATAAACCCAGCCACAAAGTCAGCCACGCCGCCCGCGGAAGCAGGCCAGCCATGACTCCCGACCTCAGCGTGAGCGTGGCCGGCATTCCGCTAAAAAATCCCGTAATCGCCGCCAGCGGCACCTTCGGCTACGGCGTCGAGTTTGAAGACGTGGTTCACCTGAGCAAGCTGGGTGGCTTTGTGGTCAAGGGATTATCAAAGGAGCCGATGATCGGCAACCCTCCGCCTCGCCTGTGGGAGACTGCGGCCGGAATGCTGAACGCCATCGGCCTGCAAAATATCGGGGCGCGCGCGTTCCTCGACGAAAAGCTGCCGCATCTGCGCGAGATCAAGAACATTGTGGTCATGGCAAATGTTTTCGGCTACACCCGCGAGGACTACGAACACACGATCCAGATTCTCAACGAAGGCGAGGGCATCGCGGCCTACGAGTTGAATGTTTCCTGCCCCAACACCGCGCACGGAGGCCTGCAGTTCGGCAGCGATCCGCGCTCGCTCGATGAAGTCGTCACCACCGCCAAACGCGTGTCGCAGCGCCCCCTGATCGTCAAGCTCTCGCCCAACGTGACCAGCATCGCGCAAATGGCCTATGTGGCGCAGGAAGCCGGCGCCGACGCGCTCTCGCTCATCAACACATTCGTGGCCATGGCCATTGACCCGGAGACGCGCAAGCCGCGCATCGCCAACGTCACCGCCGGACTGTCCGGCCCGGCCATCAAGCCCATCGCGGTGCGCATGGTCTACGACGCGGCGCATGCCGTGAAAATTCCCGTGATCGGCATGGGCGGCATCTCGACCGCCGAAGACGTCATCGAATTCCTGCTGGCCGGAGCCACCGCAGTCGAGATCGGCACCGCCAGCTACTGGGACCCCTGCGCCACGGAAAAAATAGTGGCAGAGTTAGAGGAGTGGTGCAGCGAACACCGCGTCGCCCAGCTCGCCGATCTCATCGGCGGCATGCAGCTGGAGTAAGCCCCACACGGGAGGCTCTGACAACTGGCAAGCTCAGCTAATTTGCGGTTTTCGGTGCGTTATTTCGTAGGTCGTGAACCGCGTACCCCTCGGGCACTTTAAACAAATTTGGATCGGGCTCTGACCGTGACACCTCAAGTACGCGAACCACTTGCTTGCCTTCTCGCGGATCTTTTCGCGTGATGGCTAGATTCACCTGCAACTCAGGCGAGTACCAGAACTCGCGTGTGACCGAGAGCGCCTGGCTGTTACCCATGACTCCGGCTTTGATGGTGACCGTTTCCAGCGATCCCACGACGTTGATGCCATCCATGACATCATTTCCCAGACTCTCGCGAGCCAAGGTGCGTTTGCCCTCATCGAACGGCCCAACCGGTCTTAGCGCGAACGTAGTCGATGCGAAATAATTGGTCACAGTGCAGCTGTGAGCGGCCACCATGCAAAGGGTTAGGGTATGAGTGATTGGGTCAGCAATCTTGAACCGGAAGCGCTTGGGTTCCTGGTTCGAATCGGCCGGCACAAAATTGCGGCCTTCGCGATAGATGCGCCCTGACTGTCCCGGGCCACCATGGCAAACAGATGCGTGGTGACAACGCTGCCATCCTCAAGCGTGCGCGTCCATTCTGTCGTGCCTTTGCCCGAAAATGGCTGTCCCGGAAGCGGACGAACACTGATGCCATCTACATGGTAGGTAGTGCCCCCGTCTGGGCCGCGCATCAACTCTTCGGAATCTTGTGCGAACAGGGAGGGAACGATCAGGAGAAATGCCGCCAGTGCTGCTAGTAAGGTCCCAACTCTCATAAATCACCTCACTCTGGACAGTCCCAAACTATAGCATGGCTTAATTGAACCATGAACTGAAAATGGTTCAGGAACAAGTTGTCGGAGGACTGAGGTTTTGAGTGTAAACGCCTTCTCATCCCATCTGATTACGTCAATTACGCTCTTCTGAAATGTATCCATGCAAATGTGAATAGGGAGAAGATACCCAGTCCAAGTATCGAAATAGCAGTAACTGGAATCCAAAATAGAAGGATTCTCAGCGGCTTGTTGCTGAGCCGACTTGCCGCGAAGAACAAAGCAAAAAACGAGACCGCGAGAATCCAAAACAAAGGAGAGAGAAGGCTTTCCAGAGCCCCCCCGGCGACCGCCGCCAAACCTGTCGCTTTGGAATTGTTGATACCCCGTAGAACAAAAACCAGTCCGGGTCCAAGCAGAGAGACAAATACAGCGGCCACTGCACTAAGGACGCCTCGCAGAGTTGTCATAGGTTAGCCTCCCGGGGATCGCTACGCTCGGTATTCTACTCAGAAAGAGCCCCGTTTGATGGGGCGCTGTCGAAAAATGGAGCATCGCTCCAGTCCGCCTGACGTTCGCATTGCGAGTAAGTATCCGGATCAGGTTGATCCCCCCCGCTTCCCGGGATGTCTGTTACCTTCTGTGTATGAAAACGGCGTTCTACGGTCGCATCGTCTTTGGCGCGGCGGCGGTGTGGTTCGGCGTCATCGCACTGATGTGGCACGACGCTGATACCTGGCAAAACTTGGTACATATCTGGAGCCTGCCTTTCGGCGCCATCATTGGCGAGTGTCTCATGGTCGCTCAAATTGTGGGTGGGATTGGGATACAGTACCCGCGCACCGTGCGCTTGGCATCGGTCGTACTTTGCGTTGTCTATTTGGGTTTCGCGCTGGCTTGTGTCCCTGACATCATTGCGGCGCAGAACATCTACGATCGATTCGGTGGCAGCTTCTTCCTGTTCTTTTCCTTACTCTGCGGTGCGCTCGCGCTGTACACGTCGACTGAGGCAAGCGCAGCGATGGCGAAAGTTTTGGGCCGACTGGCTCGCCTTGGACTCGGCGTCTGCGCAATTTCCTTTACGCTGGGTCAGGCACTCTTAGTTCGCGACACAGCTAGCCTGGTTCCAAAGTGGATTCCGCCCAACCAGATGTTTTGGGCGATCCTTACGACGGTCGCGTTTGCACTCGCAGCCATCGCGATTCTCGTGAATCGGCAGGCGCGACCTGCGATGCGCCTGATGACGCTCATGCTGGCACTGTTTGGCGTAGCAGTTTGGGTTCCGCGCGTGATCGCTCACCCAGAGGCGCATTTCAACTGGTCCGAGTGTGCTCTAACTTTCCTGGTCACAGGAGCTGTTTGGGTAGTGGCTGATGTAAAGAGTTGCTCGTGAATGGAGAGCAAGACACCAGCGCTCGACTAAAATATGTGCATGACCAGCGAAGTGGTTATGCGGCGGCCGCAATCGAGCGAG
>Ga0116105_1000367_pt1 | contig 12211 bp, 10 predicted proteins | sample June2015DPH_6_20_FD_89716 | JGI IMG/M metagenome (GOLD analysis project Ga0116105, IMG submission 89716) | Peatland microbial communities from SPRUCE experiment site at the Marcell Experimental Forest, Minnesota, USA - June2015DPH_6_10 | ecosystem: Environmental > Terrestrial > Soil > Wetlands >... | reverse complement strand
TGTCGGGCGGAATGATGACCGAGTTGTTCGCCACATTGAAGATGGAAAGACAGCCGCGGACTTCCCCGTTGGGCTGGTTGACATCGCCGATGTTGGTGCAGTCGTGCGATCCGATAAAGAGCTGGCCGACAACGTTGAAATCCATGCGGTCGTGGTAGCCGTCGGTGATGACGGCGCTGCCCGTCACCTTGCCTGTTGTAGTGTCGATGATGTCGAGGCGCCCGCAGGTGGTAGCCGCAGTGGTCTCGCCAGTGCAAGCGTTGTTGGTGGGCGAAGTACCGGCCACGTAGAGCGTTGGGCCGTTGAGCAGCGCCCAGGTAGCGGCGTCCACGGGGATGGTATTGGTGATGGTCAGGGTCGGCAAGTCGAAGACCATCACGCTGGCCATGACTCCGCCGCACTGCGGACCGCAGTTCAGAATGTAGGCGGTGTTTCCGTTAACCACGGCGTAGACGGGCCGATCAAAGCCGGGCACGATAGTGCAGACCGCATTGGGAGTGCCGGATAGGCAGCTCAAATCGACTGGTGGCACGGCCGCGGCCGGCGAGAGCACGATCATGGAGTCGGAATTATTGCTGAAAACCAGAAGCTGGCTTCCGCCTGAATTCGAGACCACGGTTTGAGCATTGGTGACCGCGATCGTGGTAAGCGCACTGGCGGTGAAATTCATTTCCTCCACGGCGCCAATGAACGAATAGCCGGTGACGGTGGCCCCGGGAACGGCGGCATATCCGGTGGGATTCGCCGTTGGAAACACCATGCTCGACGTGGGTGCAGGCAGACGGACGCTGGCGAGTACGCTTTCCGTGGCCGTGTTCACCACGTAGACGGTAGTACTGGCGGAATCAAAGGTCGCGGCCAGGTTCAGGGACGGCGACACGGCCATGAGCCCCGGGGAGTTCCCGGTACCGATGTGCGCATTCCGCGGAATCGTATCGTTGTAGGCATCGACGACCGTCAGGCTGCCAAAATCGTTCGTCGAAGTTACCCCCTGGGAAGCCAGTACACGATCCGGCAGTCCGCTGGGTGGGCCCTTAGCCTTGCTGCTGCTGCAGGAAAGGAAGTTCAGGCTGGCCCACAATCCAATCACAAGAACGAGGATGCGTTTCTTCGTGCTTCCCTGCATGCTTTTCTTCGGGCTTCTCTTCACGCTTTTGTTCACGCTTTTGTTCAAACGACAAGCTCCTAACGACATGAAAAAGGGCAATTTAATTGCGAAATGCTGGATTATAACAGACCTCGGAACGGGCTCGATTATCAACTCCGCGGCATCGCGCCGCGATGCCTGTGATTCTTGAGCACTTCCTGACAAGTTTGACGGAGATGCACGAACCGGCATTCATCCTGTATTCTCAGAAATATGGCGTCTGACTTTCTTGCCCGGATCAAGCAATCTCCCGTGTTGTGCGACGGCGCCATGGGGACGCTGCTCTACTCCAAAGGCATCTTCATCAACCGGTCTTACGATGAACTTAATCTGTCCCAGCCCGACCTGATTCGCGGCATTCACCACGAGTACCTGCAGGCCGGAGCCGAGATTATTGAAACCAATACTTTCGGTGGTAACTCTTTCCGCTTGGGCCGGCACAGTTTGGCCGACAAGGCCCGCGACATCAATCGGGCGGGCGCGCGGCTGGCCCGTGAAGCCGCCAAGAGCTTCGATGTATGGGTCGCGGGATCGGTTGGCCCGCTGGGAACCAGAATCGAACCCCTGGGAAAAACCTCGTTCCAGGAAGCCCGCGAGGCTTTCCGCGAGCAGATTGAAGTGTTGGTGGAAAGCGGCGTTGACCTGCTGATTCTGGAGACGTTCGGATACCTGGAAGAGATCCACCAAGCGTTGCTAGCGGCCAAGGATGTGAGCGCGTCGTTGCCGATCGTGGCGCAGGTCACCATCGATGAAGACGGCAACTGCCTCGACGGCTCCGACCCGCAGACGTTTGTAGCCAAGCTCGAAGAGTGGGGAGCCGACGTGATTGGCTGCAATTGCAGCGTAGGTCCCGTCGCCATGCTGGACGCGATGGAGAAAGTGCGGGCCGCGACTTCCCTGCCGCTGGCGGCCCAACCCAATGCAGGCATTCCGCGCTCGGTGGATGGCAGAAATATTTATCTGTGCTCGCCAGAGTATATGGCGAGCTACGCGCGCAAGTTTGTCGCGGCGGGTGTGCGGCTGGTGGGCGGATGCTGTGGCACGACTCCGGAGCATATCCGCGTGATGAAGTCTGCGCTGCGGGTGGGCGAGGCCCGCGGCAAGGCCGCGGCCAGCCTTGTGGCAGGCGGCCATGCCACGCCGCTGGCTGCTCCGACCGAACCGCTGGAGAATCGTTCCCTACTGGGGAAGAAACTGGCTCGCGGCGAGTTTGTAACCATGGTCGAGATCGTGCCTCCGAAAGGGATCGATGTTGGCAAGGAAGTCGAGGGAGCGCGGTTTCTGAAGTCGGTGGGTGTGGATGCGGTCAACATCCCGGACAGTCCGCGAGCCTCGGCGCGCATGAGCAACCAAGCGCTGTCGTTGCTGATTCAGCGTGAAGTCGGCATTGACGCTATTTTGCATTACACCTGCCGCGATCGAAATGTGTTGTGCATTCAGAGCGATCTGCTGGGTGCAGCGGCGGTCGGGATCAAGAATCTGATCTGCATCACCGGCGATCCACCGAAGATGGGGAATTATCCCGATGCGACTGCCGTGTTTGACGTGGACGCGATTGGACTGGTCAACATCGTGCACAACCTGAATCGCGGGCTCGATCTAGGCGGAAATCCGATTGGCGCCGGGACGGGCTTCGTGATTGGCGTGGGCGCGAACCCGGGGCTGACCGACTTGGATGAGGAGATTCGGCGGTTCGAATACAAAGTCCAGGCCGGGGCGGAATATGCGGTGACGCAGCCGGTGTTCGACATGCGTCTGCTGGAGAACTTTCTGGAGCGCCTGGAAAAAGCGCATTGCCGGATTCCAGTCGTGGCCGGGATATGGCCTTTAGTGAGCGTGCGCAACGCCGAATTCATGAAGAATGAGTTGAGGGTTTCCGTGCCGGATTCTATTCTCGAACGCATGGCGCGGGCGCAGACTCCGGAACTGGCGCGGGCCGAGGGCGTGGCGGTGGCGCGGGAAATGCTGATCGCCGCCCGCCAAATGGTGCAGGGAGCGCAGATCAGCGCGCCGCAGGGGAGATACAGCTCGGCGGTGGATGTGTTGGAAGCGCTGGGATCGTAAGCGGGGTGCGGCCTCCCGATTTTTTCCATCAACGCCTTGCAGTTGTTTCACGAACTGCTTCCCGCGGTGGGAACATATCGTCCGTTTTCTTGATTCTTCCGATAAAAAAGACTGGACACTTCTTCGAAATAGTTGCATTACAATAGGGGACGGAGCGAAAAACCCCGTTGCCTAAGTTTGAAGAGTGTCTCCAGCGGCTGGAGAAAATTGTTCAGGAACTGGAGAAGGGAGAAGTCCCTTTGGAGACCTCTCTCACGCTGTTCGAAGAGGGCATGCAGCTTTCTTCGGCCTGCCGGAAGGAACTGGAACAGGCGGAAGGAAAAGTTGAAATTCTGCTGAAGAAGAACGGGAAGTTGCAAGCTGAACCATTCGAAGCGCTGACAGAAAAGTTGCCTGCACGACGGTAAGTGTGCGGATTTCTGGCCGCGATTCGAAATCTGTGGATGTCTGTGGAGTCGTGGTTGCCCAAGCCACCCCGCGGCCCTAGTCGGTTGTCGACGTCCGCCGTTGGCTTCCGCCGTTTACTTCCGCCGTTTACAACGGTTGAAGAGGGGGAAGTATGACTCAAAGTGTAGTTCTTCTTGAGAGCAATCCTGGGGTGGCGAGGGCCCTGGCCGGTGGCCTCCGTTCTCACTTTTCCGTGCACGTAACCCGCTCCCGCGAGGAGTTGCGGGACGATGTGACTCGAACCAATCCGGAAGCCGTGGTTCTCAATCTCGAGCACTGGCTGCTCGCTGATGTTGAGAGTTTGCACCGCGACTTTCCTACCCTGCCGATCGTCTGCACGCACCGTGTTCCTGATGAAGAAATGTGGATGGCCGCGCTAGCGGCCGGCGCCAGCGATGTATGTCCCGCGGATGACGTGGGGCATGTGCTGAGATCGGTCCTGCGCAACCTGGCGCTTCCACCCACTGCTGCGGCGTAGATTTATTTTTTGCGGGAAGGACGCCCTATCGGCGTCCTAATTTTTTTGTGCTCTGACTGCGGTGCCGCGGTGATCGTCCTGTGCGATCATTCCCAAACCGCGGCTCCTCCATCCTCCGCCTTGTTATACTCACTGCTTCATGCTCAGCCAGACTCTCGAACAAGGACGGCAGTTGACCGACTCCGCGCTCGACCGGCTTATTCCGCTGGAGACCGAGCATCCGGAATCGATCCACAAGGCCATGCGCCACAGCTTGTTTGCCGGCGGAAAACGCCTGCGGCCCGTGCTCTGCATGGAGGCGGGCCGGATGGTGGCGGGATCGTTGCCGGCGCGCATCGAAGAACTGGGCGCGGCGCTCGAAATGCTGCACACCTATTCGCTGATTCATGACGATCTGCCCGCGCTCGACAATGACGATCTGCGGCGCGGACGGCCGACGTGCCACAAAGCGTTTGGCGAGGCCATCGCGATTCTGGCTGGTGACGCCTTGCAGACGCAGGCCTATGAAGTTCTGGCGCGGCTGAAGTGTCCGGCGGAAGCGCGCGTGCGGATTATCGAGGAGATCGCCCACGGCACGGGAACCATCGACGGCATGATCGGAGGGCAAGTCGTCGATCTTGAGGCGGAACATTCGCGGCCAACCGCGGAGATGCTGGAGTATATTCATCGTTCGAAAACCGCGGCGCTCATCACGGCGAGCCTGGTAAGCGGCGGGCTCTATGCCGGCGCGAAAGAGAATCAGGTTGCGAAGTTGCGGGCGTTTGGATTAGCGATTGGCCTGGCCTTTCAAATTGTGGACGACGTGCTGGATGTGACACAGACTTCGGAACAACTGGGCAAAACCGCAGGAAAAGACACCGCGTCTGAGAAAGTAACCTACCCGGCTCTGTTTGGGATTGAAGGATCGGTGCAGCGAGCGGACGCTTTGGTAAACCAGGCGTTTGCCGAACTGGAGAGCTTCGGCGAGCTGGCGAAGCCGCTTAAGGAGTTGGCGCGATATCTGGTGGAAAGAAAGAAATGAGCGACACCAGCTCCGCGCCGAACGAGATCCCGGCGAAAGAGTCACGTGCAGCCATGGCTGCCCGATATGCCGCGGTTGTCCTCGGTGCCGTCGTCGGCTCTGCCGTCCTGAAACTTCTTCTGCCTCGGATTCTCGCGATGCCCCGGATTCAGCAGTTTTGGGGCCCGGTCATTCTGGCATTCATTCTCGGGCTTCTCTGGTTCGGGTTTGCATATCTCGCGCTGTGGCGCGCCCGCTCCGGCAACGATGCCTCTCGTCAGCGGCAAGATCTTTCGTCGAATAGCCGAAGGGCTGTTGGGAGGACGATCACTCGCGCGATTGCGATCGCGGGTGTGTTAGCGATTACGGGATCCTCGGCCCTAGATCTGAATGACGAAATCCTTGAATCACGAGACCTTCCATGGATCGCCCCGTTGATCACCGTGCAGAAGTATGGATTCGTAACAGTGAACAGAATGTTTCCCTGTCAAAGGGAGGGATCCGACCTCGGCTGTGAAGCGTACAAGTGGATACCGACATTTATTGCAGCTAACACCCTCGCCTACTTCCCGTTTGTACTGATCACTTTGTTTTCCTTCCAGCGTTGGAAGGCAGTTAGGAAAACGATGCAGGTGGCGGCGCATCTCTTCGCGCATTGGTGCCCGTTGGCTGCGGGTGCGGGCTTAGTAGCGCTCCAGGTCATGGCTGGATTAAACCTCGCCACACAGGACAGCCTTTTTCCTAATCCCGGCATCGGACACTGGCACTTCGGGGCTTGGGAGCAAATCAATGACATTACCGGCACTGTGATCACCATAGCGGGGCTCTCGCTTCCCTTCTACCTTTATCGTGTGATCCGGCGCGGGCAAGGCTTGGATGAAGTGCGACTCGCACTCGCGGATGCGACATCTCTATCGGCGACGATGCTGGCAGCGCTCATGCTCGGTGACGTCTATTGAATGCGAACTCGTGCGCTGGCCGGCATAGCGCTGACGACACGGGCTCTGTGAAGATACTCTTGTGAATATTGCTTTGAACAAGCACACTCCTCCCACACTCGAAACCGCGCGGCTGCGATTGCGGCCGTACAGCTACGCTGACATCGCGGAGTTGCTGCCACTGATCGGGGCCCGTGAAGTGGCGGCCAATTCGTTGCGCATCCCGCATCCTTACACCGAGCGGGACGCTCGCGACTTTCTGGTCAGAATCAGCAACGGCAGTGAAACCCGGGTTGCGATCACGCTGCTCAGCGATGGGCCTCTGAAAGGACGGCTGATCGGAGGGGTTGGGCTCAGGTTTGCATTCGACCATCAGCACGCTGAGCTGGGCTACTGGATCGGCGTACCTTATTGGGGCAATGGCTATGCCACTGAAGCAGCCCGCGCTATGTTGCGCTATGGATTCGAGTCGCTCAAGCTGCACCGCATCTTCGCCTCTTACTTCAAGCACAACGCCGCCTCGGGACGGATTCTGGTGAAGCTGGGCATGCGGCACGAAGGATGCCAGCGCGAACACATCCGCAAGTGGGATCAGTTCGTCGATTTGGAGTTGTACGGGCTGCTGCGACAGGAATGGGAGAGCTCCGCGCAGGAACGAGAGTAAGAATTCATGAGTGGGAGGTTCGCGAGTAATTAGTTTCGCGAGTAAAATGCCAAGTGCAATGGCAGTTTCCACTGACATTTCTTCGCTTCCCTCCACTCGATCGTCGAGTGTGCAATCCCAGAATGTCCAACTTCTGGACATCCTGGCCATCGCCGCGCATCGCGACGACGTAGAGCAGACTTGCGGCGGCACGCTGCTGAAAGCCGCGCAGCGCGGGCAGCGCACGGGCATTCTCGACCTGACGCAGGGTGAAATGGGCACGCGCGGGACTGCCGACGATCGCGCCCGCGAGGCTGCCGACGCAGCGAAGATTCTGGGTGTGAGTTGGCGGCGTGCGCTTGATATTCCCGACGGACGCGTCGAGAACACCTGGGAGAACCGGCTGAAAGTCGCCAGCGTGATTCGGGAGACGCGCCCGCGGGTGATTATTCTGCCCTACTGGAAGGGGCGGCATCCTGACCATTACACGGCTTCGGTGTTGGGATATGAGGCTTGCTTTCTGGCGGGACTGGCGAAACTGGATCCGAAAAAAGCTCTCAGCTCTCAGCTGTCAGCTGTCAGCCAAACCCCTTCGGATGCGAATGCTGACGTTCCGCTGGCTCCGCACCGGCCGTTTAAGATTCTCTATGCTACGCTCTACTACGACGTTCGGCCGACTTTCGTGGTCGACATCGGCGAGCAGTTTGAGGGGAAGTTTGCTTCTATTCTCGCGTACAAGTCGCAGTTCAGCGACCAGGAAGCGGGTAAGGACCTGTTCCCTGCTCACGACGAGATTCGCGCCCGGGTTGAGGCCATGGCTCGCTTCTACGGGATGCTGGGCGGCGTGACCCACGCCGAGCCGTTCCTGCAGAAAGAAGTCGGGCTGGTGGAGGACTTGTTGGCGATTCCGGTCAAATCCATTTAGCATTACTGCACTTAGAAAACTGCGCCAAAAAAACACTCGGAGGAGAATTCGCAAATATGTCTCGTTTCTTTTTCACCCTCATCATCACTTCGGCGATGGCTGCCAGCGCCGCCGCCCAGGCCGGAACCTGGCAGATTGACCCTAATCACTCGGCGGCGCAATTTTCTGTGCGCCACTTGGGAGTATCCACTGTGCGGGGCGCGTTCACGAAACTGAGCGGCTCGGCGACACATGACCCGGCCGACCCATCGAAAGACTCTCTCGAGGCCACGATCGACACGGCCTCGGTGGATACACGCGTGGAAATGCGCGACAACGATTTGCGCAGCCCTCACTTTCTCGACACGCAGAAGTATCCGACCATTACCTTTCATTCCAAGACAACGAAAGTGGCCGGGCCGGGAAAACTGCTGATCGCCGGCGACCTGACGCTGCACGGCGTGACCAAGGAAGTGGTGCTCGACGTGGATGGTCCGTCGGCCGCGATCAAAGATCCGTGGGGCAACCAGCGCATTGGCGCCTCGGCGACGACGAAGATCAGCCGCCAGGATTTTGGCGTGAGTGGCGCTCCCGGCGCGGTGGGAGACGAGATCACCATTACCCTTGACGTGGAATTGATTCAGCCGAAGGCGAAGTAGGGCGGTAGTGGTGCCGTTTCGCAAACGGCACCACTTACCATCAACTTGAAGCCCCTGCAATCGCCGCTTAGAAAATCCTGGTGAACAGCCAGAACAACGATCCCGACAAAAGCATCGCGACAGGAAGGGTGAGCACCCAAGCCAGGAGCAGGTTGCGCACCGTGCTCATCTGAATGCCGGAATGATTGGCGGCCATGGTTCCGGCCACGCCTGAGGAAAGTACGTGCGTGGTGCTGACCGGTAATCCGAATCCGTCGGCCGCGCCGATCGTTGCCATGGCGGTGATTTCTGCGGCGGCGCCCTGCGCGTAGGTCAGGTGCTCTTTGCCGATTTTTTCGCCCACCGTCACCACGATCCTCTTCCAGCCGATCATCGTTCCCAATCCCAAAGCCATCGCCACTGCAACCTTCACCCAGGTGGGGATGAATTTCGTCGATTGATCGACGTGCTTTTTATAGTTGGCGAGAACGGCGGCATCCTCGGTTGAGAATTTCGGCTGGCCGCTCTTCGCCGTGAGACGCAGAGCCTCGCTCACCAGATAAAGGTCGTTGCGGAAGTTGCGAACCCGGTCATTGGGAACGTTCTTGAGTTCCTTGTAGATGGCGGTTTCGTTGCCAATGTCGTTGACCAGGGTGCGCATCGCCAGCATGGTGTTGGCATTGAATTGCTTGGTGCGGATGTAGGCGGTCACGTCGTCGCGCGCGTCTCCAATGACGGCGCCCGGTTCGACGTAGTGGTCGAGTACGGCAGCGGCCTGTTGCGAAACGGCGATGAAATCCTGCGACTGCTGATAGCTCACGGCGTGGTTCAGGGCGTAGGCCGTGGGCACGGTGCCGATCAGGATGAGCATGATCAGTCCCATGCCCTTCTGCCCGTCGTTGGAGCCGTGGAAGAAACTCACGCCGGTGCAGGTGAGAATGAGCAGGCAGCGAATATAGAACGGCGGCGGAGCGTCGCCCTCGGGAGCGCTGTAAAGTTTCGGATCTTTAATGAGCGCCTTCGCTGCCAGCAGCAGAAGCGCGGCTACGCCGAATCCGACGACCGGCGAGAGCAGCAGCGACTTGCCGATGTTGGCGGCTTGTCCCCAGTCGACTCCTGATGTGCCGCTTCTCCCAGCCATCAGTTGGTTGGCGATGCCTACACCGATAACCGAGCCGATCAGAGTGTGAGAACTGGAGGCGGGCAAACCCAACCACCATGTACCCAGATTCCAGATGATCGCAGCGACCAGCAACGCGAAAACCATGGCGAATCCGGCCTTGCTGCCCACCTGCAAAATCAACTCCACGGGCAGCAGCGAGACTATGGTGAATGCGACCGCCCCGGAGGAAACCATGACTCCGGCAAAGTTGCAGATGCCCGACCACACCACCGCGATATGCGGCTCCAGAGAATGGGTGTAAATGACAGTCGCGACCGCGTTGGCCGTGTCGTGAAATCCGTTCACAAACTCAAAGCCGAGAGCCACAAACAGAGCTATGCCAAGCAGGACGAATGGCATCACCGATTCGTTGTGAACCGTGGACAAGTCCCCCAGCAGGCGCTGTCCGGCGTAGACGAAGCCGATGATCAGGACGATGCCGAAAACGATCATGCCGATCTTGGCGATCTTGCCGGGAGACGAGTTGGAAAGCTTGGAGTCAAGGACGGTGGAGGTAGCGGACATTGGTGATCCTTTGTGATCGCTAGGAAGCCAGGATTTTGAACCTAACGTGAATGGCCGAACTATAGTGAAGGAATGTTACGGGCGTGTTAAAAAGCGGTGGTGGTAGTGTCTGAAATCGGAAGCAGCAAAATGGGGGTTAAGCCAGTACCGGTTCGCGTACGAAACACGTCGCGACGGCCCCCTGGAACCGGTTCTGCGGCATTCTCGCTATAATGAAAATGTGAGCGAAAACCAAATCGAACAAGTCGCATCCGCGGATTTTCCCACCCGCTGGGGCAAGTTCCGCATCTATGGCTTTCGCTCGGGCTTTGCTTCGCGATCCGGTTCCGATGGCGGTCGCGATGTGGAAGAGGCTGTCGCCCTGGTAATGGGCGATGTGAAGTCCGGGCCGCCGCTGGTTCGCATTCATTCCCAGTGCCTGACCGGCGACGTCTTTCATTCTCTGCGTTGCGATTGCCGCCAGCAGCTTGAACTGTCGCTGTCGATGATCAGCGAGGAAGGCGCCGGCATCCTCATCTACGAGCAACAGGAAGGCCGAGGCATTGGCCTGATGGCAAAACTGCAAGCCTACGAACTGCAGGATGCGGGGCTCGACACGGTCGAAGCCAACGAACGCCTCGGCTTCAAGAACGACTACCGCGACTTTACGCTGCCCGCCGAGATTCTCAAGTCTCTCGGCGTAATGCGCGTGCGTCTGTTATCGAACAATCCTGAAAAGGTTGAGGCCCTGGAAAGCGCCGGAGTGCAAGTGGTGGAGCGCGTCCCCTGCGAAGTCACGCCCAGCCCGCACGCTGAGGAATATCTCAAGACCAAGAAGGAAAAGCTCGGGCATTTGTTCACATAAGGCTCGATTCCGCGATCACGAAGAGTTTCGCTGGAGTGTTCTTTATTGGTGTGACTTCGAGTCCTTCGTGGTAAGGATAAATTGCACGGATTCTCCCCCCGTGCTCTAATCTCGGTCGAACACCGTTGATGCCGGCGCCAACTCAATCCAGAACCCGCCCATTCTCGTCCAGTCTTGCATTGTGGCTCGCACTAATCGGGGCGGCGTCGATGCTCTACTATCACCAGAGAATGTTCATGCCCCGCGTGGTCGCGGTGCGGACGGCGGCGGGTCTGGGCAACGGCTATTCGTTCGGCAACGACTTCTACCAGGTGTGGCTCACTTCGGGGCAGTGGCTGCGGCAAGGCCGCGATCTCTACAGCGAGGAAATGACCCGCGAAATCCAGACCGGCCTCTACGGCCGCCCGCTGGATTCGAACCGTCCGACTGATCCCGTCGATCGCCGTGTATTCCCGTATCCTGCGTTCGCGGACCTGTTGTTCTGGCCAGCTTCTGAATTTCCCTTTGCGCTCGTGCGGGTAACGGTAGTGTGCATGCTGGCGGCGCTCACATTTGCCGGCGTTCCGTTATGGCTGCGCGCACTCGAATGGCGCCTAAACGGGAAGTGGGTCGCCGTGATTCTTTCGCTCACGCTGTGCAGCTATCCGGCGCTGGAGGCCTTGTTCGCCGCTCAGCTCGGGCTGTTCGTGGCGTTTCTACTGGCGGCCTCGCTCGTCGCATTGCAGCGGAACCGGTTCCTGCTGGCCGGAATCCTGATGGCAATCACGACCATCAAGCCGCAAGTGGCGGTGCTCGCAATCTTTTATTTTCTCCTTTGGAGCCTGCACGACTGGCGGGTGCGTGGCCGCTTCTGCCTCGGATTCTTCTCGACTTTAGTTTTGCTGGTCGGTGCGTCGCTCATCGTGATGCCGCACTGGATTCAATCCTGGACCCACACCGTCCTCGCCTACCGGCACTACACGCGGCCGCCGCTGGTGACGGAAGTTCTCACCGCACCCCTGGGATCGCGCCTGTCCGCTCCGGCAACGCTTGTACTGACCGCCGCTTCAATCATCATCGCAATGATGCTGGCTTGGCGCAATCGCGCCGCCGCGTTCAATTCGTTCGCCTTCTGGATCACGCTCACCATCTTGCTTTCGATCACAACCATCACCATTCTTCCTGGGCAGGCGGTTTACGATCACCTCATTCTTCTGCCGGGAATCCTGCTGGTGGTGCGCCACCGCCGGGAACTCCGCGATGCAGGCCCCGTCCCACGAATCCTGCTGGCGGTTGGCAGTCTCGTTCTTTTCTGGCCCTGGATCGCCGCGTTTGCGCTGATCCTGCTGCGTCCGTTGCTTGCGCCCGCGATTTTCGATTCGACTGCTGTCTTTGCTCTGCCCATTCGCAGCGCGGCCTCGCTTCCCTTCGCCGTGCTCGCA
>Ga0116105_1000366_pt1 | contig 12241 bp, 11 predicted proteins | sample June2015DPH_6_20_FD_89716 | JGI IMG/M metagenome (GOLD analysis project Ga0116105, IMG submission 89716) | Peatland microbial communities from SPRUCE experiment site at the Marcell Experimental Forest, Minnesota, USA - June2015DPH_6_10 | ecosystem: Environmental > Terrestrial > Soil > Wetlands >... | reverse complement strand
GCCGGCGCCGGAGGTCCGCCCGAAGGCGCCGCCGCCGTACTCCCCGACGCCGGTGCCAGTACGTTCATGTTCTCCGACCCGCCCGCCAGCGCCATTTGCAGCTTCCCCCACTGCCGAAAATCAAACTCAACCCGCGCCTCCAGCGGACCGCGAAACTGCAGCGCGGCCAGCGTCTTCGCCCCCGATTGCACCACGTCAGTCGGCGTGTCATACCAGCGTTCGAAGTTCTCCACCCAACCCAGATCGAGCCATGGCGCAGGCGGCGAATCCAGCGCAAACAATCCACTCTGCCCCGGATCGAAAATCGTCGGCGTCTCAGTCACCCGGTTCACCGGCGCAAAATAAGCTCGCATCTGCCGCGTCACCGGAACCATCGCCGCGCGTAACGGAGTCGTGCTCATAAAAGAATTACCCCCGAGAAGAAGAAAATCGTCAGCCCCGCCCGTCGCTCCACGCGCCCATCCTGATAAGCCAGTTCATACATCGCCCGCCGCGCCGCCCGTCCCTGATAAGCCGCCGTGTTGTCTTCCACTCCGCTCGTGGTCGCTTCCGCAAACACCGGCTGACTCCAGAACACGGCAGTGCCCAGGTCCGCCGCCGGAGACTGCGTGTAATCCATCAACTCCGTATTCGGCGGCTGACAGATCCCCAAAAGTTCGTCATCCAGTTGTCCCAGCAATCGCCCGCGGTCCACCATGCTCGGCACGGTTCCCAACGAGTAATACGAAATCACGCACGCCAGGCTCATCAGCGCGCCATCCCCCGCATGTCCATCCACCACCGTCGCCGTGCCGAACTCAATGTAGAAAGCGTTAGGCTGCGGCTCCGCCGAGGCCGGCGGCAGATTCTCCACCACCACAACCGCAGGCACAGTGGCTCCATTAATCGTCACCGTCCGCGCCGGATTCAGCCCCGCCAGCCTCTGCTGCAGCGCTAGAAAAAAACTATCTTTCGCAAATTGCATAACACCAGCTTTCAGCTCTCAGCCATCAGCCTTCAGCTAAACCCGCAATCCGGCCTCTAATGGGCGATGCAAGAGCTAGTCACCAAACTCCAGCCGCAAAGCGGCGAAAGATTACAGCCCACGGCGCAAGCCGTGGGGATCTGTGAATCGGTAGGAACAAGCCTCAAAGGGGCGAAAGAAAACTCGCGGACCAAGTCCGCTCTCCCCGCATGGTCTAGCTGAGAGCTGACGGCTGATAGCTGATAGCTGATAGCCCCGTCACTCCACCGCCGTCACCACGTAGAAATACGCCGTCCCCGCGAAGCTCTCCGTCACCACCGCCGCCACGTGAAACAAGTCGCCGTCATAAATCATTCCTAACGAGGCATCAAACAGCTCCTCGGCCGTTCCCATCCCCAGCAACGGCAACTGCGCCTCAATCGCGGATGCCGGCAGTGTGAACTCAATTCTTCGCGTCGGCCCCGAATTGTTGGTCGGAAGATTCTGCGTCACCACCGGCGTGATAATCACGTTCTGCACTCCCGGATCCACCAACCCCAACTGCCCCGCCGCGTCGCTCGCCGTCGCCGTCGCCGGCAACAGCAACGTCACCTGATCGCCGCCCAAAGCTGTCAACATCGCATTCGCCGCCCGCACCAATGCCGCCCCACAAATCCCGCTTCCCATGATTCCTCCCCTGCAGCGCAGGCACTCGTGCCCGCGAAATCCCCACCCTCGTGTTCACAACCCCTTGAACGCCACATAAGGCGCCAATAAACTGCGCACCATGTCATCCACCAGAGTCGGCCCGAAATACTGCAGCCGTAGTTGATTGATCTGGCTCGACTGCACGTTCAGCCCCGGCGTCGCCTGCGCGTTCTTCACAATCTGCGCGCAGGCAACCTGCACCGGCGTCGGAATCGTGCTCCACCCCGCGTTGTACACCACGTCTACTTCGTTGAAGAAAAGTCCCAGCGCATTCACCGGAAACGTTAACTCCCCCGCGTCGTCCCAAATATCGATCGTGGTCGGATCAATCGCAGTCCACATTCCCGGCAACGCAAACACCAGCGCAAACTCCAGGCTCAGCTCCGGAAACGGCCACTCCCCCCGCCGCGGAATTCCATATCGTCCCTGTAGAGAAACAATCGGCGTCGTCAGCGGCGCCACTGTCACGAGCGGCAGATAACTCAGCCGCACCGTATTCAACTCCGGCGGCAGCTTCAGCCGCTCTTCATACTGGTTCACTCCCAGCGTCACTCGCCGGCAGTGTGCGTCAATGATCGCCGACGCCGCCGTCACCCACGATGGGTCCGTCGTCGCATCCAGTCCGTAGGTCAAGTAATCCGTCGTTGCCAAATAGTCCATATATGAGTTCTCAGTTCTCAGTTCTCAGTTCTCAGCCCAGCCACAGCCGCGCGCCCTTTCAGGGCAGCTCGCAACTGAGAACTGACAACTGAGAACTGAGAACTGCTTTCCTAGTCCGTCACCTTCACTTCGTAGTGTGCGAAATTCGCCCCCTTCACCACCGGAGCTCCGAACTTCACCACCACCTGCTGCTGCGTCAACGCGCTGGGCAGCCCCAGTTTGAATACTCGCGGATTCGGATCGGTCAGCCAGTGATACTCGATCAGATCTTCCGTCACGATGTACGCCGGCAGCACTGCTCCCGAGCCAATCGTCCCCGTGTACCCCAGCGCCCACTCCGGGATCAGCGGCAGATCGCCGGCCTGAGTCGACAACGCTTTCACTCGGAACCCGCCCGTGACCTCAACGGTCTCCATCACGACGTTGAACTCCGCCTTCATTTCCTGGTCGATCAGATCGAGTAGCATGGGATTGGCGTAAATCGCAGTCGGCCGCACCTGGTATGAGGAATTCGATACCATTTGCGCGACGGCGGTCCTGAAGGTTTGCACAATCGTGCCAGTACTCTTCGCGACCGTCACCGTGTTCCCGCCCGCTTCAATTTGTCCAACCACGCCGAAATACTGCGTTGTGGTCGGAGCGCTCAGCGATGTGTCGGTGCCATTCCACAGCGCCACATCGTGAGTCCGCATGATCCCGTCGATCGCATCCGCCAGGTCCTTCGCCTGCAAATACGCAAACTGGCTCTGCTGCGCCGTCACTTCCAGATCGAACAGGTTGTAGTTGATCTGCGACACCAGCGCCTTCAGCGGCACCGCCAGCTCTATCCGCGTGGGCGCCTGCAATGTCGGCACAATGTTGCGTGGGTCCATGAACCCCTGCGCCGCCGTCGGAGCCGCAATCGCCACCTCTTCAAAGAACCGCGAAGGATGTCCGGTCGCCGGAACCTGCTTTATCCTTTGCCCAAAAATTCCCCGCCGCCTCACGATGTCGAAGATCTCCGTCTGATACCGATCCACTTCGATCGCGCCCGGCCCGATATAATCCGCCGCCGCCATCAGATCCACAAATCGTCCTGCCATATGTATTTCCTCCGTTAGTTTTTTCCCGTACTCGAATTCAAAATCCGCCCAACCCAACCCGCCTCCCATCCCATCCGCATTGTCATCCTGAGCGTAGGAGTTGCTTCACGAAGTGAAGCGACTCCGCAGTCGAAGGATCCCTTCCCCGATTGCAAAACGCCCAGCTCCAATGGGAGTTCTCCAAGAAAAGCCGTGCCAGCGACAACCATCTCTCGCTCTTTTCCCGCAAACAAAAAGGCACGACGAATGTCGTGCCCGCCGCTCGAGAGTCGGAAGCTCTCCCCCTCTACTCGATCATCCCCGCCCGCGCCAGTTCCGCCTTCACCGCGATCCTCTGCTCCACGCTCAGACTCTGCAGCGTCTTGTCCAGCACGCCCTTCTCGATCCTCTCCCCGTCGGTGTCCGTCCCACCCTTCGCCAAAATCGCCGACACCATTGGCGGAAGCGTCTTCCGCACCATCCGCGCCGCCTGCGCCTTCAAATCAGAATTGGATTTCTCCAACTCCGCCACTCGATCCTGCAGTTGCCGTGCCCCTTCCTTGTTTCCCGAATCATAGTTCGCCGGTTCATACCCCGACCGCTCGTCCACCGCTGCCACAATCCGGTCCACCTTCGCATTCAGCGCATCTTGCTGCGCATCCAATCGCCCCAACACGCGATCCAGCGATTCAGCCGCGCTTGCCAGCCGTTCCGCCGTCGCCATCAACTGCTGCATCATTTCATCATTCATGTTTTCCTCCTCCCAAAGCCTCTGTATTCCTCTGTGGTTAAGCCTTTCTGCCGCCCTCCGGCACCAGGTGTCAGCTGCTCAGTTCAATCCACGTATCCTGGTACGCCGCTTTTTCTTTCCGCAAAATGGCCGCCCCCGTAAACGTCACCTTCATCAGCGTCCAAACTCGCGACCGCATATCCGTCACCAACACATCAGTAACCTCAAACGACATGCCAAGCCCGCCCCCAACCCCAGCCGTAGCCTCGGCCCGCAACCCAGGAACAGGCGCATCCCGCCCCATCCCTCCCCGCATCGCCGTCGTCAAACTCCGAATTCGATCCACGGCGGCAGCCAGAGAAGCCCTCAGCCTGGCTCCCTCAGTCCGCTGTCCCGAGATCTCCAGCCCTTGCGCAGCCTGAGGTCCGCCGCCCGGCAAACCACGCTCGAGGCCTGAGTTCCGAGATCTCAGCTCGCCTCTCCGCCTCCCAGACCTCGCAATCTCCTCCACAATGTCAGGAAAGTCCTTCGCGTACAGATACCCACCCACCTCAAGATTGCGTCCCACCACTTCCGCGCTCGTGATGACTCCCACTTTCCGCCGCACATCGTGCCGGTCGAACGACGGAGCGTAATCCACCGCCATCCCCAGCAGCGACGCCAACGCCGCCTCCGCCGCGCCCCTCGTCAGCAACACCCGCCGCCCCTTCGACCCCGCTGGCGCCCTCTGCGAAGGCACATCCACGATTGTCAGCACTCCCCGAAACCCGGCCCGGTTCGGATGACCCTCCACCTCCGGCATCGCCACTGCCATACTCTCCAATGCAATCGTCATCATGTCCCCTGCTTCCATCCTCAAATCCCATCATCATCAAACGCACTGCGATCACCAAGAAAGCTCTGTCATCCTGAGCGAAGCCAGCGAGCCGCGAAGCGACTCGTTGGCGCAGTCGAAGGACCCCTGCACTCTTTCAACTATCAACGCAACCGCAGGGAGTTCTCCCCAAAGCCTGCCGGCTGCGCCCTACCCCTCCATCTCCCCCAACCCCCGCATCCGCCGAACCTCATTCACCGTCAGCACTCCCATCTGCACCAGAATCTGCTGAATCTGAACTTCCTCCAGCGGATCGGATGTATCCAGCTCCGCAAACACAAACTCCAGATCGTTCCATCCCAGCTTCTTCGCAATCGCATCCCGCGTCAGCGACTCCGCCAGCAACCGCGCCGTCGGCACAATCGCCTGCCGGAACGCCAGGTCGTTATATTCCTCCGCGGTGGAGCGATTCACGTCCCGCTCCACCCCGAGATAAAACGGAGGAAGGTCGAAAGCATCGGCGACGACTCGCAGCAGAAATTCCTGCCACTGCAGTCGTAAGTCTGCATCGGTGCCTCCACCGAACCTCAGCACCTCCGGTTTGCTTTCGGCCGATATGATGGGCACTTTCCCCGTGCCCTCAATCTCGTCCTGCCACCACCGGATCAGCCGCTCGTGATGTTCCGGCGTCAGATCCTGCAGCCACAGCGCATACTGCACCACCGTATTCGACGCCAGCCGCGACGCATACCGGTGCGCTCCCATAAACGAGGTGATCGTTTCAAACGCGACTTCCAACCGCCCCAATCCAAACGGCGTATGCGTCCGAGGATTCAGCCGGATATAAATCAGCTCATCGTCATCCAGCTTGATCTGCGACTTCGCCCCCGACTGATCGGTCATCTGCATGTAGCGCTGCGAAGTCGGCGACCCATCCCAATCCAGGTTCATCCGGATCGACGCTCCATCCACCGGCCACAACACCAGCGGCATAGTTCGTGCGGGTGGGGTTTGTGTGGAGACGGGCGACCCGCTTGCCGATGCCGGCCGCAGCAGCTCACCTTGTTTCCACTCCGGAGTAAGCTGCACCTCAATCGCGCCGTACCCACCCACGATGATGTCTTCCAGCACCTGCTCCGCAAACGTTCGAAACGAATCATCCGGATTCGGCGCATCAAAGTTATCCGTGAGAAGCCGCACCCGTTCCGGCCCATTCGGAATCGCCTCCAACGCATACCCCTGCCGAGGCTGCACTCTCCACCGCATCCCCGCGATCCGGTCCTTGATGCAGTTAATCGCCCGCCGCGCGATCGGAATCTCCGAAAATCTCCGCAAGTTGTACGGCGTGGGTTTCGGCATCGCATCATTCAGCGGCCCGTAAGAATTAAAGATCGACGGCAACGCCGAAGTCCGCCGCCTCTTCTCAAGTTTCATCGAGGAGCTCCCCGCAGACACTCCCGCCACCCGGCGCCAGGCGCCGCGTACCGCCTCAGTAATTGTCATGATTGTTTTTCTCTACCTCAAATCACGTAGCGACGGACGCATTCGTCCGTCGGCCGAGCAACGCTCGACGTGTCCGTGTGGCGCGGGCACTCCTGCCCGCGAACTCTATCCCTCAGCAATAAAACGCTCCGCTAGTTTGTCGCGCCTTTTAGCGACAGGGCGAGGATTTTTGATTTCCTCTGTGTTCCTCAGTGCCCTCTGTGGTTAAACCCGAATCCAGCCAACAGAAAAGCCCCGCCGCAGCGGAGCTCCGTCCTCATTCCCAAATTCCCGCCTCAACTGCTCCTTGTCATCCTGAGCGCAGCGAAGGACCCATGCAATCCGCCGGCACCTTCACACTCCCAACTCCCGCCGCGCCACTTCCGCAATCCCCGGCATCTCCGCCGCGACCGCAACTCGAATCCGTTCTTCTTCCATCATGCTCAGCGCAAACTGCACCGCATCTCCGCTGCGATCCAAATCGTCATCGATCACTGCCGTCAGCGCAGGAGTTGTCCCAGTCACCTTCGCCATCACCGGCAAAATCTTCGGATACCGCGCCGCCAGCGTAACCGCCGTCTCCACGCCCGCCTTGAGCGACACCGCATGAAACAGCCTCATCTCCCCGCCCACCCGATATCCAAAATCGAAAGCGAACGGATCCCCCGCCTTCGTATAGGGTGCCGCAGGAACGGGAAGCACGAACTTCGCCACTCCCGCCCGCTCGAACGCGTCCCGCATCGCTCCTAGAATAAGTCCACGACCGGTGAGCACCCTGGTCGATGCAACCTTCGCTTCATCGACAAACATTGACGCCACCATTTCAATCTCTGCCTCCGGCGTTGCCGTCACCACTGCCATGGGCGCGGAAAGCTGAATCACATTCGAAAATGAGTCCTCCATTTTCCTTATCAGCATCGCGCGATCCCGAATCTCTCCAACCTCCGCTCGAATCTCCCGCAGCAGCGCCTCCAGCACTTCCACATCCGCCTGCGGATCCAAACATCGCACCCGCCGCCAATCCTTGGCAAACCGAACATCCGCCAGCACCGACCCATTCGCCCCACCTTCCACCATCAACACCCCAATATTCACAAACTCCTGCCGCACCGCGTGAGGCACATACCGCAGCAAAAAGAATTCGAGCTGTCGTCGTTCCGCCATTCCTTCGTGAACCTTAGTGCCCTTAGTGGTTCAAGCCCTTGCTCTGTGTTCCTCGGTGTCCTCTGTGGTTAATTCTCTTGCTGTTGAACTAAGCCTGTTCCCTCCACCCCGGAAACGGCCGCCTTGGCGAAATCCGAAACGCCTCAATCAACTCCCGCACCGTCCCTCGCCGCGCGATCAAAGCCCGTGCCAACTTCTCCAACTCCTCCCACTCCCCGCCATACCACTCCGGAGGAATCTCTCCCGCCAAACTCCAAACCACATCCTCTTCCATCTTCTCGATGCGCGACAGCCACGGCTCAAACGACTCCCACCCCCGCACGCTCTCATACACTTCATTCCGCGCATAAACCCCGCGCAGCGGATAATCCGGAAACGTCCACTCCCCCGCGTTAAAGCAATAACCCTGGTCAATAAACGACGCCGTATATTTCCTCTCCCGCAACTTCCTCCAGAACGCCGCCTGCCGCCCGTTCGCGTTCCCCGTCCATTTATCCAGCACCAGCATCCCGGGAAACGCTTCCAGGTTCCTCACCAGCCCCAGCATTTCCACCGGAAGATAATCCAGCACCTGCCCCTCCAGCGGATTCACCACATACCGCGACCCAAATTGTAGTCCCGCCTGGCAACGAATCGTATTGTGCGCCAGTTGAATGCTCAACTCCGGCGTATGCTCCACCAGCCACTCATCCACTTCCACAACTTCCGTAGCCGGCACCGGAAGCCCCGCCCGTTCCGCCAACCGCGTGGCCAGCATCTCATTGGCCAGCACCCGCAAATGCTGCGGATTATTCCGGAACTTCACCACGTAAAAATTTCCATCCGCGCAGCGCATCAAGTGCCCTTGCGCCCCGCCCCGCATCCGCCGCACATGTTGGACCGCTTCCACCACAAATCAACCTACGACGTGAGGGTGCCCCACCCTTGTCGCGTTTTCCGCGACAGAGCCCGCCCTGAGGCGAAGCCGAAGGGGTGGGGATCCTGACTTCCAACCACAAAGTCAGACATCGTACTCCAGTCCGCCCCATTCCGGCTGTGACGAACGAACATCCCCAAAACAGGAGTGGGTGCCCCATAGCCCGCCCTGAGCCTGTCGAAGGGTCTCGCGTTCTTTGCGAGACGTGGGGATTTCGACTCTCCCGTGTTCCACAATCGAAAGTCAGAGGTCCCAGGGCTTCTCACCCCACCACCAAACTCGCCACCTCCACCCCCCTCTTCCGTCCCGCTCTCCCCGCGTCCTCCCGCCTCACCGCCAGCGCAATCGCCATCGCCATCACACAATCGTCATGCGCCCCCACGGCTCCCGCACCGCTCCCATCGGCATGCCTTACAAACGTCTTCAGTTCCCCCAGCAGCAGCGGACTGTGAAACAACTCCGGCTGCGCCATCAGCACGGCCGCCAGGTTCTCAATCATCGCCGGACGCGTCACCGCCGACGTCAACCACCCCTCCTGCCCCCCCTGCTGAAAAATATTCCCGTACTCCATGTGCCTCAAGTGCGCCAGCACTCCGTATCCATGATTGTTCCGCTCCACCGCCACCAGCGCGTTGTGATACACCTGCCCCAGCGCCGCCACTCTCCGCGCCAGCTCATACGGAGGAAAATGTCCACGCAGTTCCGCGCATTGCAACCCCATCGTGCGCTCGATCACCTGCGCGCACGCATAATCCCCGTCCGACCCTCCGCCCGCCGCGTCCACTCCAATGATGTAGTCAAACTGTCCAGCCTTATTCGGCGGCAACCACACCAGCAGCCTTCCATTATCCTGAGATTCCAAAACCCGTCCCGCATGCGCCGCGGCCCTCTCAATCGCATCCATATCAAACACGCACTCCCCCGACGCCAGAAAACAAGACACTGCATCCTCCGCGTACTCCTGCGCCGCCTGTCCCCGCATCATCTGCCAGCGTGACCGCCGCCACGCGATCTGCCCGTCGCTCAACCCGTGCCGCGCCACCAGTTTCTTTTCTTCCTCCGTCAGCGGATGCACCGGTCGCTTCTCCGCATCCTCTTTATACGAAGGCTCGTACCACCAGGGGAAAAAGTGTCGCGTGTATCCCGTCTCCTCCGCCTTCTCCCACTCCTCGTAAAAAATTCCCGCCGCCCCGTTCGCCGTCGACTCCAGCACAATCTCTCCATCCGGCACCACCGCCGCTCGCAATGACGCCAGCGTTTCCAATCCGCCACGGGGCCAGCGGGAGACCTCCGAGCAATGCAGATTATGGATGGTCATCCCGCGTCCCGCGTTGTCATCCGCCGTCTCCACCCGATACTCGCTGTCGAGTTTCGGAAAGATAATCTGGCGGATGTTCGAGCGCGACTTCACCAGCGCTCCCCGGTGCACCCGCGCATTGGGCAGTTTTTCCCAAAACCGGTGCACGATGTTAAATATCGACTGGGCCGATTCATCGCTGTGCGCCACCTGCACTGTCAACGTCCCCGGCCTCGTAATCGTCTGTATGAAATACCGCGCCGCAATATACGTCGTGATCCCCACCTGCCGCGCCTTCAGCACAATGTTCCGCTTCCCGCACCGCCGCGAGTATTCCTCCTGCGCCCGGTTCAACTTCAGATATCGCACTCCACTTTTCTTCTCGCGAATCCTCAACAGCTTCCGGATCAGCAGATCCCGCACTGTCTGGTCTCCCAACTTCCGATCCAGAAACGGCCCGAATTGTTCCACCAGCTGAAGATCAGTAAACACATTCCCTCGACTATTCGCAGACGCAACTCGCACCGTCTTTGCCGCCAACATTCACAGCCGGGGGTGCCCCATGTCTCGCGTCTTTTGCGAGACATGGGTCTTTCCTACTCCAACACTCCTGCCGTAGCCCACCTTGCCGCCTTCCCATGCAAATGAATCTTCAACCCCGCCGTCACCCGATCCAGATTCGCGTTCCCCGTCTTCGCCGTCAAAGTTGCGTTATACGATTTCACAAACTCACTCGCCGTCAGTGGAGGCTGCTTCTTCGTCTGCGCTGCGGCCCTGGCCATTGCCGCCGTCGAGGCATTCGCACTCACCAGCGGCACAATCGCCGCCAGCGACTCCACCTCCGACAGCACAATCCCCACCACCGCCGTGATCTTCGCCTGCGTAGCCGCATCCTGAATGTGCAAAGCCGGCAGCAGCCCCTGCAGGTTCGCCTGCACTGTGTTGATCGCCGTCTGAATCTGATTCAGAATCCCCGGCTTCGCCGTCGCATCCGCTGTCTGATAGGCCGTGATCAGCGACTCAATTAGCTGCAGATCCGCTCCCGCCTGCGTCCCCGCATTCTGAATCGTCTGCAGATCCGCCGCCGAAACGCTCTTCCCCTCGAGTGCCGCCACCAGCGCGATAATATTCGCCGCCGCCGGAATCAGCGCCGCCACCACCTGCTCCGCCTCCCCAATCCAGGTTGTCGAACATCCCGCCAGCGTGACTGTCACGCACAAGACGAGCCCCAACACGACCCGCCCAAAACGATTGCCGCTCTTCATATCTCCTCCGTTGTCCCTCTCGAACCTTCCAACCCTCAAACACCCCGGTTCTTGACTTTCCACGCCTGTCAAATCTCCCGCCATTAGTTTGATGGACAAAATAATCAAGCCCAGCGCTTCAGCGCTGGGCCTGAGTCCACCCCCACAAAACCAGTCCCCGACGAACTGAATCTCTTCCCACGACCCGCTACAGCGAACCAATCACTGCGACAACACAATCGGTTTGATCCCGACCGCAACCGTATTCCCCACAATCGCCGCCGGCGTGCTCGCCGCAGTCATCAATTGATAGTGTCCCCACTGCGTTGAAACGGTTTGATTGCCCGTCGTGCACACCCCGCCCGAGCACGACTGCGACGTGTCCCAGATGATTCCGTAGAACACCCCGATCTGATCGATCGTGCACTGATACACCGTCCCCGTGACCGTGCACGGAGAAACCAGCGTTGCCCCAATCAGCCAGTTGTAAGTCTGCTGATACGATGGCCCCACCGTCGTCGGATCGGTGACCGCGGTGTACCACGCATCCCCAACCACGTTATGCGTCCAGTTGGTCAGGTAAAACCGCGGCATGAATGAGGCCGCCATATCCGGGTCGGTGTAGGGTGCCGCAAATCCGCCGCTCGCGTACTGCGCTTCCCCGTTCCACAACGGCTTGGCCGCCTCCGCCGGTTGTAATATCCCTTGGATGCTCGCCATATAGAGGTCCATCACAGTTTCCACCGTGCATGGCGTATTCGTGCTGGCCGGGCAATTGTTCCCCGTGGTATTGCCGGGCTTCATGTGAAAGTTAATTACATCGAGGGCTGCCGCCGTCGCATTCCCCGGATTGGGGCAAGGCAGCTCGTACGATGGAATCCCACTCGTGTTGTTGCAATAGAGTTGGTTCTGGGCGTACTGCACCACCGACGCACTGTCGGCGTGCCCCGACGCCATCACAATCTTGGCGCTAGGATCAATCGCCGTTGCGGTGCAGGCGGTCGCCGTTCCATTCCCGCTCTGGTGAATCACGTTCTGCCCGCCCTGGCTCCCAAGAATGATGCAACGCGCGTCTTCCGTCAGCCGTGCCAGCTGCGCGAACGTCCCCATCCAGAAGCCGGTCGAATCCGGCTCATTCCATATTTCCCAATACCGGATGTGTGCGTGGTTGGTCAGATAACCCGAGTTGCCGTCCTGCCCATTGGCGTGCTGGGCAATCTTC
>Ga0116105_1000362_pt1 | contig 12336 bp, 6 predicted proteins | sample June2015DPH_6_20_FD_89716 | JGI IMG/M metagenome (GOLD analysis project Ga0116105, IMG submission 89716) | Peatland microbial communities from SPRUCE experiment site at the Marcell Experimental Forest, Minnesota, USA - June2015DPH_6_10 | ecosystem: Environmental > Terrestrial > Soil > Wetlands >... | reverse complement strand
TGTTGGGATGGTGGACTCGGCAAGTCGGATCGGCACAAACCTTGACGACTTGGCCGCGCTTGCCGCCGTCCATGACAATGGCCTCAGCCATCTTCTCGCATGGCTTCTGGTTGGCTGACAGCTTGGTGCTTGCGCCGTTCGGCTTTGCCTTCTTGATCTCCAACTCCACATACTGATTCCGTCCCAAGGGAGCACCCTCGCGGGAATTCCACGCCGCCGAAATCTGGATTAGCTGCGGCTTGGCTTCCAGAGTCTTTTTCACGGAAGCGTCGATCTTGGCTCGGAAACAGTCAGGCGACGTACATTATGTGGAATTAGAAAGCAAGAGCTTGAGGATTTCGGTAATGGTCTAGTTTAGACGAGTAACAGGATTTCGTAGGTTATTCTCAAGAGGAGACGCGCGTTATTCTCCCAAAGAATGGCTAGACTGTAATCGACAGCCAGCGCACGGTGCTCATCGCTGAGACTTTGACCTTCTAAGTCGGATTGACTGTCGCAGACGAGTCGGCAAGCCTTCGGCTTAAGCGTCCGAGCCTGTCCGGGATACTTTGGTGCTAACCGGATCACCAGTAACTATTACGGGCGCTTGGTGCAGCGCACAGCTCCCTTTTTCCATACAAGGTTTGGCTATTGGCAATTTCCACTGCGGCAGGATAAAGATCGCATCCCGTCCGGCATCCTGAACGCGATGTCAGGCACTGCAGCCTGAACTCATGTGCAGACCGTCTTTCTTCGTCGGTCGCGTCCGGAGTAATATCAACACCGGGGCCTTCGCCTCCGCCGTTCTGCTTCTCCATCGCTATCAGGCGACTCCATCCCACCAGGTAGTGATTCGGGTTGTGAGGCCAGGAAACGCCCGGTGTAGTCACAAGTGCATCAATTTGGGATTCTGGTATTGTTTCGATAAGACTCCAGTCGCCTGCCAGCCACTCATGGCTGCCCTCGACCATCACCACGCCGAATACGACCTTAGCCTGCTTGTCCTTAAAACCCACGCGTCCACACACACTCCACCGCCGTAAGCCAACTGCCCTTCTGAGCCGGGGGTTGAGGCTGCTCAAGATTGCTCGGGTGAATCGATAGAACATGCTTGTGTTAGCACGATCCACGAGGTAGTAGATACCCGAAGGGCCAATTTCGACCAGACACTCGTAATCAGTCTTATCGACTTTTGTGTAGGGTTGCAGCAGGCCTCGGCAGTTGCCATATCGCTGCAGCATCGAAAGTACTTGAGCTTCGTCGTCGCCGATTTTCACAGCCGCGAGTTCTTTCAACATACGTCCGGCCCTATCTGCTTCGTATACCAGATAAGCTCGCGCTAAACCATAGCAACTCAGAACGAGAACCATAGTTATCGCTATCGCCAGTAGAAATCGGGTCGGTGCCTTTTTCATTGTGTTGGGGGCCCTGCTTGCGGGAGCATGGTATTGCAGCCCGAGGGGCAAGCCGTCGGAGCGTTGGTGTTAGCGTTGATTTGACTTATCGTTGCCCATCCAACCCCTGACGATCCACCAAAGAATTGTTGCTGCGCCCGCATTCGGCGCAAATCGTTACCAATACCCGTGTGGGCGCGGCGCTAAGCATTCGTTCTCACGTGGGGTCTGTGCACTGAATCTCCTCACGTATTCCTCGACTCCTGGTACGAAGTCACACATCGTCTGGCATCCGGAATGTGAAGACAAACACTGCAAGTTGAACCGAGAGGCAGATTGCTTTTCCTCTTGGGTCGCCGAAGGAGTGATCCACGCCTCAGCAGATTCGCCTCCGCCATCGGGTATACTGAAGTTCAATCTCCTCCATCCAGCCAGGTAACGATTCATCTGCGGCCAAGAAATACCAGGCCGGACTACGAGCTGCTCGATTTCGTAATCAGGTATAGTCTCGTAAAGATACCAACTCCCGCCCAACCACTCATCGCGGCCTTCGACAATCGCTTGGGTCGTGACAGCTACCACGTGCTTTTGGCTGACGCTTACAATCCCAATCACGCTCCACCTACAAAGGCCAATCGCCTTTCTGTGACTTGGCGCAACAGCAGTCGACGCGGCGCCTATCATCCTGTCGAACTTAGTTGGAGGTGTGTCGAGCCTGTAATGCCAGAAACGCCAGGGATCGACCTGAACCACATATTGATAGTCGGGCTTTTCATACATTCGTTTCAGGGTCTCCTGGTCGCGTCGATAGCCGTCGTACTCTCGCAATACCGAACGAGCCACGTCTTCATCGTCGCCTATCTTTATCGTCTCCAGGTCGTTCAGCATCTGGCTAGCTCTTGTGACTTCGTGAGCCAAATAGGTACGAGCGAGCGCATAGCAAATCAGGAAAAGAGCAAGAAGTGCCACGATCACCTGGAACAGACGTACAGCCGTCTCAACAGTCTTCATCGTTCTGTCAGTGTGCTCAGGCGAAACCAATGGGGCACGATACTCTAGTCTCGGAGACCTCACCAGTAACTATTACGAGGACTTGGCGCTGCACACAGCTCCCTCTTTCCTTCGGAGGTTGGGCTATTGGCGTATTCCTCTGCGGCGGGATAGAGATCGCAACCGGTCCGACATCCTGAACGTGATGTAAGGCAATTCCACCGGAATTCATGTGCGGATCGTTTTTCGTCCTCCGTTGTGGATGGGGTAATCGAGCTAAAGGGACCCTCCCCTCCGCCGTTCTTGATTTCCATCGATATCAGGCGACTCCATCCCACAAGGTAGTGATTCGCGTCGTGGGGCCAGGAAACGCCCGGCGAAGTTACAAATGTGTCGATTTCATATGGTGGTATCGTCTGCGCAAGGTCCCAGCCGCCTCTCAACCATTCATGGCTGCCCTCGACCATCACTGTGCCCACGACGACCTTCACCCGTTTGTCTTTGAATCCTACGCGCCCGTACACATTCCACCGTCGGAGGCCAATGGCTCTTCTCAGCCGGGGGTTGAGGCTGCTCAGAATTGCTCGGGTGATGCGATAGAACATGCGGGTGTTAGCGGGATCGACATAGAAGTAGTAGATGCCTGAAGGGCCGACATCAATCGTGTATTCATAGTCGGTCTTATCGGAGTATGTGTAGGGTTCTAGGAGGCGTCGCCAGCTGCCATATCGTTCCAGGATCGGAAGCACCTGAGCTTCGCTATCGCCGAGCTTTACATCTCCCAGTTCTCTCATCATGTGTTCTGCTCGAGCGGCTTCGAAGTACAGATAGACTCGTGCTAAGCCATAGCAAGTCAGCACAAGAACAAGAGTTGCCGCTATTGCCAGTACAAATCGCCTCGGTTTTTTTTTCATTGGCTTGGGGGACCTGCGTTAGGTAGCGTCTTATCGCAATCCGTTGGGCAAGCCGCCGGAGCGCTAGTGTTAGGGTTGATTTGAGTTATCGTTCCCCATGCGCCGTTGTTGCTCGCCGTCTGGTTGGGGTAAAAGCCGGGCGGGGGCGGGGAAGAAGCTCCCCATGCCCCATACCAAGTACCATTCGAATTTGGCCAGAAAACCTGCACCCCCTGGCGATCCACAATAAATTGCACATCCACCGTGAATGGTATTAACGGAGCGTCCATATGGTCAGTAATCTGCCCACTGTCCTTGGGGCTCTTGCATATGGTGTCTGGATTGTTTGTCTGCCAGGTGCATACACTTGCCATTGAAGTTGTAACATGCGCTTCCCATAACTCGATCTCCACCGGCGGCGGGGTTTTCCCATGCCCGACCAACGGGTTAAGCGTCCCATTTTGAAGGTCGAACAACGAATACACCACCTGCCTATTTGGCACATCCTGCCGGTCAGGATCCGGTCCATCGCTGACCGGAGCAAGGGCGCAGTTGACATTCCCTCTTTGGCAATAAGGCGGCAGGCTTTGGCCTTGTTGGTTCTCGTGAGGCATTGGGGATGCGGACTGAGCCAGAATGGTTGGAATTCCGTTTGTACCATCGGGGCTCCAAATCGCAGTCGCGGCCCCGGAGGCGGTGGATACCCACGTACTCAGGTCAAAAGGCACGGCACCTTGAAGGGCCGCGGTGCCACTTGGGCTATCGTCCGCACGGATCCCGAGGCGGTTGTTGGAGCGAATTGCGGCGGCGGTGGCGTTATTGCCAGTCGAATCAAGCTGTATCACTCCGGCGTTGGAATCGTTGATTGTGATACCCCCGTCGCCCGTAGCTTCAACGATGGTTAGTATGTCTCCCGCCGTGGCCTGGTAGGACCAGTTCGGTGCGCCAGAAGTGACGTTGAACGAGGCAATTTGGCTCACTTGAGTGACGCCGTCGGTCGAAGAGGTAGTCATGCTGCTCGCGAACGCTACGCCGTTCTCGCCAAGCACGAGTGTTGGTGACTGTTGAAAGGTTACTGTCTGCGGGCTGAAGGGCAAGTTAAAAGGCGTCCCTTCGACATCGTTGCTCACATCGACCGCCTGATAAGGAAACTGCGGCACGGGTGGATTGGAAGGCGAAATTGTCCATGTGGCTATCACCCCTCCTTGGCCATCGGGAATAATCGGCCCAGGGAGAAGAGCTTGATTTTGCGTCGTCGTGCTTAGCTCGACGGGGGCCAGCACATTGTCAGAATGGTAGAGGTAGAGAGCGTCTGAAGTGATGACGTTATTGGTAACGTTGCGAATCTCATACTCCACGTACATGTTGCCGTCTGTGTTCACCATAGGGGGCCCTTCGCAGCATGTGACGATGGTCGTCTGACCGTTAAGGATAATGGTCGTCCTACCCAGGGTAGACGTTTGCATAGCCCCGTCTGGAGAAACCTTGGTCAATGGCGAGAACCCAGCGTTCGTCGGCTCCACGATATAGGCTGATCCGTCACCTCCAACGGCTATCTGGGGCGCAGTGCCTGCTGGATAGCAATATGTGATTCCGTTGCCGTTGTTGACACCAACCCCCACCGCCTGCCATAGGGGTTGTCCCGTCGCACCGTCAAGATCAATAACGGTCATTGGATTGGTCTGTCCAGATGCACAGGTTTGATACGCTGTGACGATTAGCCCGCCAGTTCCGTCAGGAACGCTCGTCTTATTCAAGGGAGGCACCGTAGCTTGCCAGAGCTGCTCTCCGTCAGCCATGAGAGCCTGAATGATGGACTGGGTACCGTCGGCGCTAAGAGAGATCGAATATAGATCGGGACCATTCGCCGACGGCACTGCCTGGGCCAGCTGGAGCGCGGAAAATCCGGAGGCTGGCGGGAGAGCGGACCAGATGGTACTGCCGGCTGTGAACGACGTTTGAGACAAAATCGTGACTTGCTCCTGAGCAGTGACGCCTTCGGCGGACGCCGTGAGTGTTACCTGGCCAGCAGCAAGAGCAGTCAGGACGGCCGCGTTATTGGCGTTCGGAGTAACGCTGGCAAGACTGGCATTGCTAACGCTCCAAGTGACATCCTGTCGGGGAAACCCGTAGTTGTCGACCGCAGTGAACTGTTGGGTTCCTCCGATGACCATATTCACGACTGCGGGTGTGATCTGCATCGTAACCGGTGGCAGCTCCGTAGTTGTCGATTGGTAGGTTTCAGCGCTATTCAAATTGAGAGACTCTGCGTCCAATCCCCCCGCGAACAGTACCAGGCCGTTGTTGAGCGTAGCCGCCGAGTGAAAGACGCGGCCAACATTGAGGTTCCCGGCAAGCGAAAACGCTCCGGCTGTCGGATCATACAACTCTCCTGTGTCCAATACCTGGCTACTATTGTTGGCACCGCCTACGAACAACACATCCCCGGTAGAGAGCAGAGTGGCTGTGAATGATGACCTTGGCGTTGTCAGATTCCCGCTATTTGTGAAAAGGTGGGTGCTGGGGTTATACAATTCCGCCCTCGCGAGTGCTCCGCTGAATGCGAGCGGAGATCCCCCCGCAATAAGAACCTGGCCTGAATTCAGCAGTGTTGCAGTGTGATTGACGCTTGCCGTATTCAGGGGGCCCGTGGTTGTGAAAAGTCCGGTCGTGGCACTGTAAATCTCTGCGGATGCCAACGCCGAGCTGCCCGCATCGGGCTCGCCGCCTGCCAGCAAGACTGTCCCGTCGTTAAGTAGAGTGGCTGTATGCATATCACGGGGTGTGTTGAGATTGCCCGTTGTCGAGAAACTATTTGTCGTCGAGCTGTAGAGTTCCGCCGTCGCTACATCGCCGTTCAGCCCGTTACCTCCGGCAATCAACACCGCCCCGCTGCCAAGTAGTGTGGCCGTGTGATTCTTACGAGCCTGGTTCAGGCTTCCAGTGAGCGAAAATGTTCCGGCGTTTGGATCATAGAGTTCGGCAATCGCACTTTCGGTAAATCCTCCTGAACCGTTAGACACCTCACCCCCTGCGATGAGGACCAAGCCACTATTCAAGAGTGTCGCGGTATGGTTGAAGCGGGGAACGTTGAGATTCCCTGTGGCTGAGAACGTTCCGGTTGCTGGATCGTAGAGCTCGCAAGTGCCAACAATGCTCAAGCCCGATCCCGTTCCTCCAACAATCAAGACCTTGCCGCTTTGAAGGACAGTTGCGGTGAAAGTGTCTCGGGCTGTGATGAGGTCGCCCGTGAAGCGAAACCTCGAAGGGGAGCCCGTGAGAGTCGTGGAGCTGTTCACACTGCCGACGGCTGCCTGAATAGTCGTCGGGCCCTCTTCGAGGATGGTGGCTACCCCCAGGCTGGAAATTGTCGCTACCGTCGTCGCGGATGAGGTCCAAGCAACGCTCGCGGTGATGTTGCCGTTGGTTCCATTCGAGAAAGTTGCGGTTGCCGTGAACTGTTGAGTTGCTCCGACTGGGGCTGAACCATTCAGCGGGCTTAACGAAATAGATGTCAACGTCAGAATGCTCTGCGTGAGCACGGAAGACGTGCTGCCGACATAGGTGCTACTGCCGCCGTAAACCGCAGTGATGGAGTGCGAACCTGCGGCCAAGCCTGATGTGCTAAAAGCCGCTGTCCCTGCACTCAACGAGCCAGTTCCGAGGGAAGTTGACCCATCCATAAACGTGACTGTGCCGGTCGCGGCTGATGGGGTGACAACCGCTGTGAAGGTCACGGTTGCGCTTACCGGCGCTGGATTTGTGGATGACGAGACTGTGATCGAAGAAGGCTGCTCGACCTGCTGTGTTAGCGTCGACGAGGTGCTGGTGTTGTCGTTGGTGTCGCCCCCGTAAGAGGCAGTGATCGAGTGCGATCCCAGCGCCAGCGTCGAAGTGCTGAAGGTAGCTATCCCACTGCTGAGAGTGCCGGTTCCCAACGTAGTGCTTCCGTCTTTGAAGGTTACTGTTCCCGTCGCCGCCGAGGGCGAAACCGTAGCAGTAAAGGTGACCGAGACCCCAGCAGCGGATGGGTTTGACGACGAAGTTAGAGTGACGGTGGTGGTTGCCTTGTTTACCGTCTGGGTCAGCGCGGAGGACGTGCTGGTGTTGTAATTTGTATCGCCCCCATAGACGGCGGTGATCGAGTGCGATCCGGCAATCAGGGTCGATGTGCTGAAGGTTGCTTTCCCGCTGCTGACCGTGCCCGTTCCGAGAGTGGTGCTTCCGTCCTTGAAAGTGACGGTTCCCGTCGCTGCGGACGGCGAGACAGTGGCTGTGAACGTCACGGATGAACCGTAGGTGGATGGGTTCTTGGACGACGCTAGCGTGAGGGTCGTGTTGGCTTTGTTTACTGTTTGAGTCAATGCCGAAGAAGTGCTGCTGTTGTAGTTCGTGGCACCGCCATAGGCAGCGGTGATCGAGTGTGATCCCGCAGTCAGCGTGGACGTACTGAATGTTGCCTTGCCGCTGCTGAGCGTGCCGGTTCCCAACGTGGCGGTGCCGTCCTTGAATGTCACCGTACCCGTTGCTGCCGATGGAGAAACTGTGGCTGTGAACGTTACCGACGCACCATAGGTGGACGGGTTCGCGGAGGACGCCAACGTGACGGTCGTGTTGGCTTTGTTTACCGTTTGGGTGAGTGTCGAGGATGTGCTGCTATTGTAGGTTGTGTTGCCGCCATAAGCAGCCGTGATCGAATGCGACCCGGCCGCCAGCGTTGAGGTACTGAACGTGGTTTTCCCACCGCTCAGTGTGCCGGTTCCTAGCGTCGTGCTGCCGTCTTTGAATGTCACCGTTCCTGTGGCTGCTGAGGGCGTCACGGTAGCCGTGAACGTGACGGATGAACCATAAGTCGAGGGGTTTGAAGAGGACGAGAGTGCCGTAGAAGTATTCGTCTTTGCAGAAGCTACGGAGCTGAAAACCATCCAAGCTAGCAGGATACCTACCACGCGGCATTTCATTCGGGTCACGATGCACACCTCTCCGTCGTCTTTAAACAATTGTGAACACAGATCGTTTGAGCACACCTTACCCATCGCGCTTACCGAGAGTAGAACCTAAACGCTCGGCGCGCACTTGCGCCCAAAAAATCTGATGAAGGGAGAAGTATTCGCGAGATATATGTGCCCGAGCCCCCTCGGCAAGCGATCTCGTTGTGAATCAGGAGAAACCTACAGACTTCGCAAAGCTATGTCAACGATAAAAGCAGCGCTTTTTCCACACGTCTGTGAGACATAATGATTGTAACTTTGACCACAGGGTTCAACGCTGAACTGCCTTGCGAAATCACGCCAGAGTTCAAGTTGGCTCCCGTTGTTCAGTAACCGCTGACCTACCGAAGGCTCGTAATAGATATCAGCTCGACACCAACTTCGCGAGGAGTTTGTCCTGAGGGAGTGGGGACATCGGCAAGCCTTGCGATTAAGCGCTCGTGCGCGCCGATACCCTCCTCAACCGCTGCTTGTTCCGCTTCTCCCAGAGGAATTTCCTGCAAGAGTCGCAATAGATTTTGTTTCCCCTCCAGAAACAGTGCCGAAGCTGATTGTTTTGGCATGTAGAAGTCGCACTTTGCACACGCCATGCGGTGCGGGCATTGCTCAAAGAAATCGTAGGTGCAGTAGCCGTGCCCCAGATCGTAGAACTTCCAGGGCTCACTGGCAGACCGTCCGTTGCGGACGGCGTCTTGATCAACGAGTACTTCGATAGCGCGCAAGTTTCGCGCGAAGTAGCCAGCGTCAGCATACGATTTTGAAAGCCTAGTTGGGGTAATCTTTGCATAGTGCTGCGTCGCGGCAGGCGTGCTGTGGCCGAGCCATTCCTGTAACTCGAAGAGCGTCATCGGCTCCTTGGCATTAAAGAGCTGGGACGCAATGGTGGAGCGGCCCCGATGGCTGGTGATGTTTCCGCGAACATCGGCGGTCGGAACCCCAGCCTTATGGCAGAGTGTGGGAATCAGGACCTTGTTCAGATAGCTCTTTCCAACAACGGTCAGACGAAACTGAAAAAGAAAATCGACCGCCTCGCCAGTTTTCCGATCTGGCAGCTTCGCCCCATTCGGTCGCACCTTCTCCCATGCGGAAATCATCTCGCCGACGATTGGATCGACAGGCTTTGTAAATGCTCGGCTTGTCTTGTTGACCGGAACATCGAGCATGCAAACCGCACCACCAGCCAGAGTTTCACCACTCGCCGGCACGTAAACATCCTCCCTCTGCCAGCGAATGCAGCCCACGCGCATGCGCAATATTTCGTCGTTCCGCAGGCCCGCAAACAGCCAGGTTACGGCCATCGCTTTGCAGAGTTCGACCGGATAACTGCTCTCCAGGGGTTTCCGTCGAAAGGGACCGCGTTTCGGAAGGTCCTCGGCGGTCAGGTTCAGACCGGCCCACACCAATTTGGCCCAAATATCGTCGGCGATGATCCGTGGGTTCGGCCCAATCTTTGCAAGGACGCTCTTGGGCGTCCCGAAACTGCGGATCGGATCGAACCGGCGAGGGACTAACTCCCACTCCTGCAGATCGCGGAAGAATACGCGAAGGGCAGAGATTCTCCCCGCATATGTGCTGGGTTTAAGTGCGCGGCCTTGGTTCTTGACGTGAACTGGGGCGGAAGTACACCAGTCACCAGCGCGCCACTGGCAGGTGGCCGCAACGGCCTCGGCTGCTAGGTCGCGAGTCCAATCGGCTGGCGAGCTGATCTCAGGATGCTCTTTCTCCAACCAGCGCCCAATGTTCATGAGGAAGTAGTAGCTCTTGCGCCGGTAGCGCTCTGAGACGCTGGCGGTATCCAGCCAGCGACGGCACAGCCGAGCCCACTCCAGAGGAACGCCTTCGGTGATCTCGGGAAGTTCTGCCCTGACAACGAATGGGCGCGCGATCTCCATCGGCTCTGGAATCGCACCGAGCCTTGATAGCACCCGAGAAATTGCGAAAGCGCAATACGTCCCAGTACGAGGGGGCCTCCGTCCGATGACGGCGCGCAAATGGTCAAGGGTTATGTCTTTGAGATGCGGAGAGCGGACGAACAGTAGGCACTCAAAGATGGTACGCATCACTTGATCGCGCGTCCCTCCTCGCCGATAGCCCCACTCCGCAAGTAACTCCTGAATACGCTCAGCCAGACGCCTTGTGTGCTCGCACCCGAACACTTTCCGAGCGAGGCAGGAATAGACGACATGATCGCTCTTGAGCCTATGGAGGTCAGAAAAATCGCACAGCAGATAAGCGACGGCGACTGCGTGTTGCCGCGCTGCAAGTCGGGAATTAATCGAGTCGATCCATTCTCCAGTGGTCCAGCCCCAGAAAGATCGCTTGCGCTCGGCCATCTCCCGCAGAAAGAAGAGCAAAACATACTTCCGCTTATTCGTGCCAATGCCCGTATAGTCGAGCGTGTCATTCAGCGGCCGAACCAGCCGGTCGAGGGCCGCGCCGAAGTCCATCGTGCGCCCATAGCGATAGAACCTGTAGGCTTCCGCATACCGGGTGAGCATGATTGTTTCGCCTTGCGCCAGGTGCGGAGAGCGGTCGTATCGCTCCAGGTCGATAGGCCAAGTCCATGGCCCGTCGTTCGCTTTTTTGGGAGGGATTTTCTTCGGTCCCCATTGTGCGCGCGCAGCTCGCCGGAAGAAGTCAGATCGTTCTTCTGGCACGCGACCCTCAAACCAAGGTTTGACGTTGTCCGATTCCTTGTTCCTGAAAGAGGCGCCCCTGCTCATGCGATCATCTCCGCGAGCATGCTGGTTCGACGAGCGTGCATGTGGGCCATGGTGGTATTCAGCTTTCTGGCAAGGTCACGACCGCTGAGATGTATATAAAGGAGAGTAGTCTGCACCGAGCGATGACCGGCAAACGTTGCGATCTCGTGGATGTCCCATCCGGCGCGAGCCAAGTCGGTCAGGCACAGGTGACGAAGGGTGTGAGTTGTGAATCGAGGAACTCCAGCGCGTCTCGCGATTCGAAGTGTGATCTTCGACCAGGACCAGATGGATATCGGAGATGAATAGTTGCGACGTGATTCGGAGAGGAAGAGGCGTCCACGTTTCTGTCCCATGGCGCGTCGCTGATCGAGATATCGCATCAGCAGCGCCCCGCCGGTGGCGGAGTACGGCACAACGCGATCCCGTCGTCCCTTGGTGCTCTCGGCACGAACTCGGATCATGCGCCGTGATGGATCGATATCGTCGGTGCACAGACTACAGAGTTCCTCGCGCCGCAGTCCAGCATCATAGGCGAAAGTCAACATGACACGATTGCGTACCGGCTCTTGCTTGGTGGCTGTGAGAATAGCTTGCCAGTCGCCTTCGTTCGGAATCCAGGGCAGCTTACGAGAGCGACGGACAAGTGCACGCGATCCGTCCTGCCCCACGGGATTCTTCTTGCAGACTGCTTCCTCGACTAAGTAGGAATAAAACAGCCTAAGCACCGTTAGGCGCTGCTGGACGGTAGCGTTCGAGAGGCAACGGTCGTTGCTCTGGAGGCTGGCGAGATACGTTCCAATGTGGACCCGCGTGACCGCGGGAACGGGCAATCGCTGGTCGGAGAGAAAACGGAGGAAGATCTCAAGTCCGCGTGAATAGGCGTCTAGCGAGTTTTCGGCGAGCCCTCGATGCGATTGGAAGGTCAACCACGCGCGGCACATCGGGTGCGCTGCCACAGTCGGGCACCGGTCCCAGCGGATTTGGTGAATGGCGAAGTCGTCGAACAATTAACCCTCCACGCCAGAGTTCGATGAGAATAAAGCAATCGGCACGGTTCGAGCAGTCAAAACCGCTTCTAAATAGCTGAGCAGGGGAAGGGGAACTGCCCCCTTCCCCTGCACCCCATCCCCAAAATCTAATTCCACATAACTTACAGGAATCTTTACGCACGTCGGGGAAGAGTAGTTTGTTGAATCCGGTTCGCTTCGGGCAGTTGGCGCACGAACCCGCTTCGGGAACGAGGGTCTCATCCTGCTTGTCAAAGGGCGCGGACGCCAGTTGTAGCAAGATGTTCGATTCGATCCACGCGGCCAACTCGCGCACTGGAATCAGGACTTGGGTGTTGCCTTCGCTTGTCCACTGTCCGCGAAACGAGGCTGCGAAG
>Ga0116105_1000358_pt1 | contig 12476 bp, 13 predicted proteins | sample June2015DPH_6_20_FD_89716 | JGI IMG/M metagenome (GOLD analysis project Ga0116105, IMG submission 89716) | Peatland microbial communities from SPRUCE experiment site at the Marcell Experimental Forest, Minnesota, USA - June2015DPH_6_10 | ecosystem: Environmental > Terrestrial > Soil > Wetlands >... | reverse complement strand
TGAGCACCTCAGCGCGCATCTTCCAATCCGTATTTCCTTCGGCGTGGCGACCCACCGGACCCGCCGCCACGGAAGCATCCGCGCCGAGGGCAAACTCGCTCGACAGCAAATGCTTCATGCCTTCTTTATTCATGATCAGCATGATCAGGTCCACTGCCTGCCCGCCGATCTGAAGCCCGAAGCTCCCGCCGGTCACGGTAAAAAAAGCTGGCGAGCTCCATCCTTTGTCGGTTCGGCAACTGGCCAATCCGCGACCGTATTTTGCGCCCACGATGAACCCGCCCTTGAGCAGCGACGGCACCACCGCCACGCATTCCGCGGAGCCCAGCACTTCCTGCGGAATCCCTTTATCTGGCGCGCCCTGAATATCATTGAGAACGGCGGCGGCGGCCTCGACGCGCTCCGAAGCTTTGGTTTCCTCATCCGCCGCAAAAGAGGCGGCACACATCGACAGCAGCACGATCATAGACAGCAAAGCTTTCTTCATGGTCCCTCGCGGAGAAATCTTCAAGATTGTGGCTCAAGATTTTCTGGGAGCTTGGCCTCCAATTGTAAATCAGGAACCGACGATGCCCGCGCCAGCGTGTGATATATTCGGCTGGCTATCTGTTGGGTCCTCCCCCTTTCGCTTTACCCACGCGGCGGTTTTGCTCCCGATTCCATTCGCGTGCCAGGACCCGATGCAATCCAGCTTATTCGATTCAAGCTTTGAGGAAATCCCATGAAAAACCACACTCGCCTCCACATTCAACAGCCCTCCATTTGGTTTTCTATCTGCCTGGTGGCCCTCGTTGTCGGCACCCCCTACCTAACCCACGCGCAAACTGAAACCGTAATTGCAGGCACCCAACTCAACTACGCTGGAATGGTTTTCGATTCCGCGGGCAATCTCTATGGCGTAACCTACTACGGCGGCAGTTCATCCAACTGTGGCGCCGATATAGGCTGCGGCACCGTTTTCGAACTTTCTCCCGCCGGCGGAACAAACTGGACGATGACCACGATCTACAACTTCCAAAACCGCGCCGACGGCGCCCTCCCTCTTGGAGGGCTGACCTTTGACTCTGCGGGCAACCTCTATGGCACCAACTTCGGAAGCACAGGAGGCGGAAGCAGCCACGGCGGTGTGGCCTTCGAACTTTCTCCCGCATCCGGGAACTCCTGGACGTTTACGCCCCTCTACACGTTTGACCAAACCAAGGAAACCGTTCCCCCGAGCTCATCGCTGACCATCGACGCAGCAGGAAATCTCTACGGCGTAACGTACTTCGGCGGGCGCTATTCCAACGGTTCCGTCTTTGAGCTGTCCAGGACAGGAACAGTTTGGAAGGAGACAATTCTGCACAGCTTTGGCGGACCAGGCGACGGCGCGCTGCCCTACGGGCCACTGGTCATCGATTCCGAGGGCAACCTCTACGGCACAACTTCCGCGGGCGGATCCGCGGGCTGGGGAACTGCCTTCGAATTGTCCCGCCAAGCCTCTGGAGCGTGGAAGGAAAAGCTTCTCTACACTTTCGTGAGCGATCGCAGCCCCCAAGCTGGATTGATTCTTGACTCCGCCCACAACCTATATGGCACCACCATTGCGGGCGGTGCTTACGGATATGGGGTCGTTTTCCGCCTTACCCCGGTCAAGCAAAACGGCAACGTGGGCTGGAAATACGTTCAGCTTTACAATTTCGCCAACGGCGCTGACGGCGGAGGCCCAGCCTCGCCGCTTACCTTCGATGTTTCAGGAAATCTCTACGGCACCGACGGAGCAGATCCAAACAGCTGCCAGGGCTTCTACGGATGCTGGCAGGTCTACAAACTTTCCGTCGGCTTGAACGGTTTGTGGCATATCGGTGCTCTTTATCCGATACCTGCCCAGAGCGATCCTGGAAATGGAGGCCTGATTCTGGATTCGTCCGGCGACATTTTTGGCACTGGCTATGACAACCACTACTTTAGCGGGGCCGAAGTATACGAAGTGGTTCAGTAGCTGGCATGAGCTTGGGGAGACGGACCCAAAAAAATCGGGGCTGAAAGTAGTGACCCTAATCGCTACTCCCAACCCCGTCTCCCAGGTTCTGTGGTAGGTGATGCGAGTATGCGTCAGAAGTTATTTTCCGACAAGATTACGGAGGTCATCGACCCAAAGTTACGGGAATTTCTTCGTTCAGAATCTACTTAGCCGCGACCAAAGAGTGCGTGATCGCGTGGACCGAAAGCGCAATCCGATTCTGCACACCCACTTTGCGCATCAACTTCGCTACGTGTGCTTTCACCGTTCGTTCTTCGATCCCCAACTGCGAGCCGATCTCTTTGTTCGAGCGTCCCGCTACTAGCATTTCCAGCACTTCTTTTTCGCGATCCGTGAACGTCACGCGGCCTGCAGGAAAAATTCTTCCCGGCGCGGATGACACGCGCTCGATAAACATGGAAAGCACTCGGCGCGGCGCCCAAACGGAGCCCTGGCTGACGATGCGAATCGCCTGAGCGAATTCTGCCGGCGAAGCGGCCTCGTCCACATAGCCCTTGGCCCCCGAAGCGATCGCCTTAAGAATAGTTTCTTCGTCCACCCCTGAGCCGGTAACAATAATGCGCAGATCGGGGCGCGTTGCCTTGAGGCTCGCCATTACATCGAACAGGTTCTGGCCGGAGCGGTTTCCCAGCAGAATCAAGTCAACTTCTTGCAGAGTGGAAATTTCTGGTAGGCCGGCGGAGATTAGTTCGAATTCGGGCTCAGTATCGAAAAGGGCGCGGAAGCCCACAAATCTTAGTGGGTCGCTCTCCACCACGGCAATTTTAATGGTCGGTTTTCTCGCTACGGCTGCTTTCATAGGTTTCCCTGTGGGGGCGTTGTCACTCTTCAGAGCATAACGGCAATTCCGCCTATCGCAAAGAGAACGTGACCGAAGATAAATTACGGGAGTAACATGAAAAAGATGTTCGAAACCGCGCTTGACCACAGGGATTGGCGACTGGCGCGCTTCGGTTGGAGAAAAATTAGGATGACAAAAAGTGGCATTCGTTTTTGGGCAACGCTGAGCCTAATCGCTCTAGCTTTATCCGGCGCACTCGCGCCGACACCGGCTCTTCACGCGCAAACCACGGCCAGTACGTATCAGCCAAAGTTTCCCGGCGATCCGGCCCGCTCCGACTCCGAAGCCGCCGCCCTCGCCTACATGCGCGTGGTTCTCCGCGCCCAGCACCGCTTCGAAAAGCAGTACGGCCATTTCGCCACTTCCCTCACCGAACTCGTCCACTCCGGCTCGTTCACCAAGCGCATGGTCGATCCCCATCGCGGCGACTACACCGCCAACTTCAAGGGAAAGAAAGACAGCTTCGTGATCACCATGACGCCGGAGCATCTCGACGCCCAGCATCGCTCGTTCTACGCCGAAGATGACGGAAAGATCCATGGCGATGAAGAGAAACCCGCCGATGCGGATTCGCCGGTAGTGAAGTGACTCTTTCCGGCCCCAGCCAAACGATTGTCGTCCTGAGCGTTTTGTCATCCTGAGCGGAGCCGGGACAAAAGTCCCGGCGCAGTCGAAGGATCCCTATGTTCTTACAGCAAGCCCAGGTCTCGCGCGGAGTTTCAGTCACCGCCGTCTCTGCTGGCGATAGGAGACGGTTCGGATCATACGAAACAAAGTCGTTTATGATGGGACGAGAAATTGTCTACCATTGAAACAACCGGAGGAACCATGCCAGCAACCGTCGGCGCACCCGCGCCCGATTTCGCACTCAAAGATCAAGATCAAAAAGAAGTGAAGCTCAGCGACTTCCGCGGCAAGAAGCGCGTCGTGCTGGTTTTCTATCCGCTCGACTGGAGTCCAACCTGCACCAAAGAGCACGCCTGCATCGTCAATGACAAGAAGCAATTCGAGCAGCTCGACGCGCAAGTGCTGGGCATCAGTGTAGACAGCGCATGGTCGCACAAAGCCTACGCCGAAAAAATGGGCATTCAATACCCGCTGCTCGCCGACTTCCAGCCGCGCGGCGCCGTCGCCGCCAAGTACGGCGTCTACCTAGAAGACAAAGGCATCACCGGCCGCGCCATCTCCATCATCGACCGCGACGGCAAACTGGCCTGGCACAAGAATTACGACATTCCGGTCGTGCCGGATATCGATGAAGTTTCAAAAGCGCTAGCCGGAGTGAAGTAAGAGAAGAACTCTGAGGGTGCCCCATTTCTCGCGTTCTGTGCGAGAAGTGGGGATTTTCAAGTCTCTAATCGCCCTGCTTAACTTCAGTAGCCTTGTCACCCTGATAAATCACCACCAGCGGCTTCCCGCCATTCGGATACCGCACCGTCTTCTCATTCGACGAAGCCCCCGCATCCGGCACTCCCATCCCCACCGCAAAATCCGCCTGCAGTTCGTTCATCCCGGGCTTTACTTCATGCTGTTGCACAGCCTGCCAAACGTCCGCAGGCCAGTGCTTGTACAACTTGCGCGGATCTTCCACATAAAACATCTCATCGGAATAAATCTTGTACTGGCCGTCCGACTCGAATCCGATCGGCACGGCGAAGTCATGCCCATCCTTCTGAAACAGTGCCACCACCTGCGGCCGCCCGCCCGGCGCGGCCACCGCCAGCACATCTTTGATCTCCAGCCGCTCGATCGGTCCCAGCAATCCCGCGTCATGCTTGAAGTCAACGGTCTTCACCACAGGAACATAGCGATAGTACGTATAACGATATCCTTCCTTCACCCAGACCGGCTGCTGCGTCAACTGCTGCGCCGAATTCAAATCGTAGGGATGCAGCTTTTTCGGCGTAACGTAGTAATCCGCATTCGAGTAGCCGGCGTTGCGCGCCTGTTGCTGTTTCTGCGCCGCGAGATAGTCCTCGTGCCGCTGATAAAGAATGTATCCCGCGCGCACTCCCGCCACTACAACGGCGAGCGCCAAAGCAATCTGAATCCTCTTCTTCGCCTCTTCGCTCATCATGCGCGACTCTCCCTGTGAACCTCCGTGTCCTCTGTATTAACCCGGATTCTCCCCGGATCTCGACCCCAACACGTAGGAGTGGACTTGCACTCCTATTCCCGATCAAACGCAAGGACACTCTTGGGCCTGTTTTGACCCACCAGGCGCACGGTCACCGTCAACGTCTTGAGATCCTTAGAAAGCTCGATCTGCCGGGTGCCCGTAATTTTGCCTTTGATTTTCTCTGTGATTTCCAGACTGCGGTCGTTCACGCGGCGGCCCGAAGATGCAGAGCCTGGAGTCGCATCCGGATCGAGGTCCGGATAATCGTTCCCATCGAACTTCATCCTCTTCGCCATTTTTGCATCGGAACTACTGTCGGGACCGCTGTTAAATGACAGGCCGTCACCCTCGTAGGGCTGGATCTGGAGTTCGATCCCTGCCGCCACCTTTGCGCTCTCGCTGTCCCATGTGCCTAAAAAACCTGAACTCCCCGCCGTACGTTCGTACACATAGGGCAAGAACAATGTCGAACCGTTGGGCAAAGATTGCGAGAACAGTGTCGTACCGTCGGGCAAATGTTGGGTGAAGGCGTCGTTGAGCGTTTTGCCGTCTTCGGAAAGCGTCCAAGACGCCGTGATGAGCGGGCGACCCTTCATCTTGCGAATCACCACCCAGTTGTTGGGTGCCTTCACCGTGACGGAAAGCGTGGTCCCGCCCAGGGCTGGCTGGTCACTCCCGTCGGCTACGACCGTGTCCACGAAGTCGGGGGCAAAAGTGAAGGTGTATCTGTTTGCGCCCGCGACCTCAACCTTCATCTCGTCGTTGAGTGTGCTTTTGGGCGGGTTCACCTTCCACTTGCCGACGAAGGGATCGTTCGCTGCCCATAACGAACTCGTAGCTAGACCAGCAATCAGCAGCAACCGAAAAGTACGAATTAACATTTGGCCCTCCCTAAATCAAAGATTTTGGGGAAACGCAGTACACAACCGTCCTACGGTACACTATGAAAGCCGGGAAGGAATCCCAATGCCCACGGTTACGGAACAAGACGTTTTGAGCGCACTGAGAAGCTGCTACGATCCCGAGATACCGGTCAACATTGTCGACCTCGGACTCATTTACAAAGTGAACTTCGCGCCTGTGCCCTCCGAAGAAGAAAAGCAGGATGTTGCCGTCGACATGACGCTCACGTCGCAAGGCTGCCCGGAACACGTCAACATCAGCGCGCAGGTGAAATCGCGCCTCGAGCAGTTACCCGGAATTCGCAACGCTGCAGTAAATGTCGTCTGGACTCCGCCCTGGACCCCCGAGCGACTCAGCCCCGATGCCAGAAAACAGCTCGGCATTGAATAGCCGCGGTCTAACCGCCAATCTCCTCCCATGCATCAACGGCGCTACGCCCCGCCGCTTCCGTGATGCGCTTACCGGCGCGTGCCGCCATCTCCATCACCTGCATGCTGCGATCGAAATATTCCGGCATCGACTTACGGACTTTCTCGAATTTTTCCGGATACTCCACGGCCACTACCGCCAGAGCTACCCCGCTGGCCAAAACGCCCGCTGGATATTTCTTCTTAAGAAAGAAAACCGTCGCCGCTGTAACAGAACCTGCTATCACCACTTTTTTCCAGCTCTCCATTATTCCCCCGAAATATTCTGTTTCTTCGAAATTGTACTCTCGACCATTCGCCGTCCATGCACGTTCTCCGATGCCTGAAATCTCCGCGATGTTGTCGCCGCAGAGAGAAGTGGCTCGTCGGACGGCCTGAATCGAGCACCCCATCCTTTATACTTCTCCGTTCTCCAGGAGGCCTTATGCAGCGCCGACATTTCTCCCTCAAGCTTCATTGGCTCGTATTCACCCTGATTCTGACTCTGGCATCGTCCGCCCAAACTAAGCCTCGCGCCCGGGATCTGGGCGTCCCGTTCGATGGCACTCCCGGCCCAAACAACGCCATAACCGACGTAAAAGGTGTAGAAGTCGGCCACACCACGCTCATCTCGGGCGAGGGTAAGCTCGTAGTCGGCAAAGGACCCGTGCGTACCGGCGTTACCGCGATCCATCCCCGCGGGAAGTCGAGCAATGACGCAGTATTTGCCGCATGGTTCACCCTGAACGGCAACGGCGAAATGACCGGCACTACCTGGGTTGACGACTCCGGCTTTCTCAACGGCCCGGTGATGATCACAAATACGCATAGCGTCGGAGTGGTGCGCGATGCCGTCATCGCCTGGAAGGTGAAGCATGGCACGCCAGACATGGAAGGCTACTGGTGGTCGTTGCCCGTCGTCGCCGAAACCTGGGACGGCTGGCTGAACGACATCAACGGATTCCACGTGAAACCCGAAGACACCTGGCACGCGCTCGACGTGGCACATTCTGGTCCAGTCGAAGAAGGAAACGTCGGCGGCGGCACAGGGATGGTCTGCAACGAATTCAAGGGCGGCATCGGCACTTCCTCGCGCGTGATCGATGCTAAAGCTGGTGGCTATACCGTCGGCGTGCTCGTGCAATGCAACTACGGGCGCCGCGATCAACTCCGCATCGCCGGGGTTCCGGTCGGCAAGGAAATCCCTGAGAAACCCGCATACGGAGAAGATGAAACCGCGAGTTCCGAAACGCCCGCTTCGAGAGCCGGGAAAGACACCGGCTCGATAATCGTCATAGTCGCCACCGACGCCCCGTTAATTCCTACCCAACTAAAGCGAATTGCGCGCAGAGTCTCGCTCGGCCTCGGGCGCGATGGCAGTTACTCCGGCGATGGCTCCGGCGACATCTTTATAGCCTTCTCAACCGCCAATCCCGGCGCAGTCGGCAGCAAAGGACTACATCACCTCACCATGTTTCCAAACGACTCGCTGGATCCGATCTTCCTGGCGACGGTCCAAGCCACCGAAGAAGCGGTCGTGAATGCCATGGTCACGGCCGAAACCATGAAAGGCATCAACAACCACGAAGTCATCGCGCTACCCCACGAGCGCCTTCGCGAAGTATTAAAGAAATATAACCGCCTGACGAAATGATTCTCCACACCAGTGTCATCCTGAGCGCAGCCGGGACGAAGTCCCGGCGCAGTCGAAGGATCTCTACTGGTTACAGTGAACGCTGGCAGCCAGTGCCTTCGTTGCCGGGAAATGCGAAACGAAGCCCGCCAAAAGCGATCCACCTCCCTTTTTGAAAGCACCAATTCGTTACTTTCGCCGCCTCACTGCCGTTCCTTCCACCTTGCGCACAAAAGACTACACTCAGACCATGGACCGCTTCTACACCATCGCGCGCATCAAGGGCGGCATGAAGTTCACCTGCACCCACTGTGCGCATCACGTGAGCACTCTCGACTTCGACGTTCGAAACGGTAATCTGCGTACCCAGGCGGCCGCCGCGATCAATCGCCACGCCACCAAAGTCCACCACGAACCGGTGATGTTCTCCTCCCTTGATACCCAGCAGCGCGTCTGGCGATCGTAACCGGCTCTCGACGCCACCGAAATCCGAATCGACCCCATAGGCTATTTCGATTGGACTTGCCTTCTTCCACCTCATAAAGTCCTAATGTGCAGCCAAGTCGCACTCGAACCCGTGGTTTGCTCCGGCGCATTACTCTGCCGGATTCCTCCCGCGTGTTGTTCCGTCCGCCCTTCCGTAACTACCAGTTCGACGGAGCGTATGACGAGATGTTCGAGGCTCCCGGCATACCCCGGCCTCACTACCGGGCGCTGTTTCAAACCCTGCTCGATCTCCCTTCCGAGGAGCTGCGCAAAAGCCAGCAGGCCGCCGAATTATCCTTCCTTCATCAAGGAATAACATTCACCGTTTATGGTAGTTCCGAAGGCACCGAACGCGTTTTCCCCAACGACCTTCTTCCCCGCATCATCCCTTATGGCGAATGGCGCAAGATCGAGAGTGGCCTGACGCAACGCATTGCCGCGCTGAATTTGTTTCTCGAAGACATTTACCACGCCGGAAAAATCCTCGCCGACGGGATCGTCCCCAAGGAACTCATCTACACCTGCCGCCACTTCCGGCGCGAGATGCGCGGCCTCAACGTCCCGCGCGGAATCTACGTCAGCATCTGTGGCACCGATCTGGTCCGCCTTCCCGATGGCAGCTTTGCCGTGCTCGAAGACAATCTCCGCGTCCCCAGTGGCGTCTCCTACATGCTGGCCAACCGGAGGGTTCTGAAAAAAGTCTTCCCGACGCTCTTCCGCGATTATGGCGTTTCCCCAGTCGATCATTACGCACAAGCTCTGCTATCAACATTGCGCGCGCTGATTCCGTCAAACTTCCAGGGACGCAACGAGCCCACGGTCGTGCTCCTAACTCCGGGGGTTTTCAACTCGGCATATTTCGAGCACACGTTTCTCGCCCAGCAAATGGGCATCGAGCTTGTCGAAGGCCGCGACCTGCTCGTTCACGACAACTTCGTTTACATGCGCACCACCGCCGGACTTCGCCGCGTCGATGTCATCTACCGCCGCGTGGACGACGATTTCATGGACCCGCTCTGCTTCCAGCGCGACTCCGGTCTCGGCGTTCCCGGCCTCTTCAACGCCTACCGCGCCGGCAACGTGAGCCTGGCCAACACCATCGGAACCGGCATCGCGGACGATAAAGCGGTATACGCGTACGTGCCTGCGATCATCCGTTATTACCTTGGCGAAGAGCCCATCCTGCAAAACGTTCCGACCTACCTGCTCACCGATCGCTCGCAGCGGGATTATGTTCTCGACCACCTCGACGAACTGGTAGTGAAAGCCGTCGGCGAGTCCGGCGGCTACGGCATGTTGATCGGCCCGCACAGCACATCCGAGCAGCGCGAGGACTTCCGCCAACGCATCCTGGCCGAACCGCGCAACTATATTGCCCAGCCGACGCTCAGCCTATCGCGCGCGCCATGTTTCCTGGAAGGCGAAGCGCAAGCCCGCCACGTAGATCTTCGTCCCTACATTCTCTACGGCGAAAACGTCACGCTGGTCCCCGGCGGCCTCACCCGCGTTGCCTTACGTCGCGGCTCGCTGGTCGTGAACTCCTCGCAAGGCGGCGGCAGCAAAGATACCTGGGTGCTGCGCGCATGAACCAGCATCGCGAAACCATGCTGTCGCGTGTCGCTGACAATTTGTATTGGATGAGCCGCTATCTCGAGCGCGCCGTGCACACCGCGCGACTGATCGATGTCGACCACCAACTCAGGCTCGATCAATCTCCGGAAGCAAGCTCTGGCCGCTGGCTTGGCCTGCTTGAAGCGCTGCAAGTTGAGGCGCCCGAAAACGTCCCTCTCGATTCCGAAACGCTGACGTTCCTTCTCACCCTCGATCGCACGAATCCATCTTCCCTTTTTTCCTGTGTTGCCGCAGCGCGAGAAAACCTACGCCAAGTACGTGAGCAGTGCAGCACAGAAATGTGGGAGCAACTGAATCGCCTATTCCTGCAAGTGAAAAGCACGGCATCGGACGAAGTCGGCCTGCGCGACTCCTACGCTTTTTTCCGTACGGTCCAGGAGGGCGCGCATCTGTTTCAAGGCGTAACCGATTCCACCATGTCGCACGGTGAGGGCTGGTATTACATTCAGCTCGGGCGCTACATCGAGCGCACAGATTCCGTCGCCCGCCTGATCGGCGCTCACTTCAGCCGCCTGCCGCATCCGCTAGATCAGGCCGTGGAAAGTGAAGAGTATCTCGAGTGGGTGGCCTTGCTAAAGTCCTGCGCCGCGTTCCAGGCTTATTGCAAAGCCCACACCGCCGAACTCCGCCCGCTGCGCGTAGCCGAGTTTCTGCTGCTCAACTCCAGCTTCCCGCACTCAGTAGCGTTCTCCGTCGATCGTATGCACGCCGCGATGACCGCGATCGCCGACCTTACCGAGCGTAAAGCCGATCAACCAGTTCGCATCGCCGGACGCCTGCTCGCCACATTAAGCTTCAGCCAGATCGATGAAATCATGGCCTCCGGCGCAATCGCCTACGTAGACAGCATTCGCTGGCAGTGCACGCAAGCGCACACGTCCATCCAGCAAGTTTATTTCGACTATCCAGTGGAGGCAGCCTTGGTAGCATAGGAAACTTCAGAGAACGATTGAGTAATTGGGAAATTTAGTAATTGAGTAATTAAGAGTCGAAATCACGCGCAGTTCAATTACCCAATTACCAAATTACACAATTACTCAATCTTTTATGATTTACTCCGTCACTCACGCCACCACCTTCACCTACGAGCCCGCAGTCCGCGAGAGCGTGATGGAAGTCCGCCTGCAGCCCCGCAGTGACGGCCCGCAGCACTGCCTCACCTTCGAACTAGAAGTCAGCCCGAGCGCAAACATCATGCAGTACCGCGACTTCATGGGCAACACCGTCCACCACTTCGATATCGCCGGAAGCCACGCGCAGGTTAAAGTCATCGGGCGTTCGACCGTAGAAATGCAGCCCGTCACACCCATCGACTTCGCCGCAGCCGGCAACTGGTACGATCTCGACCGCACTATCGATTCCGCTTCAGCGAACGAAGACTACTGGGAGATGCTTCTTCCCAGCCAGTTCGCCAAGTCCAGCGACCGCCTCGACGATCTCGCCAAAGAACTTCAGTGCCAGCGCCGCGACACGCCGCTCGCGCTGCTCACCGAACTCAACCAAGCCATCTACCAATCCTTCGACTACGTTCCCAACAGCACCAGCGTCGACTCGCCCATCGACCACGCGCTAATCTCCCGCCAGGGAGTCTGCCAGGATTTCGCCCACATCATGATCGCGCTGGTGCGCCCGCTGCGCATCCCCTGCCGCTACGTAAGCGGCTACATGTTTCACCGCGACGAAGCGCGCGAGAAAAAAGACCGCTCGCTCGAAGGCGCGTCCCACGCCTGGATCGAAGCCTTCATTCCAAGTCTAGGATGGACCGCCTTCGACCCCACCAACAACCTGATCGGCGCCGACCGCCACATCCGCGTAGCCCTCGGTCGCGACTACGCCGACGTCCCGCCCACCCGCGGCGTCCACAAAGGCGAAGCGCAAAGCGCGCTAAGCGTAGCCGTAACCGTAAGCCCCTCCGACGCCCCGCCGCCCGAACAACTCCCGCCCACGCTGGTAATCCACTCCAGGCCGATCCAGCCACGCAGCAACCGCATCGACCACGAACAACAGCAACAACAGCAATAAGCAGTTGCAATGCCAATGTGGGGACGGACGCCTTCGTCCGTCCAGCGATCGAAGCGAGCCAGCCAGTGTAGACCGGACACCCCTGTCTGCTGACTTTGAGGCTGCCTTCGGTCTCAATCCATTGACCGAACACAGACCCATCCAAGAGCCGTAACTATAAGTACCGTGGAAGAGCGGCGCTTTAGCGCCGCGTGAGCTATACGAAGTTATCCGGGCTTTAGCCCCCGCAACAACCCGATACCACAAAATAACGTGGCATTTCCCCCCATCAAAGAGTAAAAAGGAACCGACTGTCAGGGGGCCACGGCAACGCCGTGGCCTTTCTCAGGCAGTATCGGCGATCTCGAACTGGCTTACCCTTAGACGCCATGGGCACCCTAAAAACATTTTCGGTTAGCCGTCTGTGGGGC
>Ga0116105_1000357_pt1 | contig 12480 bp, 12 predicted proteins | sample June2015DPH_6_20_FD_89716 | JGI IMG/M metagenome (GOLD analysis project Ga0116105, IMG submission 89716) | Peatland microbial communities from SPRUCE experiment site at the Marcell Experimental Forest, Minnesota, USA - June2015DPH_6_10 | ecosystem: Environmental > Terrestrial > Soil > Wetlands >... | reverse complement strand
GGAATTTTTCCCAGGATCGGATGCTGGATCTCCACCGCATTGAACGCGCCCCAGCGCCACGCAGCCAGATCCTTGGGCACGCCCGGACCATTCACTGCTGCATCTACCGCGGCCGTCAGCAGTTCGTCGTAGTTTGGATACTTCGATGGCAACCAGCGCTGCGGCCGGTGCAACAGAATGTTCTCCAGCCACACCGAACGCATCTCCCACGAATAGGTCTGCCAGTTGAGGGCTCCGTCGTTCGTAGAATCGGCAGGCGCGCTTCCCAACCTCGGCTCCAGCAGCAACCGGCGTAACTCGACAATCGAATTCTCCGCAATAGTCGGAGCCGCCGAAGAAGCCTGCATGCGTCCATCCCAACTGCGCATGATGTCTGCGGCCTGCTTGGCCCGCGCCGAAGCCTTGGACGCGTGATCGACCGCATATACAAAACGCTCGGCCGCGAACAAATCGGATTCCGATTGAACATCGGTCTGCAAAGCCAGCATGTCCGCCGGTGAAAACTGTCGTCCCGACTCCAGAACATGGTAGATGCGCGCCGTGCGCCAGGGAGCGTCCCATTCCATGCTGATCGAATTCGGGTAATTGTCCGGGGCAATCCTTCCGTTCGCCGTGCCAATAATCCCCGACGGCGGGTTATAAATGCTGGGCAACTTCTCAAACGGAATGTAGGAAGTCCACTCGTGCGCGTTGTCGACGCCGCTCACCGGCAAACTGCCATCCCCCGCCGCGCGGATCGGCACCTTGCCTGTCGTCTGATATCCGATATTTCCATCCACATCGGCGTAAACCACGTTTTGTCCCGGTTCATCGAGCATCGCGAACGCCTGCCGAAACTCCTCCCAGTTCTGCGCGCTATCTACATTGAAGAAAGACATCCTGAAGCCGTCGTAGAGCGTCCAGCGCAGCGCCAGTGGCCGCGTTTCGCCCGGGACGATTTCTGTAATGATCGGTCCGTGGCGCGTGATCTTCACATCCACATTCACATCCGGCTCGTCCTTGACGTGAATGACCTCGCTGCGATGCTCCGGCTGCATCCAACCACTCGGAGTCTGATACGCACCCTGCGCATTGAAATTCTCAATGTAAACGTCAGTCACAGTTGGCCCAACGTTGGTAAATCCCCACGCGATCCGCTGATTGTGCCCCACGATCACGTAGGGAACGCCCGGCAGCGTGACTCCCGCAACCTCCAGCGCGCCCGAATGCAGGTGCGCCTCGTACCAGAGGTTCGGCATGTTGTGGCCCAGGTGCATGTCGTTCGATAGCAGCGGTTTGCCCGTCACCGTGTGCGCTCCAGAAACCACCCAGTCATTCGATCCATTTACCGGCAGGCCTTCGATTGGCAAAGCATCGCTCGCCAAGGCCTCCGGCGCGGCCACAGGGGTTTTTCCCTGCGTCACCGAGTTGTCAGGACCATCATCGTCATCATCGTCATCGGAGTCGTCGGCATCGCTGTCCGGCTGCTGCAAGTCCTCCCGCATCACGGTTGGAGGACGATCGTGCCACGACCGGTTCACATACAAGTCGCCAGTCAGCTCCGGCCCCAGCTTAGCCAGAATCTTTTCGCGGCTGAGCGCGTCGTAAAAATAGTGATAGTTCAGATCCTTCACCATCTGATTGCCGATCACCACCGAATCCTCAGCCAGCCACGGCTTCGGCGCGTAGCGCAGGATGCGAAACTCAATCGGCAGCCGGTCGCCATGCGTTCCGATGAAAGCATTGACCCCGCGCGCATAGTCTTCGTAAAAGCGGCGATCGCGCTCGCCGGCCAGTGCCAGAGATTTCTTAGCCGCCGCCCGCAGGCCAAGAATCCGTTGCTCGCGGTCCAGTTTCAAGGTTTGTTCACCCAGAATCTCTGAGAGTTCACCACTGCCGAAACGGCGCATCACATCCATCTGCCACAGCCGGTCCTGCGCGGTGACATAACCCTGCGCGAAAAAAAGATCATCGAGAGTGGCCGCATCAAGTGTAGGAACGCCGTGACCGTCGCGCGTCACCGTAACCGCGCCCGAGAGCCCGCCCACCTGCACCCGTCCGTCGAGTTGAGGAAGTGCAGCCCGCGCCACGTGGTACACATATCCCGCCACTCCCGCGAGAAGTGCCAGCGCGGCCAGCAGCACCCACAGCAGAATGCGGGCTACGGGGGAACGGCGCGACTTGGCTGGGCTGATCTCTGCCAGGGTACTCATCGCAGGTTACTCAGCAGGTTACGCATTGACAAGAACACTCAAGGCAATCTTCTTTTCTCTTCCAGCAATATCTTCCAGCGATTGTATTCCACGCCGCCGCCACCGTGCCCGCCCCTGAAAATGAATTTCATTTTCAAGATGCCGGATGGTATTCTTAGAGCCGTTATCCTGAACATGTTGTCCTGACTAAGTTCCGCAAACCATTCCGCCGCCCATGCTGCAGAAGCGCATCGATGATCAGCCCACCATCTCCCGCCAGATGGTCCGCGAAGCCCAGGAGATCCTTCACCGGCATCTCAAGGGTGTCGGCCTGAAGCAGACGGCGCAGCGCGACGCCATTCTCCGCGCATTCCTCGAAACCCGCGACCATCTTTCCACCGATGAACTGCATCGCCTGGTCCAAAAAAAAGATGCCCGCATCGGCTACACCACCGTCTACCGCACGCTGAAACTGCTGGCCGAGTGCGGCCTGGCCAGCGAAGTCGCCTTCCACGACGGTATCGCCCGCTACGAGCACCAGTACAACCGCCGCAGTCATCACCACATGGTTTGCACCGGCTGTGGCGGTTCCGTCGAATTTTTTTCCCAGGAAGTCGGCCGTCTCGAGCAGGAAATCGGCAGCAAATACAACTACCTCACCACCCGGCACACTTTTCAGATCTATGGCGTCTGCGAGGACTGCCGCAAGAAGAACCACACCCACCGCCCGCTGTGAGAGTTTTGCTGTTTGTGTAAGGTGCTCAGCGCAGCAACATGGCTCCCGGCGCCAGCAGGTCAAACGGATGCATGGGAAGATTTCTGGCGATTCCAAACAGAATGATTGCGGCGCACAGAGCGCGTATCCAGACTGCCCGCAGGAATGGCTGCGGCAATCCCCGTCCGCGCAGCTCGAAAAGCGCAGACGACGCCAGCCCGTAAGTTAGAAAAGGTAGCAAAGCCACAGTCAGGGGATTCAGCGCCCACGCCGCGCGCAGGTTCCCATGCAGCAGTTGGTGGATCGCCCGCAACGATCCGCACCCTGGGCAATACCATCCCGTCAAATAGCGGAACGGACATGGCGGAAATACGCCGGATGTAGCCGGATCGAAAAGCTCCAGCAGCGCCACGCCCACCGCAAAGGCCGCGAGCGTGGCCAAGAGCCTGGCCACCATCATCCCCGCCGGCCTGCGGTCCCGGGTTATGGCGATGCGAGCGCCTGCGATGCTAGTGCCCATGGAGGCCACTCAGAACCCCTGCCATGATCAAAATCATGTATATCACGATGACGAAGAGTCCAAGTCCGGCGGAGATCAGGCACCACATCTTCGCGTTGTTGGACGCGAGTTGCGCCCCAGCCCAATCGCCCACCTGCAACTTGCCGTTCACCTGCGCCGCGTAAACGATGGCCGGAATTCCCGCCGGAAGGCAACAGAAAACCGTCGCCAGGATCGCGAAAACCAGGTAGTTTTGCACTGCCGGCGGCGGAATCGTCCCGCCTGCTTGTAGCGGAACTCCCGGAGCCGTCGGAACCACGGCATGCAGGTTCCGGCCGCACTGCATGCAAACCACCGCTGTGTCCGCGTTATTCGCCCCGCATTGTGCACAAAACATTTGTCTCCTCCTGAGGCCGTTCACCCTCTCCGGATTGCGAAACGATTCCGCCGCGCACCGGAATTGGCACGAAACATACTATTCGTGCGGCGCGGCGTCAATGTGCAAGTGAAAATGTACAACTGAAAGATGTACAAATGAAACACGTGCAACTGAGACATGTACAGGTGAAACACGCGCGCTGTGAAACCCATTTGCCGCCCACCCCGCGTTTTGATATGGTGCCCCACGATCTACGCTACATGTGTCCTACAATGTAATCCACAATGGATGAGCCGAATATCCCGCTAACCTCATGCCCGAAGTGCGCCGTCCAAATGCCGGCGACGGCCGCCTTCTGTCCCGGTTGCGGCCAACCCATGCAGAGCGAAACCCGCGCCCGCGGCTCGGTCGGGATCCTTCCTGAAAACATTGCGGGGGTGCTCGCCTATTTCACTTTTATCCCTGCGATCGTTTTCCTGGTGCTGGAGCCCTATAGCAAGAATCGCTTCCTGCGCTTCCATTCCGTTCAATGCCTCCTGCTGTGGGGCGCCACGATTCTGTTCGCGATTGCGCTCAAACTCGCCAGCGTGGTTCTGTTCATCATCCCACTGCTCGGACCGCTGCTCGTGTACCTCGTCTCCACCGTGGTTGCGCTGGCCGCAATCGTCATCTGGTTCGTTCTGGTGGTCAAGGCGTTTCAAGGAGAGATGTTCAAACTGCCGCTGCTCGGCGACTTTGCCGCGCAGCAGGCCGGGGACTCATAAGGTCTTTTCTGCCGCTTTTAAATTGCTGATTGCATTACGGTAGGCTTTTTGGTACCTTGCCGCAGCGTCGCTCGGCAGTGGTCTCACGCTGGCTGCATGGCGGATATTCTTCGCTGCGAACGGCCATCCTGCCAACGACTGAGGAGGTCTTATGGCTTTCTGTAATAGCTGCGGCACACAGATCGCGGATGGCACTACCACTTGCGCAGCCTGCGCCGGCCGCGTCGCAACCGCCCCTGCTATGCCACAGGCGTCCACAAACGTCGCAGGCATGGCCGACAACGTGGCGGGAATGCTGGCTTACATCACCATAATCCCGGCAATTGTCTTCCTGGTCGTGGAACCCTACAACAAGAACCGCTTCGTGCGGTTTCACTCGTTCCAAAACATTTTTTTCGTGGTGGCTTTGATCGCCTGTTGGATTGCGTTCACCATCCTCGCCATGGTGCTGGCGTTCATCCCCATTCTGGGGCACCTTATCCTCGCACTTCTCTGGTTCGTCGTTGCCGGCGGTTCGTTCGTTCTCTGGATCATTATGCTGATCAAGGCGAATGGCGGCCAGATGTGGAAGCTGCCCGTGATCGGCGACCTGGCCGAGAAGCAGGCAAACGCGATATAGGAAGCGAAGCCATCCACCACTAACGACACGAAGTTACACGAAGAAAACGCCTGCAAAAGAAGTCCTTCGTGATACTTCGTGCCCTTCGTGGTTATCGCTTTCCACTTCCAGCGCCCAGAGTCCGGTCCCTGCAACATACCGCCCTTGACTTTCTTCCTGTAAGCTGTCAATCCTATTAGCTTTTACCCGCGTCCCAATCCCACGCCGGCTGCGTGGTTTTCGGCCGGCGGGAATCTGTTGTGCGATTGGGGAGTTCCTTGCGAGTTCGCGTTTTCTATCACGACAAATGTTTTGACGGAGCTTCCTCCGCCGCGTTGTTTTCCCGCTTCTACCGCGAGCGCATCCGCGGCGACGCCGAGTTCGTCTTCACCGGCCTGGTTCACCGCGCCGGCGCGCTGTTCGACGAGAAGGAATTCGACGGCGACGAGAACGCCATCGTCGACTTCAAATACTCCAGTTCGCCCAAAATTACCTGGTGGTTCGATCATCATGAGAGCGCATTCCTCTCGCCCGCCGACGCCGAACATTTCGAGCAGGATCAGAGCAACCGCAAGTTCTACGACCCGGATTTCAAGTCCTGCACCAGCTTTATCGCGATGATCGCTCAGCAGCGCTTCGGCTTCGACCCCGCGCCCCTGGCCGATCTGGTGCACTGGACTGACATCATCGACGGCGCCCTTTACCCCGATGCCAAAACCGCCGTCGCCATGGAAGCGCCTGCCATGAAACTGACCATGGTCATCGAATCGGCCCCCGATCACGGCTTCGTCCCTAACCTGATTCCGCTGCTGGCCACCAAGTCGTTGGCCGAAATTCTCGAAGAGCGCTTCGTCGCCCCACTGCTTCCGCCGCTGCTCAAACGTCACGAACTTTCCATCGGAATTCTCGAACAGCGCACCGAGTGCAAAGACGCCACAATCTTCTTCGACGTCACCGATCACGACCTCGAGGGCTATAACAAATTCATTCCGTACTACCTGCATCCCGAGTCGGTCTACAGCGTGGGCCTCAGCAAAAGCAGTTTCCGCGTGAAGGTTTCGGTGGGATCGAACCCCTGGGCTCCGCAGGAACCCGAAGTAAACCTGGCCCGCATCTGCGAGCGCTACGGCGGCGGCGGCCACGCCCGTGTGGGCGCGATCTCATTCAACGTCAACCAGCACGCCGCAGCCATCAAAGCGTCGCAGGAAATCGTTGCCGAACTACGAGCCGCCATTCGTCAGAAAAAGTAGCGCCGGCGGAGTGCCCCATTTCTCGCGTTCTCCGCGGGAAGTGGGTCTGTCACTGTATCTCTAATCTCAACCGTGATACTCTGCCTTGAGTCATCGCCAGCATTCATGCGCCACTCCGGAACCAAGCCTGATCCACACCGTCGCCAGCGGCGCGTGCTCCGGGCCGTGGCTGCAATAGAGTTCTTCAAGGGCGTTTTCGTAGTGCTGATGGGATTGTGCGCCCTTGCCCTGGTGCACAGAGATATCTGGCTCTATACGGAGAGTCTCCTGGCCCTCCTCCACATCAGCACCGATCGCCGTTCCGCGCAGTTCTTTCTCGACTTTGCCGACAGCGTCACCGACGCGCGCTTGTGGGCGGCGGCCCGCATCGCCTTTACTTACGCGGCGCTGCGTTTCACCGAAGCCTACGGTTTGTGGAAGGGACGCACTTGGGCCGAATGGGTGGCCTTGGTTTCCGGTGCTCTGCTGCTTCCTCTTGAGATCCGCGAACTCATGCGCGGCGTGACCGCCTTGCGCTGTGCGTTGTTTATCGTCAACCTGGCCGTCGTCCTCTACATGCTCTACGTCATCCGCGCCAACCGCCGGGAACGGAACGCGGCCGCCCTAGGCGCAGCAGGTTAAAAACTAGGTTTTAACCGGCTTATCGACGCAGGTTGGGGCAGTGCTGACTCGGGCCCGCGCTACGACCAAGCCCCCGAAACCTCCGGAAAACTTTAGGTACGTTACCACCGTGCCCACCACGGTCGAGCCATTTTCAACAAGGCTTTCTCGTAGGAAACTGTTCCTACACTATGGCTGCCGAATCCAATACGCGCCCCGGCAAAGACAACTTGAAAGTAGAGAAGCTGTCGCTCCTCGTATTGACTCTTTGCATCGTAGTTCTGGTTTACGTGCTGGTCGCCCGGCCTTTCTAGCTACGGTCCCAACGAACCTAAGCCTCATCCGTGGCGTGCTCCCGCCTCAGTAAGCCCTAAAACCCGCTTCAGAAGCCGAAATTGGAGTCTTACGACTCTGGCGAGTGCGCCAATTTCGGCGCATAATCAAGGCGACCGATCCCTTCCCGGAGGCCCCTATGCGTCTCGCGAGCTTGCTCTGCTTATTGTTTGCCCTGGCTGGCATCGCCGCCGCTCAGGACACGAACTTCTCCACCGGTCCCCAATACCTGATCACCAGCAGCTCGCCCATGTTCCTGCACTCCATCGCCACGCCATCCCTGTCGCTCGAACCCTCCGTTCCGGAGATACAAACCCTGCCGCAGATCGGACCGGCTGCCGAAGAGCAGCCCGTCGTCGCAAATCCCGAACTCCCGGCCGGCGCCAACCTCTTCTCGATCTATTACGGTGCCCCAGTAACAACGACCAGCGTAGTCGAGATTACCTCGGCCGAGTTACCCCGTGAGTTGCCCGCGAGCATCGCGGAGGTAGGCGTTACAGGATTGACCACTGTGCAGTCGCTGCGTGAGCGCGGATACGGAATCCCGCTTGGAGACGTTGCCCAGTACTGGAAAGCGCACAAACGTCCCGCCGCCCACGTCTATACCAACGCCGATGTCCAGCGCCTGCACGCCAGTTAGTTCGCACAACCCACGTGCAAACCGGGTGCAGGGTGCCCCATTTCTCGCGCGGTCTTTGCGCGAGAAGTGGGGATTTTCGACAGAGCGAAGCCGAAGGGTGGGGGATTTTGTCAGTTCACTCGGCCGACCCGCCCACCATCCTGTTACTCCGCCGTGTTAGCCTGAATCCATCTCAGTTCTTCGCAGGGAGTTCATGCCCGACGCCAATCCCTCTCATCTCGACTTGCAGGCCATCGCAAAAGAAGTTATGCAGCGCCACGGCTTCGATCCCGATTTTCCTCCCCAGGTTCCGCAACAGCTTGCCGACCTGAAAGCCCACCCGCCGCGAATCGCCGCCGCAGGAAGTATCCGCGACCTGCGCAATTTACTCTGGTCGTCCATCGACAACGACACTTCGCGCGACCTCGACCAGATCGAAGTTGCCGAACGCGCCTCCAATGGCGACGTGAAAATCATGGTCGGCATCGCCGACGTGGACGTCTTCGTCCCCAAACAGTCCGCAATCGACCAGTACGCCGCGCGTGAAACCACCACCGTCTATGCCGGAGTTCGCAATTTCCCCATGCTGCCCGAAGAACTTTCCACCGGCAAGACCTCGCTACTCGAAAATCAGGATTGCCTGAGTGTAGTGATTGAATTCGTGGTCGATTCCACCGGACTCGTGAGTTCTCCCAGCGTCTATCGCGCCGTGGTCCGCAATCAGGCGCAACTGCAATACAACGCCGTCGGTGCGTGGCTGGAAGGGAAGTCCCCCGCACCCCCGAAGGTCGCGGCTTCCAATGATTTGCAGGCCCAACTGAAACTGCAGGATGAGGTCGCGCAGAAACTGAAGAACCAGCGCTTTCAGCACGGCGCGCTCAGCCTGCAAACTGATGAACTGCAAGCCCTGATGGTCGATGATCGGGTCATCGACGTGGTGAACCAGCAGAAAAACCGCGCCACCGAACTGATTGAAGACTTCATGGTGGCCTCCAACGGCGTGGTCGCTCGTCTGCTGGAGAAGGTTTCGTCGCTGCGCCGCATCGTGCGCACGCCCAAGCGATGGGACCGCATCGTGCAGCTGGCCGCGGCCAGTAAAGAGAAACTTCCCGCGCAACCGGATTCCAAAGCGCTCAACGATTTCCTGCTGCGTCGCAAAGCCGCCGACCCCGATCATTTCGCCGATCTTTCCCTGGCCGTGATCAAGCTCATCGGTCCCGGCGAGTATGTTCTGGAACGGGCGGGCGACGTTGCTCCCGGACACTTCGGCCTGGCGGTGCGGGACTACACCCACTCCACCGCACCCAATCGCCGTTTTGTCGACGTCGTCACCCAGCGTCTGATCAAGGCCCTGCTGGCGGGCCAGAAGAATCCTTATTCGGACGACGAACTGACAGCCGTCGCCGCCAACTGCACGCAAAAAGAAGATGCCGCCAAGAAAGTGGAGCGCGAAATGTCCAAGCGGCTCGCCGCCGTCGCCATGCAGCACCGCATCGGCGAAGTCTTCGACGCCATGGTCACCGGCGTCACGGAGAGCGGAACGTTCGTGCGCGTTGCGCAGCCTCACCTCGAAGGACTGCTGGCGCAAGGCGCTCAGGGGCTCGACGTCGGCGACCGTCTGCGCGCCAAACTTATCCGCACCGACGTGCAACGCGGATACATCGACTTCGCCCGCGCCTGAGCTGTTGCCTTCAACCGCGTCACTTCTGCTGCCAACCCGCCACCGATGCACCACGCGAGCTAATAGCGTCTTCCGAAGCTCCAGACTAGGCTAGCAGTAGTCAATTGTGCGGAATTGTGGGGCGTATCGTTGTCAAAATGGCGATATTTCGTTTGCCTGCCTATGATCGCGATTCTGCCCGTATCTCTGCTGGCGGACGACGCGGCGGCCATGCTGCGCAGCAATGGAATCGGCGTGCTGGTAAACAAGAATCCTGCCCCTGCGTCGATCGCCCTGTTTTCTAATGACTTCATCGAAACTGAAAAAGCCGCCATCGCCCGCGTTGAAGAGACTGGTTCGACCGCCGACATCAATCCTGAGACGATGGTCCAGTATCAGACTGGCGAACTGGTTCTCGACCACGGCAGCCTCTCAGTCAACACGTCTCGCGGATTGAAAGTCCGCGTCGGCTGCCTGATGGTGACGCCCGTCAACGACGCGGAATGGACTCACTATGATGTTACCGACGTCGACGGCAAGCTCAGCGTCTCCGCGCTCAAGCTTGATGTGTACATCGATGTCGTCTCCGCCAGTCCAGAACGGATGAAGCAACCAGCCCACTCCAACCGGATCATCGTGCATGAAGGCGAGCAGAAATCGCGCGGAGATAGGTGCGGAGTGACTAATTCTTTGCGCGGACCAGTCGTCAAGCCGCTTTTGGATTCGCCCTACGCCATAGGGTCGGGTATAGGCATCATCACCGTACTTACCTGCTGGGCGTTGTGCCGCACCAGCAATCCCCTCAGCCCCAAGGACCCCTAAATCCTCATCTACTCCGTGACCACAGCCTTCACCAGGTTGCGCGGATGGTCCACGTCATATCCCTTGTTCACCGCCACATGATAGGCAAAGAGCTGCAAAGGAATCACTTCAACAATCGGCAGCAGCAATTCAGGAGCCGCCGGAACATAGAACACGTGGTCGGCAATGGTAGCGACTTCCGAGTCACCTTCGGTCGCGACCGTAACCAGCGGTCCGCGCCGCGATCTCACTTCCTTCATAACCTCCAGCGTTCTTCGGTAGCGCAGCACTGAATCCGGATCGCCACGGTCGCACGTAGCCAGCACGACCACCGGCAACTTCTCATCCACCAGCGCATTGGGGCCATGCTTTAGTTCACCTGCGGGATAGCCTTCGGCATGCGCGTAGGAAATCTCTTTCAGCTTCAACGCGCCCTCGCGCGCGATCGCGTAATGCACACCGCGCCCCAGATAGAGAAACTTTTCCGCCTTGAAATGGACTGCACCGAATTGTTCGGCAAGAATGTCCCAGGTCGCGAGGTTCGTTTCGATGGCATCCGGCAGGCGCATCAGCCGCTGCAGATACGACCGTGTAACTTCCGAGGTCATCCGTCCGCGCTTGCGCGCCAGGAACAGCGCCATCAGGTAAAGAATCGTGAGCTGGGTAGTAAAACTCTTCGTCGCAGGGATCGACAGTTCCGGTCCCGCACCGGTAATCAACGCCGCGCCGGCTTCCCGCACAATCGTCGTGTCCGGCACATTCGAGATCGCAATCGTCTTTACGCCGCGCGTCAGGGCTTCGCGTTGCGCCGCGATCGTGTCCGCGGTTTCGCCGGACTGCGTAATCACCATCACAATCGGATCCACCGCCGCGTGGGTCGAGCGATAACAATATTCGCTGGCATACTCGACATCAACCGCCACGCCGGAGAGATCTTCGATCATGATCTCACCCGCCAGACCCGCATGGCGGCTCGATCCGCTGGCGGCGATGATCAGCTTCTCAAAGGTCAGCAGCGCGCTTTCAATGGCCTCCAACTCCCCCGGAAAAATGATGTCATCCTTCAGGTGCTTGGCAACGGTCTTCGCGATCGCCGCGGGCTGTTCGTAGATTTCCCGCCGCATGGCGTGGGAATGTTTCTGGAGGGTGGAACTGTTTTTCTCGGAAGGGTTCATGGTGACAGGGATGAGACTAAATTATTCCCAGTACACCGGGCAACCGCGGCAACGGACGGAGGTGCAACGGACGGGGTGCCCATTGCCTGCCCTGAGATTGCCAAAGGGTCTCGCGTCCTGCACGAGACATGGGAATTCAACCTCCTACGCCTCGATTTCCGCACCCTCAAAGTGCGCCTCAATCTCTTCCAGCGTCTTCCCCTTGGTTTCCGGCAAGAACCAGATCGCAGTGATGAAATAAATGACAGTGCACCCCGCAAACCCGAAAAACATGGTCGAGTACCCGTACTTGCCGACGGTCGGCAAAAAAACCGCCGCGATAGTCGTGGCAACCGCCTGGTTGAGCAACAGCGCAATGCTCATGCCGTTGGAGCGGATGCGGGTCGGCATCAATTCAGAAAGCGCCAGCCATACGCACACCCCGGGACCGATGGCGAAGAATGCCATGAAGACGAAGAGGGTGATGGCGATGGTCCATCCGTTGCGCGGGCTGGGCACCGGGCTGATGAGGGCGTTTTCAATTTTCAGCGGTGCGAGCCGGGCGGCGTCGAGGTCGCCGAAAGGGTTAGAGAAAAACGCGATCACTTTATTGGAAGGAACGCAGGCATCGCGAGTGACCTTGATGGGCTTGGTCGCCGTATCGTTGGAGCGAACCACTTGGCTGGTGGCGTGAAAGTCGCCGTAGGAATAAATGACGACCAGCGAAGTGGCGCGACCGGCCGGCGGATTGCCGCTTTCGCGCAGGAGCTGATCGGCAATTTCCGGCGTGTAATTCAGAGTAAAGGTCTGGTCGGCGGTGACACGGGATTGGATCGCGGCTTTAGTATCGACACGTTGTTTCTCGCTGCTGTGAAAAAGAACGCCAGTGCAGATGAGCGACAGGATAATTCCACCCGTGCCGACAGAGAGCAGGAAT
>Ga0116105_1000356_pt1 | contig 12542 bp, 8 predicted proteins | sample June2015DPH_6_20_FD_89716 | JGI IMG/M metagenome (GOLD analysis project Ga0116105, IMG submission 89716) | Peatland microbial communities from SPRUCE experiment site at the Marcell Experimental Forest, Minnesota, USA - June2015DPH_6_10 | ecosystem: Environmental > Terrestrial > Soil > Wetlands >... | reverse complement strand
TGGTTCAAGGGGCAGGCGGGCTGGTACGCCGCACAAATCGACTCGCCGGACAATGTGTCGCGGGCGTCACACGAGATTGATGACATGTTCCGCAACTCACCGCTGCAGACCAAAACCGAGAGCGAGAAAGCGTTTCAGCTCGGATTTGTCGCTTCGCTGGGCAACATCAAGGCCTTCATCCTGGGGATTTGCGGGGCGGTCGTGTTCACCATCATGCTGGTTTCGGCCAACACCATGGCCATGTCGGTGCGCAGCCGCACCCGCGAAGTGGCGGTTCTGAAGACTCTGGGCTTCACTCGGCGGCGTGTGTTGTCGATGTTCGTGGGCGAGTCGGTCGCGCTGGCCGTAGTCGGCGGTGCGCTCGGAATTCTGATAGCGATTCCAGTGATCGCGGGGCTGACGCATCAGTTTATCGGGCTGGGTATCCCTCTCGACATGCATGTCAAGGCGCCAGCAGCAGGACTCTCGTTGTTGGCAGCCCTGATCCTGGGCGTGGTGAGTGGTTACTTGCCGGCCTACAACGCATCGCGCATGAACATTGTCGACGGATTGCGGCACATCGGGTAAGTGGTAGCCGCGACAGCTGCTCAAGACGGCGTCTTTACTAGGAACTAGGAATAGGGATTCACTATGGCAATACCGATCAGCTAGAACGTTCGCAACCTGATTCTCCGCAAGGGGCTCACGCTCATGACGGCGCTGGGCATCGCGCTCACCGTGACGACCGCGATTTTTCTGATGGCGCTGGTGGCCGGGCTAAACCGGGCGTTCGTCAGCAGCGGCAGTCCGCTGAATGTGCTGGTGCTGCGCAAAGGCTCGGAGGCGGAGTTGTCGGGTGGCTTTGATGCCTCGCTCTATCCCACGCTGCGGACGCTTCCCGGCATCGCGAAAGACAGTCACGGCGAGCCCATGACCTCGGGCGAGTGGGTAGTGGTGATCATCCTGCCGCGCAAAGACGGCACGGGCGAGGTGAACGTGACGGTGCGCGGCATGATGCCCGACGGGCTTGAGATGCGGCAGTTGTCCGGCCCCGATCATCCAGGGGTCAAGTTGGTCGAGGGACGATGGTTCGAGACGGGACAGCGGGAAGTGGTGGTCAGCAAATCGATTCAGGCGCGCTTTTCGCACGCCAATATCGGCGACACCATGGAGTTCGGCAAAGGTTCATGGAAAGTGGTGGGAGTTTTTGACGCCGGAGGCTCAGCATACGAGTCCGAAGTTTGGGGTGACGTAAATCAAATGGCATCGGATTTCGACCGTCAGGGCGGCTATTCGTCGGCGTACCTGCGCGCCACCGATCCTATCTCCGCAGAGGCGCTCAAGAATCGCGTCGGCGACGATCAGCGCTTGAAGCTTGAAGGTTTCAACGAGACCGAGTACTACGCCAAGCAGACCAGTTCGGGCGCGCCCATCAAAGTCATCGGAATCGTGGTGGGCTTCATCATGGCGATCGGATCTATTTTTGCGGCCATGAACACGATGTATGCCGCCGTGTCGTATCGCGGACGTGAGATTGCAACCCTGCGTGTGATCGGTTTCTCACGTCCTGCGATTTTGACTTCGTTTGTGCTGGAATCGTTGCTGCTGGCGTTGTTGGGCGCCGCGGCGGGGATCCTGTTGATGCTTCCGTTTAACGGAATGCAGACGGGCACGTCGAATGCCGTGACTTTCAGCGAGGTCGTGTTCGCGCTGCGCATCACGCCGCAGGTGGCGGGCTATGCCGTTCTGTTTGCGTTGATCATGGGATTTGTGGGCGGGCTGGCGCCGGCGTGGCATGCAGCACGGCAGAATATTCTGAGCGCGTTGCGCGGCTAGTCCCACGTCTCGCAAAAGGCGCGAGACATGGGGCACCCGGTGTAACTATAACTCCGGGAAACAATTTGGAGATTTAGAGCGTAATTATTCTTATGGCGATTGACACAAAGCACGAAGACCTGCAGAGCCTGCGCATTGACCGCACCGAGCGCGGCAACTCCGGCGGAGAGCCGCCGGCATGGGCGCGCCGCTACATCCTCGGCGGTATCGCGGTGGTGGTGTTGCTCGGCGTAATCACCATGGCCTATCGCGCGTTCTCCTCCGACACGCCGGAAGTCGAAGTCGTACGCGCCGCAGCCGAAACCAGCGGCACCGACGCGGGCGGCACCGTGCTTTCAGCTACGGGGTACATCGTCGCGCATCACACCATCAACGTGAATTCCAAGGTCACCGGCCGCCTGGCCTGGATCGGCGTCGAGAAGGGCGACAAAGTGAAGGAAGGTCAGGTGCTCGTGCGGCTCGAGGACGAGGAATTCCGCGCGGCGTATGAGCAGTCTCGCGGCGCGCTGGAGAACGCGCAAGCGTATCTCGACGAATTGCAGCACGGGTCGCGGCCGGAGGAAATTCAAGAGGCGCAGCATAATCTGGATGAGGCCCAAGCCACGCTGGTCAACGACAAGCTCACTCTCGATCGCACCAAACAACTGGCGGGCGGCGGCGTGGTTTCACGCCAGCAACTGGATGACGCCACGGCGAAGTTTGAGTCCGACCAGCAGCGGGTGAATTCACTCGAGAGAGTGTTTCAACTGATGAAGATCGGCCCGCGAGCGGAGGAAATTTCCCGTGCGCAGGGCGCGGTGACGCAGGCGCAGGGCCAGCTTGATTATGCCAAGTCGCAGCTCGATGCCACGGTGATCCGCGCGCCTGTGACTGGCACGATTCTCGATCGCACGGCGGAAAAAGGTGAGCTCATCACCGCGCAGTTCGCCAGCGCAGCCGCGGGCGGGCCGCAGGGTTCGGTTGTATCGCTGGCAGACTTGAACGATCTGCAAGTGGAACTCGACATCGCGCAGGCGGATTTTGCCCGCCTCGGCCCCACGCAGAAAGCCAAGGTCACGACCGACGCGTATCCTGACAAGGAATATGACGGCGTGATCGCGCAGATTTCGCCGGAGGCCAATCGCCAGAAGGCGACGGTGCAGGTGAAGGTGCAGGTGCAGAACCCGGACAAATATCCCACCATTCAGCTGCGCCCCGAAATGAACGCGACGGTGAAATTCCTGGCCGATGAAGCGCCGAAGGCGAAAACCGCGCAGGAGCCGGCGGGCGTGTATGTGCCGTCGACGGCCATTCGCGATCGCGACGGGAAAAAAATTGTGCTGATCGCATATAACGGAAAGGCAGTCGCCCGCGAGATCCATGTTATGAGTCAGCGCAGCGATGGAGCGCTGGTCGATGGGCTGGTCGGAGGCGAAAGCCTGATCACTACCGCGCCCCCGACTTTGAAAGACGGAGACAGAATTAAAATCAAGGGGCAGTCCTGAATAATAGCAGTCGTAAGAAACTGCAATCCTAGAACCAGCAATTCAAGAACCAGCAATTCTAAGAAGGGGTCATCATGAGCACAGTCGCACAAACCAACGTGGCTACGGGGACAAAAGTCGTACAGGTTCGCAGCGTCAGCAAAGTTTTCAAACGCGATGCCTTTCAGGTAACGGCGCTCGACGATGTTTCGATCGACATCGCCAAAGGCGAATTCCTCGCACTGATGGGACCGTCGGGCTCGGGCAAGACCACGCTACTAAACATGATAGCGGCCATCGACCGGCCGACCAGCGGCGAACTGCTGGTGCAAGGGCAGGATATTTTCCGCTTCAACGACTCGCAGATTGCGCACTGGCGCAATGAGCACATCGGCTACGTCTTTCAGACGTTCAACCTGATTCCGGTGCTCACCGCTTTCGAAAATGTCGAATTGCCGCTGTTGCTGACCAAGTTGACATCGCAGCAGCGCCGCGACCACGTCTTGACCGCGCTCAAGCTGGTCGGACTGGAAGACCGCGTCGGCCACCTGCCCAAGCAGCTCTCCGGCGGACAGGAGCAGCGCGTCGCGATTGCGCGTGCGATCGTCAGCGATCCTACTCTGTTACTCGCCGACGAGCCCACCGGTGATCTGGACAGTCATTCCGCGACGGAAGTGTTGGAGATCCTGAAACGGCTGAACGAGGACTTCCAGAAGACGATTGTGATGGTGACGCACGATCCGCACGCTGCATCCTACGCACACGTCACGCGGCACCTGGAAAAAGGCATGCTGCTGCCGCCGGGATAGGGCGAGGAAATTGTTGATTGTTGATTTCGGATTGCTGATTGAAAGCTCTGTCGTTGGTTTTCGTAATCAATAATCAGAAATCATCGATCAACAATGTTTTTCCCGCTATCCCGCGTGCACCAGGTTCACGGTCGGGCTCGCCACCGCCTCCGCTGGCGGCTCCGCCACCCAGCGCCAGGCGCGCCGGCCATTTAGAATCACGGCCTGCGCCTCGCCATATTCCACCAAGCGATTCAGCACGGTGGTGACTGAGGCCATGGGATCTTTGTGCCGAGCCAACAACGCGGGCATCTTCTGCTGAAAATAATCGCAGATGTCGCGTGCGTTCAGCGCGCGACCGGCCTGCATCAAAATCATGCGGCAGGCCTTGGTGAAGCCAGGCTGACGGCCGCTGCTCTTGCGGTCGACCAGCTCCAGCAACTCTTCGGTCAAGACGCTGTCGCCAAACAGATTCGCCAGGCCAGAGATGGTCTGTTTGACGGTGCCGATGCGCTTCATGATTTCCGAGCGCTGCTGCAGCAGCTGGCGCAGTTCTCCGTGCGCCTGCCGAATCACTTCCTGGACGTGGCCAACGTCGTATCTCTCAGCCGGCAGCATCGAGCCGTTCCCCTTCTGCCCATTCTCCATACATCCCCCCATGTCGAACTACGGTGTTCGAACCTGTTCATCGCTCCCAGACTTAGACTCACAACTTCAGCGCCACGAATGAGCTGGCGTCTTCTTCGCGACCGCACGCAGGATTGCGGGTCACTCCCCTCACTCCACGCAGAAACCCTTGCGCGAGGGGCAGAACCCCGCTTGAGGATCTATACGCAGAATGGGCTCCCGGCGTTCCCTCGATTTGTCGCGAGATTTGTCGCGAAAAGTGTGTCCCGAGGTGCGCCGGTCGTGAGATTAGACGTGGCAATTGCGGATTGGTTAACAGCTGCTTCTAAACCCCAGTTGGCTGGGCCCCAGTCCCGATTCTGACCCGGTCTCCGATTCGGGAACACGGACGGACGGACGACACGAAACTGCGAGCCCGAGCCCAACGTAATCCCGTTGGCCTCCCGATGTAGGTAACAGAGCCCCCAAGTGTCAACGACTGCCAAAACCGCTCTCGCCCTCGCGCCCTTGCGCGTATTGCTGCTGGGCAACAAGGAGGAAGACTTTTTCCTGATCCGGGAGATTCTGGAGCGGACCCGCAGCCTGCTCACCGCCGATCTCGACCATGCCCACTCCCTGGACGAAGCCCGGGAGATGTTGTCGCAGAAAAACTATGGCCTGGTTCTGGTGGAACACGAAACCGGGCCGGAAGCGGTCCAGTTTCTGACGCACTTTCAGCAAGCCGGAGTCCCCGTGCCTTTTATCGTGCTCACGGAAAATGCTGACGAGGCAACGGTTGCGGAGATCATCGACGGCGGCGGGGCATGGAACTGCATGGCCAAATCGCAACTGGACGGCGTAACTCTGGTCCGCACCATCCGCAACACGCTGGCCATGTATTCCCTGCAACAGGAACACAAGATCGCGGAGGAGTCGCTGCGCAAGCTGTCGCGCGCCGTCGAGCAGTCGGCCGACATGGTGATGGTGACCGATCGCTTCGGGATCATCGAATACGTCAATCCGGCGTTCGAGGCTCTGACCGGCTACTCCCACGAAGAAGTGTGCGGACAGACCCCGCGAATTCTGAAATCAAGCGAGCATGCGCCTGAGGTTTACCAGCAGATGTTAGAGACCATGCGCGCCGGCAACGTGTTTCGCGGCATTCTGGTTTACCGGAAGAAGAGTGGCGAGTTATATTACGCGGAGGAAACGGTCTGCCCGGTGCGCGATGCCGCGGGAAGCATCACACACTTCATTTCGAATGCGCGCGATCTCACCGAACGGATGCGCCTGGAAGCGCAGCTGATGCAGTCGCAAAAAATGGACGCCATCGGCAATCTGGCCGGGGGCGTGGCGCACGACTTCAACAACCTGCTGACCATCATTACTAGCTACGCCGAACTGGCGCTCGATTCCGTAACCCGCAACACTCCGCTCGAGTCCAAGATTCAGGAGATTCTGCTGGCGGCGCGCCGGGCAGCAGAGCTAACTCGGCAATTGCTTGCCTTTAGCCGCAAACAACTGCAGGCCTTGCGCGTGGCGGACCTGAATCAGGTGATCGCACGCATCGCCCACACCTTGCCGCGTCTGATCGGAGAAGACATCGATTTCACTTTTGTGCGAGGTGAGGGACTGGGCCAGGTGCGGGTGGACCCGCTGCAAATCGAGCAGGTTCTGATGAACCTCGCTGCCAATGCGCGGGATGCCATGCCCCAGGGCGGTCACTTGCGAATCGAAAACTCCAACGTGCGCTTGGACGACGATTACATTCACTGTAAACAAGCTCTCATCCCAACCGGGCGCTACGCGCTGATTACCGTAAGCGATGACGGCGAGGGCATCCCTCCTGAACATATGCCGCATATCTTCGAACCCTTCTATACCACCAAGCCCGTGGGCAGGGGCACGGGGTTAGGACTGGCGACAGTCTACGGAATCGTGAAGCAGAATAAAGGCTTCATCTGGGCTTATAGCGAACCCAAGATGGGGACGGTATTCAAAATCTATCTGCCCTGCGTGGCCGGGCGAGACTACCCGAGTGAGGTCGAGGCTGTCGAATCCGAACCTGCGACTCGCGGGTCGGAAACCGTCCTGCTGGTGGAAGACGAGCAGGCCGTCCGGCGCGCGACCGCGGAATTCCTTACCCTGCAGGGCTATACCGTGCTCGAAGCCAAAGACGGCGTCGATGCCTTGTCAGTCGCCAGCAACCATGGCTCAAACATTGACTTGCTGGTCACCGACGTGGTCATGCCGAACATGAGTGGCGGGCAGTTGGCGGAGGAACTCGTGCATCTGCGGCCGCATACGAAGCTACTGTTTGTTTCTGGTTATGCCGGCAAGACGGTAATCGACCACAAAGTCTTCGACCTGGAAACGAATTTTCTGCAGAAACCCTACACGTTGAAACAATTCTCGTTGAAGATTCGCGCCGCCCTGAGTGCGGGTGTGACCCCCGTGCTGCCGCCGCTACCTGTGGATGTATAGCTCGCCTCCAGGCGATGTGAATCAGACAATGCGAATCAGGCGCCCCTTCTTCAGTTCGAATCGATCGCCGCGCCAGATCACCGTGTGACCGGCGAAACTGGCAATCCATACCACGACGGCAACCAGATCGCGAACCGGCAGCAGCCACAGGTTTTTCAGCAATTGCTTATCGTGGAGCACGGATCTGCCCACCGCCAGAGCGACAGCCAAACGCAACACAGCGGTCACACCGAATACCGCCCACGACCAAGATGCGGCGTGTGCGGCGATGACGGCGAGCAGCGCCCACATCAGGCCGTAAGTAGAAACCAGGCCGATGTATCCTCCGGCGCGTGCGTCGCGCACCCCGCGCGCCCATCGCAACTGATGGGCCAAAAATCCGCGCAAGTCGTATGCGGGAAGATGAGTCTCAACCACAATGCCAGAGAGCACGACCCGCAGGCCGAGACCGGCAATCCGCCGCCCCAACTCGTAGTCGTCGGCCAGGAAGTCGACAAACGATTCGAATCCGCCAATGCGTTCCAGGTCCGTGCGGCGAAAGGCCAGCGTCGAGCCCAGGCCGAACCGCAGGCCGCCCTCCAGTTGGCGTGCCACCAGAACGCCAGCGCAGAAATCGGTGCTGATGCCGAGCGCCTCCAGACGCGAACCCAAAGTCGGCGCCGCCACTCCGCGATACAGGCACGTCACCATCCCAACCGACTCTTCGAAAAGCGGAGCGATCACGCGGCGAACATAATCGGGCTCTACGCGGATGTCGCTGTCGTTGACGATCAGATGTTCGTAGTTCGCCGCGGCCAGCATCTGCACGAGATTGCTGACTTTCACATTCGCTCCCAGAATCTTCGGGCACACCACGCACTGAATGCCACGCTCAGGGAATTCGCGCTGCAGCCGCTTGACACTCTCAATCGCCAGATCGTTGGCATCACTCACGCCGAAAATAATTTCGTACTCGGGATAGTCCTGCAGGCAATGGCTGCGGAAGCTCTCGTAGATGTCAGGGTCGGTGCCCTTCAGCGGTTTCAGAATCGAGACTGGCGGCAAGAATGCGGGGCGGGTCCCGCCGCCCGCTTTGCGCGCGCGAAGAAAAGCTATCCCGCTCCACAGGCAGATCAGGTAATAGACGCAACTGGAAAGACAACCGAGAATCGCGACGCACTCAACAAACTGAAAGATGGTGAAGTGCATCATGAGTAAGCGCGGGCGCCGGCGCCTAGTCCGTCACAAGCCCGCTGACGGCTGATAGCTGACGGCTGTTTTATTCGTACCGCAAAGCCTCAATCGGATCGAGATTCGCGGCCTTCCATGCCGGATAGATTCCAAAGATGAGGCCAACTCCCGCCGCCGAGCAGAAGCCGAACACCACCCAGAACATGGACATGCGGGCCGGCAGAGACGGCCACACCTCGGGAATGATCCAGACCACGAGCGCCCCAAACAGCACGCCAATCACGCCGCCAACCGCGGTCAACATGATGGCTTCGAGAGTGAACTGCAGCAGAATGTCGTTCTTGCGCGCGCCGATCGCTTTGCGCACGCCGATCTCCCGCGTCCGTTCGGTCACGCTCACCAGCATGATGTTCATCACCCCCACGCCGCCCACGATCAGACCCACGCTCGAAATGGCGAACATGCCGATGAACAGCGCGCCGGTAAGCTGGTTCCACACGTCCGAAATCGAGTCCGAGGTCATCACCGCAAAGTTATCCGGCTTATCGAACGCAACTCTCCGCCGGCGCCGGAGCAATTCCCGAATTTCGTCCATCGCTTTTGGCATATCGTCGTGCGAAGTGGCCTTGACGCTGATTACGTGCTGCTTCATTTCCGGATGCAGGCTTTTGAAAGTCTTCAGCGGCAGAATAACGCGATTGTCGTTAGGATCCTTACCCCCGCCGAATACTGACTTGATCTTCGACACCGTGCCGATCACTTCAAACAGGCGGCCTTCGATGTTGATCTCTTTGCCCAGCGGATCCTGATCGCCAAACAACTCATGTTGCGTCTCGTAGCAAACCACGACCACCGGCGAGTGGTGCTCGTCGTCAAAATCGCTGAACCACCGGCCGCTGGCCATGGGCAGGTCGAAGACGTCCTTGGCCTCCGCCATGTCCCCTTCGAGGATGGTGTTCCTCACTTTCTTGTCCTGATACTTGACCGAGTAGGTGCCGATTCCAAGTTCGGGGCGGAAGAGGCGCAAACCTGCCGACACGGCTTTGACGTGCGGCAGATCACGCATCGCCAGCGCATCTTCATAGGTAAGCTCCTTGCGCATGCGCATTTCGTCGGTCATGCGGCCAAAGGTGAAGAAGTCCAGATGGAACACGAAAATAACATTCGATCCGATACTGGCGACGAGTTCTCGGACATTGTCATCGAGCCCACGCCCAATCGAAGACACGCCAATGACAACGCCGACTCCGATCACGATCCCCAGCACCGTCAAAGCCGACCTCAGCTTGTTGCCGCGGATCGTGCCCGTCGCCATCTGGACAATTTCGCCGAATTCACTCTTGCGCATCATGTCGCTTTAGAACCATTTTTCGCTTTGTCATTCCGAGCGCAGCGAGGAACCTGCTTTTGCCATCGCGCAGGCAGAAAAGCAGATTTCTCGCTGCGCTCGAAATGACAAGCTGGTTTCCCTACATTTCAAACCGCAGCGCCACAATCGGATCCAGCCGTGCCGCCTTCCGCGCCGGATACACTCCGAAAAACACTCCCACGGCACCCGCCACCACCAGTCCCGCCAGTACGGCCCACAACTTGATCGACGAGGGCATGCCGATCAAAGCGGTCACAATCTCGGCAAACAGCACACCCGAAATCACTCCCAGCACCCCGCCAATCAAAGACAAAAGCAGCGCCTCAATCAGAAATTGCAGTAGCACGTCATCGCGCCGTGCCCCCAGTGCCTTACGGATGCCGATCTCCCGCGTCCGCTCCGTCACCGAAACCAGCATGATGTTCATGATGACGATGCCGCCCACAACCAGCGATACTCCTGCAATCCCGATCGTCGCCATGAAAAATGTATTGCTCAGCCCCGACCAGATTCCCAGCAGGCTGGCGTTGGTTTCAATTTCGAAAGTGTCCTCTGCCCCGGGCTGGTCATGGCGATGAGCACGCAATGCCACGCGTGCCTCGTCAATCGCCTGATTCAGCGGAACCCCGGTCGCCGCCGCCTTACCCCAAATCTGAATGCTCGTATTATGCGAGCCATATTTCTTCAGGTATACCGTGATCGGGATCAACACATAGTTATCGGCGCTCTGGCCCAGAGTCTTGCCCTTCTTTTTCCCTACGCCAATCACCTGATACGTCCAACCATCCACGCGAATCTCCTGGCCCAGCGGGTCGGCGCCGCCCAGCAGGTGTTCCACAATGTCCGTGCCCACCACCGCCACCTGCAGGTGATTGTCCATGTCGGTTTCGTTCACCATGCGGCCTTCAGTCAGATCGGTGTCGAGAATGGTTGCCATCGAAGGCGTGAGCCCCTGGATGGTCGTATCGTCGATGGACTGCTCCTCGTGCTTCACCTTGCCGCTGCCACTCATCAGAGCGCCAACGTAGTCGCAGTGCCGGCACGCCTCCTGCACGGCCTCGTAATCTTCGAGCACGAGGTTCTTGCGCTTCTCTGCTTCCAGAAAATGGTCCGCGTTGGTCTCGACCGCCGACATTTTCGAAACGATGAAAACGTCGGCTCCCAGATTGAAAATCTTCTTTGCCACGTAATCGTTGATGCCGGACACAAAGGTCACGACCGCAATCACGGAGGAAATCCCGATTACCACGCCGAGCAGGGTAAGCACCGAGCGCAGCTTATTCGCCCACAACGACCGCAACGCGATTTTGATGGCCTCGGCAATGTGCATGGGGTCGGTCTTCTGTCAGGTTTTGGGTGTTCGGTCCTGGGTTTCCGGCCTGACTTAGAGGTAAGTCTAACAGTCCTGGTCCGGCTAGGAACGCCAAAAACTACGCTTGGGTTCTTCGAAATCGCGTCGCGTGTCGAGCCAAACACTAACACCCAACACCTGTGTCCAGACACCCCATCGCATATAATGATTCCGTAGGCAGCCGGACCGGACGGTCGCTCTCCACGCTTTCGGGCGTGGAGGGAGGAAAGTCCGAACTCCGCAGAGCAGTGTGCCGGATAACGTCCGGGAGGGTGGATTCAAGTCCGCTCGACGGAAAGTGCCACAGAAAACATACCGCCTTGGCCTTCGCGGGCCGGGGTAAGGGTGAAAAGGTGCGGTAAGAGCGCACCGCCGCGGCAGTAATGCAGCGGGCAGGGCAAACCCCACACGGAGCAAGACCAAATAGGGAGGAAGTTCCGTCGTCGCCGCTGGTTCTTGTGATGGCAAGAATCCGCAGCGACGGCGGAACACGTGCCGGCTCGGTGCGTCAAACCTTCGGGTAGGTCGCTAGAGCCGCGCAGCGATGCGCGGCCCAGAGGAATGGCCGTCCAGCAGGAGCAATCCCGCGGACAGAATTCGGCTTACAGGTCCGGCTGCCACAATCTATTACTTTCAATCCCTCTATTACTTTCAATCCCTGCTTGAGAACAATGGCGCTATGAAGCCAGCTGTTTGTCGGGGATCGCTCGCCACGTGTGGTACCATTCCCGCGTGAGCGACTCCGCTTACATCGCAGGTGGCGCCTCGGCTTTGCCTGCAGCCGTCCCCACGGTCTTCCCAGCTAAGACGGTGACTTCGCGGCACTCTGCCCTGGTCCGCGTCACTCACTGGATCACCACACTGTGCTTCTTTGCCTTGCTCGTCAGCGGGGCTGAAATCGTAATCTCTCACCCGCGCTTCTATTGGGGTGAAACCGGCAACGATTTGACTCCAACGCTGTTCAAACTGCCGATCCCGGCCTCAAGGAATCTGGTGCCGACCGGCTACAAGTTCACCCTGCCGGACGCCAACGGCTGGAGCCGGTATCTCCACTTTCAAGCGGCCTGGGTCGTCATATTGACCGGCTTGCTATATGTGATTTCCATCTTGTTCAACGGGTATTTGCGGAATGACCTGCTCCCGAGTAAGTCCGATCTGTCGTGGCGGGCAGTGTCGACGGTGATTTCCGGACATCTTCGCTTCCACCGGCCGAGCGAAGCGGAAGCCTGGTCTTATAACGTGCTTCAGCGCCTCAGTTATCTGTTCGTGATCTTTGTCCTGTTTCCGCTGGTAATCTGGACGGGCCTGGCGATGTCCCCAGCGTTTGTTTCGGCAGTACCGGCGGCCGTCAATTTGCTTGGCGGCCAGCAATCCGCGCGCACGCTTCACTTCTTCGTTTCTCTCGCTCTCGTGCTCTTCCTGCTGGTTCACATCGTGATGGTTTGGCGTGCCGGATTCAGGAGCCGCATGCGGGCCATGATTACAGGAACAATGAT
>Ga0116105_1000349_pt1 | contig 12717 bp, 10 predicted proteins | sample June2015DPH_6_20_FD_89716 | JGI IMG/M metagenome (GOLD analysis project Ga0116105, IMG submission 89716) | Peatland microbial communities from SPRUCE experiment site at the Marcell Experimental Forest, Minnesota, USA - June2015DPH_6_10 | ecosystem: Environmental > Terrestrial > Soil > Wetlands >... | reverse complement strand
TGGGGGCACAATTAATTCCGGCAGGGGCGCTGGCGACCGTACCTGTTCCGGTTCCCGCTACGCTGACGGTCAGCACAGCCGGGCTCGGGATCGCGTTGAAGGTGGCCGTAACTTCCTGGCTCGCGCTGAGTGTGAGTGTGCAGGTCGGGCTGCTGCCACTGCAGTCGCCTGCAGTCCATCCCGCGAACGTTGAATTTGCGCCGGCAGTCGCGGTGAGCGTTACTTCAGTCCCGCTCGCAAAGCTGGCGCTGCAGGTGGGGCCGCAATCAATTCCAGAAGGGGCGCTCGAAATTGTGCCTGTACCGGTTCCCGCTGCGTTCACGGTTAGCACAGCCGGGCTCGCGATCATGTTGAAGCTGGCCGTGACCTGCTGGGCCGCGCTGAGCGTGAGTGTGCAGGTCGGGCTGCTGCCACTGCACCCGCCTCCTGTCCATCCCGCGAAAGATGAACTTGCCCCCGCAGTCGCAGTGAGCGTTACCTGGGTCCCACTCGCAAAGCTGGCGCTGCACGCTGGACCGCAGTTAATGCCCGCGGGATTGCTGCCGATCGTTCCCCCGCCAGCACCGGCGGTTTCAACGCTGAGTTGAACGGAACCTTGCACAGTAGCGCTCGGCACTGCACCACAACCACAAAGAAAAAGGGCGATCCAACTAAAACAAAAAAAACCGATACAGTTTTTCAACTTGAACATATGTACAGCCACTCTTTTCGTCTACTAGGCGCGGGTTCGATGGTGATAGCAGGGCCTGGGTTGCCTCGAACCGTATGGGGAAGTCGCTGATTCCCAGAAAGTGGTTGGGGCTGCGTGTGCCCAGTGTTCGCAAGTGTTCGCGCGCTCCCCACCGCAAAAAAAACAGTACTGTGAGCGATTCTGCACAGACAGCTTTTGGCGACCCGCCCCATAATCCAAAACGAATCTAAGGAAATGCTCATGCTCCAATGAGCCCCGAGATTTTATTTCTAGTTCAGCTCGCCTTTACAGACGGGCTCCCGTTGCCTGGTGTGGTTCTGCCGCCTCGCCCAGCTATCGGGAAAGGAGTTGTATGTCAATCGCGCAGATCTCCCAGGTTTCAGCTGCTCTTCTGATCGCGGCTTTCCTCATTAGCTGTGGTAGCGCTTCCAACCCGGCCGTCTCCAATGGTCCGGCGGCAGCCAGTCCCACGGTATCAATGGTCGTCCCCGAGACTGGCGGCATAGCCACCAACCGTGAGGTTGCCGTGCTCTTCGGTCAACCCATGGACCCAGCGAGCATCAACTCCAGCACCTTTCTGATTGCAGGCATGACCGGCACAGTCGTTTACGACGCCACGAACATGATTGGCGCTTTCCAACCTTCCACTGCTTTCGCCCCCAATACTCTGTACAACGCGAGCATTGGCGTTGGCGCGAAGGACATGAACGGAACTCCACTGTCAACGCCCTTCAATTTCTCCTTTACTACTATCGCAACCAGTGACATTTCCATCCCGTACTTGATCGCCGTCAATCTTGTCCCTAACGCTAGTTGCGTGCCGCAGAACCAGAAGACTTCGATCACCTTCGATGAACAAATGGACTCACTCACCATCAATCCCAGCACGCTCGTAATTGCCGGTGTGGCCGCCACCGTGACCTACGACGTGGTCCACCAGCAGGCCACTGTCACGCCCTCAGCTAACCTGGCCGCCAACACCACGTACACGATCATGGTCACCACCGGAGCCAAGGACATGAGCGAGCAGCCGATTGGATCAAGTCAACAATCTTTTACGACTGGTCCATGCGTGGGCGGTGAAACACAGCCCATAGCTCTTTGTCCGAACATTGCAAATTTCTCCGTACTGGCAGGAAGCACGGTCACCAACACCGGTTCTACCACCGTGTCCGGGGATCTTGGAGTTTGCCCAGGCACGGCGGTGACCGGATTTCCGCCAGGGTTAGTGAGTGGGACGATCCACATTGCGGACGGCGCCGCATCCCTGGCCCAGGCCGCATTGACTGCCGGATATAACGACGCTGCGGGACGAGCAGGTGGAACTTCTGTAGCCGGAGATTTGGTCGGGCAAACCCTCACATCCGGTGTCTACACCTCGACCTCGTCGCTGGCAGATTCCGGTAACCTCACTCTCGATGCCCAAGGCAATCTCAATGCCGTGTTCATTTTCCAGATTGCGTCGACGCTCACGACGGGGTCCGGAAGCCACATCATCCTGGCCAACGGCGCCAACGCGTGCAACGTGTTCTGGCAGGTCGGTAGCTCGGCAACCCTGGGAACGAACTCTGTATTCAACGGAAACATCATGGCGCTAACATCCATCACCGTAACCACGGGTGTGACCCTGCAAGGCAGGCTGCTGGCGCGGAATGGCGCGGTCACCCTGGACGACGATGTTATTACCGGCTGTGCTTGCCCGTGGTCAGGCTATAACCCATGACGGCCTGATCAGCGAGGATTCGATCGGCGAAGGTTCGATCAGCGCTCTCCCCGGCCAGCACTCAAGTGCTGGCCGTTTCTTCTTGGGTAACGAGCAAATTCAAAGTGTGAATTGGGGTAGTGGCTCGGTTTGGATCTTTGTCCCTGCGTCATCCCGAACCGCGGCGCAGTTCAGCCGCGGGAGGGATCTCCCAAGGCACAATTTTTAATGGAGATCCCTCTCTCCGCCCGAAAAACGGCTCTGCTCGGGATGACGCCACGCGTGAAAGTTCAAACTGAGCCCCTACTGGAATTGGAAAGGGATAGCGCAGAGCTTTATTTCAGGAACTGAGCAATTTTGAACATCGCCAAATATGGGAGGGTTGTAGCTTTGCTTGCAAGAAGCGGCGAAGCGGCCTCAAAGGTCGTTTTGCGCTGATGGCGCGGCCGGATGCTTACTGTCAGCCAACCCCCGTCCGCCCGGCCCGCCATCTCTCTTTGCTGTTACAGGTTCCCGCCCTACTGCAAGTCTGGTCGAGCTGCGCGCCACGCACGTGATGCAGGGCTCGCCCTCAAGAACTCTTAGTCTCGCACTTAGAAGCTCTTAGTAAAGCTTGAATTCGACTTCAACACTAATTTGTACGGTCACTGGCTTCCCGTCTTTCAAGGCAGGGTCAAAGCGCCACTTCTGCACGGCCTCCATCGCCTTGGCGTCCAGTCCGAACCCCAGTCCGTGGACGATCCGAATGTCGCGCGGACGTCCGGCTGCGTCGACAATCAACCAGAGAGTACAAGTACCCTGCGTTTTCGCAGTGCGGGCCGCGTCTGTGTACTCAGGATCCGGCGTCAACACTGGTTGCGGAGCTGATATTCCGCCCCCTACCTTAAATACGCCTCCCCCCATGCCCCCGCCGCTCCCCGCCCCGACGCCCGCGCCGTGTCCAACCCCCACGCCACCGCCCGAGCCCGACCCGATGCCGCCGCCATTACCCGTGCCATTCGAAGGTGGAGCTCCTGGCAGAACTACAGCCGATGGACTCCCAATGTTGGGCATGTGATTTTCGGCGAGTAGCACTTGGGGCGGCACAATAACCGTAGGCTCTACCGCCAGCTTCGGCGCCACATTGCGAAGCACAATTTGTGGCGGTGTGATCTGCACCTTCGCGAACTTAGGCAGTCTTCCTTTGGGCGCGGGCAGAGGATCATGATCTCCTCCGCCCCCACCCCCTCCGACCAATTTATGAGACGTCCGAAAGATGTAGGAGTCAGGAGAAGGTGCAATGAGGATTACAGCCTCTCTCTGCTTGGCCTGGTGGACGACCTGATGTCCCACAGCAGCGCCCGCCAGGATAAGGCCCAACAGCACAACGTGAACGATCCCTGACCCTACCAGGCCATTGGCCCGATAATTGTTGTAGTGACCCCAAACTTCACCTACCGCGGACGACCTTTGTGAGCCCAACTGTGACCTCTTTACTGCACTGACATAGCCATCGCCGGTCGCGCCAGCGATCCAAGCTGAGCGATACTCGCGTTTTTGGACCGAAACTCAGCTATGTGAAGAATGCCAGATGGGCGGAAAAAAGTCTGAGCAACATCGCTCACACCGGGGAAAACCGACTTGCAGTGGCCGGAAAACAGGTGATTCCAGGAGATCTGATTCCAGAAGATCTGATTCCAGAAGATCTACGCCGCTTCCTCGCCAGGAGGGGAGGTTTGGTTCGAACGTTGTGCGTGGGCCTGTACCCGTTCGATGATGGGCACCAGCCGTTCCGGCACTTCACTCTTCATCACGTATTCATCCACCAGCCAAAGGATCCGCTCCGGCATCTCGGAATACGCTGAAAGCAGGATGATGGGCAGGCTAGGGAACCGTTGCTTGATATGGCAGGCCACGGCTTCTGCGTCCAGGCCTTCCTGCTTGTACTCCAGCAGAACCGCGGCCACTGGGGCGTCCTCCAAGAGCTTTATCGCGGCGTAACTGCTCGAGGCGACCTTCACGCGATAACCGTGAGATTCCAGAACTGTTTTGCGCAGCTCCAGGGCCTGCATAAGGTCGTCGACGCACAACACTGTGGGGGAGTCCATGGCCACATCTCCTCGATGGTTGCTGCTTGGCTCTGGCTCGACGGGGAGCGACGCTCAACGCACTACAATCCCACCCACGGCCCGCATATTCCATCTGAGACGATGCATCATCTGCGATGCTGGGGGCCGTGATCACAAAAAATCTACACGGCCCGAGAACGACGGTCTGTTCAAAATTGATCACTTTTCGCGAGATGCCGCCCGGCAGCGACGTTTGAAATCGATGAGCTTGAGCCGCAGTGTATCCAGGGTAAGAGGTCGAGATGAACGAGGACTGTGGCTGCGACCGCGTGATTCAACTGCCGTCGATCCTGCCACTGGGAGAGCCGGGCAGACGCAACACGGACTCATTGCATCCGCCCGAATCGAAGCACACGATTGACTTAGTTAAAACTCCGGCGACCAATGTCCCTGCGGCCATTGACGGCTTCGGGAAGCGCCTCATAGTCCGCGGTTGCACGTGGATGGCTCTGCTCCACGGGTGGCGTGGGAAAGCGCAGAACGGATGCAGACTGCACGTGGATAATTTCGTTTCTCACCGCATACAGCACCAACTCGGCGATCGAATGCAGTTCGAGTTTGCGCATAATGTTGCTGCGATGCGTTTCCGCCGTAGCCAGGGTTACGTTCAGGATCGCGGCAACTTCTTTTGAGGCCTTGCCCTCACTTACGAGTTGCACAACTTCGCGCTCCCGCGGCGATAGTTTAGGCAACCTGGCCGCGTCCGGATCCACGCGGTGGCGCTTGTACCCGTCCGTGATCAGGTTAGACACTCGCGAACTAAAGATGCTCTTACGCCGTTGAATGGCCTCGACTGCGGTCGTTAAATCCGTAGTCCCGTCGGACTTGAAGACCCAGCCGCGAACCCCCGCTTCCAGGCAATCGCGGATTACTTGCTCGGAGTCAACCGCGGTCAGGATCAGAATTGCCTGGGCAGGGTTGTGTTTCAGAATCTGCCGAGCGGTGTCCAGACCATTCAATATGGGTAGGCAAATGTCCAGGATGAGAAGATCGGGTTTCAACAGCTTGCACTTTTCTACCGCATCCCTTCCGTCGGCGGCTTCCCCACAGACCTCCCACTTTTCGTGAGACCCAAGCAGCGAGGACAAACCGAATCGGAATATTGGATGATCGTCAGCTAGCAAAATGCGAAACGCGCTCATTAGAACCTCCCCATACTGAAGCTAAGTTACCAAGGTCGGGGGGGCGATGTCTGAGCACAATTGGTCAGTTCTTCATCTATCTCCGCACGGCTAGCATTGGGAAAGCCGCGATGGGCGCTCCTTTGGTCGTCCCGGAGCGAGGTTCGCGTACATCTTGAACGTGGTGAACGTGCTGACGCTGCCAGTTAGATGAGGTCTGGCCGTCGAACACATTGCATTAGCGTGGTAAAGGAGGCAAGCGCTGGTAACAAACAGGGAGGTTCGAGGCCAACGCTTACCTTCCACCCCTCGCGTTGGGGCTGTTCAAGGAATAAACGAGTAGTGCCAGTGCGGTCTATCGTGCCGAGTGGGTATTAGTCCGAAAGCGTTCCGCTACGTTTCGGCCAGCGCGATTCTCAATCTTCATTAAAGGTGTTTTTCCCGCCGCGCGTCGGTACAGCAACAACTGGAATCCGATACCGACTGCACAGGATAGATCATTCCTGGCTTCCACCGCTACGCTCAAGCATGAATCCGACAAGCCTTACGTTATGTCAGTCCACCATTGGGCCTCAAGGGAGACCGTCGTGAACCGCGACTCTGCAACTACAAGCACGGCTCTGGGCCCTGATTTGATCAAGCTTGCGCAAGCAGGAGATGCGAATGCGTTTGGCGCTCTATTTCAGACGCACAGGTCGCGGATATACTCCGTGTGTTTGCGCATGACCAGCAACGCCGCGGAAGCGGAAGATCTGACCCAGGACACGTTTTTGCAGGTGTTCCGCAAGATCTCGAAATTTCGTGGAGACTCGGCGTTTTCGACGTGGCTTCACCGGATTGCGGTCAACACAGTGCTGATGCACTTCCGCAAGAATTCGCTGAACACAGTTTCGCTGGACGAACCGCTGGCCGACATGAACGGCGCCAAACGACGGCGCGAATACGGAACCAGAGATAAAGGATTGGCCGGCTGCATCGACCGCGTCGCATTGGCTCGCGCCATGAAGCAGCTTCCCCCCGGATACCGGACCATCTTCCTGCTTCACGAAGTTGAGGGCTATGAGCACCAGGAAATCGCGGAGATGCTCAGTTGCTCCGTGGGCAATTCGAAATCTCAACTGTACAAAGCCAGACTGCGATTTCGAGAGCTGTTGGCCCATTCCCCTGAACAGTTGGCAATTCAGAATAAGCAGTCAAGCGCGCGGAAGCGCGCAAAGCCAAGCCTCCAGAACTGGCTTCTGCCAGTCGTCCCCAAAGGGCTGATCCCAATACTTCCCGCGGCGCAATTGACACCACAAGCTATATGACGCCGACCAACGCAAAATAGGCACTACGAGATCGCAAGGCCGCTACGGCCAAGCGTCTCATCGGTCATGTGTTGACCGGCGGAGCGTGTGATCGGGCGATTCGGTGCCCGAAATTAAACGTAGCCTCAGTCACGCACGGCTAGACGTTCTTGCGGTGGCTCCCGCTCTGTCAGGTGCGCCGACCGCGCGCAAACAGTCGCCCACCCGCGCATCCGCCAGCACCTCCATCTAAAAGAAGACTGACTCACGGAAACTGAAACCCTGCCCGTCACAACGGGGGGGATCAGTCATTGTCATCTTGCCGCTGCAACCGCTGCGCTCCCCTATTTCCTGCAATCGTGATTGGCTCCCAAAAATGTGATCCGCATCACCCAGAACCGTGACCAAAGGCCTTTATCCCACCCGAGCCTTGGCCGAAGATGCAGTTGGGCAAGGCGGAAATGTCACCGCCGAGGCCCCATCCCCGACAGTGTCGGAGTTGCAGTGGTTCTGACGTTTGAGCGGAGGAGCGCAATGAAGGGCACTATCGAAATCCATGAGCCAGAAGCGCCGGCAGTCAGGCCGGTAAGCGCGTCGGCAGCGGCAGTTTTGCCGCGGAGCGACCTTGCCGCACGGTCGACAGCCCCGCAAAGAGTGATGTTTTCCGACAGTCTGCTGGAATTCAGCGGATATAGAAAGCGCAGGACGTTTGCCACTTTTACTTCATTTTCTTTCAACTGTCTGGTGATTATATGCATGCTGGTGGTGCCGTTGTGCTTCACGGAGGAACTGCCCAAGGCCCAGCTGCTGACTTTTCTGGTGGCCCCGCCGCCTCCACCACCGCCGCCTCCGCCAGCCGCAGAAATGGCGAAAGTTCTCAAGCAGATTCAGACCGACGTTCTGTCGACCGGAGAGTTGCGAACTCCATCGCGGATCCCGCAGAAAGTTCAAATGATCCAGGAAGATGACGCACCGCCTCCGATGGCGGCCGGGGGAGGCGTGGTTGGGGGCGTGCCGGGCGGCATTCCCGGCGGTCAACTCGGAGGCGTGATCGGAGGAATCATCAGTTCAACGTCGAATCTTAGCGCGGTTCCCAAGTTTGTGGCGGCGACGCCGCAGCGGATTCGCATCTCGCAGGGTGTGACCAGAGGGCTCCTGATCCAGCGCGTCGAGCCGGCGTATCCACCGCTGGCCAGGGCGGCGCGGGTTCAGGGAGAAGTTGTCCTGCAGGCCATCATCGATCGAGACGGAAACATCCAGAACCTGCAATTGATGAGCGGACACCCCATGCTGGTGCCCTCGGCCATTGCGGCCGTCAAACAATGGCGTTACAAGCCGTACCTGCTGAACGGGAACCCGGTGGAAGTGGAGACCTCGATCACCGTGATCTTCACGCTGGCGAATTAAGAAAGTTCGGCACGACCGAGGTGGTTATGATGTTTTCCTACCGGTTAGTACGCTTGATTGAAACCCATGCGGATGATCTTGCCCGCGGGGCGGAGCAAAGAGTCCAGGCAAGCTTGCAGCTTGTGCACTTTCGCAATCTCCCTGCCCATGAGCTGCGCGACCGTGTCTACGAAATTTACCGCCACTTAGGGGAGTGGCTGCTCAGCAAAAACGAATCGGACATCGAGCATCGCTACCGGGAAATCGGCGCGCGACGCGCTCAGCAGAACATTCCTGTCAGCGAATTGGTTCAGGCGATCGTGCTCACCAAGGAGAATCTCTGGGAATTCCTGAAGAGCGAGGCCGTGCTCGACCGCGCGGTCGAGATCATGGGGGAATTGGAATTGCTGCAGATGCTGGAGATGTTCTTTGACCGCGCGATTTACTATGCGGCTGTGGGGCATGAACAAGAAGTTGCGCGCCGGCACGAAGAACTCGTGGCGCACGCCAGCTAAACGGTGAAAGCGATGTCGTGGGAAGCACACTACAAGAAGGCGCTGAGGACGGCGGATGATGCTCTGGCTTGCGTCGAATCCGGCATGCGCGTCTACATTCAACCGGGATGCGCCGAACCAGAAACCCTGGTCGAGGCGCTCATGCGACGCGCCCCCGAGGTCTACGACGTGGAAATCGTCCACATGATGACCTTGGGGGCTGCCCCCTACGTCGCGCCCGAGATGGCCGGACACTTCCGGCACAACGCGATGTTCATCGGAGGCAATGTGCGCGAGGCCATCAATGCCGGCCGCGCCGATTACACCCCGATCTACCTGAGCGAAATCGAGCAGCTCTTTGAAAACGGCGCAATGCCGATCGACGTAGCTCTGATTGAGGTTTCGCCCCCCGACTCCCACGGGTTCTGCAGTTTCGGCGTAGGCGTTGACACCACGCTCACCGCCGCCAAGTGCGCGCACTATGTTGTGGCTCAGGTCAACGACCACATGCCCCGCACCTACGGGGACAGCTTCATCCACGTCAATCAGATCAACGCGTTTGTGCAGTCGTCGCGGCCTTTGTGCGCTCTGAAGATGCCGGCACTGACCGACTTGCATGTCGGCATCGCGCGCAACGTCGCCAGCTTGATTGACGACGGTTCGGTGCTGCAGACCGGAGTCGGAGGGATTCCGGACGCGGTGCTTCCCCTTCTGATGGATCGCAAGGACCTCGGCATCCACAGCGAACTCGTCTCCGATGGCGTGATTCCTCTGGTTGAAGCCGGTGTGATCACCGGAGCGCGCAAGAATTTCAAGCCGCGCAAGATCATCCTGGGATTCGCGCTGGGGACGAAAAACTTATTCCAGTTCGTGGACAACAATCCTATCTTTGAATTCCATCCCACGGCCTACACCAACGATCCTGCACTGATCGCGCGCAACGACAACATGGTCGCCATTAATTCCGCGCTGCAGATCGATTTGAGTGGACAGGTGTGCTCGGACTCGATCGGAAACCAGTTTTACAGCGGCATCGGAGGGCAGGTGGACTTTCTGCGCGGAGCCTCGCGTTCCAAAGGCGGCAAGCCCATCATCGCGATTTCTTCGACCGCCAAGAACGGCGAAATATCGCGCATCGTTCCCATGTTGAGCCCGGGCGCGGGCGTGGTCACATCGCGCGGGTTGATTCGCTACGTGGTGACGGAATATGGCGTGGCGTACCTGCACGGCAAGTCGATCCGGGAACGCGCCAAGTCTCTGATCGAGATCGCTCATCCCAGGTTCCGGCACGAGTTGTATGAATATTGCGAAAAAACCAAGTGGCTGCAGAACCCGCAGTCATCCTTGGTCGGAGTGTGACAGTGAGGCAGAAGTAACACTGAGTCAGAAGTTACAAAGATGGGAAGGGAACGCGAGGGGAAAATGACCATGCAACCACGCGGCAACATCACCATCGACATCGAGGAGTGCAAAGGGTGCGGTCTGTGCGTAGAGTCGTGCCCGCCAAAATGTCTCGAACTGGCGCCTGAGTTGAGCGCGTATGGCGTTCACCCCGCGCGCTATACCGGACATGACTGCACCGGCTGCGGAATCTGTTTCTACTGCTGCCCCGAGCCGGGAGCGATTAGCGTCTACCGGCTGGTGCCCGCGCCCAAGGCTGCTCCGCTTCAGCAGCAGGGAGGCGAACATGCGGCAACTTTGTAAGGGCAACGTCGCGGTCATCAAAGGCGCAGTGCTGGCCGGTTGCCGCGCCTACTACGGATATCCCATCACCCCGGCCAGCGAAATCGCCGAAGCCGCCGCCCTCTATCTGCCGGAAGTCGGCGGAACTTTCATTCAGGCCGAGAGCGAAACCGCTTCCATCAACATGGTCTACGGCGCGTCGGCTGCCGGCGTGCGCGTGATGACGGGCTCGTCGGGCCCCGGAGTCAGCCTGATGCAGGAAGGAATTTCTTATCTGGCGGGAGCGGAATTGCCCTGCGTGATCGTCGACGTCATGCGCGGCGGGCCGGGGCTGGGCAACATCGCTCCCGAGCAGAGCGATTATTTCGCCATGGTGAAGGGCGGCGGCCACGGCAACTACCGCAACCTGGTGGTGGCTCCCGCCTCGGTGCAGGAGATGGCGGAGCTGACCATCCTCGCCTTTAATCTGGCGGACAAATACCGCAATCCAGCCGTCGTGCTCACCGATGGATTCGTCGGCCAGATGATGGAACCGCTCGACCTGGAATACCGCGAAATTCTCGCGCCGCAAAAACCGTGGGCGGTTCGCGGCACGGCCGGGACGCGCCAGAACATGGTGAGCTCGATCTATCTCGAAAGCGACGATCTGGAAGAACACCAGCGCCGCATGGAAGCCAAATACATTCGCGCGCAGCAGACCGAAACGCGGTGGGAGGAATATCTCACCGCCGACGCCGATCTGCTGGTGGTGGGATTCGGCATTGTTTCCCGCATTCTGCGTTCGGCCGTAGACGAAGCGCGCAAGCAAGGCATCAAGGTGGGCCTGTTCCGCCCCATCACCCTGTGGCCTTTCCCGTCACACGAGTTGGCGGCCGCCGCAGCCCGCACTGAGAGAGTCCTGGTGGTCGAGTTGAGCAACGGCCAGATGCTCGAAGACGTACGCCTCGCCCTGAACGGCAGCAAGGCCATCGAGTTCTACGGCCGCGTCGGCGGCAATGTGCCATCCGTAGAAGAATTGCTGGGCAAGATTGAAGAACAAACCGCCGCGCTGATCTAAGGGCGACGATGGGGGTGATCATCATGGCTGAGAAAAGCGCCAGTCTGGCCGAAGTCCAGGCGGCGGAACTGCACAAAGTCGAAGCGCACGAAGTCGAAACCAACGAACTCGTGCCGAACCAGGTCGAGCCGACTTCCAACCACTACGCCATCGCGCACTCGAAGTCGTCAGTCTTCTATCCTGAGTACGAACGCAAGAGCGACCTCAAACATCAAACGCACTACTGCCCGGGATGCGGACACGGCATCGTGCACAAGTTGATCGCGGAGGCCATTGAAGACCTGGGCGTGGAGGATCAAACCATCCTGGTCAGCCCGGTCGGCTGTTCGGTGTTCGCGTATTACTACTTCGACCTCGGCAACGTGCAGGTGGCGCACGGACGTGCTCCCGCCGCGGCCACCGGACTCAAGCGGGCCTGCCCCGACAAAATCGTGATCGCCTACCAGGGCGATGGCGACCTCGCAGCCATCGGCACCGCGGAAATTATCCACGCCGCCAATCGCGGGGAAAAAATTACCGTCTTTTTCGTGAACAACGCCATTTACGGCATGACCGGCGGCCAGATGGCTCCTACCACTCTGGTCGGGCAGCGCAGCACGACTTCGCCCTGGGGACGCCGCCCAGTCAACGAAGGTTTCCCGCTGCACATGGCCGAGTTGCTCGCGACTCTTGAAGCTCCCATCTACATCGAGCGCGTGGCGATCTCCGACAATAAGAACATCATGAAGGCGCGACGGGCCGTGCGCAAAGCTCTGGAGCTGCAGCGCGCCGGCGCCGGCTTCACCTTTGTGGAGGTTCTTTCTCCCTGCCCCACGATCTGGGGCAAAGATCCGGTCGAGGCGCGCAACTGGGTCGCGGAGAAAATGATTCCCGCGTTTCCGCTGAACGTGTTTCGTGATCGCAAAGTCGAAATTCCCGCCAACAATGCGCCTCCGCATAAAACGGTTGCCGAGCTCGTCGACGGAGAGAAAAACTCGGCTGGCCCTCCGCTGCCCAAGCATCATCATCACTTCCGGCAGCTCGATATCAAGATCGCAGGCTTCGGCGGTCAAGGCGTGCTGCTGTTGGGCCAGCTTCTGGCTGAGATGGGAATGCGCGAGGGACTGGAAGTGAGCTGGCTGCCTTCCTACGGACCGGAGATGCGCTCCGGAAGCGCCCACTGCCACGTTTGTCTGTCGAAAGAGCGAAT
>Ga0116105_1000348_pt1 | contig 12717 bp, 11 predicted proteins | sample June2015DPH_6_20_FD_89716 | JGI IMG/M metagenome (GOLD analysis project Ga0116105, IMG submission 89716) | Peatland microbial communities from SPRUCE experiment site at the Marcell Experimental Forest, Minnesota, USA - June2015DPH_6_10 | ecosystem: Environmental > Terrestrial > Soil > Wetlands >... | reverse complement strand
GGATTCGTCATTGACCGTTTCCTTGTCAGGCCAGCGTGTCGCCGCGATACGTTGGCGGAGCTCAACGAGTTGCTCTTCCGGAATGCTGATGTGGAACGGGCGGACAGAGTCATCTCCGACTGGGGGACTGCTCTGGGCGTAGCCTGGGACTCCGAATACCGCAAGGCCCAAGACACCGGCGGCTAAAGCTGATATTGCCCGCATGATCGTTCTCCTTATGATTTGTGTGAGTAACGTTGGTCTCTGCTTGTCCCGATAATGAGCCGACTCCATCTTGCGAACAACCCTCATTGGAGGTTTTCTTTGGGGTCTCGAAGTTGGCGGTTGGAAGTACCCCTTTCAAGGGGTGATTGGACAACTCTAGTGTTCCCGAATATCGATCCGCTTTCGTCCGAAAAGCCGCGCATCAATGGACCGAACCCCAGGACCGAGCATTGCCAAGGCGGCGCCGACAGCGGCCAACATGACGCAACTACGCAAACTATCGGTTTTCGAAAAAGCGGCCCACAATTCCACAATCACCACCAGCACTCCGGCCATGGGCGTCCATAAGCCTAGAAGAAGGAGTATCCCGCCTCCGGTCGCGAGCGATTGGCGTATGATTCCTCCCCACGGAGGAGATCCCAGCAGTTCGCCGAGTCCATCATGCATCAGGAAAATTCCGGCCACTAGCCGCAGGAGTAGAAGACCTCTCCCAGGCCAGCCGTTCGGGAACATGGAGAAGAGTCGTTGCAACGGAAACCTCAACGACAAGGTTAGGTGATCCGAGGCGCGGGCCGAATCCCCAAAAGCTGGCATCCCCATACACCTCTTTCGAGGGGGTTACAGTTCGATGATTCCGCGTTTGAGTCCGATGGTCACCGCGTGGGTTCGGTCGTTCGCGCTCAGTTTAGAAAGGATGTTCTTGACATGGCCCTTAACGGTCTCCTCGGCGATCGACAATTGATCTGCGATCAGTTTGTTTGCGTTTCCCGCGGCGATCAATCTGAGAACTTCGATTTCCCGGAAGGTTAAGGAGTCATCCGCGATGTGATCGGCAACCTGTGTGGCAAGGTCGGATGGAATTCGCTTCTGTCCGGCATGGACAGCGCGAATTGTGTCCAAAAGCTCTTTGCGCAAGAAACTTTTTAGCAGATACGCGCGAGCCCCGGCCTTCAGCGCCCGTGAAACCTGAACATCGCCCGCATAGGTCGTAAGGATGATGAAGCGCGCGTCAGGAAATTCGTTTCGAATCGTAATCATGACGTCAATGCCGTTCATGTCTGGCATTTGCAAGTCCATGAGAGTGATGTCCGGCCGGTGTTTGCGGAACTGTTCGATCGCTTCGCGCCCATTGGACGCTTCCGCGACAAACTCCATATCGCGCTCGTCTGCCGCAAGCGCTTGTATGCCCTGGCGCAATACAGGATGATCGTCGGCTAACAAAATGCGTATGTGATTAGGAGGGGCGTTCATGATCGTTTTTCATCTTTTTCCAAAATAGCCGAACACCGTTTCGGGCGGGAGATGCTTCGTAAACAATCGAACCGGGGAGCCGCAACTCAACTTCGGTGCCCGCTCCGGGTTCGCTCCACAAATCTAATTCTCCGCCAAGACGCTCCGCGCGCTCGCGCATACCTCGCAATCCCCAATGCCCGGTTCGTTCGCCTTGATCCCGCACGTTAGGATCGAGGCCCTTCCCGTCATCCCGGATTCGCAGTCGAAACAGTTTGTCGCTGTAAGTGATTTCCGTTTCGATCAGGCGGCCCTGGGAATGGATAAAAGCGTTTCGCAGCGCCTCACGCGCGATTCGGGAAATGTCAAGGTGGACGTTTGGATGCAGCACCCGCACCGATCCCTCAATTACCACTCGGAACTGTGCTGGATCCTTATTGGTGTCCTCCGCAATAAGTTCTTCCCCAAGCGCTGTGATTTCCTCTGCCAAGCCTTGAGCCGCAGGCGCAAGGGAGCGTAGGTCGTGGATCGCATCTCGCCCTTCGACAATCGCTTGTTCCGCTCCGTCTAATGCTTTGTCCAGCGTTTGTATCGCTTCCGCTGAGCGATCGGGAAGAAGATTACGAGCTCTTTGAAAATTGAGCACCAGCCCCTGAAAGCTTTGCAAAAGCGTGTCATGCAGCTCCCGGGCGATTCTCGTGCGCTCGGAGAGCCGTTCCCTAAATTGCATATCCAAACGGCCTGTTACCTGGCGCACTCGATAACGATACGCCATCCAGGCCAGACAGGCGGTTGCGGCCACGCAGAACAGGACAAACCATTTGGTCTGGTAAAACGCGGGAAGGATGTTGAACTCCAGCGTGGCTCCTACTTCGTTCCAAACGCCGTCGTTGTTACACGCGATCACCCGGAAGCGATAGTGGCCTGGAGGGAGATCATTATAAAAAGCTTGCCGTCTGGTTCCGGGTTCCTCCCAGCGTGTGTCGCGGCCGTCGAGCATGTAACGAAAAAAAACCTTTTGCGGTAGAACGAAGCTGAGTGCCGTGTAGTCAATCTCAAGATCGCGGGTCAGGGGAGGGAGGCTGAGCCCTTCCTGCGGTGAGTAGCTCTTTCGATCTGCGACGATGAGGTCAACGTGTACCGGGGGCGCCACAGTATTCCCGGCCATATGCGCTGGATCGATCATTTGCAGCAGGGTGCCGTTGGCGAACCACAATCGTCCGTCTTGCGTTCTTGCGCTGGTATTAAAGTGACCAACCCCCGTCTGTACTCCGTCCGACGCATCAAAAACTCTCACCTTCAACCTGCTTTCAGGCCGTCCCCACCACCGTTGTACCTCGTCATTTGCGATCTCGATCAGACCACACTCAGCGTGAAGCCACAGATCGCCTTGATTGTCCGAAATGAGGGCATCGATGCCGTCGCAAGGCAGACCGTTGCGGACAGTGAGGATCTGTTGTTTTCCGTTCTTCCATCCGATAACTCCGAATGCAGTCGCTCCTAATATGGATCCATCGGATGACGCGGTAAGCGCCAGAACCCGAGAATCAGGGTGGCCGGCGAAAGGGAATATCTCTGTCTTGCCAGATCGAAAACGAGCCAGATCTCCATTCACTAACCCTAACCAGATCCCGCTTTGCGGATCGGCTACAAGTTTTCGAGCTAGTGGCATCGGTGGTGCTGGGAACTCTTCCCGGACCTTCAGGTTCTGAATGCGAATGAGCATCGCAGGCGGTCCGTGGGTCTCAACCCAGATATTGTTCTCAGAATCCTCGGTCAGACCCATTATCATTCCGAGCGGACTGCCGTCCTGTTTCTTAATCTGACTAAACTTTCCTCGCTGATAGATCGATAGGGTATTGTCGATTCCGACCCACAAACGACCGGCGTGATCTTCGAGAAGAGACGTAACTTGATGCCCTGGCAAAGCTTTTCCTGGCTGAGAAGACACCCCGTTAGGACCCAGAACCTCCAGATGGCCCGCATTCCCGATCCAGATCGTGCCATCCCGCGAAGCGAGAACCGAATCGGCAGAGTCTATGCTCAGTCCTTCGTGTGTAGAAAAGCTGCTCACGCGGAGGTCATGGAACACATCCATGCCCTTTGAAGTAGCCACCCAGAGGTTACCCTCACGATCTTCAAAAAAGGCTTGTACTAATTCACCCGATAAACCGTCCATAGTCTGATAGTGATCAACGTCAGTTCCGCGGATTCTGTAGATACCCTGATGAGTTCCGACCCAGAGGCTCTTCTGGTGATCTTCGAGGAGCGCCATGACTTCCAGGCTTTCACCATTCAACTTGGGTGCAACAAAAGATTTCATAGCACCGTCTACCATGTGCTGCAATCCCGCACCTCGGCCAGTCAGGGCCATTCCCACCCATAGAGAACCATCTGCTGCGAGCGCCATGGCTTCGACGCCGTCTATTCCCGCATTGGATTGCAAAGCCTTGGGTCTGTAAACCTTAGCTGACCCCGGCCGCCATCTGAGAAGTGTTGTGTCGCTTCCTGCCCAAAGATTACCCGATGTGTCCTGCACGAGAGGGCCTCCGGCTGACGGAGGCACTCCGTCCTCGCTGCCGTAGCAACGAATTGCCGTATCGACGACCTCGCAGAGTGGATGGCTGTAATCGCCGACTCGAAAACGCATTACCCAAATTTTCCCGGTCTCATCTTCAGCGACGGAATCAATGGAATCTCCCTTTAGATATTTGACCAATCGCTGGTTTACCCAGTGGGCCAAACCAGCATCCGTTGCGATCCACAGGCTTCCGTCTCGCGCTGCCAGCAGAGCAATGATGAAAGAGGAGGGCAAACGTTCCCCAGTCAGCGAACTCCATGAAGCGAACCGGACTCCATCAAATCTGAAAAGTCCGGCGTCGGTTCCTACCCAGATGTACCCGTCTGTGGTCTGTGTAATGGAGACTGCCTGGCCGCCGAAATATCCGTCCTGTGTTCTCCACGCGGTGTGACCATATTGCGAGATGTGCCGGCTCGGATCGAGTGCGAACGCGCCAGTGCACACGACCGCGGCGAGCAACACGACCCAAACACTGCGCCAGATGTGCCCGATTGGATTCATAGCCCTCGCCGAACTGGCAACGAGCAAAAAGAGCCTGGAGCAGATAAACGCAGACCGGGCTCCTAAAGTGTTCTTTGCGTCCTTGCTGCGAATTGTACTCAATTCTCACGAATTGGTTCGGCGCTAAGGGTGTGGGTGTAATGGCATCCCTGCGGCAAGGTGGACTGTTCTGTCAATCGCATCTGCTGGCAGTTCACCGCGGGAATGATTTGGACCGAGGATGTGCCGCTTGGTTGGAGTTGGAGTCACACAAGTGAACGGAACGAAATGGTCGAACATCCGAACACAACTTGAAAGTCCCCATAGCGACGGAATCAGGACGCCGACGAGTGCCAGAGGGCGGGTGTTCGTCACTCTGTGCGCAGCCAAATTCTAAGGCTCAGAATTCTTGACGGAAAGAGTGCGCCATATCCGAATGCCGGGCTGCGTTTTTGGGTGACCGAATTCTTGCTCCATTTATGATCCACGAACTGTTTCCATCCCTTACTGAAACCGCTTCAGGTAGCCATCCGTGTCGCGTAGTTTCAGCAACTTACCGTAAGCTGCGTCCCTTTCACGGCGGTAACACGGGTTCAAATCCCGTCGGGGACGCCAAACTTGACATCATCGTCAGCATCATTCAAAGAGTCGCTTAAATCCTGCATGATCGACGTGTGTTTGGGAGTTCACAAAGCCCATAGAGTGAGACCACACCAAACCGCCAGGAAAGAGCATCGAGCATAGCTCCCGGCGTTCGCTCAGTCCGGCCTTGGCCCATCGGCAGTCACTGAACTGCCTGAGTCTTAGGGCCCGATTACGCCGGAGAGTAAGGGCGGAACCTGTCGGACGAAGGTATCGATCAATACGTTCGCAGCAGTTGATCGCGTTGGCCCCTACGCATTGTGATCGTAGACACGTGAGATTGCAGCGCGCGATTGGGGTCGGCAGTAAGACGCCGAGTTTCGTGAACTTGGTGAAGACAAATCTGCTCTGTTGAAGCCCGAGAAGAGGGCTGGTCAATAGTTGCTGCAGGTTGTAAGGACGACTTCTCGAAGGGGCGTCCTTCAACGTGATCAAGCGTGGGTGTACAGCAAGAGTCGGGCGGACGCGTGGAGCGAAGCCTGACTGCCATTTTCACTAGCGAAGCGAGAGAGTCGGCTTTCATCTTCTGCATGACCTGCCCTCGATGTGCTTTCACTGTGATCTCGCTGATGCCGAGCTCGCCACCAATCTGTTTGTTCAACAGGCCGGAAACCACCAACGCCATAACCTGCCGCTCGCGAGGGGTGAGTAAGGCGTAACTGTTCCGAAGTTGCCCTATCTCCGCTTCGCGGCTAAGCGCAAGGCGGCTACGTTGGAGCGCTTGCCGAATGGCGTTCAGGAGTGCTTCGTCATTGAAAGGTTTCGTTAAGAATTCGATTGCGCCGGCTTTCATGGCTTGGACGGCCACACGCACATCGATGAGGCCCGTGATAAATATCACCGGCATGTCGGTCCGTTCGACAGCGACGAGCTTCTGCAGGTCAAGACCGTTGAGGCCCGGAAGAGAAATGTCGAGTACGAGGCAGCTTGGAACAAGGGCCCGCGGGCACGCGAGGAATTCTTGTGCGGAAGCGAAAGCCTCCGGTTGCCAGCCTTCGCAGCGTACTAGACCTTCCAGTGACTCGCGCACCGAGGCGTCGTCGTCGACAACGAACACAATCGGTACTCCTTCTGACCCGAGTCGCGGCTCCAATTCGTGGCCAAATATGTGCGCTAGACTGATGGGGGATTGCTCAGGAATTGCAGCTATTGCAGTTGATGTCATATCCGCTCCTTTATCTTCGCTGGTTTATCGCTTGCCCAAGAGAACCCGACTCAGCCAATCACGGTGTGCTACTTGAACTGCCGCTTTTGCTTGAGAGTTCTTTGGGGCGAGATGAGTGTCGAACAATCTGACCTGGCGCCACAACCGCTAATGGTCGAATCGTGAGACCACTCTATCGTCGGTCGAAGGGGCACTACTTTTGGGGGTGAGAGAGTGAGGGATTTGTTTTCTATGTTTCGATGTGCTTCCTACCGAAAAGACGGGCATCAATGGACCACGCACCGGGCCCGATCATGGCCGCAGTTCCACCGAGGGTTGCCAGCATGATCGGAATCCACGGATCGCCGGCTTGGGCCCAGGCGATCCACAGTTCGGCGACGACGATCAAAGTCCCAACCACTGGCGTCCAGAGGCCGACGAGAAGAAGTATTCCGGCGCAGGCACCAACGATTTGCGGAATGATACTTTGGGGGATTATCGATGTGGAAGCGGATGTGGCCGTAAGGCAGAGTATTCCGAAGCGCACCAGCATGATCCCAGCTAGAACGCGCTGAAGTAGAAGACCGAAGCCTGGCCAACCGTTGGCAAAGGTGGAAAAAAGTCGTTGCAAGAATCCCTCCGATCAGAGCTTAAGGCAATTGCAACAAAGTGGAAACGGCTGAAGGGCGGGGTTCGGTGTCCTACTTTTGGGGGAGATCCAACTCGATGATGCCGCGCTTGAGGCCGATGGTTACAGCATGAGATCGGTCATTAGCGCCAAGCTTCGACAATATGTTTGAGACGTGGCTCTTGACGGTCGCTTCGCCGATCGAGAGTTGATCGGCGATTTGCTTGTTTCCGTGGCCGGCTGCTACCAGCCTCAAAACCTCGATTTCGCGTTCAGTTAATTCGTCATCCATGGCATGTTCAGCCAACCCAGCGGCCACGTCCGGGGGTATGCGCTTCTGTCCGGCGTGTACCGCACGGATCGTTTCCAGGAGTTCTTTATGCACATGCCCCTTAAGGATGTACGCTCTTGCACCCGCTCGAAGAGCCCGCAGTACTTGGATGTCGCCGGTGTAGGTAGTCAGAACGATAATCCGAGCATTAAGAAATTCCTCTCGAATACGACCGATGGCTGCAATGCCATCTAATCCCGGCATCTGTAAATCCATTAAAGTTACGTCCGGCAGGTGTGACCGAAACGCCTCGATGGCTTCTTCGCCGTTGGAAGCCTCCGCAACCAACTTCATGTCGGGTTCGGCATTCAGCAGCGCCGCAATCCCTTTGCGTAGGAGAGGGTGGTCGTCCACGGTGAGGATTCGAATCAGGTTATGAGCGCTGTCCACGATTTCTCACTTTGCGTGATAAGTTTGATGCAGCGCCGTCAGGCACGGGTTTCGTACGCAACGGCGGCAGGAACGGCCAGCTGAACTTCAGTTCCGGCCCCAACCTCACTCCAAAAATCTAGTCGCGCCCCGATTCGCTCGGCGCGTTCGCGGAGGCCTCGTAACCCCCAATGCCCAGACCCCAGTCCACGCAGAGATCAGGTCGGCCATTTCGAATAAATTCGTGCACTTTCCACGTATCCAAAGTTTCCCTGGAGAAATCACGGTTGGACTACTAGCGGATACCTAGGCAGCATCTTTCTGCGACTTGCCCGCCTCACCGCCCAGGAAGCTTAGCAATTCGGCGTTCACTTCTTCTGTGTGCGTCCAGGGGACGCAGTGTGGGCCGTCCTTCACGACCACCAGGCGCGCCCCTTTGATGAGCTTGGCAGTGCGCAGCCCCGCAGCTGTGATTGGAAGAATGCGGTCGGCATCTCCGTGAATCACCAGCGTGGGCACATCGATGCGCGCCAAGTCTGCACGGAAATCCTCGTGCCAGGTCGGGATACATGCCAGGCTGGCGGTGGCGGAGGCAGTAGCCGCCACGTTCCAGCTGGCTTGTACGGCTTGTTCGCTGACACGCTTACCGAGCAGCAAGTCAGTGTTGTAGAAATCCTTGAAGAAGCTGGTGAAGAACGCGTAGCGGTCGGCGGCCACAGTTTTCTCGCTGGCGGCAAATATGCTGGCATCCAGGCCTTCGGGATTGTCGCCGGTCTTGAGCAGGTACGGCGGTACACCGGAAATAATCACAGCTTTGCTCACGCTCTTGGAGCCGTATTTTCCGATGTAGCGTGCCACTTCGCCTCCGCCCATCGAAAAGCCCACAAGGGTGAAGTCGTGCAGCTTGAGGTGGGTGATCACCTTGTGAAGGTCCTCTGCGAACGTATCGTAGTTGTAGCCTGCGGTCGGCTGGCTGGACTTGCCGAAACCTCTGCGGTCGTAGGCAATGACCCTGTAACCCGCATCCAGAAGAGCGGGTACTTGCTTCTCCCAGGAAGCGCCGCTCAATGGGTATCCGTGGATCAGAACAACCGGTTGGCCCGAGCCATGGTCCTCATAGTAAAGTTCGATGTCGTCTGAGTTTTCTTTTCCGACTGTAACGTACGGCATTGCATTTCTCCTTTTCTATTGCGATCGATATTGTGATTGGTAGAGTCGTGACCGCGAATCGCGGGTCAAGTCTTCTTCACCTTCGCCGGAGGAACCAGGGCGACGGCGGCCTCGGTGGTGAGCAGGAGGAAAGTAAATGTCTCCTGCAGGTACAGACGGACTGCGGCGTCGTTGTGGTTGAGGTAGCCGATGGAGACGTCCTGGCCGATGTGCAGGTCGAAATCGCCGCCACGCGTGGTCAGCACGAAAGCGCCGGCAATGGCGGGCGCCCAGATGATTTGATCCTTGACCAGCCGCTTGACGTGCTCGAGCACCGGGTATCCGTGGTCGCTGGTTTCGGCGAGCGCGGTGTAGGCGTCGGCGCCGAGCAGTACGGCATAGGGGCCGTTGACGCCTACGAGACGCAGCCGGCTCAAGCTTTGGGCAATCGCGTCAGGGTACTCCCGCACGTCGGCGGGGAGAGTCATGATAGGGTTGCTCGTTCCTTGGCGGATGCCCCCGATGCCGGCGGCAGCATAGCCCTCGAATATGGCGGCGTCCTCGGCAAAGGCGATCTGCCGCGCAGCGTCTTTCGCGGGTTGCCAGTCCGAGTCGTTCGCGCCTCGCTCGACGTCGTCAATCGCCTGGCGATCCAGTTCGAAGGGAACGCGTAGCTCGACCAGTGCCTTCACCTCGCGCTGCCTCGTGACGATGCCTTTTCCCGGGGCGGCGATTGTGCGCAGGTGACCGGTGCCGACGGCAGAGAGGTTGATGCCGGCCGGCCCCTTCAGGTCAACGACGCGCCGTCCGGCGAGGTAGCGTTTGAGTGTCCGAGATGCTTCCTCTTCGATCTGAGCCCACGCTGAATCGGAAATGGGGGCAAGCTCGCGATGGAGATTATTCATGTCGTGTGTCTCCTTTGAGAGATCCGATGCCGAGCGAACTCTCGCGCACCGATGATGTGGATGAAGATGAGATGGATGAGGAGGTTTCGGCCGTTGCGGGTACTGCCGCGGGTTCCGCGGCCGCCGTCAAATCTTCGACAGCTTGATCTTCGTCAGTTTGATCTTCGTTAGCTTGATCTTCGTTAGCTTGATCGTCGTTAGTCTGATCTTCAGTGACATTCTCCAGAAATGTCGCCGACGGCACGAAGAACAGGTTTCCAGTGACGGCGCGGCTGAAGTCGAGCAGTCGGTCGTAGTTGCCGGGCGGGCGGCCGATGAACATGTTCTCGAGCATCTGTTCGATGGTGCGGGGCGAACGGCTATAGCCGATGAAGTAGGTTCCAAACTCACCATGCGCGGGCCGGCCGAAAGGCATGTTGTCGCGCAGGATCTTGATCTCTTTCCCATTCTCGACAATGGTCGTGAGCGCGTTATGTGCTGAGGTTGGCTTGATCGAATCGTCCAACTCGACATCGGAAAGCTTGGTGCGGCCGATGATTCGTTCCTGCGTTTCGGTGGAGAGCGCATTCCATGCGCTCACATCGTGGAGATATTTCTGCACGATAACGTAGCTGCCGTTATCAAACTGGATGTCTTCGTCGCCGATGAGCACGGCCTGGGCTACGGCGTCGCCGCGCGGATTCTCCGTCCCGTCGACGAAGCCCAATAGATCGCGATCATCGAAGTAGCGGAAACCCTGAACTTCGTCTACCGGCGAAACGGCATTTCCCAGACGCGTCATAAGCTGAGTGGCCAGCTCGAAGCATAAATCCATGCGCTTGGCGCGGATGTGGAACAGCAGGTCGCCTGCTGTGGAAACCGCGTGGCGTGCTCCGGCACGAATCTCCCGGAAGGGATGCAACTCTGCCGGCCGCGGAGGCCCGAAGAGGCGGTCCCAAGCGTCGGAACCAAACCCCATGACGCAGGAAAGTCCTGCCTCCAGGTCGCGAAATTCCACGGCGCGCACCAGAGCGGCAAGGTCTCCGCAGAACGAGCGCAGAGTGCCGCGATTCTCAGAACCCGAATTGAGCGTCACGACCAGGAAGATCGCAGCGCGAGTAAGCGGCGCGGCCACTGCTTGCGCTATGGCAGGCAACCTACCTGCCGCCTCTGGTCTGTTGATCGGATCAGTCTTCATCGGATGTCGCGCCTGTTTCCGTCAAGCTGCTTTGGTTTTGCCGTCCGATTTCTCCAGGTGCCCGCCAAACTGATAGCGCATCGCGGACAAGAGTTTATCAGCGAAGTCGACATCGCGGCGACCGGGGCTTTTCCGTCGTGCGGCCACGCGTCGCGGAGAGCACGCAATGTCTCCTACGAGTTGTGGTTTCGCGGATCGTCGTTCGCACTGACGTATTCAAGCCCAAGCGGCCCCGTCGCGGTCACTTGCGTTACGTAGTCACTGGATTTCGCCCAGTGGAAATGGGACGTATTACCCGGCAGAACAATGACGCTTCCGGGCGGGTAAGCTTGCAGCGTCGCAGCGTCGAACTGATCGCCCAGGCCGATGTAGAAAACGCCTGAAATAACCGTATAGACGCGATCCTCCGGGTGTCGGTGTGGCATCAGCTTAACGCCATGGGGCACTCGGACCCTGATCGTGTAGGGTCCGGCTGCTGAGGGCTGACCCACAATAACAGCCAGGCGGACCGACGGTGGAAACGCGGCGAAGGGCTTCCAGTCTACGTCTTCGGACAGGACCGATTTGAAAACGTCTTGGCCTGGCTGATGCGCTGCGACCATACCTTGTTGTGTTCTCGTCATGATGGCTGTTCCCTCGTTTGACATATAAGCCCTCCTTCTGGCTCTCGCGTGATGCACATGTGGGATTAGACAGAAAGCCTGCAGGCGAAACAATTGGACGAACGTATCGATCGATACCATCGCATCAACCTGAACGGCGACTTTGCGCCTAATCCTGTTCGCCCAGGGTTTGCACGTACGTTTTTCCGTAGGGATAGAAAAGATCCTTGCGGCCTTGTTACCATGCCGCCTTGAGTTCCGGGGTCGTGATGTCCCAGTCCGGCCGGCATTTCTCAAGCACCGCGCGCAAGTCCTGACGGAGATCCCCCTGAGTGGGGCGTCCGAAAAACCAGTAGCCGTTGTAGATCTTATAGACGGCGAGACCGGGCTCAAGCACGACCACGTGCGGGATCATGGGATTGTGAGCAGGGTCCGTGTATTCGGCGATGTCGAGATCTTTTTGTACCATACGTCCCGCATCGGAGAGGAAAGTCCAGTGAGCGCCGACTCCGCTGCGATATTCGTTGGTCTCGGTGATATTGTCGGTGCTCATCGTTACCAGCCGGCAATAGGCAACCTCGAGTTCAGGGTAAAGCTGGACCAACAACTCGGCCTGTCTGCGGTCCTTGGGGCAATAGCCTCCGCGGCTGAGCACGAGAACCATCGGATGTTGCCCTTGCAATTCGGAGAGCTTCCGGCGTTTCGCGGCGTGGTCGGAAAGCTCGTAGTCGGGGAAGATGGCTCCGGGGATAATGTCAGATCGCATGGGGAATCCTGAGAAATTGGATGCGCGTCTCCGCGTTACGTCTCGACGCTCCTACCAGGCTAACGCCAGTCGGATACTAAAAACCGTCGACGTCGATCACGGCCTTGGCGAAAGCTTCCGGAGCTTCTTGCGGCAGATTGTGCCCGACGCCGCCGGTAATGGTCCGGTGCTCATGTTTGCCGGTAAATTTCTTGGCAAAGGCACTGGGGTCCGGATAATGTGGCGCCCCATTGGTATCGCCCTCAAGAGTGATGGTCGGCACGGTGATGACGGGACCTGTGGCAAGGCGCTTTTCTAGATCGTCATATTTCGGCTCGCCTTCAACCAAGCCGAGCCGCCAGCGGTAACTATGGATCACGATGGCGACGTGATCCGGATTGTCGAACGATGCTGCAGTGCGATCGAACGTAGCATCATCGAAGTTCCACTTCGGCGAAGCAATCTGCCAGATCAGCTTGGCAAAATCGTGCCGGTATTTGTCATAGCCGTCCCGGCCACGCTCCGTCGCG
>Ga0116105_1000347_pt1 | contig 12719 bp, 9 predicted proteins | sample June2015DPH_6_20_FD_89716 | JGI IMG/M metagenome (GOLD analysis project Ga0116105, IMG submission 89716) | Peatland microbial communities from SPRUCE experiment site at the Marcell Experimental Forest, Minnesota, USA - June2015DPH_6_10 | ecosystem: Environmental > Terrestrial > Soil > Wetlands >... | reverse complement strand
TCCTCGGAAAGTTCACGGCGAAACTTGCATTACCGCCGAACTGCCATCCGAGGGAGGAGTATAGAATGGTCTTGGCATCGGAAAGGCTTCCTTCGAGTACTCCATTTACGAACAATCGGAACGTGCTGCCGTCGTATGTTCCGGCGACCGAATAGAAAACGCCCGGCGCGAATGAGTGCTGGGAAAGAATGAACTCGGTGGAGTCGTCACCGAAGACGAAAACAAACTGCCCGCTGGATGAACTCCAGGACAATTGAGTGAAGACATTCTCGGCCAGTAAATAAACCTGATTTACGATGACGCTGCCGTTACGGTCGTTGTTCGAGCTTATTGCACTTGGGCCGTCCGGCCTTACCCATGCAACCCAGGTGAACCTCTGGTTCTCCAAGATCGGCGACTCCGGGATGGTCACGTAGCCACGGCTGGCGAATTGAAAGCCGTCCTTCACTTCGGCGGGCACGAGAGTAACGAGGCTGACGACCGACGCATTGTTGCCGCCGACAATATCGTTCTCATTGGTGTCTCCGGGCCACCAGCCGACCAGGCCGGACGGCGGCGCAAGACAAGCTGTTGTAGCGGGCTGGTAGATTTGCACATAATCGTTGACGGTTCCTTGACCGGCGACACCATTACTGGAACCGCCGAAACAATAGAGGCGGTCGCCCACACTGACTGATCCCGGCGAGACCACGGCGTTGGGAATGGACGGCAGGCCGCTCGACCATGAATTGGTGGTCGCGTCGTAGGCTTCCATGACAGTAAGTGGAACCGATGCCGCCCCCCCCGCCGAGGAGCCGCCAGCTACATAGAGCAGTCCTGAGGTGACACCGAAGCAAGCCGCTTGACGGGCGGTGGGCATCGACGCGAGAGTCGTCCATGAATTAGTCGCGGCATTATAGCCTTCCGTGTCGGTGGTGGTTGCGCTCGAGTTGGTAAGACCTCCTGCTGAAATGATCGTCGAACCTAGAAGTCCGACAGCGGACTCCGACTTACCCACATTCAGCGGAGCGAGTACGCTCCAGACGTCTGTGGCCGGATTGTAGGACAGGACTGTGGTTATCCTTTGCTGGCTGGATTGGCTGAAGCCGCCGATAACGTAAATGATATTATTTTCGACCGTCGCATAAATATTGTCATTGGCGATCGGCATAGGGGATTTCGTCGACCAGGTGTTCGTCGCCGGGTCGTAGGCTTCCACGACGTTCAGTGAGACGTTGCTGCTGCTCCTACCTCCAATGGTGTAAAGAATATTGTTGACGACGGCAGAGGCTGCAAGCCAGCGCGCTGTCGGCATGGGAGCTCCGCTGGACCAAGTGTTGGTGGTCGTGTCATAGATCTCGTTGACGTTGAGGACGGAGGTGTTTGTAATTCCGCCGACCACATATATGTTGGTACCAATCACCCCTGTGAAAGGCCCTTGGCGAGCCGTGGGCATGGGCGTCCCGATACTCCATGAATTGGGTGCGAGCGTAGGTTGAGCATTGGCCGCAAGGCCGAGAAGCCCGAGCAGTGCTTTGAGGGTTAAGATCATCGTTTCGGACATTGGGTGTAGTGACCTCATCACAATCCTTTACGCTAAAGCCGCGCGCTTTCCGTCATATCTTGGAGGATGCTTACTGTCTGGAATCCGAGCGAGTAACTTCGCAATATGTGTCATTGATGTCGCCGGAGCGAGACAAGCAGCAGAAGCGGCCGAAACAAATTGAGCTTGAAAAGCGGAACCAGGAGGCCCAAGGGGTGTCGGGTCAGCATCGCGTAGCACCGTCATCAAGGCACCGCGTGCGCTGTGCCCGGTAAAAAGCATGGGAAAGGATCGCACGGTTTAGCCTTGATAATCAGGTGTTTATATTACATTGACCACGTTTTGTGCTAGGCCGGGCACAATCAAACGAGGACGGGCAGCAATCTCGCGCCGCAGGTGCGCTCCTCGGCGTGGCGAGAGTACCTGCGCGTTATTCAACGCAACCGGCGCGCTTTGGACCACTAATCGTTCGGCACCGCGTTCGCCCAAAACACGGGAGAATGGATTATCCCAAGAGATGTGAACCAAATAGATGCATGAAATCCTGAGGCACTTGCCGGAAGGCGCCCGCGTTCTCGATTTGGGCAGCCGCGCCGGCAGCTTTGATGCATCTCTATACCCAGTCCGCGCAGTTCGGTTGGATCTTGAAATCCCGAGTCGAGGCGCGCGGTGTGATTTCGTCCAGGCCGATGCAGCCAGCCTGCCGTTTCCGGATGCAACGTTCGATGCCGTTATCTCGAATCACAGCCTGGAGCATTTCGAACGGCTGGAAATGGCGCTCCAGGAGTTGGGCCGCGTGGTGCGGCCGTCCGGTTCTATTTTCATCGCTGTGCCGGATGCGAGCACGTTCTCCGACAAACTGTACCGGTGGTTAGGGCGCGGCGGCGGCCACGTGAACGCGTTCCGATCGCGGACTGAATTGATTGCGCTGGTGGAACGCCACACAGGATTGCACTTTGCCGGTGGCCGATTATTGATAAGCTCGCTCTCGATATTGAATCACAACAATCTCGCCGGGCGCGCTCCTAGAAAGATGCTGCTGCTGGGTGGTGGCAGGGAAGGTCTGCTGGGGCTATGGAGCCTAATTTCACGCCTTTCGGATCGCTGGTTGCACATGCGGCTCAGCTTGTATGGCTGGGCTCTCTACTTCGGTACTCTCGATGAAACGCTCGATACCAGCACTTGGTCGAACGTATGCGTACGCTGCGGCTCGGGCGCTTCGTCGGCCTGGCTCGAGCAGCTCGGGATCGTGAAACGGAATCGCTGGATGCTGCGCAGCTATGCGTGCCCAAGCTGTGGCGCGCCCAACATTTTCACGCGCGACTAATCTGCGATGTACACGTTGAAATTGGTGACCATCCGGTAGCCCATCCTTTCGTACAGCGACAATCCCGACCGCGTGGACTGCAGAACCGTCCCGGCGGCGCCGGCCTGTTCAATCACCTGACGCATGATGGCTTCGGCATACCCCATTCGCCGGAACGCCGGCACTGTGGCCACCGAATACAGCCCGATCACGTCACCTGTTAGCGCGGCCGCCGCGGTGGTGACGGCTTTGCCGTTTTCGAATCCGACATAACCTTGTAAGTCGCCGGTCCAGGCGAACTCCGAGCCGTACACCGCGGTGCATACGGCCGCTGGAATTTCGAATGCCACCGACATGATCTCGGCGAACGCCTTGCGCGTTTCTGCGTCGGCCACGGGACGCACTTCGATCCGCGGCAGCTTGCGATGCGGCGGCAGCAGGTTTCGAGTGTACATGCCGGGCGCCTGCGTCAAGGGCCGCAGTCCGAATCGGCTGAAGATGCGATCGGCATCGCGCAACGCCGGCCGGCTTAGAAAGTCGTCGCAGACCCAACAAGTCCAGCGCAGGTTGCGCGCGTCAAACCGCTGCGCCGCTAACTGAATCAGGCTCGACAGCTCTTGCCCGTCGCCCGCCACCGGACGGGAAACCAGGGCGGCATTGAAGGCGGCGTAGTTGAGCCCGCAGAAAATCAAAGACACGCCGGGGAGATCCTGGATTTCGCTGCTGGCCCGCGCGTGTCCAAAGAACCGGAGGGCCTGCAGGAGGTTGTCCGCCACCGCGCGAACCTCGGGCTCGGGCATTTGGCGATTAGAGCAGAATGCGCCGCTCGGCGTCAATGTACGGCCGCGTGCTAAGATTTCGACACGGCGGAAACTTGCCGCCGCCCACCACGATCGCACCTAGTGTTTTCAATCTATTTCGATTGGCCGCCGACTTGCATTAAACGGCCGCGTGACTATTAACCCAGTTTCCTCGCTGTTCCCCAGCATCTTCCAGCCGAGTACCTCATCGGCCAATAACACCAGCAGCTCTAGCTCGGTTTCTTCCGCCGCGCAGCAAACCGATGCCTCGGGTCTGTCACCTACTGCCAGCTTCCTGAATGAGCTGCAGCAAATTCAGCAACAAAGTCCGGGCCAGTTCAGCCAAATCATGAGCCAGATCTCCAACAACCTTCAACTGGCCGCGCAATCGGCTACCAATAGTGGTAATTCCACCAAGGCTACGCAGTTAAACAATTTGGCAAATGAGTTCCAGAACGCGGCCAAGGGCGGCCAAATCCCATCCGCGCAGGATCTCCAGCAAGCCGGTCTCTCCGGACATCACCACCACGGCGGCGGACACCACGGATCGAGCCAATCCAGCTCGACGAACCCATTTCAGACGACCACCGATTCCAATTCGCAAGACGTGCTGGCCAGTCTTCTTGGAACCACAACCACCAGCTCGTAAAACTAACCACATGACATGGCCACAACCTATCGGCCCAATTGCGGCCAACACGCGTGCATCCGGGACCAGCTCACCGCATTGTTGGAACCGGATTCCTCCATCGTGGACCGGTTACTCCTGGTGGCCTGCGTGGTGGCGCAGACCTGCGGCAGTCTCGCCGCCGGCGATTTACGTCGCTGCGCCACCAGCCTCTTCGGAGTCCGCGCCGAATCCGAGCTCACCGGCGCATTTATAACGGCGTATCAAAACGAGCGGGACCGAATGGCCGGACGCCGGCAAATGGAAAAATACCGGGCCGGATGGGTAAGCACTATCCACCCCGGGCCGCGCGCGAAGAAGCACGAGATTGTTGGGTGATTGGTGCGAACGGGGAGGGTCGAACTCCCATGGCCTTTCGGCCGCCAGATCCTAAGTCCCTTTTCGGTTCCTGTCTACGATTGCCTAGCCCAGTCTGACAATGACTTGCGAAATTGGCAACCGTCTTGCGTTGTCTGGTTTTGTTTGGGGTTTGCTACCGATTTGCTACCAGCGGTAGTCTGCCGGCGGCGAGTTTCGCTGGAATTTGCAGGACCAACGTCAACGTGTCAATATCGCGAATTGGCGGCCCATTTTGCCAAACCATGACAGCGAAGCTGGATTGCTCAAAGTGCTTTAGAATGTTCTGGCGCAGAGGGAGGGATTCGGAGTATCGCGAGCCTGGATATACCTTAACCTACGGATTATTGGTTGCCATAGCAGCGAGCGTTGCCACGGTTGCCAAGGCTCCATGGCACATATTGGCCAGAGGGTTCTTGGCCGCCAGATGGTTCTTTTGGCGCCAAATGAGCGGTTCCATAAAAATAGCACCTCGCTCGGGTTGGCGGGTTAGTCGGCCGTTACCGTGGTCACTCCATCGGTATGCAAGTGTCCCGGTGTGCCGGCCGTCCAGAGTGACGTTAACAGACCAGGCCGAACCAAAGAGAGATTCAGTATTTGCACCTGGCTATTCTGGCGGTGAGGGTGGGATTCGAAGTTGCCGAGAGTGGCACATTTTGCCAGCATCGCCGTCGCGCATTGCCCAAAATTGCCCAGATCGGGTCTGAGTCTGTGAGTCCTGGCTCCCATGGAAACGGCCAGAAGGATGAGCCTTGTTCAATACCGGTACCGCTTCGTCTGAAGTTGCTGCGCCACACCGCATTCCGCAAGTACGTTCCCATTGCGCATAGGCGTACCGCGTGATGATCCACCGCCGACCGAGGCGGATTCCGGGCAAGATCCATTATTCTAGCGTCGCGTAGACGGCCAATTGTCCGATATCTGAGCGCCCTGCGATTTCTGACACAGACATGCGGCTGCAGAGCCGCTCGACAGTTAGGCACCCGGAATCTGATTCGATGAGTGGAACGAACTTTGGGTTGCTTTCTTGGTTTTCATGGTTGGATATGTCAGTCTCGATGTAGCCGGTGTTCCGCTACTCCCGCGGGCTTGGCTCAACCGCGATCAACGATTCTTTCCCAATCTTTTTCCGCTCCTCACAGAAGTTTTCCACGTACTTCTGAGTGATTCCGGGGATCGCGAGGTAGTGTCCCAGGAACCCGATCACGTGGACCACAACCACGAAGGCAAGAAGTTGAATCGCTAGCGCGATCAGCGAATATCCGATCCGAGTCCCAAACGCAACCGCTATAAGCAAGAGCAGGCCCGAGATGAAATATGCAATAGCAAGCAGCCGTTTGGTAGCCAGCGAGTAGACCGGACTTCGGGACCGTAACAGAATGATTCCGGTGCCCAAGAGAACCACTCCCAGCAGCCCCCACTTAACCAGCGAAGGGATGAAGATGGCCGGGTTCTCGCCATCCAGCGCCCGGAAAATCTGCCAGTCCTCGGCGTAGTCGAACAATGCGGTTCCCAAGATGAACAAGGTCAACAGCCGCGTTCTCTCGGCGAATACCCTCGCCAGGGACCAAAAGAAGAAAGCGTACAGCGGAATGAAGATGAGATCCAATTGGTTACTCACGCGCTCAAAGCTGGCTGCTTGCTTTGCCAGTGGATCGGCCCGGTGCAGGACCGCTTCGATGTCGTCTGCATCGCGGGAGATTTCCAATGCCAGTATGGGCGAGGCGACATCGTGATGGAAGATGTATGGAAATGGATACTTTGGTGGAACATACCCCATTACAACAATCCACGCGATCATGAGAACGGCCGCGGCAGCGGCGCGATGGCTTAATTCATTAAATGACATGCGCGCTCACTCCTTTTCGTCCGCGGCCAGACCGCAATAACTGCGCGGATCGGCGCCTCCTACATAGGAACTGACGCATTGCAAGGCACCCTTCTGACCGGTAAGAACGTCTTCCCAGGTGCGGTCGATGCAGGCCTGCTGTTCACTATCGAGCTTCCAGGAAAGCGGCGCGTCGGCACAGTGGCCCGTGCCTGTATATGAGATTCCGGTTTTCCAGACGTTGACGTGCTCGTCCCTGTAATACTTCCCAAAAAGTTCCAACTGTTTGCGCGCTACGGAATCCTGCGCATAATCGCGCATATTGTACAAAGCGACGGGAGGCGCCACTATCTGGTAGCCCCAGCCTTGCTGGCTTGGGCCGTTAAGTTTGGCGTCGTTGAAGTGCTGTATCTGCAAAATCAGAACGTCGGTCAGTTGCGGCTTCACGCTGGGATCCTCCAGCGCCTCGGTAAGCCACGCCAGCAGCGATGTGATTCCAAAATTGTCGTAGTAACCGCCATCCACGAAATGAAAGCCGACGGTGTATGGACCATTCAGATTCGGCCGGGAAGCCGGGGCGACGTAGGAGAAGGATGCCGACAACCGCGCCGCGGTATTCACGCGAATATCATAATGCAGGTATTGCGCACGCGAATATAGATCGTAAAAGTTTGCGATGCGGTTATCTTCACTGAAGGTAGCGGGAAAGCGCGTATTTGAGAAGACTACGGGCTGTCCGCGTTCCACCAGCATCGCGTTGATGAGCAGTGCCGGCATGGTGCCCTCCCTGGCCGCGTTCGACCAATCGCCCAGCATGGTTCCCGCGGAACCGCCCGTGTCGTTCAGGTTATTGATTGCCGCCCATTTCTTTTCCAACGCCCAACCCCGGTCGATGGCGCGATTGGTTCGGAACCACGGTAATATTGCGCGCCACACATCGGGAACCGTCCAGCCCCACGCAACCTCATCAATGGCGGATTGGCGGGCATTTTTAGTAACCTCTTCCTCTCCGATTTTTCCCGCAAAACTGGCTGCGTAGATGATGGATCCAAGCGACCCGCCCGAAACAGAACTGACGGCGGCCACGGACTGGCGGAAACCGGGAGCTTCGTGGTTGAGTTCCGTGAGCACCTTCGCAGTCCACGCCGCGGCTTGAATGCCTCCTCCGGGTGTCGCCACTACGATAAGCCGTTTCGGCTTGTTCAGTTCCAATCGCTTCTTCATATACGCGGCGGCGGTGGGTGGTTCCGGCATCGCGGCTTTCCGCGTCTCGACTCTGAAGAAGTGATCGGATTGCGGCGACCAAAGGGCCATCAGAGAAAATGCGCCGACGGTCCACAACAGCGGAAAACGATATCGATCGAAGAAGAACGTAAGCAGGGACAGTGCCCAGCAAGCTACGATGAAGAACAGCAATACGAAAGCGAGCGCCGGCACTCGAGCGTCAATCGCCGTAATCCCGGACTTGACCAGTCCAATTCCCAGGTACAACGAAAAAGCGATTACGAACAGCGAGAGGGCGAATACATGTCCGGACTGGAGCCGGAGTGGTTCGCCGGCAGGCGGGTCGAGGTTCATTAGATAACCTTGTCCAGCGGGCCTCAAGATTTGCAGCGGAAACTGGCTGAGCCGGTTGAACCAGTTCTTGGCGGTGTGGGATCTGCCACTGCTATAGCAGTAGATGTCGTCGAAGATGCGCTCGGCAAATGGGAATATGTAAGCGGGAAACACCAGAAAGGGCGGCGGATGCTTGGTAGTCTTTGGATCCGTAAGAAAGAGCTGAACCACTTTGGCCAGGATCACTAAGACAAGCGCTGCGACGAAGCCGAGCAGCAAAAACAAGGCATTGACCAGTTGGTTGGGTATCGTACGACGGTAAACGCACACCACCAGAATCAGTGCCGCGACGCATCCGAAAATAAAAGTGAGCAACGGACGCTTTTGCGATAGTCCGAGACTGGCTCCTTGGTCGAAACGATCATTGCCGTAGTGCAAGGTGATGTTAATGGTTGTCACCGCCGTGGACGCCAGCATGAAGGCGGCAAAAGACACGGTGAATAGGTACCATTCCGTTCGTCCTTGACCCTGATCCAGCAGATTGCCAAGCAAGCTGCTGTTCAATGCCAGAGGTCCAAGCGCGGCGAGTACGGTCAGCGTGAAAATGGGTACTCGCAGCAGAAAAGCAAGCCGAAGAGTGCGTCCAATCAGGGGCCATGTCATAGCAGACGTTTTCCTCTGTTCTCAAGTACCGGCCAGTATCACGCCCGAAACATTATCACTGGCCGCGAAGGAGCGCCCGGGATTCCCGCCCAGGCTGGAGCCCACGGCCACGTGTTCGCAAGCGCCTGACTTCCGACGCTAACGGCGCGGGTGAAAGTATATCACGGGGAGCAGTTTGTGTAACCCGTTATTTTTTGTAAATCCGAAGATGGAATGTCGTAATGCAGAATACAGCATCCCCACTACGACGCAAAAGAAAACGTATTGCTTTTAGCGCTTGGGTCACGCTCCCACCGCGATGTTCGCGCTGTTAGTGGTGGATGTGGAAGTTCTGATGCTTCGGATTGATTTCGAAAGCCGCCTGCGCCAACCTTTGGCTTTCGGCGGTCTCTCCAGCGGCATCGAACAGGGTTGCGGCCGTCGAGAAGATTCCGGCGTCCCGCACGCCTGAGGCGAGCGCCAAACCAATGTATTCCATCGCCTCGGAAAGCTGCCCGTTACGGTAGAGAGCCCAGGCCATCGCTGCCTGCGTCGAAAAGTTTGACCGCATCTCGATATCTTTACGCGCCCACCGCACCGCTTCGGCGGGTTCTTCTCGCGCGTCGGCGTAGAAATCGGCGAGGTGGTGAAAATAATGTACGCCACCACGTTCGACCGATTCCAGATACGCTGCGAGAGCGCTGTCGAACCACGGCTGGGCTGCTTCGGGCCGGCCGCAAAACAGGTACAGTTCGCCGAGAGCCTGCTGCAACTCGGGTTTGGGACATCGTGCGATGACCTCCCGGAACAGTGCTGCGGCCTCATCGAACTTTCCTTCCGCGGCCAGAAGCTCCGCGAAATGCTCATCCGTGTGCCAATGGCCGGGATAGGCAGCGTCGGCTCGCTGGTAGTGCTTCCTGGCTTCGACATAGCGGCCATGGGTGAGCGCAAGTACGCCGCGCTGCAATTCCAGCCAGGCATAGGATCGCATCTGTTTGGCGGTGAGATCGTCCTCGGCCTCTTCGTATAACTGGTCGGCGTCGGCGATATCGCCCAGTTTGCTTTTCCAGTGTGCCAGCCGCGCCAAGTTGTCCCAGGTGCGATTTTCCGCGATGAGACGCTCAAGCTCCAGCCTAGAGGCCTCATAGCGGCCTTCCTGATAATCCAGATCCGCGAGCAGGACTCTTCCTTCAAACCGGCCGGACAGCTTGGGGCACATCTGGAGATCCTGCCGCACTTCCGCGAGACGGTGAAAGCGAAAATCCAGGTTGGCTTTCAGTAGGCAGACATCTTCCCTCGGTCCGAAATCATCGAGAGCTTCACGGATTGCCGCATCCACCGCATCGAAGTGGGCCATGATGCCAGTCAACGAAGCACGGTGGAACAACCGGTAAGCGAGGCGCACCCGTTTTTCCAGATCGCCAGGATGACTCTGCCTCCGCGACTCGAGGCTGGCGATATCCGATTCAGCGCGAGTCAATTCCTGAGCATATCCGTCCTGCGCATATCCGGGGAGCTGCGGGACGCGCGCCGCGGTCTGGCTAGCCATTGCATCTACCATTTCTCCGGCCAGGGTTCGGCCAGATACGGGAATTGCTCCAGAAACTCCTTGTCGTTCTTCAGTGGATTGGGCGGGGTCTTCGGGACGATCGGGGCGCTGTCCCACAATGCCTGATCGCCGAGCAGATCGATATGGTAAGGTTTGCCATTCAATTCAGCTTCCATGTCAAGAAACATCGAGAGAAAACGCGTCGCCACTTGATCCTCCAGGCGGCGACCGAAGGGCCATGTGCCAGTGGTATCCATATCCACTGCGCAGACATTGGGAATGAAAATCTCAAACGGCCTCCGCAACGAAATGGGCAGGCCCTTGGGATTCCAAGAGGAATCCGGCATGTTCAGTTTCTGGAAGAGCGTCTTTGCGACGCGGGGGAATGCCGTGGCTACCAAGTCATAAGTTTTGTACACGGAAACTGGCGAGTTATTGTGATCGAACGAAGTCTTCAATCCCAACGCGCTAATGGAAGGACCGAAACCCCAGCCCAGGTGAGCCAATCGCTTGATGAAATGCGGGCCCAACCAGAAATTGTTGGCGCCCAATTGACGGTCGTCTTCGCGTTCGCTCAAAGCTGCGTCGGCGAAGGGCTGGCCGTCGGTATCCACCAGCTTGTACTTGCTCAATTCTCCATCCAATTCTTTTTCGCGGACCACCTTCCAGGGATGTTGGAGCCAGGAGGGATCGTCAGGAATGCCCTCCACCTTGTGGGCCGCTTTGCGCACCCAGCTCTCGCCCCAGGCGTTGATCAGGCGATTCTCCGCCGTTCGAGGAGTGATAAAGGAGTGCGGGATTTCGAAAACGATCGCGTTGCAGTTCTGTTTCGCGCGACAGTCCCGTCCGTCGTAAACGAAACGAAAGTTGCCGTCGGCGTCCTTCTTGAATTTATTTCCGTTCCAGGTCCAGGGTCCTGGGGGCAAGTCCAATTTCGGCGTCGTACCATCGAGCTGCGAAAAACCCCACTCGGGCATGTCCGGCCGGTAATTGAACAAGTCATTACCCTCCAGCTCAAGCAACGTCTTGGGGATCGGCAATTCACGCGCCTCAGTCATGGTATGTGGAACGTGATAGAACTGCGGAGCGTAATTAATGGAACGGAAAAAACCGGTCAAGTCATTAAAAAAGGCATCGTCGCGGCCGCCGATAAAGGCCTGGATCGTCTGACCGCCCGGAGTGGGAATGGGAACGACTTTATTCACTTCCATGGTTGTGGAGAAGTCGCCACCGGGAAAGCCAAGGAACTTCACCGTCACGCTGCCGGCCGTGTCCACGGTGACCCGGATTTCCGCCGTCTTTAGCTCGCCGAGATACTTATCCTTGACTGCATCAAAGTAATGCAGGACGGAGTCCAGACTGACGTCGCCGGACTCCGGCCACGCGACTCTGGGATGGCTGGTGAACAAAAGACGATAGAGGAGGTCGGAATCGAGGACGCCTGCCGCGGGCGCGGAGGCAAACGTCAACGCGAATACGACATTCTTACTCTCCGCCGTGGGCCACCCGAACAAATCGTAAAGATCGGCGGGGCTGTAGTCGATGTCTGAAAAAATGTGATTCACCGCGTTGGGATCGTTGTGATCTGCCATAAACCCTCCTCACAAACTTAGGGACAGGCGGGAATCTTATCAGTAATTTGATGCCCAGGTCAACAAGCTCAAAATCGCGCGATAATTCTATGAGCAGGAGGGCTTCGGGCCATGCCAAAGCGGTCACTGATGCTGGCAGGAGGAGGTGTTAAGGTTGCATTTCAGGCGGGTGTACTGCAGGTGTGGCTGGACGAAGCGGGACTGGAGTTCGACCGCGGAGATGCGGTCAGCGCCGCCTGTTTCAACCTCGCCATGTGGGCGCAGGGGATGAGCGGCACTGAGATTGCGGACAACTGGAGGAACACTCAGCCGTTTTCCGAAGTCGATGTGAATGCGCCTCAGCTTGCCCGTCTGCTTTATGCTGCGTCCATTTTGGACCTGGATGCTTTTCGCCAGAAGATCTTTCCTGCATGGAAGCTGGACTGGTCCAAAATCAGGGCCAGCGCGCGCGAGGCTACGTTCAACGTTTACAACTTCTCGAGGCATGAATTGCGCCCGATTCCCGCCGCCGATATGACGGAGGATTTTCTGGTAGCGACGGCTTCTTTACCGATGTGGTTTCCTCCCGTCAAGATCGCGGGGGATACCTATATCGATGCAGTCTTTAACACCGGGAGCAATATTGACGAAGCGATCCGGTCGGGAGCCGATGAGCTTTGGGTGATCTGGACGACAAGTCAGCGTGGCGAATGGTTCGATGGTTTCGTTGGAAATTTCTTCGGCATTTTTGAAGCAACGGTGGTCGGAGGCTATAAAAATGCACTGGCCCGGATCGCGGCGAACAATGCCGCGCTGGAACGCGGCGAACAATGCGAGTTCGGCCGGGTGATAACCGTAAAGGAAATCAAGGCGGAGGTTCCCTTGCATTACCTTTTGAACTTCAGCCGGGACCGCGCGGC
>Ga0116105_1000346_pt1 | contig 12743 bp, 10 predicted proteins | sample June2015DPH_6_20_FD_89716 | JGI IMG/M metagenome (GOLD analysis project Ga0116105, IMG submission 89716) | Peatland microbial communities from SPRUCE experiment site at the Marcell Experimental Forest, Minnesota, USA - June2015DPH_6_10 | ecosystem: Environmental > Terrestrial > Soil > Wetlands >... | reverse complement strand
GACGCAAAATCTGCTCCACGTCAGCGAGCACGTTGGTGGTGTGCTTGGGGTGCAGGCTTCCGCACGACAGCAGCCGCTTCGGGTCTTCCTTCACATAGTCGGCGACGAACTGGTTCACTCCGTTCGTGAATCCGATAACTTCCGGAGCGACGTAATTGATGAGCATAGCGCGGTCGATGCCGCTGGCGTCGAGAAACTTGAGGAACGCTTTGGGCGAGCGGCAGAACTCGACGATTTGGTCAAAGTTCGGCCGCTTCTTTTTCATCAGCTCCAGCGCCTGAGGATTAAACATTTCCATGGGCTGGATGTGGATGTGGCAGTCGGTAATCATTCGTGGTAGAGACGAGTAGTTCGTGGCGAGCTCAAGCTGAGAAGAATACCAGACGGGCTAATTCCGTGCCGCGGCCAGCACTGCTCTCTTGGTAAAAACGCGAATCATCTCACGGCGATATTCCGGGGTTAACGCGGACGTTGTGAGCGGCTTGGCAGTTTTAGCAGCTAAGTCGCCGACAGCCTCGGCCAGAGACTCGTCTAGTTCCTTTCCCGCCAACAACGCGCTCGCCCCTATCACCAGCAGGGGTGCTGGGTTCACCGCCGTGATGCCGATTCGAGCGTCGGCGACGTGTCCGTTCGATCGCTTCATCGCCACCGCGACTCCGGCCAGCGGATAATCGATCGACCCGCGAACGCGCAGTTTGCGGTAAACACCACGGTAGCCCGCCGTCGACGCCGGCAGGAACACGCGCGTGACTAATTCGTTGGCCTGAAGCTTGCGATAGTTATCGCCGAGGCCGGTATAGAAATCGCGCAGCGACACGCGTCGCGTACCGGCGGCGCTGGCGACTTCAATTTCCGCGTCCAGGCAGAGCAATGCCGGAGGAGTATCGCCAGAAAATACCGCCCAGCACTTGCTTCCGCCGGGGGCCACGTGGCAAAGATCGCCGTCTTTCTTGATGCAAAATCCGCAGCCTTTGCGCCAGGTCAGCGACTGGTTGTACCACAGGCAGCGCGTGTCGAGACAGATATTGCCGCCGATCGTCCCCATGTTGCGCAGCACAGGCGATGCCACGGTAGACGCGGCTTCAGTCAGCACCGGGTAATGTTGGCGAAGAATTGCTGAACCTTCGATGGCGCGAAGCGTGGTCAAAGCGCCGATTTCGACGCCTCCGCCGGCTTGCGGCCTGATGCCGCGCATCGCAGCAACGGCTCGAAGATCGAGAACATACTGCGGCTCGAAAAGCTTTTGCCGCATGGAGGGAATCAGATCGGTGCCGCCGGCCAGGATACGCAGGTCTCCCGCGTGGTCGCCAAGGTAGCCGACTGCGGCGTCGATATCACGCGGCCGAAGGAGTTTGAATTGCGGGAGGCTCAATCCGCACCGCCTGCCGCGGACGGCGCTTCACGCCGCGACGGATCAAGCGCGTGCCGTTCCGGTCCTTTTCCCTTGAAGCACAGCGCCCCACCATGTTCGCGGAAGCGGGTGGGCGACGTTGGGTCGATGCCCTCGGTCAGGTTCAGCGCCTTGGCATTATTTTTCGCACGCAGCGCCGACAGAACTCTCTCCGGCGTGAACGGCGACTCATGCAAGCGCACTCCCACCGCGTCGTAGATTGCGTTGGCGATTGCGGGGATCGTGGCTGCCAGCGAGCCCTCGCTGCACTCCTTCGCGCCAAACGGTCCTTCCGGATCAACACTCTCCACAATGATGGGCTCGATCTCGGGCGACTCGACCGAGGACGGGCTGCGATATTCGAGCAAGCCGGGATTCATCAGCATGCCGTCCTTCCAAATCATTTCTTCGGTAAGCGCCTGCCCCATGCCCATCCAGACCGAACCGATGATTTGACCTTCGACCGAAACCGGATTCAGCGCACGGCCGCAATCGTGCGCGGCCCAGACTTTGTGCACCGTCACTTCGCCGGTTTCTTCGTCGACGCTGACTTCGGCAACCTGTGCAGAGTACGAATAAGCCGGCGACGGCCCAACCCCAGCACCTTTGTGTTTGCCGCCCCGAGCTTCCTGCGGGGGCGCGTAGGATCCGGTCCCGGTGAGTGCTCCATGGAAGTCGATCGCGGCAACAACGGCTTCCTCGAACGTCATCTGTTCCTTCGGCCCTTCGTCCTTGCGCTTCTGCTGCAGCGATCCGCGCAAGATCTGGCCTTCGACGCGCCCACTGACCGAAGCCTCGTCTTGTATGGGGCGGACACTCCTGTCCGCCAATCTGTCCCCCGAGGATGCTTTCGCATTTCTCAAAACACGATCACCTCGAAAGATCAGATACTCCGCGGCACATCCCATTCTTTTCGCTGCGGCGGCAGCAATCAGTTTCTTCACTTCGGCAGCCGCCCGCAGCGTCGCATTCCCCGCCATGAACGTCACGCGACTAGAGTAAGAGCCAATATCAATCGGCGTGAGGTCGGTGTCCGCCGCAATCACTCTCACGCGGCCCAGCGAACATCCCAGCACTTCCGCCGCAATCTGCGCGGTCATCGTGTCCGATCCCTGGCCGATTTCCGACGCGCCCGTGTACACCACCACGCCACCATCCCGATCGATCTTGATGTTGACGGTTGAGTGCGGCATGTCGGAGCGAATGATCGAATTAGCCGCTCCGCTGACGTAATGGCTGCAGGCGATTCCCAAGCCGCGTCCCCTCGGCAGTTTGCCCCTGCGCTGTTTCCAGCCGGAGCGTTCGACCGTTTTCTCGATGCACTCAGGCAGTCCGTAGCTCTGCACTCGCAGGCCGTTCACGGTGACGCACGGCGGCTGCAGCAGATTGCGCTGCCGAATCTCGGCGGGATCCATTCCAATCTTCGCCGCAAGTTCGTCAAGTTGCGATTCAAAGGCGAATCGCACATTCACTGTGCCATGTCCGCGCATTGCGCCACAGGCGGGTTTGTTGGTGAGCACGCGGTAGCCGTCGTACTGAATATTCGGAATGTCGTAGAGTGCGCCCAGCAGCGCTCCAGAGTAAAGAATCGTCACCACGCCGTAGGAACAGTAGGCGCCGCCGTCCTGCACCACGCGCGCCTTGACGCCGGTGATGCGGCCGTCATTCTTCACGCCCGTCTTCAGATCGATGATGGTCCGGGGTCGTCCGCGATGCGCCCAGAACACTTCCTCGCGCGTGTAAGTGATCTTGACCGGGGCCTGAGCCTTGCGCGCGGCCACCGCGGCGATGATCTCGAGCGGGATCACTTCGCTCTTGCCACCGAACCCTCCGCCCACCAGCGGCTTGATAACGCGAATCTGCGACATCGGCATTTCGAGCACAAGCGACAACTTGTGTTGCAAGTAGTACGGGACTTGGGTCGAGGACCACACAGTCAGTCGCCCGGGCTTGCCGGTGTGCGGATCGATCTCGAATGACGCCAGGGTAGAATGCGGCTCCATCGCGGCGTGCGTAACTTCATTCGCAATAAACCGCGCCTCGGCCACTGCATCAGCTTCGGCGAAACCTGCGTCGGGATCGCCGAAGACATGGTGATAATCCTTCTCCAGATTTCGCGGCTTGGAGTCGTGGATGAGATCGGTCTGGGCCTTCATCGATTCTTCGGGATCGAAGTACGCAGGCAGCACCTCGTATTCAACGTCGATGAGTTCAAGAGCCAGCTCAGCGATAGATTCAGACACGGCAACCACACACGCAACGTTATCGCCAACATAGCGCACCTTGTCGAGCGCGAGTGCGTATTCGTCATGGCCGACCGGAAGAATGCCGTAAGGGTTTGGCGCATCCTTGCCCACGACGACAGCAACTACACCTTCGCACTTTTCAGCTCGGCTAGTGTCGATGCGTGTGATGCGCGCGTGCGGATACGGCGAATGCAGAATCTTGCCGACGAGCATGCCCGGCACGCTGAGGTCATCTGTGTACTTGCCCGCGCCCGTTGTCTTCTCGGCCGCGTCGATCATCGCGGTGGGCTTGCCGATAATGGAGAAGTCGTTGGTCATCGACGGTCGTTCATTTCAGTTTTCACTCGATTCCGTTCAAAACACTTGTCATTCCGAGCGAAGCGAGGAATCTGCGGTTCGCGTGCGTCGCTACTTCACTCAGCTACGGCGACGCCCTGCCGCTCGGCCGCTATCGCCGCCCGGATCGCCTCGTACATCTGACTGTAGCCGGTGCAGCGGCAGAGATTGCTGCTCAGCGCGGCTCGAACCTCGCCGTCGGACGGATCCTGATTTTCCGCCAGCAGCGCCTTCACCGTCATGATGAATCCCGGCGTGCAGTAGCCGCACTGTGCTCCACCCCAGTCGCCATAAGCTTTTTGGAGCGCCGCCAGGCCGCCGTGCTCGCTCACTCCCTCGACTGTAATAATCTCCAGCCCTTCACAACTGGCCGCCAGCAACGTGCACGACATCATGGCAACTCCATCCACTAACACCGTGCATGCACCACAAGAAGAGTCATCGCACCCACGCTTCGAGCCCGTGAGCTGCAAATCCTGGCGCAGCACATCGAGTAGAAGCGCGCTGGGCTCGATGGCAAGCTCGTGGGAGCGGCCGTTGACACGAAGTTCGATGAGTTCTTTTTTCATGAATAGCTTTTGGCTCTTAGCTCTTAGCTCCGGTTTAGCTAACGGCCAAGAGCCAAGAGCTAAGAGCGCCGTCAGTACATCGGCACTTTCCCATCCACACGCCGCGACCAGGCATCAATGCCGCCGCGCATGGATTGCGACTTCTCGAATCCCTGTTGCCGGAGCCACACCGTCACATTCATCGACCGCACGCCGTGATGGCAGACGACCACCACGTGGTCCTCTGGATCGAGTTCCTGATGCGCTCGCGAAGGCACGTCGCCCATCGGCATGAGCTTCGCTCCATCGATGCGGGCAGTCTCACACTCCCAAGGCTCGCGAACGTCGAGCAGTGTGAACGCTTCTCCGGCATCGAGCTTGCCTTTCACTTCTTCGGGAGTGATTTCGTAGTCCATCGTTCTCAGCTCACGTTATGCACGCTACTTCCCGGTCCACTTCGGCTCGCGCTTCTCCATAAAAGCGTGAATGCCCTCGTGCGCATCTGAAGTCTTCATCAATTCGTCCAGATAAATCCGCTCCGCTCGTGCCAGACCTTTGTCGAAGTGCATCGCGTCCCAGCCGTAGAACGCCTTCTTGGTCAACGCTAGCGCGGCCGAGCTGAGCTTATGCAGATGTTCGACCAATTCGTCCACAGTGGCCGCCATTTCACTCTCGGGCACAGCGCGATTCGCCAAACCAATCTGAGCCGCCTCCTTGCCGTCGATTGTTCCTCCCGTCAAAATCAATTCCGCGGCGCGCTTCTGACCGACGATGGCAGCCAAGGCAGTGCATGCGACCGGCGGATAGCATCCCAGCTTGATCTCCGGAAACCCCCATTGCGCCGACTCCGTGGTGAAGACCATGTCGCACACCATGGCCAACTCCGCTCCACCGCCAAGACAGTGTCCATGTACTGCGGCAATCGTGACTTTCTTCGTCGCAACGAGCGCTCGAATTACAGAGTGAAACTTACTCAACATCTCGTGCACGTGATCGGGACTGTGAGCAGCCACGTCCACGCCCACCGAAAACGTCTTGCCATCCCCGGTAATCACGATCACAGAAACGTCAGCCCGCGCATCCACTTCTGCCAGAGACTGCGCCAACTCATCCATCATGGCGATATCAATGACGTTCAGTGGAGGATGGCGCAGCACGATTCGAGCCACGGAAGCGTCCACGTACAGCGAAATTCGCCCGAGTTTCGTATCCACCGATGTGATCGCCATACGCAGACCTGATATGCGAGCTATAGCTGTTAGCTATAGATTGATCGCCGACTTCCGCACTTCACCAATGGTGGAGAGCGGATCACGCGCACCGGTTTTTTCGGCTATCCACTTCTTCTCATTGTTGATAATGTCGAGCAGCAGCTTCTTATCTTCCGCCGACGGCATGTAATCTTTCACGTGCTCTTCATACGAGCGATCGTCAATCGCCTCACCCGTCTGCGCGTGGAATTTCTGTCCCGCCCACTTTCCAATCGCACGATTGAACTTTATGTCCGGCGCATAAAGCTTCGGCTCGCCTGGCCTTAAAGCGCCATTGAAACGCTCAATCAATCCCGCGACCTCATCGCGATAGAGATTGCGGTTGTAGTCGTTCAAATCGTCGAGGTCAGGAGCCTTGTCGTTCTTGGGCTCATCGTAACGGCCCTTCACGCCCCACACATAAGCCCAGTGCGCAGACGAGGAATGATCGGTGCCGAACAGATCGTAAGAACTCGAAATCCACTTGTTGAGATATTTCTGAATCAGCCAAGCTGGAATCACGCCCGCTTCCACGATGCGCCGCAGCCCATCGTTCCCCGTGCCCATGTGAAAGGCTTCCTCGCGCAGCATGTACGACATCGATCGTCCCAGCGGGGCGAACGCCGAATATTTCAGCATCTGCAGCTGAAACTTGCCGTCGCGGTCCACAAAGTCGGTGTAGGTGAAGAAGTCCATCCAGTTGTCGACATCGACATTGAAGGCACCCAGCAAACGCTTGTTCTCAAAGGCGCGCCGCTCCAGCATCTTTTGCGCCTCAACCTTGCCCGAGTACCCAAAGTGATCGACCAGCAGAGCGCACATCTGCCAGCCGTGGCGCATTTCTTCGATCATCACACGTGTGATAGCGCGGCGATCCCATTCGGTGGGCGCGTTTGCCAGAAGGTTGCGCTGCTGCTCGACGCTGGCAAACTCTGTGTCGCCCTGGTAGACGATCATGTTCATCAACGCGTCGCGCATCTGCTGCGTGGGAATCTGGCGCAGATTCTCCCACTTGCGGCGGCCTTTATAGGAACCGAACTCGATCTCTTCGGTATCGATCGCCCCGTAAAGCGTATCGAAGTGAAAAGCATCAATGTCGCCAGTGTTGACGCCAATATCCTTGCGCCAGTCGTTGAATAAACCAACCCAGTCGCTGAACGTTCCGATTTTCGCTACTTTTCCCGGCATGATTTCTTCTCCACTCGGCACTGCGCTGAGCCAGCACTCAGCCTTTGGCACTTAGCATTTGGCATTTAGCCAGTCCGCCCTTAGGAAGCATTAACAAAAGCCGAAGGGCTAAATGCCCAGTGCCAATTGCTAATTGCTTCCTACTTCGCTTTGAACACCGCCGGCCGTTTCTCCACGTACGCTGCCAGGCCTTCTTTCGCATCTTCGCTCTGGAACAGCAACTGCTGGTTCTCGCGCTCGACTGCCAGCGCCGATTCCATCGGAATCTCCCATCCCGTCTGCACCGCGCGCTTAATCCGTCCAACCGCTTTCGACGCCTTGTTCGGCGGGCAGAACTGCCGCGCGTACTCCATGATGTTCTCCATGAAGTTCTCGCGCTCGAACACGTCATTGATGATGCCGAGTTCCTGTCCCTCTTCGAACGAGAACGTGTTGCCCGTCACCATGAGTTCGATCGCCTTGCTCTTGCCGACCATACGCGAGAGCCGCTGCGTGCCGCCGGTGCCGGGCAGCACTCCCAGATTCACTTCCGGCAGGCCCATCTTGCCGGCCTCCTTGCGTGCGATGCGGAGATCGGCCGCCATGGCGATTTCCAGACCACCGCCCACGCAGTGCCCGTTGATGGCCGCAATGACCAGCTTCGGCGTGTGTTCCAGGCGCAGCAGCATTTCGTTGGCGTGCAGACAGAAGTAATACTTGAAAGTCGGATCAACACTCGCCAGCATCTTGATGTTGGCTCCCGCGGAGAAAAACTTCTCGCCCGCGCCGATCAGCACCAGAACGTGAACATCGTTGTCCATGCGTGCCTTGAGGATCGCCTCGTCGAGTTGCCGGTTCATCTCGTAGGTGTAGGTATTGGCAGGCGGATCACACATCTCGATTATCGCTACGCCCCCATCGACGCGGTAGTTGACGAGCTGTTTGGCAGCATCGCTGGTTGCCGGCTGCATTGTTGTTGCCATGTTTTTCTCCTTCCGTCTCTCTAACCAACCTTGTCATGCCTAGGTAATGCTAGCGAAGCAAGAAATCTGCTCCACAGTTTGTCATTCCGAGCGAAGCGAGGAACTCGCTGTCGTTGGTGTCATGCACGAATCTCGGCTCATCGCCCATTCTTACGGTTCTTCCCGCCGCCTGCCATCACGCCTCGCAGAAAAACATCGCTCATCTCACGCGCCATCGCCGCCGCGTCCGCGTCCACCCGCGGGTTGTGCCATGTGTAGATCCAATTCATCATGCCGAACAGGCTGAGCACAGCGATGCGCGTGGAAAACTGCAGGCCGCACTCGCCCTTCAAGTCGTCGAGCAGGCCAACGCAAATCCGGTAGTACTCGCGCTTGATGGCCGCCACTTCCGACGCGAAACTGTTCTTCAGCACCTCGGCCTCGTGCGACAGAACCTTCATAGCCGCCTGGTTCGCGAGAAAATATTCCAGATGATTGAGAATGAAAATCCGGATGCGTTCTTCCGCGTCGCTCACCCCCTCCAGCCGTACTTTCAGCCGCTGCACAATCGTGGTGAAGGTGTGTTTCTGGATGAGGTAGAGCAGCCGCTCTTTAGATTCGAAGTAGTAATAAAGTCCCGCCAGGGACATGCCGCTCGCGCGCGAGAGATCGCGCATCGACGCGCCTTCGTATCCTTTCCTGCAAAAGACCTCGGTGGCATGCACGAGGATCTCCGCGAGGCGGCGGTCATACCGTGTGGCCGGAACGGTCGCCGCGCGGTGCCTCCGCGAGGGTACTCGGGTTGCTGTCGCAGGACTCCCCATAATCCTGAAGCGGTTGGCTAATTCGAACGTTCGTTCGAACAGAGTATACGCCGATGCCGTCCCGACCACAAGTGCGCCTCGACTAATGCGACTTCTTAGTTCTTTCCCGCAGCCTCATAGGCCATCGCCAGCCAGTCGAGAGCATCGTGCAGATCGGCGTCGGAAGACAGTTCGAAACTGAACCAGCGCGCCTTTTTGATCTCGGCGGCGCCAACGCGGGCATCTTTTTCAAGGAGTGTGCGGATTCTGCCGCTCGGCGCATCGATGCGGAACGCGAGAGCGTTCGGAGTGTCCATCCCGCGGGTTCGCGGCAAGACAGCGAACATCGTATCTTTGCGGTAGATTGCGGTGAAACCAAAAAAGATTCGCGCGCTGACCTTCGGCCAGCCTCCAACTTCGGCGCCCAGCGCGGCGGACCAGGCCTTCATCTCCTCCGAAATGGCAGGCAACGTCGGGCGCGAAGATTCTCTTTTTCTCACAAGGTGAGGCGCTAGTTTCGCACGTCGGCCAGCAGGCGCTCAATCTCCGCTTTCAAATCCCCCGTCAGTGGGAGGAACGGCAGACGCGAGGGCCCGCCATAATAGCCGTTGAAATCCATGCCGTACTTCACGCCTGGGACACCGAGTTCGCCCACCACGCGCTGTGCCGCCTTGGCAATTCGTTCCTGCTTCAGGCGGGCCAGTTCAGTGTCGCCTTCTTTCCACGCAGCGTAAATCTCGTAACAGGCGGTGGGCGCTGGGCAAGCGAAGGCTAGGATTGCTCCCACAGCACCAGCATCGAGCGAGGGCTGCAGTTTCTGCGCTGCGCCGACCAGCACCTGGAATCCGACTTCCTTCTGGCGAGTCTTCAGCTTGCCTACGACCGTCACAGCGGACGAGGAAGGCTTCAAGTCTGCGGTTCCCGACAGTACTCCCACCGGCACCAGTTGCCCGCCGTCGGCGCTGGCGCCGGCGCTCGCGGCGGTCAGCATCCGCGGGGTAACTGCCTCAAACGTTTCAGTGACGGTGGCGCTGCGCTTCACGTGGCGCGTACCATCCACGATCGTGCGCACCTTCTCGACATCACCGCTCGACTCCTTAATGCCGATCACGTTCGGATGCTCGGCCAGTTCGATCACCACTTCCCCAGGAATGTCATATCCCGTGGCCTGCGGGAAGTTGTAAATAATGACGGGCAGCGGCGAACGATCGGCCACGGTGCGATAAAACGCCAGGATATTTGGGGTCTGCATCTGCTTCTTGTAATAGTGCGGCGTGCGCACCATGGCGATGTCATAGCCGAGTTCGGCGGCGTGCTCGGTCAGTCGCAGCGTCTCGATCGCGGATTCGATGCCCGTGCCCGCGATCAACACCTTACCGGGCGCGGCCGCCTCGCGCGCGACTCGCAGCACATCACGCCGTTCCTGATCGGAGAGCAGGATCGCCTCGCCGGTCGAGCCCAGCACCACGATACCTGCGACAGGCGTGCGCGAATAGCGCTCCACATTGGACTCAAGCTTTTTGAAATACACGTTGCCGTCGGGATAAAACGGCGTGGTGATGGGAGGAAAAATACCGTGCAGCAGCATAGGCAATTTTAACCGGAAACCGCGGCCACGGACGAGATCAACTAGTTAGCGGCGGATACCCGCGCCGCGCTCCGCGTGCAAATGCTGCAGCACTCGTACATTGATTTCCCCGCGCTGTAACGCCGCGATTCCCTCGGCCGCAGCCCTTGCGGCTGCCAGTGTGGTAATCGTCGGAATGCGCGCCGTCACTGCGGCTCGGCGAATTGCTTTCTCATCGAACCAGGGCTCAAGTCCCGTCGGAGTGTTCACGATGAGTTGAATGCGTTGGCCTTTGATGAAATCGACCACGTTGGGACGACCTTCTTTTACTTTGTAGACGCGCTCCACGTTCATGCCAGCTTCTTCGATCACGTCGGCGGTGCCGGCCGTGGCTACGAGTTTGAATCCCATGTCCACAAACTTGCGGGCAACTTCCGCCACGTGCCGCTTGTCATGGTCGGTCACGCTGATGAAGATGGCGCCCTGCGTGGGCAATTTTTGTCCGGCAGCCAGCTGCGCTTTGGCGAACGCTTCGCCGAAATTATCGGCCACACCCATGACTTCACCGGTCGATTTCATCTCCGGCCCGAGCACGGTATCAACGCCGGGAAACTTGTTCCACGGGAACACCGGAGACTTCACATAAAAAAAACTTCCCGTGTCGAGATCGGCCCGGCGGTCAATGTATTCCGGCAAGAATTCGCGCAGCTTGCGCCCGGTCATCAGCCGCGCCGCGATCTTCGCCATGGGAACGCCTGTAGCCTTCGAAACGAACGGAATAGTGCGCGAAGCTCGCGGGTTCACTTCGAGTACGTATACTTTGTCGCCCTCGGCGCCATGACCGTTTCCGCGTGGGATGGCAAACTGAATATTCATCAGCCCAACCACCTTCAGCGCGCGCGCCAGCTTAAACGTGTAGTCGCGCATGCGTTCCAGCAGCGCCTGCGGAATATCAACCGCCGGCAGCACACACGACGAATCTCCGGAATGAACTCCCGCCTCCTCGATGTGCTGCATGATGCCGCCGATTACAACGTCGTCGCCGTCCGACAAAGCATCGACGTCGACTTCGATCGCGTCCTCGAGAAAGTGGTCGATCAGCACCGGGCGGTCATGCGAGTACTCGACGGCCTCTTTCATGTAGCGAACAATCGACTCTTCGTCGTGAGCAATCACCATGGCGCGGCCGCCGAGCACGTAGGAAGGCCGTACCAGCACGGGATATCCGATGCTCTTCGCGCCCTCAATCGCTTCCTCGATCGAGGTGGCCATAACGCCGGGGGCCTGCGGAATCTGCAACTCTTCGAGTAGCTTATTGAAGTGTTTGCGATCTTCGGCAAGGTCAATCGACTCCGGCGAGGTGCCGATGATCTTCACGCCCGCGGCCTTCAGGGGTAACGCGAGATTGAGCGGTGTCTGGCCGCCGAACTGCACAATCACGCCCACTGGCGCACCCTTCGACGTTTCGTGCTGGTAAATCGCAAACACATCTTCAAACGTCAGCGGCTCGAAGTAAAGGCGGTCGCTGGTGTCGTAGTCGGTCGAGACGGTTTCAGGATTGCAATTGATCATGATCGTCTCGTACCCGTCATCGCGGAGCGCGAACGATGCGTGGCAGCAGCAATAGTCGAACTCAATTCCCTGCCCGATGCGATTCGGGCCGCTGCCGAGAATAATCACTTTTTTCTTGTTGGTCGGCGCGGCCTCGTCTTCATCTTCGTAGGTCGAATAGAGATACGGAGTGAAGCTTTCAAACTCCGCCGCACAGGTGTCGACGCGCTTATAAACCGGCATCACACCGTGTTTCTTGCGCAGATGGCGGACTTTCTCCTGGCCATCGAGCCGCCAGGCCGCGGCCAGTCGACCGTCGGAGAATCCCATGCGCTTCGATTCGCGCAGCACCTCGGTCGGAATCGACTCCATCGGATGCTTTTCGAGTTCGAGTTGTTGGTCGTTGATTTCCTTGAGCTGGTACAAAAACCACGGGTCCATCGAAGTCATCTTCGCGATCTGCTTGACCGTGTGGCCCTGGCGCAGGGCGTACTGCACGTAGGCCAGCCGCTCCGGATGCGGCGTTACTAGCCGCTTAGTCAAAATCTTCGGTTCGATTTTTTCCCCGCCGACGCGCTTGCCGGTATCGAGCGAGCGGATGCCTTTCATTAGCGCTTCTTTAAAGGTCCGTCCGATAGCCATGACTTCGCCGACGGACTTCATCTGCGGTCCCAGCGTGTCGTCAGCGCCGGGAAATTTCTCGAACTGCCACTTCGGAATTTTCACGACAACATAGTCGAGTGTCGGCTCGAAGCACGCCGGAGTCTTGCGCGTGATGTCGTTCGGAATCTCATCGAGCGTATAGCCCACGGCAAGCTTCGCGGCAATCTTCGCGATCGGGAATCCCGTAGCTTTCGAGGCTAGCGCGGAAGACCGCGAGACGCGCGGGTTCATCTCGATCACCACCATCCGCCCAGTTTCCG
>Ga0116105_1000341_pt1 | contig 12923 bp, 10 predicted proteins | sample June2015DPH_6_20_FD_89716 | JGI IMG/M metagenome (GOLD analysis project Ga0116105, IMG submission 89716) | Peatland microbial communities from SPRUCE experiment site at the Marcell Experimental Forest, Minnesota, USA - June2015DPH_6_10 | ecosystem: Environmental > Terrestrial > Soil > Wetlands >... | reverse complement strand
CTCTCCGTGTCCGCCCTTTACCCAGCAGCCGAAGCGGCGGCCGTAGAACTCCGCGCTCCCGTGACAGTCCACGTGCAAGGTCTGCGCAATTCCTTCCTGCCAGCCAGCTACCGACATGATGATTTTGAACGTCGAGCCGGGCGCAAGCTGCGCCTGAATGGCTTTGTTGAGTAGCGGCTTGTCGGGATCGGTGACCAGCTTGTTCCATTGATCGCGCGATACGTGCACTGCGAAATCGTTGGGATCAAAGGATGGCCCGCTCACCATGGCCAGAATCTCGCCGGTGCGCGGATCCATGGCCACGATGGCTCCATTCTTTCCGGCAAGAGCCTCTTCAGCGGCAATCTGCAAGTCGATATCTATGGTCAGCTTCAGTTGTTTACCGGGCACAGCTTCGGTCTCACCCAGGCGCCCCACTTCGCGGCCGTGGCTGTCGACCAAGGCCTGGCGCGATCCGTTGGTGCCCATCAACAAGTTGTTGTACTGAAACTCGACTCCGGAACGGCCGACTACATCCCCCGGGTTGTAGAGCTCGAACTGCGGCTGGTTCAGCATGTCTTCGCTGACCTCGCCCACGTAGCCGATCAAGTGCGCCATGAAGCCGTTGCGCGGATACAGGCGGCGGTGCGCCATGATGGTGTCGAGTTCGGGCAACTCGTTGCGATGAGCTTCGATGAACTGCAATTCGTCGGGAGTGATGTCTTCTTTCAGGAAAATCGGCTGGTACTGCGGCATCGCCGCAAAGTGTCGTATGCGCGCCCGCACTTCGTTGGCATCAAGGTGCAAACCCTGAGCGATCAGGTCAGCATCGGCGGTCAGATCGCGCGAGGAATCGCGCAGCAACAGCGCAGAGAATGATGGATAGTTATCGACAATGGTGCGCCCTTCGCGATCGAGAATTTTCCCGCGGGGCGCGAGCACGGGCACATTACGAACGCGATTCTTCTCGGCTGCAGATGCGTAATAGCCACTCTCCATCACCTGCAGCTTCCACAGTCCGTAGGCGAGCACGAGGAAGATGGCGAGGATGATGTACTGCGCCGCCGTGAGGCGGACCTCGGAAACTTTTTCGTCGCGGCCGAACATTAGGGCGAGTTCTCGGTTCTCAGTTCTCAGTTCTCAGTTGCGGACCGCTCACTCTGTGGGCCACGCCGAAAGAGCAGAAAACTGGCAATGCATTAATTCAATTCTAATCCCAACCGGCTTTCGGTTATTGCTCAAGCAGTGACGTAAGTCACAATTCGGTCTCACTGAGAACTGAGTACCGAGAACTGAGAACTTTCTTCACGTTCTCTGCTTGAACTTGTCGAGCAGGAAGAACAGCAGCACGCCGAGGGTTGCGTTCGCCAGTCCCGCCAGAATGCCCCGAGGCCAGCTCCAGGTCTGGGTCATGTTGACCAGTCCGCGGGCGACGGTGAAGTAAACCGCGGAATGCACCAGATAAAATCCCAGGGTCACCAAGAAGCGGGCGCCGGCGTTTTCCACGTCCAGTTTCACACCCAGAGACGACGCCCCGTAACCCACCACGGTCTTGGCGATGCCGTAGATTCCGATTGGATTATGACCCAGCATGTCCTGCGCAAGACCAATGACCGCGCCGGTAAACAGTCCGGCAACGGGGTTGCGGCGTGCCATGGAAAAAAAGATGGTCACCAGCAGGGGCAAGTCAATGTAGACGGCGAAGCGCGGAAACCGCAGCGGCACAAACGCCTGCACAAAGAGCGCTAGCAGTGGAATGCCGATCGTTACCGGGATGCTGAACCGGTAAACCTCGACCTGCTCCCCAGATGTGTAGGTGATGGGCACGCTATTGTGGGCTGCTTTCAGTTGAGGGCGGCTGTGAGTTGGCCGGCGGCGCTGTGGGCTCGGCGGATTTCGGGGCAGCACTCGCGGGCGAAGTTTGAGGCGCGTCGGACTTTGGTGCGGTCGCCGTGCCCCCCCCGGCGGCGTTCTTTGGTGCAGCGGAAGTCCGATCTGCAGGCTTCCCGGACGATCCTGCGGCTGGGGCGGTTGCAACGTTGCTTGTGGTGGATGGGCTCTTGGGTGTTTGCGAAGTTGCCGCGCCGGCCGCGCCCGCGAGTTTGGCGGCGTTCGGCGCAACGGGCTTGGGAACTCCTGCGGTTGCGCCCGCTGTCGCAACTGGGGTGGACTTCGCATCCGTGGCCGGCTTGTCGGGCACGGATGGCAGCCGTTGCGCTAGAATGTCGGCCGCGCGCACGTGCACGCCCTCTTCGGCGGTGGCCTGCCGTTCCTGCTTCTCGACCAGCACCAGCACTTCTTCGAGTTTGCTGAGGTTGGCGGCGGGCGTGATCTTGATATTCAGAAACAGGTCTTTGCCGGCACCGACTTTGCTAACCGTGCCGACGGGCAAGCCCTTGGGAAAAATCTGATCGCCGCCGCTGGTCAGCACGGTTTCGCCGACCGGAACCTGCTCGTCGCTCATGACGCGCTCAAGCACGACTTCGCCATTAGCGGTGCCACGCAGCACACCTTGCAGCCGCGTCTTCTCGAGCAGCGCCCCGACGCCGCTACTCTGGTCGCTGATTAACAGCACCTGCGAGACGGATGGGTACACGACCAACACTTTGCCGACAATTCCATCAGCCGTCATGACCGCCATGTCGCGTTGGATGCCGGCATTCTCGCCTTTATCGATATAGACCGTGCGGGATAGATCGCTGCCGCTCGAACCGATGACCTGCGCCGCTACGGTGCGGGAGATGAATTGCTCTTTGAAAGCCACCAGATTTTGCAGCCGCCGCGCCTGGGCGGCGTCTTCGCTGAGCCGCACCTGTTCGAGGCGCATGTGCTCAATCTGGTCTTTGAGTTGGCGGTTCTCGGCGCGCACTCCGCGCAGATAAAAGTAGTCGTGCCAGAGATTGCCGGTGCCGTTCTGACCCCAGACCAGAGCGCGCTCGAAAGGAGTGATCGCGCCCACCGCCCAGATGCGGATAAGGCGTGTGCTCTCGGGATCGTTGCCGCCGCCGCGTTTGACCTGCGTCGCCAGCCCGAGCACCTGCAGAAACAACACGCCTACAAGAATGATCAGGTTGCGGTAGCGGCCGAGTACGGATTCCATGAGGCAGTTTCAAGTTTCTGGTTTCAAGTTTCTAGTTGGTTCCGGCTCGCCGGAAACCAGAAACTGGAAACTCGAAACTGGTTCTACTCGATTGAGATTTTACGCAGCAGTTTGAAATCGCTGAGCATCTTGCCCGTGCCCAGCACCACGCTGCACAACGGGTCGTCGGCGATGGAAACGGGCAGCCCGGTTTCTTCGCGGATGCGTTTGTCGAGATTCTTGAGCAGCGCGCCACCGCCGGTGAGGACGATGCCGCGGTCGCTGATGTCGGCGGAAAGCTCGGGAGGCGTACGTTCGAGCGCGACGCGAATCGCGTTCATGATGGTCGAAACGCATTCGCTGAGCGCTTCACGAATTTCGCCGTCGTCGACAGTAATTGTCTTCGGCACGCCCTCGATCAGGTTGCGGCCTTTGATCTCCATGGTCATGGGCTTGTCGAGCTGGTGCGCGGAGCCGATTTCCATCTTGATCTGTTCGGCGGTGCGCTCGCCGATCAGCAGATTATATTTCCGCTTCAGATAATTCATGACCGCTTCGTCCATCTGGTTGCCGGCCATGCGCACGGAACGCGAATAAACGATGCCGCTCAGAGAGATGACTGCGATGTCGGTGGTACCGCCGCCGATATCGACCACCATGTTGCCGCTGGGTTCGGTGATGGGCAAACCCGCGCCGATGGCCGCGACCATGGCCTGCTCAACCAGATGCACTTCACTGGCCTTGGCGCGATACGCGGAATCCATGACCGCGCGCTTTTCCACCTGCGTAATCTCCGATGGCACGCCGATCACGATGCGCGGATGCACCAACATCTTGCGGTTGTGCGCCTTCTGGATGAAATAGTTCAGCATCTTCTCGGTGACTTTGAAGTCGGCGATCACGCCGTCTTTCATAGGTTTAATGGCGACGATGTTGCCGGGGGTGCGGCCTAGCATTTCTTTCGCTTCTTTGCCGACGGCCTCAACCTCGCCCGTGTTCTTGTTAATGGCGACGATGGAAGGCTCGTTGACCACGATGCCCTTGCCGCGCGCGTACACCAGGGTGTTGGCGGTGCCGAGGTCGATGGCCAGATCGCTGGAGAAAATGCTGAACAGCGACCTAAGATTGTGACTGCGTGTCGGTCCTGAACGGAATCCGTTGTTTGACATGACGAAATATTCCCGCGTCTTTCTGCGTGATGCTCTAACCCGGGAGTCTCCCGGAGTTTGTTTTTTCTTCTGTCAGGGGTGCTGGCTTTTCTTATTCTACGAAATGCCCGGCAACCCTGCTCAAAACGAAAAATCCTCTACTGAATAATGATCTTCTGCTGCTGCGTATTCACTCCACCCTGCGCCGTCTGGGCCGTGACCGTAATCACGGCTTCTCCGGGCGGCAGCGGCGGAGTGAAATAATGGAACCCGCCGTCCGAGTTGATCATGGGAACTTCACTGCCATTCACCATCACTCGTGCGCCGGTCTGAGTCTTGCCCGTCACTTCAATCACGTGCCCGTGCTGAATAAAAGGATCGAGTTCCAGTTCGATGGCTTCGGTGGCCTTGCCCTTCGAAATGATGGTGAAGCGATTCTTCTCGCTCTCCAGCGATTCCTTCCCGGTGGCGTCATAGGACTGCACCATCCAGTAATATGCGCCTTCGCCGAGGCTCGTGACCGTTACCGCCGCTGTATTAACCTTCTTGTCAACCAGTGTAGAAGAAAAATAAGGGTTGCGGGAGATCCGCAAACGGTAACCAACTGCATTCGCCATGGCCGTCCAAGAGAACTCCACGTCTTTGGTGGCCTCACCGGCGGAAAACAGCGGCGCCATATTGGCGGGAGCGATCGGCGTGGGCGGGCCAATTTCCCTGTCCTTCTCCATATGCGACTGCTGGCCCTGGAAGCTCACCTTCTCCCAGTTAGCCAGTTGCACGGTTTCGCCATTGCGGGAGACTTCGCCCGTGCCTTTCTTCATCAGGATTTCGTGCTGGTCGGCCTTGGGATCGTTATGCACCTGCGCCGCCGATTCCGGAGACAGCGAGGCCGTCGCGCCCGCCACATTCACCTGCGATTTCGAACCCTGGCTGTAGGTTGCGGTCGAGAGGTCTACGGTTCCGGTGCTGACCGTTACGGACACGTTGGTCTGCTGCTGATCATTGGCGGAGTTCTCTTCGATCACGATCAGCGAATCCTGTTTCACGGTGTAGCTGGTGCCGTCGTTGAAGACGACCTTGGCCATGCCTTCGGAACCGGTCTGGACCACGTCGCCTTTTTCCAACGGGATGCTGTAGTCGCCCGCGACCCAACTGTTACCGTTGCTCTTCTTCACGCGCACCGTGCCGTCCAGCGCCGTGAAGTGCGCCTGCTGGGACGTCGAAGCCCCTGCACCGGCCGCTGGAGCCCCCCCTACGCGTTCCAGCAGTCTACCGGCAAGATTTTCCCCGGCCTTGACGCTGTTCTGAGTGAATTGCGGAAACGCCATGCGCATGGCGATGAACAGAATCGCGATGACTGCCAGGACGAGCAGGACCACGCTGCGGTACGTGATGGTCGTCCACGCAACGTGGATCCCCGATTTGCGATTGTCAGAAGACACTTTGGACCGAGAAACCTCAGTAAATATGCGGTAAGAACCAACGTTAGCACAAGCAAAACAGAGGAAAACACAGGTAATGAGTTTGGGACATTACCGAAGTGCGAGAGCAGCGTTCAGCCGTGCCGGTTTGTACCAAATTAAGAGTTCGTCCACCGCTGGTGAACTTCGCTTCCGATCAGATATTCTTGCTTGCGCATGGCCAGCACTCCCACACCCCTGTCTGATTCCAATCGCGACCGGCTATCGTTTCTTGCTTCCGGGATGGCCGTCGTCTGGGCGATCGCGCTGGCCAAGTTACTGTTCCACATTTGCTTCAATAACCGCTACGGCTATTTCCGCGACGAGTTCAATTACATTGTCTGCGGCGATCACCTGCAGTGGGGATATGTCGACCAGCCGCCGCTCATCCCCTTTCTGATCCGCATCTGCCGCGCGGTGCTCGGAGACTCGCTGCGCAGCATTCGGTTCATCCCCGCCCTGGCGTCGTCGTTGCTCGTGGTGCAGACTGCCGTGCTTGGGCGCGAAATGGGCGGACGCCGGTTCGCGGTACTCCTGAGCGCCATCAGCGCGGTCGTCGTGCCGCAGTATCTGTCGAACGGGAGCCTGCTCGGCACAAACTGCCTCGAACCCAACCTGTGGATGGGCTGCGCCTATTTCGCCATTCTCGCCATCAAGAGAAATGACCCGCGCTATTGGCTGTGGTTCGGCGTGGTCGCCGGCCTCGGCATGGAAGAGAAGTATTCCATCGCGGTCTTCGGCCTGGGAATCGTCGTGGGCTTGCTGCTGACCGAACAGCGGCGGGTATTTGCCGACAAATGGATCTGGCTGGGCGGACTCGCCGCTCTTCTGATCTTCCTGCCGAACTTGCTGTGGAACATTCACTACGACTGGCCGTTTGTGCAACTGATTCACAACATCAAGATGGATGGCCGCGACGTTGTACTGGGACCAGTTGAGTTCTTGTGGCAGCAGATCCTGCTGGTGAATCCGCTCACTTTGCCGATTTGGCTGAGGGGATTGCTATTCCTTCTGTTCTCGGTGCGGCTCAAGCCTTACCGTGCGCTGGGTTGGTGCTATCTGGTTTGCTACGCCGTCTTTTTTGTGCTGCACGGCAAGAGCTATTACCTGGCACCGGTTTATCCGATGTTGCTGGCGGCGGGGGCGGTGGTCATCGAGGGGGCGATTGATGGCCCAGCGGATGCTCCTGCGCAGAGTTGGCGGCGGCGCCTGCAGTGGTTGAAGCCCGTGATTGTCGTCCTTCTAATCGCCGATGGCGTGTATCTCTCGCCCATCGTCGTTCCAGTTCTCTCGCCGGACGCGTTTCTCGCCTACGCGAAGCATCTGCCGTTCAAGCTCCCCGTGATGGAGCACGCGCACGCGCGCGCGGCCTTGCCGCAGTGGTACGCCGACCAATTCGGCTGGCAGGAAATTGTGGATGAAACCACGGTCGCGTGGAATCAACTGGCTCCCGAGGAGCGCAAAGACTGCGGCGTCTTCGCCCAGGATTATGGACAGGCCGGAGCCATCGATTTTCTCGGCCGCCGCTACGGCTTGCCCGCTTCGCTCAGCGGCCACCAGACCTGGTTTCTCTGGGGGCCGCGCGGCTACTCCGGCAACTGCATGATCGTGCTCGATGACAGCCGAAGCAATCTCGAGCAGCTGTGGCAGCACGTCGACTATGTGGGCACGTCTGCGGCGAGTCCGTATGCGCTGGAGCAGCAGATTGACGTCTACATCTGCAGAGGGAAGAAGTTCGATTCGTTGTCCGGCCTCTGGCCGCACTTGAAGCGGTGGCGCTAGGCGTCAAAGACCTTAACCACTAAGGACACGAGGTCCACGAAGGAGCGGTCCAAAGATTTCCTGCGTGGACCTTCGTGTCCTTAGTGGTGAATGCCTTGTCTCGACATTGCCGAGCTCTTCGCCTTGCCGCACCTTCCACTCCTTCTGTAGCATCAATATCCAGGCACTCCTATTCAGAAACCCCATACTCAGCAACCCAGGAGAAATTATGGCTACGGACACTTTGACCAGCCCGGTCACGCTCAGCTACGGAAAGACCAAGGTTTTCAAGAATTTCATTGACGGCGAGTGGGTCGAGGCTTCGACCGGGGAGACGTTCGAGAATCGTAATCCCGCCGACACCCGCGACCTGGTCGGCATCTTCCAGAAATCCGCCAAGGCTGACGTGGACGCCGCCGTCGCCGCCGCCAAGCGCGCCTTCACCAAATGGCGACTGGTGCCTGCGCCGCGCCGCGCGGAGATCGTTTTCCGCGCCGCTGAAATCCTGATCGAACGCAAGGAAGACTACGCCCGCGAAATGACCCGCGAAATGGGCAAGGTTCTCGCCGAGACGCGCGGCGACGTACAGGAGGCCATTGACGCCGCCTACTACAACGCCGGCGAAGGCCGCCGCCTATTCGGCCCCACGGTGCCGTCGGAAATGCCCAACAAGTTCGCCATGGCGGTGCGCCAGCCCATCGGGGTGTGCGGCATGATTACGCCGTGGAACTTCCCGATGGCGATATCTTCCTGGAAGCTACTGCCGGCCATTGTGTGCGGTAACACCTGCGTCATCAAACCCGCGCAGGACACTCCGCTCTCAACTTTCAATCTGGTACGCGCGCTCACCGATGCGGGCCTTCCCAAAGGCGTGATCAATATCGTGGCTGGATTTGGTCCTGAGGTCGGCACTCCGCTGGCCGAACACGTCGACGTTCGCGCCGTCTCGCTGACCGGATCGTCCGCCGTGGGCCGCATCATTGGCGGCATCGCGGCCAAGAGTTTCAAACACTGTTCTTTAGAGTTGGGCGGCAAGAATCCTATGATCGTGCTCGACGACGCCAACCTCGACCTCGCCATTGAAGGCGGGCTCTGGGGAGCCTTCGGCACCACCGGCCAGCGCTGCACTGCGACCAGCCGCATGATTGTGCAGAAAGGTGTTTATCGCGAGTTTGTTGATCGCCTCGTCGAACGCGCCAAGAAGTTAAAAGTCGGCAATGGCCTGGATGAAACCGTGCAGATGGGACCTGCCGTCAACGAGAAACAACTGCAAACTGACCTCAGCTATGTAGAGATCGGCAAGAACGAAGGCGCGAAGCTGGTCTGCGGCGGCAATCGCCTCGACCAGGGCGACTACCAGTACGGCTGGTTCATGGAGCCAACCGTCTTCACCGACGTTGACCCCAAGATGCGCATCGCGCAGGAAGAAATCTTCGGCCCCGTGGTCTCGATCATTCCCTGCAACGATCTCGAAGATGCCATTGAAATCGCCAATGGAATCGAGTATGGCTTGTCGTCAGCGCTCTACACCAAAGACGTGAACAAGGCGTTCTCGGCTATTCGCGACCTCTATGCGGGCATCACCTACATCAACGCGCCCACCATCGGCGCCGAGGTGCATCTGCCCTTCGGCGGAACGAAGGCGACCGGGAACGGTCATCGCGAAGGCGGAATCGGCGCCATCGACTTCTACACGGAGTGGAAGGCGGTGTACGTGGATTATTCGGACAAGCTGCAGAAGGCGCAGATCGACCGGGAAGACTAATCCGTTCACCACAGAGGACGAGGGGATCACAGAGGGAAACAGGAGGCTGATTGATATCCTCCGTGTCCTCTGTGGTTGAACCTTCTCCGGTTTCTCAGCATTTTCTTGTGGTTATAACCCCCTAATGCTGCTCGCCGAGACCGTGCGCGGCAGTACCTCAGTAATCTTGTCCCGAAGTCTTCGAACACCTACCGTCAGGGATTGGGGATTCCAATCGTTCGGGTGCTTGCCACAGGTGTTTTCATGCTGTTCGTCCGCCGTAGGGAAAGACTTGAGAAAAATCTACGAAGGCTCTCGTCTGCTATTTTTGTTCTTGTGCTCTGCACGACGGCCGCTTTTGCGCCCCCTTTGCTGGCTCAGAAGACTGCCAAGTCCTCCCGCAAAGTGATTGTGTTCGGTAAACCGGACTATCCAGAAGTGTTAAAGCGCGCGCAGGTAGGCGGGGTGTGCCACCTGAAGGCGACTGTCCAGCCCAATGGGTCGGTCAGCAGCGTCGAGATTTTAGGTGGGAATCCCATCCTTGCGGAAAGTGCCGTGGCCGCCGTCAAGGGGTGGAAATATGCCCCCGCCCCAAACGAGACCAACGAAGACGTATTTGTCACCTTCAACCCCAAATAGCCTGCGAACCACCCAGATTTTCTCTGCGCCTTCTGAGTCCTAAGCGGTTAGAATTTGTGTCATGCCTTCCGCCCAAGCTCACGAAATCTCTGCTGCCTCCCGCCTCGAACATGTGCGCTACGCAATCCGCGACCTGGCGTGCGTTGCCGACGAAGTCGTGAAGAAGGGGCACAAGGTCCTCCCGCTGAACGTCGGCGATCCGCTGAACTTCGATTTCCAGACGCCGCCGCACATCATCGAAGCCGTATACAAGGCTATGCGCGACGGGAAAAATGGCTATGCTCCGTCGCCCGGAGTGCCCGAAGCCCTCGAAGCCATTCGCGGCGAGGCCGCGCGCAAAGGCATCACCACGGTGCACGATGTGTTCGTCACCGCGGGCGTGAGTGAGACGGTCGACCTCTGCCTCTCGGCACTCGTGAATCCCGGCGAAAATGTTCTGACTCCCAGCCCCGACTATCCGCTGTACTCAGCCGTGCTCTGCAAGCTGGGCATAGCGATCAATGCCTACGATCTGAATGAAGACGACGCCTGGCAGCCTGAACTGGTGGACATCGAACGCAAGCTGACGCCGCGCACTCGCGGCATTGTGCTGATTAACCCCAACAACCCTACCGGCTCATTGTGCACGCGGCAGATGCTGGAGCAAGTCGCGGAGCTCGCGCGGCGCCACAATCTGATCGTCTTCTCCGACGAAATCTACGACAAGTTAATTCTGGAAGACACGCCACACATCGCGTTCGCCTCGGTCGCGCCCGATGTCCCCTGCGTCACATTCGGCGGCATGTCGAAGAACTACCTCGTCCCGGGATGGCGCATCGGATGGGGCATCGTCTCTGGCGAAGCCGCCGCGGTGAAGGCTTATACCGAAGGCATACATCGCCTGCTGCGCGCGCGTCTCTGCGCCAACCATCCCGAGCAGTACGCGATCCGGCCCGCGCTGGAGGGTCCGCAGACTCATCTCATCGAAGTACAGCGCAAACTGCGCTCCCGCCGCGATCTCACGCAGAAATGGTGCGAGGCCACGCCGCGCGTCAGTTGCGTTGCGCCCCGCGGCGCTTTTTATGCTTACCCCAAGATCGATATCCCCGAGAGCGACGAAATCTTCGTGAAGGAACTGATTCGCCAGAAGCATGTCATGGTCGTGCACGGCTCTGGCTTCGGCCAGAAACCGGGGACACAGCATTTCCGAATAGTATTCTTGCCGGATGAGCAGACGCTGACCAAGGCCTACGCAGGCATTGCCGATTTCATTCGCGAACGCTATAGGGCCTGACCCAATGCCGAGCGCGCCGAGATCGCAACCACAATCGAATGCAATGGTTCTGCGCCGAATTAAACTTCCAGCTTCGGTCGCAGCAATTTACAGATCAGTCGCCGAATTGGAAGCGCAATATCCACAACGTAAGTTCACCCCCGATGGACACCTCGTGGGCTCGATTGGCGAAGTCATCGCCGCCGAAGCCTTCCGCTTGACCCTCTACCCAATGTCGCAGAAGGGCCACGACGCATTTGATGCCAAGGGACCCATTCAGATAAAAGCGACTGCCGGAAAGAGTGTCGCGATGTATGACTGCTGCCAGCGCCTGATCGTGCTGCGCATCATCCCTCCCGGCGAGGCCGAAGTCGTCTATGACGGACCCGGAGAGCCTGTTTGGAAGGCTGCGGGGAAAAAGCAGATAAACGGACAGCGCAGGATCAGCCTCTCTAAGATTCGTAAAATCGCAGCAGAAACCATGGCCAAGGACGAGATCTTTGGTTTCATGGCCGGCAAAGGTAAGGTCGAGATTATTGGCGATATCGTGGGCCCAATCCTCACGCGCGAAGAGTGGGGTGACCTGTATTTCGACGACGATCCTGAGCTCAAGCCCACTCCATCTCCGCGTCCTCGGCGTTGAAAGCTTTTGATCTGCTTTCTCTTTCCCCTCGAATCTGCTTAAATTAAAGTTAGGCCGTGCCGCAATTTTACAGCCGTGGTTGATATTCATTCTCACATCCTGCCGGAAGTGGACGACGGCCCGAAATCCTGGGACGTTTCTGTTGCGATGTGCCGTGCGGCGGCCGCCGACGGCATCACGCACATGGTGGCCACGCCCCATGCCAACGACCGCTATCACTATGATCGCCAGTACTTGCAGGGGCAACTGGCGCACCTGCAGCAACTCATCGGCGACTCGCCGAAACTCAGCCTGGGCTGCGACTTTCACCTGTCCTACGAAAACATACAGGACGCTCTCGCCAACCCGACCCGGTACGTCATCGAAGGCACGCGCTACCTGCTGGTCGAGTTCAGCAACTACGGTGTGCCGGAGCAAACCACGGATTCTTTTGTCAAACTGGGAGACGTTGGAATTACGGCGATCATTACCCATCCCGAGCGCAACCCGATCCTGCGCGAGAGCCTGCACCGAGTGGTGGAATGGGCCGAACAAGGCTGCGTGATTCAGATGACCGGCTCGGCATTGACGGGATTCTGGGGTGAGCGCACGCGGCAAGCCGCGATCTGGCTGCTCGAACGCCAGGCCGTCCACGTACTCGCCACCGATGCGCATGATCTGGAAAAACGGGTCCCCGTGCTTTCCACGTCGCGCGATGCCGCCGCCGATATCTGCGGAGAGGAAATTGCCGAGGCGCTGGTCGAAGCGAATCCGCAGGCCATCGTCAGCAATCAGCCGCTGCCTTACTTCCCGCGGCCGGTGATGACGAGCTACAAGAAGAACTAGCATTCAGCACTCGGCACTCAGCACTCGGCACTCAGCATTCAGCTCTCCGCGGGTCGCGGTGATTCCCCGGGGCGCGATGACCGCCGGGCGTAGATTGCGCGGGCCGTAATGATCCGCGGTCGGCAGGAAATGTGTCTTGGCTGAATGCCGATTGCTGACTGCTGAGTGCTCCTTATGATCAGTTTCACCGATTCACACGTTGAGAACTACCTCTACGCCATTCTGCCGCCACGCGACCCGGTGCTCCAGGAGATGGAGCGCCAGGCGAAAGAGCGTGACATCCCGATCGTCGGGCCAGCGGTTGCGCGCCTCTTCTACCAATACGCCAAGCTGATCAACGCGAAGACTGTCTTCGAGATGGGCTCCGCGATCGGCTATTCCACCATCTGGTGG
>Ga0116105_1000340_pt1 | contig 12925 bp, 8 predicted proteins | sample June2015DPH_6_20_FD_89716 | JGI IMG/M metagenome (GOLD analysis project Ga0116105, IMG submission 89716) | Peatland microbial communities from SPRUCE experiment site at the Marcell Experimental Forest, Minnesota, USA - June2015DPH_6_10 | ecosystem: Environmental > Terrestrial > Soil > Wetlands >... | reverse complement strand
CGAAGTGTAGGAACCCGCACCTCCCGTGGTGACGCTAATAACTTGGCCGGTCGCCTTATCCGCGATCTCAACTCTGGCGCCTGCCAATACCGCGCCTTGCGCATCTGTGACCGTACCCACGATGCTGCCGGTACCGACGGTAGTCTGAGCAAAAGCGCTGGCGGCCGCCAGCAGGGCCACCAACAACCGCGCCAAAAGCCGTTTGCCAAAACGGGAAGAATCAAATCTCAACATCGCAAACCTTCCTTTCGGAATTGTTTTCATAAGAGTGCTATCTAAGTAATCTTTGTTTTTTTCGGGTTGACCGGATGAACGACAATACTCATTTCTGCCGGGACGCACTGACTTGAGCAGTCTCTGGCTGGTTAAAAGCAATTTTCGCGCCAGCTTAGGTACGACTCCGGACTGGATTAGATAACATATTAATAAATCAATCACTTATGCAAATTATGAGACGGAGCGGCATCGACCCTGACGTCCATGCTCTGACTGCAATAATCCCAAAAAACGTAGATCGAATCTAGAAAATTGCGTTGTCATCGCGTAGTGCAAATCGCGACTGTCGTGGATTGTCGCGTGTTGGCAGAAATTATTGATTGCAAAAAAGGAATTGGAAACCGCCGACCATCTGAGCATAATCCCGCTAATCAGTCAGAAGTCGGATTTCGTTGTGTAGTACCCCGCCCGGTGTCGCACCCGGTAGCTGGCCGCATCCGGCGCTCCGGAGACGCTCACCTCAATGCGCCGGAACTGAGACTCCGACGTTCGCCGCACGGGGTAGTAGGCAAGAAGGTATTGGGTACGCAGTTCGTCGCTAATCTGGTGGAACGCCCCGTCTAGCTGCGACATCGAGGTGGCATAGTAGTACTTCCCGCCCGTATCCTCCGCCAATTGAATCAGCGCGTGCTCGCCTCCAGTTTCCCGCCCCGCGCTGCTCTCGATTGGCACAACGATAATGCTGTAGACGGTAGCTTCCGCTTCTTCGGCAGCGCGCACCGCTTGCTTGTAGTCGACTTTGCTGACGGTGTCGCCGCCGTCGGTTATCAGCACAAGGATTTTTCGTCCTTGCCGGCGGTCGAGCGAACGAGAAGCCAAATAGACGGCATCGAACATCGCAGTTGCCGCGCCAAGGTGAATATGGTCGATTCCATCGTCGATGCGCTTCAGATCGGAAGTATAGGAAGTCGACTGCAAGACAGTTTCACTGAATCCGAAAATCGATAACGCGTCCACCGGACGCAAGATATCTTTCGCAAAACGCTTAGCGGAGGCCTGCTCCAATGGCAGGTCATGCCTCGTGCTCAGGCTGGTATCGATCGCGAGTGCGATCGAAAGCGGCACAGCTGATTCTTTGTCAAAAACGGCGATGCTCTGATCGCGGCCGTCTTCCTGTATCGCGAAGTTTTCCTTCTTGAGTCCGGGAACTGGGCCTCCGCGAGCATCAGTCACGGTGACGTAGACGTTTACCAGCTTCACGTCGACTTTGAGCGTGTTAGCTGGCTCCGGAGGCGATTGATTATGAACTGAAGGCTGCTGCGCCAGCGACGCAGAGCTCGCCAGCAAAAGAAGAATCAGCGATGCGGATTTTCTCATCAGATCGAAGGAAGTATAGCTTGTGAATCAAGCTTAAACTTGCTGGAACCGTTCATTTAGATGCGTCTGCCCGTGCTGGGCTGCCCTGCCGTTGGGAATTTGGGGACGAAATTTCGGCCGGGAAAGGCTCTCCGTCCGCCCACACTGCACCGTCTTCAAAGTATTCTTTTTTCCAGATGGGAACTGTTCGCTTAAGCGTGTCGATCAGCCAGCGGCACGCATCAAAGGCCGCCGCGCGATGCGCTGACGCCACCACAATCAATACGCTTGTTTCCCCAATCTCGAGCCGCCCCAGCCGATGCACCAGCGCGAGGTCCCGGATCTGATATTGCTGCAGCGCTTTCTCGGCAAGATTCTCCATCTCCCTCAGCGCCATCTCTTCGTAAGCCTCATAATCGAGGTAGAGCGTCTTGCGCCCTCGCGTGTGGTTGCGAACCACGCCTTCAAAAACCACGGCCGCTCCATCCTCCGCGCTCTGGATGCGTTCGAGGACCTCAGTCGTGTCTATAGGACTGCTGACAATGAAGGAGTGATTCGCCGGAAGATGCGAAGCGGCGCTCTCCTTCTGTGATCCGCCGCTCACCGGAGGTAGTAACGCAACTTCGTCTCCGGCTTTGAGTTCGGCGTCCAGGTTCGCATATTGCTGGTTCACGGCCACCGCCAAAGACGGCAGCGACGTTTTTATTCGCGGGAGCTGCGCCTCGCACTGCGCCAGCATCTCGCGCACGGTCGCGCCTTCGCGCAATTCCAAAGTGTAATTGGACTTGCCGGCAAGATCTTTCAAAACGCCGAAAAACAGAATGCGTACACGCATAACGGATTGCCGTCAAAATTCCAGTTTAACGCGCGAAGCCGCAACGGCGGCGAATTCCGACCTAAGTCGCCCATCACGGAGCTGGCAGCGCACTCTCCGGTGAATCGACAGCTCACTGACAGGGCCGGTTTCGCGTTAGCAGTAGCAGAATGCTCCTGCCGCACAGGTTTCCACGCTAAAGCCCTGCTTCTCAGCCGCCGATAAAAAAAGCATGGGGGGTCGGCCAGGTTTCCGCTGTACTCCGTTGTTTCTTCTGCTCTGTCTTTGCACAGCAAGCCCTTGCGCCGCGCAAGATCTCTCTGGCATTGAAATCCATGGCTTCGTCACCCAAGGATTCCTCTACAGCTCTCATAACAATTATCTAACCATGCAATCGAGTTCTGGCAGCGTACAGTGGACCGAGGGCGCCGTTAGCTTTTCCGATGCGCTCACCGACAATCTGCGCGCGGGCATTCAGCTCCACATGTACCAACTGGGACAACTGGGCGGACCCAACATTCAGGTCGATTGGGCATCCGGCGATTATCGTGTAAACGATTATTTCGGAATCCGCGCCGGCAAGGTTAAAACTGCGGTCGGTTTGTTCAACGACTCGCAGGATGTCGATGCCATTTTCCTGTGGACCCTGCTGCCACAATCCGTCTACCCAATCGATGACCGTGGGTTTTTCCTTTCGCATCTGGGAGGAGAGGTTTACGGCCATGTGCCGCTTCCACATCAAGCGGGAAGCGTGAAGTACGACGGCTACGCTGGGCAGGTGACTCTTGATCTCAACGGAGGGTTTGCGTTGCTACTTGCTCAAGCTGGACTCGTGTTTACTGAACCGCCTTCGGGAAAAGCTTACGGCGGAGACTTACGTTGGATCAATCAGGGGCTGACGGTGGGCGCCAGCGGATATGTGCAAACTGCCGACGGTAAAGCATTGAACGGCGGCGAGCATCTTGCACCGTTTTTTGTGAGTGGCGAATATGCAAAGTTCGAAAAGGGCAAATATTTTGTTGCTGGCGAATACCGCCGAATCCCCTCCAACCCAGTTGTGACCATCGGCACGGCAATCGTGCCCATACCGCTCGACCAGCGCGGCTGGTTCGGAATGGCGAGCTATCAGGTTTCCCGCAAGATTCAGCTGGGATCGTATTACAGTCATTACGTGAACAAAGCAGGTGATCCTTCCCAGCCAGCGAACTACTCTAAGGATTTCGTGCTCTCCGGGCGCTATGATTTCAACCGTTATTTCTACGGCAAAATCGAGGAGCACTTCCTGCACGGGACCGGCCTCGGGTATTACGCCAGTACAAATCCTCAAGGCCTCCAGCCGAACTCCAGCATTTTGGCGGCCAAGATCGGCTTCAGCTTCTAAGCACGCCGTCACCGCCACTTTGTCGATAATCCTTTAAAGCATTGGCACGAAATCACCGATAGAACCATCATGGTTTGTCGGCTCCGGCTTCGGCATGCGCGGTTGCCTCTTCTGCTGTGTATCAGTGCGGCGATGGCCTGGGCGCAGGACCTGTCCGGTATCGAAATCCACGGCTTTGCTACCCAAGGTGTCCTCTACAGCACGCATAACAATTACCTGACCATGCAGACGAGTTCCGGTAGCCTTCAGTGGACCCACGGCGCCATCAGCGTGACTGATTCCGTGACTGACAACCTACGCGTTGGAATTCAGTTGCATATGTACCAACTGGGACAGCTCGGCGGCCCTAATATCATGGTCGATTGGGCTTCCGGAGATTACCGATTCAACGATCAGTTTGGAATTCGTGCCGGCAAGGTCAAAACGGTGCTGGGCCTTTTCAACGACTCGCAAGATGTCGACTCCATCTTTCTTTGGAGTCTCCTGCCGGAATGCGCTTATCCTGCCGACAACGAAAGCTTCTTTCTGTCTCACCTGGGCGGCGATGCCTACGGCGAAATCCCGCTCGGCAAGCGAGCCGGAAGGCTCGATTATGACGGCTACGTAGGGCAAGTGACCCTGGATTTGAATGGGGGGTACGTCAAGCAACTTTCCGACGCTGGCATCGTGTTCACTAGTGCCCCAGGCGGTAAGACTTACGGTGGCGATTTGCGCTGGAGGCCTCCCCTGGCCGGCTTGACAGCCGGCGCGAGCATCGATGTCGAGGCCATCGACGGAACAGGGCCCCTGGCCAGACTGCACGTCGCTCCTTTTCAAATCACCGCAGAGTATGCCCGGTTCAGACGCGGGAAATGGGACCTTGCCGGCGAATATGATCGCGGCCCCTTCACCGACGCTCTTAACAGTCCCCAGGGCACACTTTTCCTGCCCTTCGATGTGCGCTCCTGGTACGCAATGGCGAGTTATCGCATCTCCAGAAAGCTGCAGGTGGGAAGTTACTACGGCCACTACGTCAATAAAGCGCTGGATACGTCTTTACCTCAGAATTTTTCGAAGGACTGGGCCGTCTCCGGGCGTTACGATTTCAACTCTTATTTCTACGCCAAGCTGGAAGACCATTTCTTGCACGGCACCGGCCTCGGATATTACACCAGCACCAACCCCAATGGCTTGCAGCCGAACTCGAATATTTTAGCTGCGAAAATTGGGTTTAGCTTTTAGGAACCTAATGCGCCTCGGGAAACGAAAGGCGACACGAAAACGCTGGTTAATCCCGCTGCTGGGCCTCATCACTGGCTGCGGTGCCGCCCGTGCACAAGACGTCATCTTCGTCGCCAACGTCGGCGTGCAAATCTCTACCATTAAAGCTTCCGATCTTCACGCCATTTTCACCGGAGAGAAAACTCGACTTGCCGATGGCACCCACGTGGTGCCGGTCATCCTTAAAGGCGGCCCGGTCCACGAAGTCTTTTTGAAAAACTATTGTGGCGAAAGTCCTAACGAATTCCGAGCGCAATGGCAGAAGGCGGTCTTTACTGGACAAGGCTCCATGCCGAGAGCGTTCGAAAGCGAGGCCGCCGTCATCGACTACGTAGCCCAAACCCCCGGCGCCGTCGGCTACGTCAGCCGCCTATCCCCGCATGATGGGGTGAAGGCGCTCACTGCTTTAAAGTAACGCATCGCGTTTAAAGTAACGCATCGCGCGCTGATCACCCCAACTCGCGCCCGCACTCAACAGTTGACTGCCGCTAGGGCACAAGGCGGAACACGATTCCTCCCGAGCCATACGGTGGCGTTCCGCCGTAAGAGGTCGCTCCGAACAGCAATCCTTTCCGTAGGACGAGTGGACCTTTTGGATTGCCGCCGTCATTCTCGCCGGCAAACGTATGAAGCGTGGTTTCCGTCCACGCGCTGCCCGAAGCCGCCGGCGGACTCAATTCAAACACCGCGCCGCATCCGCCGTTGATGCAACTCTGGCTCTTGATTCCGCCATTGATGGTCACACCATAGAGATTTCCGCTTTTGTCGGAGATCACACCCATCGGCGTGGACCCGTCATTGCCCCCTGTAAACGTATACAGAATGGAGTCGCTCCAGCCTCTCCCTGAGGACGGAGGAATCAATTGAAATACCGTGCCCAACTCATTGGGACCTTCGGTAGTTCCGAAAAAAGTCCCGTTAGCGCCTGCGATCAACCCTCCAAAAGGCACCGGATTTGCCGCAGTAAAGTTGTACAGGATCTTCTCCGTCCATGTTCCGCCGGAGTCCGACGGCGGAGTAAGTTTGAAGAACGTTCCGAAATAGCCCGTACCGCCGCCGCCGGTGGTCCCGTACAACACGCCGTGGCCGCCAAGGATGATTGAATTCGGACCCACCCCGTCGGTTGTCCCCACGGTGGCGAAGTTATAAATGGAGCTTCCTGTCCACGCAGCTCCGGGCTCCGTTGGCGGCTGCAATTCAAAAATGTTGCCGCAAGGCCCGCCACACACGACGTAGTTGTTATTCCCGCCGTTCGAATATCCGTAGACATTTCCCGCAACATCGATCACCAGCGGCCCAATCGGATTGACGGCCACCTGGCCGCTGTCGAAGCTTGCAATCACGGCGTAGCCCCATGCACCGCCAGAACTGGAAGGCGGTGTCAACTCGAAGACTGTGCCATTCGAATTGTTGTTGATCCCGGCACCCCCGTAAACCGTGGCGCCGTAGAGATTCCCCTGCTTGTCGAACACCAGCGCGCCAAGCGGATCTGCGCCATCTGTTCCGCCCAAGAAGTCGTGGAGAGTTGTCTCCGTCCACGCGCGGCCCCCGCTCGCGGGCGGGCTCAGTTCGAATACGGTTCCCGCGTCCGCAGAGCCGCCCTGCGACGTCACTCCATAAAGGTTGCCCGCCCCATCCGCGACCAGTCCGCCTCCCGGGTCATAGCCGTCCGTCGTGTTTGGATTGAAGCGATGAAGTATGGTTTCACTTTGTCCTGCAGCCATGGAAAGTGTCGCCGCCGCGAAAACCACCAGAGCGACAATTTCCGAAACAAATGTCCTAAAGCGAACGAATCTTCGTTGACCGGGCATGAAGTCTCCTTTAGATGAGGTGTTAGACGGGAACCTGGCAACGGACCAACCCTGACACGCAGGCGACAAATATACAACGACTCCGGCAACGTCGTCTATGCTCTTCCCAATGAAAACGAATGCCAGACTGTTTTCTATTTGACGGTGATCACGCCGCACCCTAAGATTTAGACGCCTCTATGCTTGGAGAGACGATTTCGCACTACCGCATCCTGGAAAAGTTGGGTGGCGGAGGCATGGGGGTCGTCTACAAGGCAGAAGACACGCGCCTCGGCCGCTTTGTCGCCTTGAAGTTCCTGCCCGACCAGGTCGCAAAAGATCCGCAGACGCTGGCCCGCTTCCGCCGCGAGGCTAAGGCCGCCTCCGCCTTGAACCATCCCAACATCTGCACCATCCACGATATCGGCGAGGAAAACGGTCAGGCGTTTATCGTGATGGAGTTCCTGGACGGCGTCACGTTGAAGCATCGCATCAACGGTCGTCCGCTGGAGATTGACGAAATGGTCGCGCTCGGAATCGAGATTGCCGATGCACTGGATGCGGCGCACCACGAGAAAATCGTTCACCGCGACATCAAGCCCGCGAACATTTTTGTAACCCGCCGCGGACACGCCAAAATTCTCGACTTCGGTCTGGCCAAAATCATGCCCGAGGCAACTTCTTCCAGCCAGGTTGGCTCGCAGCAGACTGTTGCCGACATTCACGAACCGCAGCAGCTTACGAGCGCGGGCTCGGCCGTGGGCACGGTCGCCTATATGTCGCCGGAGCAGGTCCGCGGCAAAGAACTGGACGCCCGCACCGACCTTTTCTCGTTCGGCGTAGTGCTCTATGAAATGGCGACGGGGAGCCTTCCCTTTCAAGGCGAAACAACGGGCGTGACTTTTGATTCGATTTTGAATCGGCCTCCTATATCGGCTTCACGGGTGAATCCATCACTGCCGCCGAAGCTGGAAGACATCATTGACAAGGCTCTCGAGAAAGATCGAGAGGTTCGTTGCCAGAGCGCGGCAGAACTCGGAGCGGATCTGAAACGGCTTAAACGTGACTTGGACTCAGGCGGAACCTCGCGCGCCACGGGCGCCGACTCCGGCAGCGCTTCGAGCATCTCGTCCTCTTCCACCGTAGCCGTTCCGGCGATCGCATCCGGCTTCCGCAAATATGGAATCGCACTGATCGCCACGATCATGGTGATTGCCGTTGCGGCGGGCGTGTTTTTTCACTTTCGCTCGAATAGAACTTCGAAGATCGATTCCATCGCTGTGCTTCCGTTCGTGAATGCGACCGGCGACGCCGGCAATGAGTATTTGAGTGACGGGCTCACAGACAGCCTGATCAGCGCGCTCTCGAGGACACAGCAAACGAAGGTGATGGCGCGCAGCAGCGCGTTCCGCTTCAAGGGCAAGGAAGACGACCCACAAGCCATTGGCAAGGCGCTTCAGGTGGCGGCAATTCTAACGGCGCGTCTCACGCAGCACGGTGACAACATGGCGGTCCAGGCGGATCTGATCAGCACCGCCGACGGCAGCGAATTATGGGGAGCTCACTATGAACGCAAACAGGCTGAAATCATGCAGGTCCAGGAGGACATCGCACGCGACGTTACTGCACGGCTGCAGCCGCGGGACGCGCCGGCCCATCCCCAGCCTACCACACAGGTTGGCACTTCAAATCCTGAGGCCTACCGGCTTTACCTTGAGGGAAGGCAGGCCTGGTACGGTCGCACCCCGGAAGGTTTGAAAAAGAGCATCGAACTGTTTCAGCAGGCCATAGCCGCCGACCCTAATTACGCCCTTGCATATGCCGGACTCGCCGACACCTACTCGGTTGCACCCAGCTACGGCACGGGCATCACTTCCGAACAGGGGGCAACGCAGGGACTGGTGGCGGCACAAAAGGCTGTCGAGTTGGGCGACTCGTTACCCGAAACTCACACCTCACTGGCCGGAATTCTGGCAAGTAACTGGAGATGGAGCGATGCGGATAAAGAATTCCACCGCGCTCTGGAACTCAACCCAAACAACCCCACCGCACATTATTTTTACGCCGTCGTCTTTCTGATTCCGCAGAAGCGATTTGAAGAAGCGCTGGATGAATTCCATATCGCGCTCTCTCTCGATCCGCTGTCACCCATCGTAAATACGAATCTCGCCATGCTCCTGATGGAGATGCACCGCTACCCGGAGGCGAAAATGCAGTTCGAAAAAACACTGGAGCGCGACCCGCACTTCGGACCGGCACATTGGAAGTATTCGGTCTTGTGTGCGCTTACCGGAGATTTTGCGAAAGCCGTCGATCACATCCAGCAGTGGGCGACCAGTGAGCGGACAGAGCCGACCATAACTCATGATGCTCAAGGTTATTTGAAGCTGGTGAAGATGAAAGAACCCGCGGATGAATGGATCGTGGCCGTAGCCGGCACCTACGCGATGATGGGAAACAAGGAAAAAGCTTTAGAAGGGCTGGAGAAAGCCTACGCCAACCATACCACAGAGCTGACCCTCGAAATCCGCTACCCGACTTTCGATCCCATCCGATCCGATCCCAGGTTTGAGGACTTAATGAAACGGCTGGGACTTCCCCAGTAGCAAAAAAAAACGCGCCCGGTTTGGGCGCGCCTTCTCAAGTCCCTGCACTACACTTACGCCTGCGCGAAAGCCTTTTCGCGCAACGGCTCAGCCTGCGGCGCGAGCAGTTTAGCGGAGGCCGATTCGGCCACCGCTGGCAGAGAGACACGCAGCGCTTCGTCAATCGTCTTGACGTAGTGCACCGTGAGGCCGCTGATTTGATCCGGCGTGAGATCTTCATTCACGTTCATCTTGTTTTCCGCGGGCAGAATCACGTCGGTCACGCCAGCTCGCTTTGCCGCCAGCACTTTTTCCTTGATGCCGCCAACCGGCAGCACGTTACCGCTGAGCGTGATCTCTCCCGTCATCGCCAGCAGCGGACGAATACGATGCCCGGTCAACAGCGACACCAGGGTTGTTGCCATGGTCACGCCCGCAGAAGGACCATCCTTCGGAATCGCTCCCGCCGGCACGTGCATGTGAATGTCATGATCGGCAAAAAAGTTTTCCGCAATGCCCAATTGCGCAGCGTTGGATCGCACCCAGGTTAGCGCCGCTTGCATGGATTCCTGCATCACCTGCCCGATCTGGCCGGTCATGGTGAATCCGCCTTTGCCTTTCATGGCATTGGCTTCCACAAACAGCACGTCTCCGCCCGCCGGAGTCCAGGCCAAACCAACAGCAACTCCCGGACGCTCCGTCCGCTCCTCGATCTCACCCTCGGAGCGAACTTTGATGCCGCCCAGAAATTCCTGGATGATCTCCTGCGTCACCACCAACTTATCCGGCTTACCTTCAGCTAGCCGCCGCGCCTGCTTGCGGCAGATGGTTCCGATGGTGCGCTCCAAACTGCGAACGCCGGCCTCGCGCGTGTAGTGACGAATCACATAGCGCAAAGCTGCTTCCGGAAATTCGATCTGCTCGGGCGTAATGCCGTTCTCCTCCACCTGCCGCGGAACGAGGTACCGGTTCGCGATGTGCAGCTTCTCTTCCTCGCTGTAGCCCTGGAGTTCGATGATCTCCATGCGGTCGCGCAAAGGCTCGGCAATCGGATCGAGCATGTTCGCGGTCGTGATGAAGAGCACCTTCGAGAGATCGAACGTCACGTCGAGATAGTTATCGCGGAACGTCGAATTCTGCTCAGGATCGAGCGCTTCGAGCAATGCTGAAGCAGGATCGCCACGGAAGTCGCGCCCGACTTTATCGATTTCGTCGAGCATGAAGACCGGATCTTTCGTTTCCGCGCGGCGAATGCCTTGGATGATCTGTCCCGGCAATGCGCCGATGTACGTGCGCCGATGGCCGCGAATCTCGGCCTCATCGTGCACACCACCCAGCGACAGTCGCACGAACTTGCGTCCGAGCGCCCGAGCAATCGACTTGCCCAGCGAAGTTTTGCCTACGCCCGGAGGTCCGACAAAGCAAAGTATGGGCCCCTTCATGTTTGGCTTCAGCCGACGCACAGAAAGATAGTCAAGGATGCGATCTTTAACTTTTTCCAGATCGTAGTGATCGGCATCCAGGATTTCTTTCGCCTTCGGAATCTCGATTTCCTGTCCGGAAGTCTTCGCCCACGGCAACACCGCCAGCCATTCGACGTAATTGCGCGTGAGCGAATAATCGGCAGCCATCGGCGACATGCGCGACAGGCGGCCCAATTCCTTGAGCGCCTCTTTCTTCACTTCCTCCGGCATGCCGGCTTCGTCAATTTTTTTCTTCAGGTCTTCAACGTCGCGCTGGCCTTCATCCTGCTCACCCAGTTCCTTCTGGATCGCCTTCATCTGCTCGCGCAGGTAGTACTCGCGCTGGGTTTGCTGCACGCGGTCCTGCACTTCGCTTTGAATCTTGTTGCGCAGCTGTTGGACTTCGAGCTCCTTCGCAAGATGCTGGTTGATCTTTTCCAGACGCACACGAATGTCGAGCGTCTCCAGAGTGTCCTGCTTATCCGGCGTCGAGAGCGACGGCAGTGACGACGCGATGAAATCCACCAGCCGACCGGGTTCATCAATATTCATGGCCACGGTCGAAAGCTCGTCCGAAAGCGTGGGCGAACCGGCCACGATCTGCTGGAACAAGGTCAACACATTGCGCTGCAGCGCATCGATTTCGGAACTCTCCGGCGGAACAGCCTCCGGAATCCCCGTCGCGCGAGCGCGCATGAAGGGCGTTAACTGCGTAAACTCGCTAAGCCGTACCCGCTCCAGACCTTCGGCAAAAACGAACAGGCTCTGATTCGGCATCTTGACGACCTTGTGAACGACGGCAGAGGTGCCGACCGTGTAAAGATCGCTGGGTTGGGGGTTGTCGACGCGCGCTTCGCGCTGCGCCACAACGACAATAGTCTTATCCTCTCCAAGCGAATTGATAAGCTGAACGGAACTCTCCCGCCCCACGGTGAGGGGCAGTACGGCGTGCGGGAATAGAACTGTGTCCCGCACAGGAAGCACGGGCAATGCCCGTACGTCGTTTATTTCCCGATGCTTAACAATCGGCTCGGAAAGCGGTTGGTTGCTCATTGGCTCTCCTTGAGTGTAACTGACTCAAGCTTTAGATGATACACCGAGGTCCAAAGTTTCACCTTCGGCCCAACCGCGCAGCATTCTCTTTCTTCGAGCGGCTTCCAGATTCTATCGGCATTCTCTGCAATTGAACATGATGCCCAAGGTACCGGGGCTATTGCGGCGGCCTCAATAAGCGCTGGGAATCGATGAGGAAAATGTAACGAAGTGGGCCTTTGACGCACTATCTCCCAGCGAGGATGGAATCCGGACTTCTTCTTCGCGGTCGCGGACTTCCGACCTCGATGGAGATCGATATTTTGACTTGACCAACAAAACGAAACCATAGTACTGTTCCCGCGCGTTTTTGCAGTTCGATTCACGGGACCCCGGCCAATCCTTCCTCTCGTTGTTGCGGCTCCGGGACAGATGTAAAATCGCCGCCCACCGTGAGTATCTCTACGTCCGCCCACCGACTAGGAGGAGATATAAACAAAATGAAAAAACTTGGATTCTCGAAAAGCGCCCTTGTCGCCGCTCTGCTCTTCGTAACGGCGGCAATTGCCTCGTCTGCGCAAACCTTCACTACGCTGGTAAATTTTGACGGGACCGACGGGGCCAGTCCGCAGGGATTTGCGCTCGCTGAGAAAGATGGGGATCTTTATGGGGCGACTGAGGGAGGCGGACAATACGGTCAGGGACTGCTATTCAAACTTACTCCGACCGGAACTTTCACTCCGCTTTATAATTTCTGCCCCGAATCGGGTTGCGCCGACGGCAGCGGCCCAGGTGGGCTCCTTCTGGCCACGAATGGTGAATTTTACGGTTCCTCGTTCGGTGGTGGTGCTTTCGGCTATGGGACCATCTTCGAGTTTACGGGAGAAGGCGCCCCGACCACGATCCACAGCTTCGACGACACGGATGGCACCGGATTCATCTACTTGATGCAAGGAAGCGGCGGCTTTATTTACGGGATGGCGTCCTACGGCGGGAATCTGGCTGAATGCTTCGCCCCCGGCTGCGGG
>Ga0116105_1000339_pt1 | contig 12955 bp, 9 predicted proteins | sample June2015DPH_6_20_FD_89716 | JGI IMG/M metagenome (GOLD analysis project Ga0116105, IMG submission 89716) | Peatland microbial communities from SPRUCE experiment site at the Marcell Experimental Forest, Minnesota, USA - June2015DPH_6_10 | ecosystem: Environmental > Terrestrial > Soil > Wetlands >... | reverse complement strand
GGCGCGCACGGTTAGCGGGGATTACTACGACTTTCTCACGGCTAGTTCGCACAAGTTAATTCTTGCGGTTGGGGATATCAGCGGGAAGGGGATTTCGGCGGCGTTGCTGATGGCTACGATTCACTCGGCGGTGCGAGCGTATACCCTTGAGAGTATGCCGCAGCTGCGGGAGCCAATCGCAGTGGGCGCGGTCTTGCGTGAAGGCAGAATAACGGCAGCCTGGCCAGAGGGCGTCGAGGTTTCTCCCGGCGCTTTGCTGAGCCTGCTCAATCATCAGCTTTACGAGAGCACTCCGCCGGAAAAATATGCCACGCTGTTTCTGGGTATTTACGACGGTCGCTTGCACCGGCTGACTTACAGTAACGGCGGCCATCTGCCGCCGATTCTGATTGGCGAAGACGGAGCCGTTCGGCGACTCGAGGCTGGCGGAACCGTGATTGGCCTGTTCGACAATATGACGTACGACGAAGGCTCGGTTGAGATGCATCCCGGGGAAATTTTTCTGGCCTACAGCGATGGTGTGACCGAGCCGGAGAACGAATTCGGAGAATTCGGAGAGGAGCGGCTGATCGATCTGGTGAGCGAGAACCGTCATTTGCCGCTAGTTCAGGTCAGCCAGGCGGTTACATCGGCGGTGGACGACTGGATCGGCGACAACGAGCAGCCGGATGATATTACGCTGGTGCTGGCGCGGGCGCGGTAGGATCGTTTCACACTATGTTGAGTGACTCGCTGAACGCCGAGGTCTGGGAGCGGCTGCGTCAAAGTAAGCCCCTTGAAGGAATTTCGCTGGCGACGAAAGATGGTCGTGCCGATCTTTGTGGGCTGTCGTTGCCTGATCCGTCGGTCCTACAGAGATGGCAGACTCCCACGGCGAACATGTCCCAGATTTTGCCTGCCGGTGAGTTTCGCGGAATCAGGTGGCAGAATCTCGATTTCTCGGGCAGCAAGTTGAATTCCCTTCGTTTTTACGAGTCAGAAGTCAGCAACTGCCTGTTTGAAAAGTGCGAGCTGAAAGATTGGAGGCTGTGGGACACGAGGATACGCGATTGTAGCTTCCGGAGAGCCAATTTAAGAGATTCAGCACTGGGAGCAGCTGTAGGCGACGCAGGATTGTTGGGTATGGGCGATAGGGCATTACTGGGCAAGCGGAACGTTTATACCAGAGTCGATTTCACAGAGGCTGACTTAAGAGGTACGGTTTATATCTCGGCAGTTTTCGAACAGTGCATGTTCCGCAATACAAAACTGGTGAAAGTTGATTTTGGCACTAGCACCTTTGTGGATTGTCAATTCGAAGGTGAACTGCGAGAAGTCATATTCTGGCGACACGGTGTTGGGAAAGAATCCTTCCCTCCGGGCGAGATGATAAACGTTGATTTCAGCAGCGCGAAGCTCCGAAATGTCGAGTTTCGAGGGCTGTGCCTTGAAGGTGTTCGCCTGCCCAGCGATTCGGAACAGATCTTGGTCAAAAACTTCTCGGTAGTTCTTGACAAGCTGATTGATGCATTGGAACGGCAAGGCGACCGCACCGCAAAGATATTGGTGGCCGGCTTCCAGGTAAACAGGCAGTGGGCACATCCTGGGGCCCCGGGAGTCTTGAACATGCGAGACCTTGCGGAAGAGGTGGGGGAGGACGCCGAAGAGCGGGTTGTGGAGCTGTTGCGGCGATTCGGGGTCGAGAAGCAGTGAGCTATATTTTCTTTTTCCTCCATTTTCCCTGCTTAAACAGAATCGCGCTCGCCAAAGCCATCGAGCTTTCTGCGATGGCGATCGACGCAAAAACTCCATTCGAGCGCATGTGCAGCGGAATCGCCAGCGAATACGCCAGGGGAATCTCGAACAGCCAGAAGCCGAAGAAATTCACGATGGTGGGCGTGATCGTGTCGCCCGCGCCGTTGAAGGCTTGCATCATTACCATGAAGTAGGCGTAGCCCAAATTGCCGTAGCTCACGATGCGCAGGCAGGATGCGCCTAGTGGTACGACCGCGGGGTCTTGCGTGAACAATCGGATGATGGGCTCAGCGAAGAAAATAAACACGAGACCGACCGCTCCGAGGAAAATTACGTTGTACAGTCCAGTGCGCCACACGGATTTTTCTGCGCGCTCGGGTTGGCCTGCGCCCAGATTCTGTCCGACTAGCGTGGCGGCGGCATTGCTCAATCCCCACGAGGGCAGGATGATGAAGATGACGATGCGGATGGCTATGGTGTATCCGGCGAGCGCGGCAGCGCCAAAGATGCTCACGATGCGCACCAGGCCGATCCAACTTGTGTGCGCGATGGCGAATTGCAGAATGCCGGTGACAGAAACGCGAATCAGGCGCCACAGCACGTCGAACTGCAGACGGATTTGGCTTCTGAGGATGCGAAGCCGCTCCGTCCCGCGCAGCAGCCGATAAAACTGGTAGGCGACTCCGATGCTGCGGCCGGTAAGAGTTGCTAACGCCGCGCCCGTTACCCCAAGTCGAGGAAACGGACCCAGGCCAAAAATCAGGCAGGGATCGAGAATGAGATTGATGATGTTCGACACCCAGAGCAGGCGCATGGCAATGGCTGCATCTCCTGCGCCGCGGAAGATGGCGTTATTCAAAAACAACAGCAGAACGGCAAAGCTTCCGCCCAGGCAGATTCTGGCGTATCCGCTGCCGGTCGCGATGATTTCGGGCGTCGCGCCCATCATTCGCAGCAAGTTGGGAGCAAAGAGGAAGCAGGGAACCCCAACGGCGACTGCAATAAAGGATCCCAGAGCGATTGCCTGCACGCCCGCGACGGCCGCGCCTTCAGGATCTTTTTCTCCGATGCGGCGCGCGACCATGGCGGTCGTGGAAAGGCTCAACCCCATAGCCACCGAGAATACGAGGGTCAGCAGCGATTCGGTCAGCCCTACCGTCGCCACTGCGTTTGCGCCCAGCCGGCCGACCCAAAAGACGTCCACCACCGCGAACAGCGACTCCAGCACCATTTCGAGGACCATGGGCACGGCCAGCAGGAGAATCGCGCGATTCAGGCTGCCCTTGGTGTAGTCCTGGTGCGACCCGCGAACTGCCTCCACCAGAGAGGCCCACAATGTGTGCTGCTTCTCCGTAGTGGGGGCCAAGCTGTCCATAGATATTCTGCGGCTTTTCATGCGCCGCGCCGAAATAGGCGAACGCACCGGTTCCAGACTAAATTACGCAGCTAGAGGTCCGCTCTTGCGGATTCAGCAAGGATGGCGAATTACCGAGGGTTAAACATTGTCGATCCTTAAAACAAATTGCCGGACAGGAGCGCAGAGGTCTTATCGAACCATTGCGATTGTAGCGTGAAGCGATAATCACCGCCAACACGATCTTAGTGTGAAACTCTCACTTCTTGGGAAAGAGCGTGACGCCTGCCGTGACCGCCATATTCTGCGCCATGCCTCCCAGCACGACAGGGCCGACAGGCGTTTCGAGCAATCCGCGGCCATCAGCGCGAGGATCGGTAGTCTTCTCATTGATAGTTTCCCAACGGTGCCCGCGCAGGTCGTAGGCAAAGGTCAGGCCGGAAACTTCTGGCGGATTTCCGTCGTACGAAGCGCCCTTGTAATCGTGAGGCGTGGTTGTGCCTCCAGAGAAGAAAATCTTGTGATCCTTGGCGCCGGCCCCCGCAGCGATGCCAAAGCGCGCCGTGCCCGGATGCGGCGGCAATTTACTCCATTCAATCTTGGCGGGATCCTTGTGATCAATCTTGCCCAGCCAGCATTCGTCGGAAGAAACATAGCGCGGGCCGCCGTTGGGGCCGGGTTTGGCTCCGTCGACGATTACAATCTCTTCTTCCGCCATGCCGCCTGCCATGCCTAGGGCTGGCGCGCCGGGGAATGGCGTGGCCTGCGTCCATGTGTCTTTCTCAAGGTCGTATACCTGCACGTTGTTCACGGGACCGCTGGGGGAACGGCCGCTGATCAGGTAAATGAAATGATCATGCGTCTCGCCGGTGACGGCGCTATCGACTGGAATCGGAATGTCTTTGCCGCGAGACCAACGGCGCGCGCCGGGTTCATAGACATTCACGTCGGGAATGGTTAGCTCCAAACCCTGCTTGTCCACCACAAAGCCGCCCATGAGCACGACTACGCCTCTCACTCCGGCGGCGGCGGCGTTCAAGCGTCCCGCTGGACCAGGAACCTGCCTGCCTGTGCTCCATTTTCCGGCATGGCCGAGCGTCATAATGTAGACCTCATTGGTGACGTCTTCCCAGGTTTTCTTGGGGCCAACTCCCATGAAGGAAAAGAGTTCGAAACCGCTTTTCAGGCTTGCCACCGCATTATCGGCAACCGCGGCCGGCATGGAGGGAAATTTCGGCTCGTCTTGACTGGAGGAGATTGTGGCGCAGAGAACAAGTAGAAAAAGCGGGAAGAATTTCTTCATCGGAAGAAATAGTACTCCAGATAATGGCCGGTTGGCTCCGCTGGCGGATTATCGGAACAAGTTGTCAAAACCCGATTGGCAGAACCATTTTGTCAAACCATAATTGTCACAACCAGGTTTTGCGGCGGTATTCGCGGTAGGCATCGCCGAATGCAGCTTCGAGAACGCGCGCCTCGCGATGAGCGCGTCCTATCTGCAAGATGACGACTACCAGAACGAACAGCCATCCGACAGGCTTGTGAATGATCAGAACAAAGCCAGCGATCATTACCGTGCCGAAGACGTAGATAGGATTGCGAATTTTCGAGTAGATTCCGCGAGTGACCAACTGGTGGGCCTCAGCTCGGACGGCAAAAGAGCGGCCCAATTGATAGCGCGCTATCGCGATGCCGAGGATTCCAATGAACAATAAGGCTGTTCCGATTCCGCGCTGCAAATCCCACCCCGTGGGCCGAGTGAAGATGAACCACAAGAGCCCGCACACCACCAGCGTTTGCAAAACGGCGAATGCATAATAGCTTCGGCCTTCCATCGGCCTCCTTATCTCTCGGACTGTTTCGCCTATTCGATCAAACCCCGACGCACCGCGTGAATGAAATCCGTGTAGGCGGGAGAGTTGCCCGAAGCGCGGAGCAGGCTGGCAATCTGCCCTCGGTGGTAAGCCGAATGCAGGACTACATGGGTTAAGACGTCTTGCACGGTGTTAATCCAGGGTTCGCCCTTGCTGTTTTTATAGCTTATCTTTTTCGAGAGCTTTGCGTCCGACAGTTTGGTGAAATACCCTCGCCATAAATCCGCTAGCTCAGCGATCTGCGCTTGGCATTGTGCGAGGCCAAACTCCGGCCACACCGACATAGTTTGTGGTTGTTGCCGCAGGCGTTCCAACCACAGCCTCTCGGCGGAGAGAATATGCCCCAGCAATTTCAGCGGCCCGGGTTGTGATTCCGGGGAAGCGGCCTTGATCGCCGATAATACTTCAGCGTTCGCCCACGCGTCATAGGCAAACTGGCGGGCCAGGTATTGAAGCAATTCCATGGTTAGCAGCGAAACCTTGCTGACACTGTAGTTTGCTCCCATCGCGTTCCGCAACTTAGCTTTTAACGGTCCTTTCACACTTGGCGAATAGACTGAACCACTGGCCGGCGATGAGGTACTCTGTCTTCGAAGTGACCAGCGCCGCCTGCTTGAAGAGTCTTTCGACTATGCCCCGCAAATCTGCCTCGGCTTTGCCGTCACAGCAAAAGTTAGTGGAAGAGGCCTCGGTCACGGCCGTTGCTGAGCCGCCTCCAGGAGCCGCGAAAAAAGCTCAAAAAAAGGGCGCCGCATCGCTTGACGATCTGGCGCGCACAGCGCTCAAGGCTTTCCTCATTGCGCGCGACGCCGCATCCAATGTGGGCGACCTTTTCACGCCGACGGCGCGCATGGCTTTTCTTGCAATCAAAGAATGCGAGCAAGAGCTGGACGTGATCGAGCGCTATATTGACGAGCGCACTCCCGCTGCTATCACGCGTGTCAACGAGATTCGTGCACGCCAGTTGTTGACAAGCCTAAAATGCACCACGGATCTGGAGCGGATTGGCGATCTGGTGATGAGCATGGCGCTGCGGGTGCAGGCACGCACATCGAAAGTGCCAGCTTCCGACGTGCGGCAGCTTGTGGAAATGGCTTCGATTCTTCGCGAGATGCTCGATCTGGTTTATCGCGGCTTCACCCATCTGGACCTGGAGTGCGCCCGGAAAGTCCTGCAGATGGATAAGGACATTGATCGCGTCTGTCATGCCCTTTTTCAAAAGCACCTCACTGAACATGCAGCGCAGAGCGGTCCGTCGAGCTTTGAAATACTGCTGATGGCGCAGGCATTGGAGCGCGCCGGGGACCATACGACGAATCTGGCGGAGGACCTCTATAGCCTGATCGAAGGCCGCAGCCTGCGCCATGCTCCGAAAAAGCGAGCCGCCACTTAACGGCAGTTTCCAGTTTCCGCTAGCCAGTTCTCTTGGCGGCTATTCCTGATGTTGGGTTCTAGCTGGTTTCTGGCTGCTGCCGGCAGTTCCTGGACAAATTCATCATTCCTTAACAAGCGGGAAACATTCTCGCAATATTTCCTCAATAGATTCTAGAGTCATCGGACGCACAGTGCTTGTGGCGTCGGCTCGGCTCGCATTAAGACTGACATGCAATTACCCATGGGATCTTACGAACCGCGGGGTGAAGCGGGAGTGGCAGCGGTGTCTCGCCACTTGGTCTTCGTGATCGAGGATGAGGAGGACATCGCCCGGTTGATCTCCCATAACCTGCAGGCCGCCGGGTTCGAGGTGCAAAGCTTTGTCAGCGGTGCGTCCGTCGTTTCCGAAGCGCTCCGCGAAATGCCCTCGCTGTTTCTTCTGGACGTCATGCTTCCGGGCGCCGACGGCTTTGAGATATGCCGCCAGATTCGCCAGACGCCGGCATTATCGGCAACGCCGATTATCTTTCTCACTGCCAAAACCGCTGAAGCCGACCGCATTAAAGGTCTAGAACTCGGAGGCGACGACTACATTACCAAGCCTTTCAGCCCGCGGGAACTTGTAGCGCGGGTGCGTAGCGTTCTCAGGGGCGTGCGCCAACCGGTGACCACGCCCGAAGTTCTGCGCCTCGGCGATCTTGAGATCGATGCCTCTTCGATGACCGTGCAAGTACAAGGACGCCCTGTTCTCACCACTGTGCGCGAATTCCGTTTGCTTGAATATCTGGCGAACCATTGCGGCCGCGTGCTTACTCGCGACCAACTGCTGGACGCAGTTTGGAAGGAAACTCCTTTTGTGACTCCTCGCTCCATTGATGTTTACGTGCGGCGTCTGCGGGAGAAAATTGAGCTCGATCCTCGCCATCCCAAGTATCTGAAGACTCTCCGCGGAATTGGCTACCGCTTCGAGAATCCCAAATAGCTTCGATTGTCCTTCCATTCCCCGGCACTCGCACGCCTTGATTTATTCTGTCTACTCACCTTGCGAGCGCAGCCATCATGAACCGGCTTAAACCACTGTGGAAAGCGGATGACCAGAAAGCCCGGTTGTCGGAGCTTACGGCGCAGTCGGACGACTCCACGAAAGATCACGCGCTGCGGCGTGACGTACGGTCCTTAGGTGTCTTGCTCGGGCGCGTATTGGTGGAGCAAGTGGGGCAGGAGTTGTTCGACACGGTCGAGCAGTTGCGCCGGCTGATGATTCAGCATCGTGAACATGCCCGGCGCAATCCCTCCGCCATGGCGGGAGGCCTGATGGAAAGGGCCAGGGCCATAATTTCGGACATGGATCTGGTCCGCGCGTATCAGGTTACAAAGGCGTTCGCTATCTATTTTGAGCTGACAAATCTGGCGGAGACCAATCATCGCAAACGCCGGCGTAGAGCCCGGCAAACGGAGCGGCAGAGGAATCCACTGCCGGGTTCGTTTCGTGGAACTTTGCTGCGCATGAAAGAGGCCGGAATGACGCTGCAGCAGGTTTTGGAAGCCCTAGGGCAGGTCACGGTCACGCCAGTATTTACCGCCCATCCCACCGAAGTGGCGCGGCAAACAGTATTGCTGAAACGGAGGCGTATTGCTGAACAATTGAAGCGTCTGGACAATCTTCCGCTTACCGTTGGTGAAGCTTTGAATTGTGAACAGCTCATCCATGCCGAGATTACATCGCTTTGGCAGACCGATGAGGTGCGCCAGACAAAGCCCACGGTCGGGGATGAGATTCGCATGGGGCTGCGATATTTCCGCCTATCGCTGTTTGAAACGCTGCCGCGCATTTATGCAGAGGTCGCAGAGTCGATTCTCGATGTCTACGCCGTCGATCTGGCTCCCGGGGAATTGCCGAATCTGCTGACGTTTGGCTCGTGGATTGGAGGCGACCGTGACGGACATCCGCTGGTTACGACAGCACATGCGAAGGATGCGCTCCAAACGGCGCGAAGTACGATCCTGAACGAATACATCCGTCGGGTGGAGTTCTTAAGCGATTGCCTGAGCGCGTCGTCACGGCAGACTGGCGCTTCGGAGGAGATGCTTGCGCGGTTGGCGCATTACACGCGCTCGATGGCAGGCGTACACATGCTTTGGGGGCCAGGCAATACCGCGGAACACTATCGTCGTTTTCTCTCCTACGTGGGGCACCGGCTACAGCGCAACCGCGAGCTTTTAGACGATCCGAATGGATATCACGACGCCGCGGAGTTTGAATCTGATCTCGTATTGTTGGGAAAGAGTCTGACCATGAATCGCGGCGAGCGGTTGGCGCAGGCTTTTGTCGATCCGCTGTTGCGACAGGTTCAGACCTTCGGCTTTCATTTGCAAGTTCTCGATATCCGGCAGCATGCCCGAGTGCACGCGGCCGGTTTACAAGAGATTGCTGAAAAAGAAATCGATATCAGAAAGATCGCGGCGCCTCAGGATGGTGGTTTGCCAAAGAAAAGATTGCGCAGCGCGGAATTGAGAACGACGGCACCCGCGTTGGCGCCCGGCGCTCCTCCGCAGGCGACCGACGATTCCGTTTCTCCAGAGACGCACCGGCTGATTGAAACTTTTCGCACCATCCGGGAGCTGAAGCAGAGCTATCCGGCAGGGTCGATCCGCCAATACGTCATCAGCGGAGCCGAGTCGGAAGACGATGTTCTGAATGTGGTTCGCCTGGCGAAGCTGTGCGGGGTAAGGCTGGCGGCTTCCGAATTCGATCCCGGCTTGATGCCAGTTCCTTTATTTGAGTCGATTCGTTCGCTGGGTGACGCCGCGGGGGTGGTGCGGCGTCTGTGGGCAAATCCCGAATATCAACCTTTGCTCGATTCCTGGGGACGCTGGCAGGAAGTGATGCTCGGCTATTCCGATTCCAACAAAGATGGAGGAATGCTTACCAGTACGTGGGAGTTGTACAAGGCACACCGCGAGCTGCATCTTGCGGCAAAGGAGTGTGGCGTGAAGCTGCGAATTTTTCATGGCCGCGGAGGTACGGTGGGTCGCGGCGGCGGTCCTACCCATTCGGCAATTCTGGCGCAACCCGAGGGTTGCTTCTCTGGCCGCATTCGCATTACAGAGCAAGGTGAGGTACTGAACTGGAAGTATGCGGATGAAGTGCTGGCAGAATGGAATCTTGAGCTGATGATTGCCGCCAGCCTGGAAGCGCTGACGCGACCGGGTTCTCAGCCGAAAAAAGATCAACCGCAGTGGGATCAGGCGATGGAGGAGATGTCGCAAGAGGCCTATCGTGTTTATCGTCGCGATATCGCCGAAAACGCAGAGGTGCTGGAATATTTTGAACAGGCCACGCCTGTACATGAGTTGGACTCGGCACAAATCGGGTCTCGACCCTCGCGCCGGGCAAAGACTCGGCAGCTGGAAGATCTCCGCGCTATTCCGTGGGTTTTCGGGTGGATGCAAAGCCGTCACGCGGTCCCGGCCTGGTACGGAGTCGGCTACGGTCTGCGGAAGCTTGCCGACAAAGGAAGGAAGCAAGAGCGCTTGCTCGCGGAAATGTCAAAGCATTTTGCATTATTTTCGGATCTGCTACGCAACGTCGAGCTGGGTATGGCCAAGGCCGATCTGCACATCGCGAAGTTGTATTCCGGCTTGGTGAAGAATGCGGCTCTGGGCGCGCGCGTATTTGACATGCTGGAGCAGGAGTTTCTGCAAACGCGAAAAATGATCTTGCGCATTACGGGCCAGCGCGATCTGCTGGCACGCAACCGGGTGCTGGCGCGTTCCATTCACCTGCGCAATCCATACGTGGACCCAATGAGCTTGATTCAGGTTGAACTCTTGCGACGAAAGCAGCAGGGTGAGGATGCGGCGAAGCTGGAGTATCCGCTGGGTGCAACCATCAATGGTATCGCAGCCGGACTTCACAATACCGGATAGCGCCGGCCTGCTAACTACACGATTGGCAGCCCGTCTGTAGTATGTTGTTTTGCGGAGTTCGCGATTTCAGAATGCTTCGCTTTCGCATCCGAAAGAAGGATCCTCCATGTTGATTTCAAAAATCATTATGTGCGTTTCTTTAGTTCTGCCGACCACACTGGTCGGACAAGTTTTGCTCTACCCCGCCGCTCCAGCCACTGGAACTGATCAAAACGCTGCCGCCAAACTCGACCACTTCGATCCGAATCTGGAAGACAAATCCGTGAACCCCTGCGATGACTTTTATAAGTACGCCTGCAATAAGTGGATTGCGGCGAACCCGATTCCCGCCGACCAGGTTTATTGGAGCACCGGGAGCGGTCTGGAAATCTGGAACGACAACATCCTTCGCGAAACGATGGAGGCGAACGGCAAAAACGACTCCAAGCGAACTACGGTCCAACAAAAAATCGGCGACTATTGGACGGCGTGCATGGACGAGAGCGGCATTGAAGCCGCCGGATTGGGGCCGCTTCAACCCGAACTGGACCGAATTGCGGCGCTGAAATCGAAACAAGAGATCACACTCGAAATCGCGCATCTGCATCAGTTATTTCCAGGCGCATGGGAGCAATCCGACAACCAGACGAATGCGCCGTTTTTTGGTTTCACCGGCCAGCAGGATTACGACGATGCTTCGAAAGTTGTGGCGCAGATCGATCAGGGCGGGCTGAGCCTCCCAAATCGCGACTACTACATCAATACGGACGAGAAGTCGGTGGATACTTTGAAGAAGTATCGAGCGCACATACAGAAGATGTTTGTGTTAGCTGGGGAAGCGGAATCGCAGGCCGCTGCCGACGCGGGCGTCGTGGTTGAACTGGAGACCGCGATGGCCAAGGCGCAGATGGACAACATCAAGCGCCGGGATCCGAAAAATATCAACAACAAAATGGATCTCGCGCAGGTGCGTGCGCTGGCTCCCTCAATTCAATGGGAGGTTTACTTGAAGGCTGTGAACGCTCCGACCACGGATCATTACATTGTTACTTCCCCGGATTTCTTTCGTGCCGAGGAAACGCTCCTGGCGGAGCACCCGCTCGAGCATTGGAAAGTTTACATGCGCTGGCAGGCGATCAGTCGCGCCGCTCCCTACTTATCGAAGGCTCTCGTGGATGAAGACTTCGATTTCTTCGACCGCACCTTAGCCGGCCAGGAGGAGCAACTCCCCCGCTGGCGGCGTTGTGTGCACAGGGCGGATCACGACCTGGGCGAAGCGCTGGGCCAGGCCTATGTCGATCGGGCCTTTCCTCCGGAGAGCAAAGCGCGCACGCTGGAAATGGTTCATGCTATCGAGAATGCCATGCAGGGCGACATCGAAACTGTCAAATGGATGACCCCGGCAACCAAAGAACAGGCATTGATCAAGCTCAAAGGGATCGAGGACAAGATCGGATATCCCTCGCACTGGCGCGATTACTCGACCGTACAAATTACGCGCGATAGCTATTTGCTGAATGTTGAGCACGCCACCACGTTTGAATTCGAACGCCAGGTGGCTAAGATCGGCAAGCCGGTGGATCGCACCGAATGGACGATGACGCCGCCCACTATCAATGCCTATTATGACCCGCAGCTGAATACGATTAATTTTCCAGCGGGAATTCTGCAGCCCCCATTTTTTGAGAAGAGCATGGACGACTCCGTGAACTATGGCGCCATCGGTATGGTGATCGGCCACGAACTCACGCACGGTTTCGACGACCAGGGGCGAAAATTCGATGCCAAGGGCAATCTGCGGGACTGGTGGACTGCGGAAGATGCCAAGCAATATGACGAGCGAGGTAAGTGCATTTCCGACGAGTACACGCAGGAGGTTCCCGACGCCGGTCCTGGGGTGAAGCAGAATGGATTACTTACACAAGGAGAGGATACAGCCGATAACGGAGGGATCCATCTCGCGTTGCTGGCGCTCGAGACGGATTTGAAAAAACAGGGCAAGTCGCTGGACGACAAAGGGCCCGATGGCTGGACGAATCTTCAGCGTTTCTATCTGGCGAACGCTTACTCCTGGTGTTCGACTGTTCGCCCGGAAGTAACTCGTTTAATCGTGACCACGAATCCGCATTCCATGCCCGTGTTCCGCATCGATAATGTCGTTTCAAACATGCCGGAATTTGCTCAGGCCTTTGGCTGCAAGGCGGGACAGAAGATGGTGCGGGCGAATGCTTGTCGGGTTTGGTAAGTAATTAGCACTGCCAAGTGAAATCCCTCACCCAGCCGAACTTCGCTGGGTGAGGGGTGTATAACCACAGGATTAGCGATTGATATCGTCCTTCGATTGCAGCCGCTTCACATAGTGTTCTAAGTTGGCTTTATTGGAGTCGGGCGCAGTCGTCAGAGCAGCTTGTATTTCTTTGACGGCATGGTCGAAGTCGCCCTGGCTGCTATATACGCGAGCCAAGCCGACATGCGACGTCCAATAATCGGGGAACTTTTTTGCATTCTCGCGGTAGATGGCGAATGCTTCTTCCTGTTTCTTTTCCCCTTGCAATTGTCTGGCGTAGAAGTAGAGCTGCAGCGCGCTGGCTTTATCCAAGGCCTGCTTGCGGGCTGAGTTCGCATCATTCGTGCGGCCCATCGCCTCCAGAATCTTCGACTTGGTGAGCAGATTGTCGAACCGCTCTTCATTCTGGATCGAAAGTTCTTC
>Ga0116105_1000334_pt1 | contig 13120 bp, 10 predicted proteins | sample June2015DPH_6_20_FD_89716 | JGI IMG/M metagenome (GOLD analysis project Ga0116105, IMG submission 89716) | Peatland microbial communities from SPRUCE experiment site at the Marcell Experimental Forest, Minnesota, USA - June2015DPH_6_10 | ecosystem: Environmental > Terrestrial > Soil > Wetlands >... | reverse complement strand
TCGCGCAACGTTGCGCTCAAGGATATCCCTGCCACGCCGGGCAATCCGAAAGTTCTCGCCGACTACCAGCCCTGGTTCGGCGATCCTGACCACATCGATGTCGGTTACAACAGTCAGGACCCCAACATTTTGCGCAAGCAAATTGAGAATGCTCGCAGCCTTGGCATCTACGCCTTCGTCGTGGATTGGTATGGTTCGCGACGTCCTTTTCTCGATCGCAGCACCGCGCTTCTTCAACGGATCGCCAGCGAGCAGCACTTTCACATCGCGCTCATGTATGACGAAACGCAGGATGACAACGGACACGCGACCGAAGACGCCATGGAGGCAATGGAGTTGGCTTACCAGAAGTACATTGGACCCAGCGCTCCGGGACGCGATGCTTACCTGCAGTACCGCGGGCGGCCAGTTGTGTTTGTGTTTCCCAAGCGCGGCCACACGGATTGGAACCAGGTGCGCCAGCAAGTAAGCCAATGGGAAGCGCCGCCCATCCTGCTGTATGAGGACGACCCGCCGCCGCAGTTTGCCCAGGCTTTCGACGGCGAGTACGCGTGGGTGTATCCCGGAAGCAAGGGCTGGACTCCCGATGGACAAGCCTGGGGCGAAGATTACTTGCGCGATTTCTACACGAAGATGCGAGCCAAGCATCCGGAGGAGGTCACCGTGGGCGGAGTGTGGCCGGGCTTCAACGACACCAAAGCTTCCTGGAGCTTGAACCGCCACATCGATGCACGCTGCGGAAAGACGTTCGAGGACACCCTGCGCCTGTTCGATGAGAACAACGACCCCTCGCACCCCATTCCGTTTGTCCTGATTGCTACCTGGAACGATTACGAAGAAGGAACAGCGATCGAGCGGGGCCTGCCGCACTGCGACGAATCGAAAACGGATACCGCGCACGGGGGAAGTCGATGACGAGCGCGAGAGAACGCGCAGCCGCGATGTTCGAGATGCTTACGGTCTTGCACCTAAGTGCACTCAGGCACGAAGATCTGCGCGGAGAGACTAGCCCGCAGAGCGAACGAGTGCTCCTCGACTTGCGGCGTATGTCCAAGGAGGAGTGGTCCGACTTTTTGCGCTTTGCGGAACTTCAGCGCGTATACCTCCGCACGGTGCGGCTCTTGCAGAAGTCGCCTGTGTTCTGCGCAAATGCGCCGTCGTATGCAGACTCCAGCACTTTTGAGCGGCTCGCGCAAGCCGAGGAACGGCAGATCGCGCGCTCGCTCGCGTCTTTGGACGAGGTCGTGCGAGCGCTCGAACTTACCGGGCACTCCCCCATCGTCATCAAGACCCTCGATCACTGGCCCGATATAGGCAGCGATCTTGACCTTTTCATTGCTGCCAGTGAAGAAGATACAGTACGCGTGATGCGCAATGAACTACAGGCCCAGGTGCAACCGCAGAGCTGGGGCGATCGACTGGCGCACAAATGGAACTTCCGGGTTCCGGGACTGCCGCGATTAGTCGAGATCCATGTAGGCTGCCTCGGACAAACCGGTGAGCAGGACGCCCTGCCTGCCCACTTGGAAGAAACCAGCGTGATGCACAGTGTTGGTCCGTTCGTCTTTCGCGTTCCGGCTGCGGAGGAACAAGTCACTCTCGCGACTCTGCAAAGGATGTATCGCCATTTCTACATCCGCTTCACCGACCTGCTAAACCTTACGGGTCTGGTGCGGGCAGGGCGCCTCGACTTTGTGCGACTGCGCGCTTCCGCCCAGCGCTGGTCAATCTGGCCGGGAGTGGCGACTCTGCTGAAGATCACTTCGGACTATAACGAGCGCGCAGGCGTTGGCCCGCTTCCACTTCCTGAGTTCGTAGTGGGCTCCGCCAGCTTCGGGGCCGACGTCACGTACGTGGGCGAGCAGTTTTTACGCCTGCCTATGCTGCCCCAGGGTTCGCAACTGTTTCTGCAGCAACTCATCGAAACGGGAGCGGCGCGACGCTTTCGCGCTGCGGCTCGCCTGTCTCTACTGCCGGTGCTGGCTGCCGCCGCCTTTGTGAATCTGCGGATAACCGGCGACGACAAGGGAATTTGGTAAGCGATAACTCCGCAGCTACTTCCAACCTTCCGCATCGCCTCCCTAAGCTTCAATCGAATCAAGCCACCTTCCGCATCCAGAAGCTAGAGGGCCAGGTATGGTCGCCATCGCGCGTGGGCAGGAAGCGCCGCTTTTTTGGCGGCATATTGCGATAGCTGTGCTGCCACTGCGGGAAAGCGTTTTCGAGTTCGGTGGTGGCACGGCTTTGCATGCAGCTGCTGCCCCACAGCACTTCGAATCGTGGATTAAACATCAGCAGGGCCTGCAGCAGGTATTGCTCGGACCAGAACGCGAGATTGTGCAAGACCGCCTCGCGCGGATAGTCGGCAGGAATAAAAATGTCATGGGCGTGAATCAGCACGCCGCTGGCGACGCGGGGGACGATTTCGAGATATTCGCGCACGACATCGCTGCCGATTCCCACTACGTGGCTGGAATCCAGAAACAGAAAATCTCCGCTTTGCAGGCTGAGGAATACATCAAGGTCCACATTTTGAATGTTCTGCGTGATCAGGTGAACGCGATCACTCAGCGCTTTCTGCGGAAAACGATCCGGGTAGGGATCAATGGTGACCAACTCGCCGCGCACTCCATCGAGCTTTAGGTTCAGATCGAGGGCAGCCGCCATCACACGGCTGCTATAGCCGCCGCCCACTTCCACGATTCGCCGCGGCTTGTAATGGCGAACCAGGCAATAGGCGATTTCGGCATCGACGGTTTCGAAGAAGCCGTTGCTGTAGTTGTAGCCCACGCTGAAAAACGGCGACGAGTCCGATTGCCATTCGCACTGATATTGCGGAACCACCGTTTGCAGGAAATCCAACTGCCGATCGAACGCGAGGTCCAGACCAACGGGCTCTTCCTCGGTTCGCCATTGCCGGGACTCGAGTTCGCGGAAGTCGGGAACAGGCCAGTAGTAGTGGTTCGGACTCACCGTGATCCCGATGCGCTGGAACATGCGGAAGGCATTCCGCATGAGGGCGAGTGCCGTTTCATTTTCGTGGAGCTTGCGAGCGAGGCCGAGTAATGGTTTTTGAACGGGGGTCATCTCGGGTTGGCCATCTTTTTGGAGGGCGACTCCGTGAAAGGACGGGATTTGCGTTGTGCATCGGACCGGCGACTGCTCGTTTGACATAGGCCTCCAGGAAGCGCTCAAGGCGAGCGTGCCAAACTCTGATGCAAAACTCCGCAGGTGCGCCATAAGAATTTCATGAAAAAACGCGGACGAATGCTAATTGTGATAGATGAAAGTCCTTACATCCGAACGGAAAACACCTCAGATACGCCTTAGATCCTCATAAACAACCATCCCGTACTCACGTTCATCCAAGGTCGGATTCTTTACAGGAGTGGCTCGCCGATGAAATCTCGATATTGTTTAGGATTAGCCCTGCTGTGTGGCCTGAATTTGGTCGGATGCACTGGTTTACGATCCGGCTCCGGTGCTTCCAGCGGAAGCCTGCAGAGCGTCAACCACATTATTGTCTTCGCCCAGGAGAATCGTTCGTTTGATCATTACTTCGGCGCGCTGCGCGGGTACTGGGCGCAGAATGGCTTTCCCGATCAGTCTTTCGACGGCTTGCCGCAGTTCAATCCGGCTACCGGGATCGCCCCACTGCAAGGGCCCGTTCCCGCGATCCCGGGCTGCGATCCTACCCAGCCCTATCCGCAGTCAGACGTTTGTGTCCCGGACACGACCAATCAAATCAGTTCCTATCATTTCGCGTCCGAGTGTCAGGAAGAGCAGAGCCCTTTCTGGAATGAGAGTCACGTGGATTGGGACTACGACGACCCGGGAGGCAATAATCCGGCAGCTCTGAATGGATTCGTAATCTCGGCGGCGAATGACGCCCGTCAGCAGTCGCCGACTTTAATGGATACGAACGGCATTCGGGCCATGGGTTACTTTGACGGGAGCGATCTGAATTACTACTACTTCATGGCCTCCAATTTCGCGACTTCGGACCGGTGGTTTTCTCCCGTGATGGACCGCACCCAAATCAACCGCATGTACCTTTTAGCCGCCACTTCTGCTGGACACGCCTACCCCCTGGTCGCGCCGGAAACTCCGCTCGCCGTGACCACCATTTTCGAGGAACTGCAGAACGCCGGCATCACATGGAAGATCTATGTGGATCCTGCGGGCACGAGTTGTCCGACAGATCCCACGCCGGCGTGCTTGTACAACTATTCGTACATCAATCAGTTCGCCTACGGATCAACCATCTTAAACAGCTCGACCTTGTCGCAAAATCTGGTGCCCATATCGCAATTTACGACCGATGTGCAGAATGGAACTTTGCCCCAGGTCGCGCTGATTGAGCCCGCTTCGGCCGACGGACTGGATGAGCATCCCTCCGATTACGACACTTCTTCGCCGACTAACGTGCAGCCGGGCGCTCAGTACGCGGCGAGCTTAATCAATGCCCTGATGACCAGCCCGAGTTGGAGCGATTCCGCCTTGATCTTCACCTATGACGAAGCCGGAGGTTTTTACGATCACGTCTCGCCGCAGCCGATGCCCAGCCCGGACGGCATTGCGCCGATGGATCTGGTGGCAGGCGACATCTGTGACTCGACCGGAACGACCGGAGGCGCGACCTGTAATTTCACCTATACCGGATATCGTTTGCCCATGATCGTGATCTCGCCCTTCGCCAAGAAAAACTACGTTTCACACGCCGTGTACGATTACACGGCCATTCTCACTCTGATTGAGAAACGCTTCGGTGTGGCTGCCTTGACCAAGCGCGACGCTGCCCAGGCCGACATGAGCGCGGATTTTTTTGATTTTGTGAATGTACCTTGGGCCACGCCTCCGACGCCGCCCGCTCAGGTGATGACAGGGCAGTGCACTCTGACGCCGCCGACTCCGTGATTGCAGACGGGGAAGCCGAGTCGCAGAAGGCCTTCGAAGTGGGATAATGGCTCTCGTGAGCATTCAACGAGCGGTCGGGCTGTTGTTTGTTTTCTTTTTCGTTCCATCCTGCTTTGCCACAACCCGGCATTACTACATCGCGGCCGAAGATGTTACCTGGGACTACGCTCCCAGCGGACACAATCTGTTGAACGGCAGCCCCATTCCGCAGCCATGGTCGTTGCAGTTGCGCTGGCCGAAGAGCCGTTTCATCGAATACACAGACGACACTTTCACCGTCACGAAGCGGCAACCGGAGTGGCTGGGGATTCTGGGCCCGGTGATTCGTGCCGAAGTTGGGGACGAGGTTGTTGTGGATTTTCTGAATCGTGGACGCAGCCGCCACAGCATTCATCCCCATGGTTTGCACTACGACAAAAATAACGAGGGCTCTCTCTATTTGCCCGTCGCCAAAGGAGGCCAGGTCGCTCCTGGCGGCCGATATACGTATCACTGGTTTGCCAACGCGGCCAGCGGCCCGGGCCCAGGGCAGCCGAGTTCCGTGGTGTGGTGGTACCACTCCCACGTCGACGCAGGTGTTGAGATCAACGCGGGTCTGGTGGGACCGATCGTCGTTACGGCGAAAGGCAAAGCCAAATCTGACGGATCGCCAGCCGACGTTGACCGCGAATTTGTTGCCTCGTTCATGATCTTCAATGAATTGGGAACCAAACCGGCCGGCCAGTTTTATGCCATGAACGGTTTTATCTTCGGCAATCTTCCCGGCTTGACCATGAAGCAAGGAGAGAAAGTGCGCTGGTATTTGTTAGGAATGGGAAATGAGGTCGACCTGCACACTCCTCACTGGCACGGCGAAACGGTCACTGACGGAAAACGAAACACCGACGTGATTGAGCTTCTTCCCGGAAGCATGGTTACGGTTGACATGCTCGCCGACAATCCCGGTACCTGGATGTTTCACTGCCATGTGGAGGATCACATGGAGGCTGGGATGATGGCGGTGTACACGGTTTACGCGCAGCCCGCCCGCGCCTGCCCTGTGGCTTTCACCGGAGGGGATTTCTGGAAGCATCCGGAAAACTTTACGTTGACGGTCAAGAACACAAGCGCCAAGCCGATCGCAAGCCTGACGCTGACCTCAGAGATGCTCGTGGCGCCCCAGGATCTGCGGCGACCGTTTAACGCCGAGTGGTCCTCGACCAAGCCGATTCTGCCCGGCCAGGAACAAACTCTGGAAAAGCCGGGCGTTCCAGCCGCCAGCGCCCAATCGATTCTGGGCTGGGTCTTCTTCCCGCATTCCGTGAAATACGACGATGGAACCGCTTGGCACGCGCAAAGCGAAGGCGAATGCTTTGATGTGATATGGCGGGACCAACAGCATCCCGATCTGCCGGTTTTACCCTCCCGGCAGATCGAAATGAATCCTGACTAGCAATCCAGGGACACAATCTGGACACACAATCTAGAAGCACTGAAAGTTAACGTTGACCTGCCCAGCCATTAACTGGTCGGAAGTTGACGTATTCGATAGTACCCAGGCGGCGGGGAGATCTGGGTTCCCCAGTGTTGAGTTGACGTAGTAGCTCCAGCGGACCCATCCATAGCTGTGCTTGATGTTGTCCACGGGATTGACACCCGTATCCACACCATAGTCAAAAACTTCGCGAAACTGACAAGAGTCGGCCTTTCCCGAAATGCTGCAGCTGTAGGTATATTGCAGGGGCAAGGTTGTAATGGAAAACGACTGCGGCGGATTTGCGCGATTGTCGGTGATGGTCATGGTGCCGTTCTTTTGCAGCTTGAGCCAGGCATAGCCGAGATTCTGGGATCCACTTTGCAGTGCCTGTTCTACGTAGGTGAAATAGTTCGTATTGCTCGATTGAGTAGGTGGGGGCGGATTCCAGAACGAACTGTTTTCTCCTGCCGGAGCCGCGCACCGGGCGGACCAGCGCATGGAGAAATCGGCTGTGTTGCTCTGACTGCCATTGTTCAATTTCCGGCAGCTGGTGGGATCGTTCCAGTAGTTGACCCCATTCCAGACGTCCAGTTCCGTAACCCACTGGTAGATATACTTTGAGTCGTAGAGATTGATGTCCCAGGGATTACCCTGCGGATTCTTCACGTAATACACTTTGGTCTGACTTGGATCCCACATGGTATACACGTACGACGATGGCAGGCCGTTGGTGATCCCCTCCATGTGATACCCGGAGGCCAATCCCGGGTCCATCATCATTACGCTCAAGATGTCCCAATAGCCGTGCCCCGCCGGACAAGAAATGGTTGATTGAATCTGTCCAAAAGCATTAGGTGCTTGTGACAAACACGTTGCGAGGGCCAGCAGGCCCAACACACAGAGAGAGACAAGAGCACGTCTGCCTCTTCTCATTTGGTTCTTCCGTCGCCTCTCCGCGCCGCGATAGCAGGCGGAGTTGTCGAACACCGGGGAGGACTTCATGCGTAGATCCTTCCTGAAAGTGGGTTGGGGGAGCGAACGGCTACAATATACTCAGCGGCTTGTCAATACGGTAGGGCACTTAAGTGTAGTGGGGGCGATCCTGTAGGACTGGCCAGAAGTTCTAGGGTTAATACCTGAGCGAACTCCATAGGGTTGGCGCCGCATCACCGCGCCGCAACCCCCTCGCTATGAATGAGAACGATTCCACTGACGCGATCGTTGGTTATTACGGCGACCAGGACGAATCCTCACGCCTGGGCAGTGGCTGGTTTCAACTGGAGCAGGTCCGTACACAGGAATTGATTCTGCGCCACCTGCCGCCCGCCCCCGCTACGGTCATTGACGCTGGAGGAGGCGCCGGAGCCTATGCCTGCTGGCTCGCCGCCCTCGGCTATCAAGTGCACTTGGTCGACCTGGTGCCCAAACATGTGGAACAAGCGCGCGCGGCATCATCCCGGCAGCCCGCGCATCCGCTGGCGTCCGCGAAAGTCGGCGATGCGCGCCGTTTGTCGCATGACGATGCCACCGCGGACGCGGTGTTGTTGCTTGGCCCGCTATACCACCTGGTCGAGAGGGAAGAGCGGCTTGCCTGCCTAAGGGAGGCTCATCGCGTTCTCCGTCCGGGAGGAGTCGCGTGGGGTGCAGGCATCAGCCGCTTCGCGTCGTTGTTCGATTCGCTTGCACACGGATTCTTCGATGATGCCGCTTTCGAGCCTATCCTCGATCGCGATCTTAAAGAAGGTCAGCACCGCAACTCCACTGGCAATCCGATTTACTTCACCGACGCTTTCTTTCATCGTCCCGGCGAATTGTCGCGCGACTTCCTGGCGGCTGGATTTCAAGTGGTCGAGGTAGTGGCCATCGAAGGTCCGGGCTGGCTGGCCCGCGACTTCGATCGCTTGTGGAATGATCCGCTGCAGCGTGAGCGCATGCTGGCTGCTGTGCGCAAGGTTGAGCGCGAGCCCTCAGTGCTGGGCGCAAGCTCGCACGTCATGGCCATCGGAAGAAAATAAGGTTGAGGCCATCCCTTGAATCAACGGCTCGGGCTGGCGAGTGAGAAGGTTTCCGGTCAACCAGGGCTCGAGGCGAGCTTCAACCCGACTGCCTTTGACCAGATTCCAGCGCGGTCGCTGGCGAGCAGCCAGATTTCGCGCGCGACGCAGTTGATTGGAAGCTGTGGACGAAGAGCTTTCTCCACCTCTTCCAAGGTTTCCCGGCCCACCTTGTCAGCTACCGTCAAGTGCGGAACTACGTCGGTGAATGCTCCGCCATACGGTTGGCAATCCGGCCACTGATTCAGAATCGTCTTCATCATTTCCACGAAGGTCTGTGATCGGTCCGGATGCAGGTAGGCAGTCGCGGGAAACCGACGAATGTCGGTGAACGCGAATGCGAACGCCTCGATGGGCGCGCATACCGTTCTCAGGGTGTTGATCTCGTTTATCGCAGTCTCGGCGGGGCGAAAGGGATAGAGCAGAGTGATATGGGCGGGGACGCCAAGACGCGCTGCCGGATCGTATTGCACGCGCAGTTGCCCAACGATCCGCTCAACCTCTGGAATCGGAACGATCAACGCCGACTCATTTCCCATGGGCCGATGTTACCGCAGGGGAACTCGAATCAGTATTCGTACTAACGAATGTTTCTTGCGCCTCAATACTTGACCGGCGAGGCAAACGATTTCGGATCGAGCGACGCTCCGCCCACCAGAGTTCTGCCAGCCTTCTGGCACGAGCTATTGCTTCCCAGAGATTGCGGCCTGAGCATTGGCGATCTCAATCCGCAGGTCCCCGCTGCCCATGACCCCCAACAGTTGTCGATCCTTTTCGGCCTTCATTCCATCCTGAATGGCATCCCGAACATCCTGCGCCGAAGCGTTTCCCTGATTGAACTTCGCGACGACTGCTTTGAGGGCCGCGGTCTGCTTTGCGGCAATATCATTCGCCGCCTTGCTGATCGAACCAAGAGCATTGCTCCAGTCGGCAGAGTCCCCCAACATTTTCCGATCCTTCTCGGCACCCAAAGCTCCCTGGATGGCATCTCGAACATCCTGTACCGACGCGTTTCCCTGATCGAACTTCGCAACGACCCCGTCAAGATCAGCAGCCTTCTTGTTAACGAGAGCAGTTGTTGCCTTACTGACGGAACTTAGTGCGTTGCTCCCGGTGCTCGAGCCCGCTAGCATTTGTCGATCTCTTTCGGCGCCCAAAGCTCCCTTGATGGCATCTCGCAGGTCTTGGTCCGACGCGTTTCCGTAATTGAACTTCGTGACGATGCCGTCAAGATCAGCAGCCTTTTTATTAACCAGAGCAGTTGCTCCCTTGCTGACTGACTTCAATACACCTTCGAGGCCTTTGATGCCCGACTTTTGCATATCGGCTACGAAGCCCAGGGCCGCCTTCAATCCATCCTTGAGGTCCTGCTCAGACGCATTTCCCTTCCCAAAATTCGCGACCAGAGCGTCCACGTCAGCTGCCTTGTTGTCAGCAACCCCTTTCAGCGCCTGGTTGGCCGCTTCCGAGGCTTCTTGGGCTTCCAAATCGTTGGGATTCTTGCCTAATTCGGTGAGCATTTTCTTGGTTGCATCGATGACTTGGTCGTCACTGGGGTTTTCTAAGGCGTAGAACTCGTCGACAGCTTGACCGAGCGGAGTCCTCGGCGGTGATGGCTTTGAGCACCGTTGGCCATCGATGGTTTTGCAAACGCCAATCGGCATCCTAGGCTCTGCGTTTTGAGCAAAGCCCAGGTGGCTTCTAGGCTGAAGGGCGTCCGGGCTGTCGACGACCGCTATTTCACGTAGGACACCCGGAATCCTGGAACTGGGCATCGTCAGTATCCCTCCGTAGCCGAAACCTCGCTTTTTGGTTCAAACGGCTCTAATCACAAGCCTATCCCGCTGCTCGCCTGAAGTGGAGAACAATTTTTATACGGCCGCTCATAGTGTGGATCCGCGTCTACGGTTCGACCTTGACTCACGTCCAGACGGCAGTCCGATCCTTGATCGCAGCTCAGTATTTCACCAGCGCCGCAAACGATTTCGGATCCAGCGACGCTCCGCCGACCAGCGCGCCATCGATTTCCTCTTGCGCCATCAGAGCGGAAGCATTGTCCGGTTTCACCGAGCCGCCGTAAAGAATGCGCAACTGCGCTGCGAACTCTTCGCCGAATACTTCGCTGGCCTCGCGACGGATCACCGCATGCGCCTCGGCTGCGAGCTCCGGCGTGGCGGTCTTGCCCGTGCCGATCGCCCAGACCGGCTCGTACGCAACGATCATCTTGGCCGCCTTTTTCGCCGAGATCGCATGAAACGCTCGCACGCACTGGCGGCGCAGAACATCGTCCGTGAGTCCGGCCTCGCGTTCTTCCAGCACTTCGCCCACGCAGCAGATCGGTGTGAGTCCAGCCTCCAGCGCGGCTTTCAGGCGCAGGTTGACCGTGTCGTCGGTCTCGCCAAAATATTGCCGGCGCTCGGAATGGCCGACGATGACGTGGGTTATTCCAAGGCACACCAGCATGGGCGCGGAAATCTCGCCGGTATAGGCTCCGTCCGCCTTCCAGTGGACATTTTGTACGCCGATGGCGACGTTCGATCCTGCGGCCGCCTTGATCGCCGCATCCACATCCGTGTAGGGCGGGCAGACCACGATCTCGTCGCGGTTGTGGCCCGCGACCAGCGGCAGGAACTCGCGAAAATAATCCCGCGTCTCGTCCGGGGTCTTGTTCATTTTCCAGTTCGCTGCCATTACTTTTTTTCTCATGAGTCAGCCTTTTCGATTCGGAATGGAGGAGCGGTGTTCGTCTCTGTGCATTACTTCTTGTCCGTCAGTGCCTCGACTCCGGGTAGCTTCTTGCCTTCCAGAAATTCCAGCGATGCGCCGCCTCCGGTGGAGATGTGCGTGATTTTGTCGGCTACGCCGGCGGCGTGCACGGCCGCGACCGAATCGCCGCCGCCTACAATCGAAATGGCTCCGCCGTTGTCCGCGACGGCCTGCGCAATCTTGAAGGTTCCACGGGAGAATCCGGGAACCTCAAACACGCCCATTGGCCCGTTCCACACGATGGTCCGCGCGGTCGAGATTTCCTCGGAAAACAATTCAATCGTCTTTGGTCCAATGTCGAGCGCCATCTTGTCGGCCGGAATGGCCTGGCCTTCGCCGATCTGCTGGATTACGGCATTGGCCTCGGGCTTCATCGCGACCACGTGATCGATGGGCAACAGGAATTTCAGATTCCGTTTCTTCGCTTCCGCCAGTAACTGTTTTGCCAGATCGACCTTGTCGGCTTCGAGCAGCGACTTGCCGATTTCCTGCCCCTGCGCCTTCAGAAAGGTGTAGGCCATGCCGCCGCCGATGATCAGCGCTTGCACTTTATCCATCAGGTTGCGAATCACGTCAATCTTGTCGCTCACCTTGGCGCCGCCCAGGATCGCGACGAACGGCTCCTCGGGATGCTCCAGCGCCTTGCCCAAGTATTTCAGCTCTTTTTCCATGAGCAAACCGGCGGCCGATTGTTTGACGAACTTCGTCATCCCTACGGTCGAGGCGTGCGCGCGATGGGCCGTTCCGAACGCGTCATTGACGTAGTACTCCGCCAGTTTCGCCAGCTGTTTGGAAAACTTTTCGTCATTGGCTTCTTCTTCGGCGTGGAAGCGCAGGTTCTCGAGCAGAAGCGTCTGGCCCATTTCCAGCTGGGTCGCCACTTCCTCCGCTTCCGGCCCCACACATTCGGGACAAAAGCCGACGTTTTCTCCGCGCGCCAGTTCCTTGTCGAGCAGCATACGCAGTCGCTCGGCCACCGGCTTAAGACTCATTTTCGGATTGGGTTTGCCCTTGGGCCGGCCCAGATGAGAGGCCAGAATCAGGCGCGCCCCGTGGCGCAGCGCATATTCGATGGTGGGCAGAGTTTCGCGGATGCGGGTGTCGTCCATCACGCGCCCGTCTTCCAGAGGCACGTTGAAATCAACGCGCATAAAGATGCGGTTGCCGTTGAGCGGGAGATCACGAATGGAAAGTTTGGACATGGCTGGTTGTCCTTAGATGCAGCTGACTGTAATGACTGTAATGTGGCGCGAGCGCCCTCGCTCGCGTGCAAGCAGTACAAATAAAAGGCTGCGCGGGCGAGGGCGCCCGCGCCACACAGAGCAAGAAAACCTTACAGGCCTTTGCTGGCCATGTAGTTGATCAGGTCGCGCACGCGGCAAGAATATCCCCACTCGTTGTCGTACCAGGCGATCACCTTGACGCAGTTGCCGCCGACTACGAGCGTCATGGGCGAATCCACAATGGACGAGAACGAGTTGCCTTTGAAGTCCGACGATACCAGTTCTTGCGATTCATAGGCGAGATAGCCCTTCAACGGCCCCGACTCGGTTGCCTTCTTCAGTGCCGCATTCACTTCTTCCTTGGTCGTTTTCTTTTCCACCCAGACCACCAGGTCAACCACCGAAACGTTCGGCGTGGGCACGCGCATGGAGAATCCATCGATCTTGCCACCGAGTTCCGGAATCACCAGCTTCAGCGCCTTGGCCGCCCCGGTCGTGGTCGGAATCATATTAATCGCAGCCGCCCGCGCGCGCCGCAGGTCCTTGTGCGGGAAATCGAGAATGACTTGATCGTTCGTATAGGAGTGAATGGTGGTCATGGTGCCGCTGACGATCTTGAATTCGTCGTTAATGACCTTCGCCACCGGCGCCAGGCAATTCGTGGTGCACGATGCATTCGAAATAATGTGGTGCTTGGCGGCGTC